>OFMD01000468.1_pt1 | contig 32579 bp, 29 predicted proteins | sample 1541211 | NCBI WGS metagenome assembly OFMD01 (sample SAMN04209231, study PRJEB22552) | human gut metagenome | biome: gut; material: feces | host: Homo sapiens | place: USA: Oklahoma | reverse complement strand
CCCCCCTGGAGGACACACGTCCTCCAGGGGGTTGGCTCATCCTGCGGCCATGGTCAGCAGCCGGGCAGCAATGGGCCCGGCGGCGTCCGCGCCGCCGCCGCCGTTTTCTACCAGCACCACAAAGGCCAGGGGCAGATCCTCGTCCGCCACAAAGCCCGCGAACCACGCATGGGGCGACTGACCCGGCGCAGCCTCGGCGGTGCCGGACTTGGCGCACACCGCCAGCGAGCCGAACATGCTCTGTCCATAGGTCTGCTGCACATTGTTGCGCATCATATCCCGCAGCACCCGGCAGGTGTCCGCGTCAAAGGGGGCCTTCAGAGACGGCGCGCCGTCTCCGGGCAGAGGAATGCCGTGCATGGTGGTCTCCTTATATACCAGCCGGGGTCCTGCGGACCTGCCGCCGGTGATGGAGCCCAAGAATCGCAGAAACGCGCAGGGATTCACCAGATCGTCGTACTGGCCCACACCCGACCAGCCCAGATCTGCCCCCTGACCCACGGTAAACTGTCCAGCCGCCGTGCTGATGCCGCTGACGGTGAAGCTCCCCGTCAGTCCGGCCTTTTCCGCGTATCGAGCCAGGGTCTCGCCCCCCAGCTCCACCGCCATCTGGGCATAGGCGCAGTTGCAGGACCGGGCCAGGGCGTCGTACAGGTCCATATCCCCGTGGGCATAGGGACAGGTGATAACGCCGCCGTCCAGCTCCAGACGCCCGGTGCAGGTGAAGTGCCGGTCCAGAGCGCCGTCCAGATTCTCCAAAGCCGCAGCAGTGGTCACCAGCTTGAACACGGAGCCCGGGGCAAACGTGGACGACAGCACCCGGTTCAGATACACGCCGTCATACCGGCTGTCCCCGTCCCGGATCTCCGGCGGTTCCGCCGGGTCAAAGGTGGGGCTGGACACCATGCACAGCACGTCGCCGGTGCGGTAGTTGTACACCGCCACGGCCCCCTTCCGACCGTTCAGGGCCTCCAGGGCCGCAGCGTTCAGCTCTGCGTCAATGGTCAGATATACCTTGTGTCCTCCGGCGGAGGTACCCGTCAGCGGGTCAAAGCCCACCAGGCGCCGCCGCATAGCCGCCTTGGCGGAGGTGGAAATGTTGTCGTCCCGGTCGCCCACCACATGGAGCGTCGCCCGGCGAATGGCGCCGTCCTCTGCCCAGCTGCCGGAGGCCCCGTCATACAAAAGCACCCCGTTGCGGTCCAGTACCAGACCCAGGGCCAGCCGCCCATCCCGATAGGCATGGTCATTGGCGGAGAAGGCGGCCCACTGTCCGCCCCGCACCACATACCGCACGCAGAACAGCACCACGCCCGCACCCAGCACAGCGATCAGTGCCAGCACCAGCATGGACCGCAGCTTTACCTGTTTCAAGACCGCTCCTCCTTTCCGAATATCTCATCCACAGGGACCCCGGGGATCCCGTCGAAGAATCCCTCCTGCCGCTCCGGCGTTTTTTCACTCTTGGGCGGCGGAGAGATTTCTTTTTCCGGCGGACGGCGCACATCGATGGCCTTCAGATAGGCCAGCAGCCCCCAGCAGGACAGCATGCTGGACCCGCCCATGGACACAAAGGGAAATGTCACGCCGGTCAGCGGCAGGATGTCCACCGCGCCCAGCACGTTCAGAGAGGTCTGGAACACCAGCATAGACGCCGCTCCGCAGGCGGCGATGGCATAAAAGCTGGAGCGGGCACTGTCACCGGCCCGCAGGGCAAACGCCGCCAGGGCGATCACCGCCGTCACGCATATCAGCGCCAGCAGCAGCCCGAATTCCTCCGACACCACGCCGAATACCAGGTCCGTGTTGGCCGCCCCCACATATTTCAGCCATGCGTCCTCCGGCCCCGTGCCGAACAGGCCGCCGGACGCAGCAGCGGACATGGTGCGGCTCTGCTGATAGCCGGTGGTCTGGGTAAATTCCCAGGCATGCCGCCAGACGGTGAACCGCTGGGCCACATACGGCTTGAAGTGCAGCACCAGTCCCCCGGCAAAGCCCGCAGCCGCCGTCATCATCACGATGGAGGCCAGGTCCCCGGTCCTCAAAAAGGCAATGCACAGAAAGGCCACGAAAAACACCAGCGCTGTGCCAAAGTCACTCATCAGCGCCAGACATCCCACGCAATAGGCGGAAAACAGCACCGTGAAGATCAGGTTCCGCTTGGCAAAGAGCCGGTCCAGGGTGGCGGCCCCCGCCAGGATAAACGCCAGCTTCACCAGCTCCGACGGCTGGAAGGAAATGGGGCCCACCGATATCCAGTTCTTGGCTCCGAAAATGCGCTCCCCCATCACAACGTTGAAAGCCAGCAGTGCCGCCGCGGCCGCAGCCACCGGCCAGCGCAGCTTCACCGCCAGATGCAGCCGCCCCAGCAGCCACACCAGGGTGCCGTAAATACCCATGCCCAGCGTCACCGCCGCCAGCTGCTTGTAAAGGGCCCCCGGGTCCCAGGCGGCGGTAATGGCAAAGCCCACCGTGGTCAGCAGCAGCGCCAGGGTCTCCAGATCAAACTGTCTCCGGTGCAGCTTCCGGCTGACGGCGTACAGCACCCACCCCAGGCCGCACAATCCGAAAAAGCCTGCGCTGATGGGATAGATATTCTCCGCTCCGAAGTTCGGGGCAAACTGTGCCCACAGCAGCAGCTGAATAAATGTCAGCAGCCACAGGCCGCCCACCGGCCCGGGCCGCCGCCGGGGCTGACCGGATGGCTGGGGCTTGTCCGACGGGAAAAAAAACAGCTCCACACCGCCCACGGCGATGGAGTCGCCGGGATGCAGATCGGCGGTCGTCAGCGTCCGCTGTCCGTTCAGCAGCACGCCGCTGCTGTGATTCAACGGGTTGACCCGCCATGTCCCGGCCTCGTCCCGGGACAAAATGGCGTGACTGCGGGACACAGAGGGAAAGTTTATGCGAATATCCGACCGTTTTGCGCGGCCAATCACGTTTTCCCAGTGATAAATTTCATACCGCGCGCCATTGGACAGGGTCACAAAGCCCCAGCTCTCCCGGTCCTTTCCCCGGAACAAGGACAGGCAGCACCGCACCAGCAGCCAGACTGCCAGCCCGGAAACCAGCGCCCTTCCCAGCCACAGGATCACCGGCAGCACCGGAGAGATGTATTGTTGTAAAAATGCCGTCATAGCTCGTCTCCACTTGGGTCCTTTTTCTATCGTTCCGATTCTATCATACCATTTTTGCCCGGAAAAGCAACCACCATCAGCAAAAAACAAGAGCACGCTGCCTTACAATTCTGTAAGCTACGCGCCCAATAACCATTTCACTGATCGGGCCCCGCAGAGGAAAAACCCTCTGCGGGGCCCGGTTTGCGTCTATTTTTCAGCGCGTGGGCCATGGTGAAATCATCATGTTCCAACTGCCGGCACACGGACAAGAGGTCCAGGTACAGCACGTGGTCAGACGGATTCGGCGCAATATGCTGTTTTATGTTTTCCGATGAATGAATATGTTTGTAAGCTCGGAGGATTCAGTGGCAGCGATTCCCTTGAATTCAGAAAAGGAAACTCTGGTGCCGGTAAGAACTAAGGAAACTGTGTCTGCTATAGACCGTTGGGTTACAGAAGAAATCGGAGAGAACGAAGGATTCATTATAATTGGCGTATAAAAAAAGAGCTATCTGACTTCTCTAACAGAAATCAGATAGCTCTTTATTCTTGGATAATCTAAAAATGTTGTCATTTTGTTGCCACAGCGGGCACTCATAGCGAAAAAGCCTTGGTATGACTGGGCTTTTTCCGGGATGCGATTATTCCCACTCTTTGCCGGGCCTTGTGATCTAACGGTTTTCGTTTAGATTCTGTGATACCCGGTATTTTGATTCTTTGTATTCTCCCAATTTTCAGCCCCATACGACGGTTTGTTATCATATGGGTATCGCCGCCGATAGCAATCCATTCCGGTTTTCCGTGGATAGTATCTGACGGCTCCTTTGTATCATATTATACACCTGTGTCTGAGAAAAATCAACTTCCGTTTTTCCGAAGGGATGGTGGTTCTGTTTTTTGTGGCGATTTCCTGCCCAATCAGCGTAAGGCTTAGGCCAAATATGCACGTCGAGAGCGTGGGCGCGGCTTTTGCTCCTATGAAAAAACATCCCCCGGGGAGGCTTCCGTCGGGAAATGCAATCTGCTATAGTATGCTCATCGGTTCATACACGCATTTCCGCCCGGACCCAACGCAAGGGTGCAGCGCTTCTTGGGGAAGAAAGCGCTGTGCCTTTGCACAGGGCAGGAATGCAAAGTAATGCCATTTGGGAGGGGCCTTTGGACACACCTATTTTACAGTATGACAGCGGCGTGATCGCCGCAAAATTGGACCGCACGGAAAAAGAACTGGTCCACAAAGTATCCTTCCATATTTCCTGCGGGGAAAGTCTGACCCTCATTGGCGAGACCGGTTCTGGCAAGACGTTGATCGCACAGTCTATTATGGGGGTGCTGCCTGGAAATGTGAGACTGGTCTCCGGTGAAATAGCATTTTGTGGAAACACTTTGCCGAAGGGAAAAAACCTCCGGTCCATGCTGGGTCGGGAAATCGTATATATCCCGCAGAACGGGCATGAGTTTCTTGACCCGTCCAGAAGCATCCGCCGCCAGATGTTTGACAGCATCAAGAAGCTGGACGTTGCGTCTCCTCAGCGATATGCCTTTGCCTGTGAAAAACTGGCACAGGTAGGGTTTACACAGCCCGAAGCCATTCTGGAACTGTATCCCTTCCAACTGTCCGGCGGTATGGCCCAGCGGGTGACCATCGCTCTGGCACTTTGCTCCAGGGCAAAGCTGCTGATCGCAGACGAGCCTACCAACGGCTTAGATCAGGACAGCAAGCAGCAGACGATGTCTCTTTTGAATGAACTTTTTCCGGATGCGGCCAAGCTGATCATCACCCACGATATTTCCGTTGCGGCAACCTGTGACCGTATCCTCGTTCTATGCGGCGGGAGAATGTTGGAAACAGGCATTTCATCTGAGGTGCTTACCGCTCCTTATCATCCCTATACTAAAGCGCTGCTGGGTGCGTTGGTAGAGAACGGTATGCGGGAGACGCCAGCCTTGCGAACAGAAACAGGCTTTTGCCCGTTCTACCGCCGTTGTCCTTCAGCAAGGGATCGGTGCCGCACCGAGATGCCACCGAGAAAAAACAATAGTCGAGAATGGTGGTGCTGCGCGGAATGATCTCCATTCAACATGTTGATAAAGCATTCAGCGGAAATCCCGTTCTTCAGGATGTTTCTTTTGATATTCCAGACGGCCAGATCTTCGGTGTTTTCGGGAAGAGCGGAATCGGTAAATCCACGCTTGCCAAAGTGCTTTGCGGCATCTGTCCACCGGATGCGGGCACAATCACGCTGGATGATCAGATACTTGTTTCAGCAGACCGGCCGTATGACCGCAGACTTGGTATCCACATTCAAATGGTTTACCAGCAGCCTTACGCCACATTAGACCCCGCTCAGAAGATCGGGGCCGGTTTCATAGAACTGATACGCTATCACCGTTTCAGTCCTAAAGGCGAGGAGTTGTCATTAACAAAAGAAATACTGGACAAGGTTGGCCTTGCACCTCAGATCCTTGCCCACCTGCCACACCAGATCTCCGGCGGCGAGGCACAGAGAGTCGCTATCGCCCGGTGTCTGTTATTCCAGCCAAAACTGCTGATTTTAGATGAAGCCACATCAATGCTGGACGTATCCACGCAGGCCAATGTGCTGGGGATGGTGCGGCGGCAGATGCGGGAAAGCGGAGGCAGTATCCTGCTTATCAGCCATGATGAGGCTCTGGTGAAATTACTTTGCGATCAAATCTATGTATTTGACAATAAAAACCCACAACAGAAGGAGAAAAACCAATGATGAAAAAAGTCACAGCCCTGCTGCTGGCTATGTTGATGGTGTTTACCATGGCAGCCTGCGGTAAGCAGCCGGACACAACAGATGAACCGTCTGCCAAGATCGAGAGTATTACGGTCGGCACGACTGCTGCCATTGAAACGGCAACCTTTGGCGAATACAATTTTGATATGCTTGCCAGCGGCGTATCCGAATTGCCTTTGGTCTATCAGGACGCCAAGGGCGAATACCATCCGCTGTTGGCAACCTACGCTACCGAGGATGCCGCTACCTGGACATATACCATTCAGGACGGCATGAGGTGGTCCGACGGCGAGAGCGTTACTGCCGAGGACATCCTCTTTACCCTCCAGTACGATCAGGCCAACGGAAGCGCCAACTTTGAGCCGCAGACTGACGAAGAGGGAAAAATCACAGAAGCCAAGTACACCGGCTACACTATCTCCGACGATAAGATGAGCATTTCTCTGACGTTGACGTCTCCCAACGTCCGTGAACTGAGCAACATGACGTCCTTCCGCGTGATGCCCAAGCATGTTTATGAGGGCAAGGACACCGTCACCGACGAGGAAGCTCGGATCACCTGCGGCCCTTATGTGCTGGAGTCCTTCAATAAGGAAGCGGGCACCATCACATTCGTTGTGAACGAAAAGTATCCCCAGCGGCCCAATGTGGAAAAGATCGTCTATCAGCTTTTTGGCAACGAAGATACCATGTATCTGGCGCTCCAGCAGGGCGACATCGACATGGTCTGGGCCTACTCCGCCGGTGTGGCAGGAACGTATCAGGATGTGCTGGCCGGTGATGCCAACGTCTCTTTGATTAATGTGGCTGCGGCCAATGCGCCTGCGGTCCTGGCCTTTAACAACGCAAAGGGTTTGTTCTCCAACGAGGATCTGCGTCAGGCGGTTTCCTACGCGCTGGACTATGATGCCTTCAAGACGTATTTCGGCAGTGCCTACGCCGAGATCCCCAATCGGGGCTTTGTACCCGCCACCACAGTCGGCTATAAGGAAACCGAAAAGCTGACTACTGATGCGTCCAAAGCAGATGCATACATGAAAGCGGCCGGTTATGCCGAAAAGAACGCCGATGGCTTCTATGTGAACGCAGATGGTCAGGTCGCTGCTTTCACACTGACGGTCAACGCCGCCAAGGAGACCCATGTGGGCTACGCGGAAATGGTCAAGACCCAGTTGGAGTCCTTTGGTATTCAGGTAAATCTGGATACGGTGGACAAAGATGCCTACAATGCCAAGACCAGCAATAAATTCTCTGAGAACAATATCACCATGGAGGCGGCCATCTATGGCTACACCGCTGCCGGTATGGGTATGGGCAATGGTCTCGGTTCCATTTATGTGGACGGCAGCCACGCCGTACAGGGCGGCTGCCAGGTGTTTGACGAGGCGTTTTCCGCGATCCTCAGCGAGATGAAGGCCGCCAAAACTATCGAAGAATATTATGCGGGCGCAGCAAAGCTCCAGGACTATTATGCGGCCCATATGCCGCTGATTGCTCTGTACTGGGACAACATGATGCTGGCCTATTCCTCTGCGCTGGACAACGTGACCGTTGACGCTGTGTTCGGGCTGAACAACGTCAACAACTGGTTCAGCATCACCAAGAAATAATCATTTTAACGCAGGAGGCACACCGGTGAAAAAGTATCGAAAGAATCTGATCCTTGCACTGGTGTGCTTCCTGATCGTTATTGTTCTGAACTTTTTTCTACCCCGGCTTTTACCGGGGAATCCTATCGCCTATCTCACCGGCTTTTCCGAGGAGGATATGACCCCTGCCCAGGTAGCTTACTACCGGCAGGCCCTCCATCTGGACGAGCCGGTATTCGCGCAGTTTGGGCACTATCTGCGCTCGCTTTTTGACGGAACACTTGGCTACTCCTACAAGAAAGAAACCACAGTTTCTGCCCTCATTGGGCAGCGGCTGGGATACACCTTGCAGATTACGCTGCCCGCCGTGCTGCTCAGCACAGCGCTGGGACTTTTGTGGGGACTGCACTGCGGCTACAAAAAGGGCACCGCCTTAGATAAGTTGTCAACGACATTTCAAATCGTGATCAATACGATGCCTACGTTTCTGATCGCATTGGTGCTGATGATCCTGTTCTGCTTCCGGCAGCGGTGGTTTCCCTATACCGGGTTGAACAGCGCTGGCGTTGCTCCCGGAACTGCCGCATATCTGTTGGATCGGATGCGTCACCTGATCCTTCCTGTGCTGACGCTGACCATTGCCGCCGCCCCGTCCCGTTATCTGCTGATGCGCAATACCGTCAGTCAGGTGACAGAGGAGAAGTATGTGCTTTACGCGAAGGAACGAGGGTTGTCCGATCACAAGATCAAATTCGGGTATATTCTGAAAAACATCGCCCAACCCTTCATCACCATGGTGGGCATGAGCGTCAGTACCTGTATCGGCGGCTCTTTGGTGGTGGAAAATATCTTTTCCATCGGCGGCATGGGGAGCCTGCTCTCTGACGCTGTGTACACGCTGGATTATCCGCTGATGCAGGGAATCCTCTTTGTGACAACAGCCGTCATGACCATCTCCATTGTTGTGAGCGATGTGATCTGCATCCTTATTGACCCCAAGGTACGCTTCGGAGGTGGTCCGGTTTGAGAAAGCAGCATCTTCCACTTTTTCTTGGAATTGTGATTTTGATTCTTTTTCTGACCGCTGCATTGTTTCCTACTGCGTTTACAGCTTACGGTCAGAAGGAAACGTTCGGTCCGTGGCTTATACCGTCTGCGGAACATCTACTTGGCACCAATGCGTTGGGCTATGACATCTTTACGGAACTGGTCTACGGAACCCGGCAGACGCTGCTGGTGGGCGTATCCAGCAGCACTCTGACCCTGCTTCTGGGAAGTGTGATTGGTACGCTGGCTGCCGGGAAAGGCCTTTTGGGCGGCCTATCCAATGGCATTATCAATGTTTTCGTGCTGCTTCCGAAGCTGGTGACCATGATCGTGCTGGCGACCTTTCTGGGAAGCTCCAGCCGGAACCTGATTCTGCTGATTGCTGCATTCAGCTGGGTAGGGACGGCCCGGAATGTCCGCGCCAAGGTCATTCACCTGAACGCACAGCCTTTTATTGAAAACTGCGTGATTCAGGGATACAGCCGGAGACACATCATTCTCCGCCATATTCTTCCAAACCTGTATGATGTATTGCTCTCCCGGTTCCTTTTGGGGGTCAACAGTTGTATTATGATGGAGTCTACCCTGAGCTTTTTAGGCTTTGGGGATCTGTATCATCCCACCTGGGGCACCATGATCAACTTTGCCTATAAACGGGGTGCCTTTCTTCGGCAGGCCTATGGGTATCTCCTCTCACCGGGCGTGTGTATTATGCTGCTGTCGCTGTCATTCTATCTCATCAGCCTGTATTTTGAGCACAGGCAGGCTGCCATTCAGGAAAAATAGGAGGTCATACGATGCAAAAGGAACTGGAATCTCTGTGGCAAAAATGCGTGGCATTCCATGGCCACGGCTGCGGCGGTCTTGCGGTCGGCTTTCGGGCCGTTCTGTATGCGTGGGAGCTGTTCGGGAGCGACCGGACATCCGAGGACGAGGAGATCGTGTGCATTGCCGAGACCGACGCCTGCGGCGTGGACGCTATCCAGGCACTGATGTCCTGTACGGTTGGTAAAGGGAATCTGATCTTCAATCTACAGGGAAAGAATGCTTTCTCCTTTTATCGGCGTTCGGACGGAAAGTCTTTCCGGCTTGTCTTGCGCCCAACACCGGACAAGACCAAGGAGGAGCGGCTGGCGTGGCTCATGGATGGGGATTTCCACGAGATGTTTGACGTGAAGGATGCCCCGGCACCGGTACCGGAGGAGGCCCGGATCTTCAAGACCGTTACCTGCTCCCTGTGCGGAGAACGATTTGCCGAGAGCTTTGCCCACCTTCAAAACGGAGAAATCGTCTGCTCCGCCTGTTATCGTCCGTATACAAGGGGGTTGTGATGGAATACCCGTTTGATGCCCTACACGCTGGAATAGAAAGTCAGATTCTCAATCTTCCCGCCGGTATTCCCGATTCCGAGGCGGTCACACAGGCAAAGGCTCTGCCGGACTCCATAGAAAAATTTCTGGCTTTGGGGAAGGCTTTTTCCCGGCAGCTTCGTTACCGGGAGGCCATTGATGCCTATACGGAGGGCCTAAAATTGGAGCCAGAAAATCTGCCCTTGCTCCGACTGCGGGCGGGACGGTATCTGACGACACTGCAAAGCAATCCCGCCATCGCTGATTTTGAAAAATGCCTGTCCTTGGGTGCGGAAAAGCTGGACAGTCTCTATCGGATCGGCCTTGCCCAGTATTATGCCGGGCGGTACGAACAGGCAATGGGAACTTTTGAGGACTGTATGCCTTTATGCGATGACGAAATGGGGATTGCGGTTCTTTACTGGCACACGCTGAGCGCTGCCCGGACAGAGAAAGCGCCGACGCTTCTGAAGTACTATCGCCCGGATATGGCGGTGGGGCATCATACTGCTTACGAAAAGTCCATGCAGGTCTGGAGCGGTATAACGCCACTTTCGGCCATGCTGCAAATGCTGGAAAGTGAAGAAGATGACCTGGAATATGGTATTACATTGTACGGTCTGCTTTTGCATCCTGACTGCGCCGAAAAAGACTGCCTTTCCCAAGCACTTCTCCGCCGGGACGGTTTCTGGCCCAGCTTTGCTTACCTCGCTGCGTGGAAGGATTGGGCAGGAATTCCTCCCTGCCGCCGTTGCACTTACACCCTATAAATTAGTTCGCTATTTACAATCTCCATAGCCCTGCTTCGGATGTTATTCATCCTGCAGACCCACTCCATCGGGGCGGTGGCTTTCAGGGTCTCCGTGACACCTTCCGCCTCGGCCATCTGCTTTACCAGCCGAAAAACATCGCCTCTGCTTGCCGGTCTATGTCGGCAAGGTAACTGTTCAATTTGCCGTTGGTGAACAGGGTGGCATAGGTTGCCCGTCGATGCTCTTTCAGGTAACGCCGGTGGCGCTGTCCCCACACGCCGATGGGCTGCTGTTCTTCTTGGGGCAGCTTCAGATCGGGGAGAAGATAATCCCCGACCTTGCGTATAAGTACCGCCCATTTCCTCAAAAATCGTCTTTGCCATTGTCTGTTCCTACCTTTCATAATTTGTATTTCTGCGCCTTGTGCGCTGATTTTGCTTTCGTTGCTGCTCCATATCTTTTGCCTGCGCAATCAGATTATCGATCTGCTGACTTCCAAGAACCTTCCGCAGAAAGCGGAAATCCTTCAGTTCCGAGCGTAGGGCATCATTTTCTCCTTTGAGCCGGTCGTTGGTTGCGGTCAGATGTTCATTCTCTCGGTAGAGCCGCCCGTTGGTGTTATTCAGCCGATGATAGCTGTCCAGTGCCTTGTAATAGCGATAAAACACCTCTCGGATAATCTCTTTCAGCTTTTTAATCAACGGGTCAACAAACCGCTGTTTATAGGTCTTGGCGGTCATCAGGGTGGGTGGATCGGGGAACTGAAACTCTGCATCCGTTTCAATCCGTTGCTCCAGCTTTTCAATAGACTGCACACCCTGATCGAAGTTGTCGATCCGACTCTGCACCGTTTCCAGTTCGTCCTGCTTTTCGGCCAGCGTGCTGTCCAGTGCCGCAATTTCTTTTTCTCGTTCCTGCTTTTTGTAGTCCAGAACGGAGAGGTGCTTTTCGTGGGTGCCTTTCTGCTCCCACTGAATGTCATACCGCTCCATCACGGCAGCCAACTGCTCCTTTTCGGACTGTACCCACTGCGACCACTCGGTAGCCCCACGGGTGCCGCCCTTGAAGCCCTGCGCTGCCAGCGCCTGCTTCAGCGACACACGGGTATCAAGCCCTCGCTTGCTCCCGGTAGTAAACGGCACAAAGTCAATGTGGATATGCGGCGTGGCCTCGTCCATATGCAGGTGCGCCGAGAACACCCGAAGATTGGGATTGCGCTCCTGAAAACCCTGATAATACTTGTCCAGTACGGTTCGTGCCAGTTCCGCATACTCGCCGGTGGCGCTCATATCTTCTTTATTTCCGATTTGCAGGATGATTTCGTGGAAGGGCTTCTCCTGATTGCCGGAACGGATTTTTTCATAGTAGTTTGGAATGCGCCGGTCGCTTCGGGTTTGTTTCTCGTTGTATCGCTTCAAAGCTTCATCAAAAAGCTGGTAGTACACAGTCTGAATGCACTCGTTGCGATAGTCGATGTTCAGGTGAGTACGGCTTCCATCCACATTCTCCGCCCGAAATTTGCGGCTGTTATGATTGACAGAGCCTTTGCCCACCTCGGCACTGATCGTTCTCTTCATAAAATCTCACTTCCTTTCACCCTCCGGCCGCAGCCGGGGTTCTGTTACTCTTGTCAAGAGTAACGCAAAAGCACTTTTGACAGCCTGCGGCCATCAAAAGATGCTATTGCGCTCTCCGAGGGGGATGGTACAGAGCCGGTGTATCGAGCACCAACCCTGTACCGGGACTTTGCCCCGGCAGCCTGCGGGCTGCTCCCCAGTGCTCAATGCCCTTTGAAAAGGGCAGCCGCACGGCTTGCCGAAACTTCAAAGCGTGACAAACCGTGACGGTGGTGACGATGTTTTAGCTACCGCCTCCACCTGTGAAAAGCTCGTCACGGTCGTCACACATTGTCACACTGTCTGCCTCAATCGCTTCCTTCCAAAGGGAAATTTTGCGTCCAGTGTGATTTCGGCTGGTCTTGTAATGAATGTCATAATCGTGCAGCAGCCGCCGGGAACTGACGCTCAGCCGAAGGGAGAGGACATTAGGCTTGCACTCCGTGTGCAGACAATCGCATAGTTCGGAAGCGGTTCCTTCCCAGCGATTACCTCCCGAAGAAAGAAAAACAGCGATGCTCTCCAGCAGCGGGTCGGGCGGCTCCTTCCAAAGCTCTGTCTCAATGCTGTCCAACTCCCACGCCAGCGTCTGAGGATTCTTGGTCAGGTGCAGCCGCTGGTCCTCCTGGTCTCTGCCGGTAGCATCCAGAATCGCAGCGTTTGCAGTGCGTTTCTCCTTGTAGAGTACAAAACCGCCGTCTGCTGCACCTAGCAGGCCATTGGTACCGGCAATCATATCGAACTTATCATCTGCTTCCAGCTTGCGGGTGTGATGAACGATTACCATCGTCACCTTATAGCTGTCGGCAACAGTTTTCAGCCGGGCCACAATATCGTAGTCGCTACTGTAGCTGAAATCCGCTCCGCCAACCTCACGCACCCGTTTCAGGGTGTCGATGATGATCAGGCCGGTGTTGGGATGCTCTTTCATAAAGCTGCGAATCTGATCCTCCAGACCGCTGTTGGCTGTTTTACAGTGGGTGGCAAAATACAGATTTTCTGCCGCTTCTGCGCCGAACATTCGGAACAGTCTCCGCTGTAAGCGGGCATAGTTATCTTCCAGCGCAAAGTAAAGAACGCCCGTTTTTCGCACCTTATAGCCCCACAGAGGCAGGCCGGTGCTGACCTGATAGGCAAGCTGGGCCATCAGGAAACTCTTTCCCACCTTCGGGGAACCTGCCAGTAAATAGGCTCCCCGATACAGCAGGCCGTCGATCAGAGGCTCCTGCCCCTCAAAGTCGGTGTCATAGAGGGTAGTCATAGACACCGTTTCCAGATAGTCCGGAGCCATCCTTCTTTGAATTTCCCGGTAGAAATCATCGTCAGACCCCTTGAAATCCGGGTCAAAATCGGTTAAACTATTACCAGTGAGGTTTTGGGATGACTGCTCCGTATCTGCGCCAACAGATACAACGGGAGCGGTCATTTCTTTTTCTTTGTTCATTCAGATTCCTCCTTCATTCCGCCGAGAATATCGGCTATCATTTCAATTAGGTCAAGCAGCTCATCATTGACTGCGCCGCCAGTCTCCATACGCTGCAATTCCAAAAGCACTTCGGCAAGCTGATTCCGCAGCGCCTTGAACACTCTGGGATTGCCTTGCACCACTACATCCTTGTGAGCGAGCCGCCGGGTGATATAGTCCTGCTTGGTCAACCCGGAAAGATGCACATAGCGTTCGATTTGAGCATCCTCCTCCGGCGATACCCGGAAGGCGACCGTCCTATTGCGCCAGCGATTATGCTCGTCCCTGTTTTTCGATGACATCTTAAATACCCCTTTCCATATCTAACTTATCCGCCATTTCTGTCTGCCTTGAGGGAAACAGATGTGCATAGTTGTAGGTAATGTCAATGCTTTCATGGCCTACCCGGTCAGCGATCGCTACCGCAGAAAAGCCTTGGTCGATCAAAAGGCTGATGTGGCTATGTCTCAAATCGTGGATCCGAATGCGTTTTACCCCGGTTTCTTGGCAGCCACGCTGCATTTCCCGATACAGATAGCTTTTTGTGACCGGGAACATCCGGTCATCCAGACCAATGTCATACTGCATCTTCAAATACTCCTGCATCTCTTCCGCAAGAAAGCGTGGTACAGTGATTGTGCGATTGCTCTTTTCTGTTTTGGGTGGGGTAATAATGTCTTTTCCACCGGTGTGCTGGAATGTCTTGCGGATTGTGACTGTGCGTCTATCAAAGTCAAAATCCGCCGGGGTCAATGCCAGCAGCTCACCCTCACGGATGCCGCACCAGTACAGCATTTCAAAAGCATAAAACGACAGTGGCTTGTCCATCATTGCATCAATGAATTGCAGATACTCCTCCTTGGTCCAGAAAGCCATTTCACGATTTTTCTTCTTGCCCATACTCCCGGCTTTCTTGCAGGGATTTTCCTTCAGGTTGTAGTACCTGACGGCGTGATTGAAAATTGCACTGATCTGATTCTAGATGCTTTTGAGATACACCGGTGAGTAGGGCGCCCCGTCCTTGTCACGATAGTTGATTAGCTCATTCTGCCACCGAACGATCTGCTGCGGGGTGATGCTGCTCATTTTGAGTTTTCCAAAATAGGGGAGCAGTTTGGTGCGGATGATGTGTTCCTTGCTCTCCCAGGTGCTGTCCTTGATGTGGCTGCGCCGATCCTCCTCATAATGCTCCACAAAGCTTCGGAAGGTCATATCCAAGTCGGAACCCAATTTGTTAAGCTACTCTCGCTCCCAGCTTTGTGCCTCTCGTTTTGTCTGAAAGCCACGCTTCTGGGATTGCTTCCGTTCTCCGTTCCAATCTGTGTACCGATAAATGACCCGCCAAGTGTTGGTTTTTGGTTCCTTATAAACTGCCAATGCGATTACTCCTTTCTTCCTGCGCCGTAACAGGTGCGCTCCATAAAATACTTTCTGTTCACTCGTCCGGAGATGGTCAAAATGCCTTTTTCTTTCAGTTCGGCATTTAACCTCTGGACGATCTTGTAGGCGTAGGATTTGGAAATACCCAATTCCTGTGCCACTTCATCCACTTTCATAAAGCTCGTATTCTCCATTTCATCACCCCTTTCGTATGGTTATAGTTCTCTTGTTTAGTGTCGGAGAACTTTCTGGCCGCATTCCGATTTGCCCGAGCGGTTACGCCATTACCGTGACGCACGACGGATATTCTGTTGTCTACAAATAACTTAACGCTATTTGCTATAGCCATTATGCTAAACTAATTTGCTATTGTCAAGAGGCTTTCGTGAAAATATTTAACTTTTTTGCTTTGGACATCTTGACGCAACATAAATCTATATGCTATACTGATCGCACAGTATCAAAACGAGGAGCATAATCGCTATGGCAATCGGTGAGAGAATTCGGTTCTTCCGCAATCTGCGGGGAATGACGCAAAAATACTTGGGGCAGGTGGTCGGTTTCCCGGAAAAGACCGCTGACATCCGTATGGCGCAGTATGAATCCGGCAGCAGAACGCCCAAGGCGGAGCTGACGGAAAGCCTTGCCGGTGCGCTGGGTGTCTCGCCGCTGGCGCTGTCCGTGCCGGACATTGACAGTTATCTTGGCTTGATGCACACCCTGTTTACCTTAGAGGATCGCTACGGCCTGACAGTGGAAACCGGCGAAAACGGCGTTTCCCTGCGTGTTGACCCCCGGAAGGGGAAGGATGCCGCTGAACTTTTCGAAATGCTCACTGCGTGGGCGCAGCAGGCAGGAAAACTCCGCAGCGGAGAAATCAACCGGGAGGATTACGACAAGTGGCGTTATAACTACCCGAAATACGACGAAGCGTCCGGCTATGTGAAAGTCCCGTCCCAGCAGCTCAGCGATGCGATGGTGGAAGCGTTCAAAGACAGGCTGAAAGATAGGTGATAATATATGTCGTTTAGTAAAACAATTCAAATGTTCATATTTGACGGAAATCCAAACGGACGTATTATGTGCGAACTTTCAAACTGGAACGGTCGTGTATATAAGATTTCAAGAAACGAGTTGCCTGAATTTTCACAAAGAGATGATTCAGAAAATACAGGAGTATACTTCCTCTTTGGGAAAAATGAGGAGAATAATGATACTGTTTACATTGGTGAAGCTGAAAGAATGTTCTCAAGGCTTAAACAACATTTAAAGGACTCAAAGTATTGGAACGATTGCATCGCAGTTATCAGCAAAGATAATTTACTTAACAAGGCACATGCTAAATATCTTGAAAATAAGTTCTATTTGTTGGCCCAAAATGCTGGTAGATCTTTTGTCATAAATAGTACAGTTCCAACCTGTTCTTCCATATCCGAGTACGATGAAGCAATGCTACAGGAATTTATTAGCAATGCTAAATTGCTTGTAAACACACTAGGATATAAAGTTTTTGATACAGTTGAAGATGCTGTTGTAAGACATAATGACATGCAGTCGTACTTTTTCATAAAAGCCGCCAGGGGGGCTGATGCAAAAGGTTTGATAGTATCAGATGGCTTCGCTGTGATGAAAGGTTCAGCTATTGCATCTTCTACTGTACCAAGCATGTCGGATAATCTCATGAAACTGCGCAGTTCTTTAATTGAAAAAGGAATAATAGATGAAGATTTAAAACTCACACGAGATTATATTTTTACAAGCCCATCCCTTGCGGCAGCAGTAGTAATGGGTAGAAATGCGAATGGGCGAACAGAGTGGAAAAATGAAGAACATAAAACAATCAAAGATATAGAAGAATCATAAAACAAAAAGAGCTATCTGACTTCTCTAACAGGAATCAGATAGCTCTTTATTCTTGAATAATCTAAAATGTTGTCATTTTGTTGTCACGGGGCAATTCCCGGGCGCAAAAGTCCAGCATTTGCAAGGCTTTTTGGACTTTCGGGTATTATTCCCACTCCACCGTTGCAGGCGGTTTGGAGGTGATGTCGTAGACAATGCGGTTGATATGCTTCACCTCGCCGACGATGCGGCCGGAGATCTTGTCCAGCAGCTCGTAGGGCAGACGGGACCAGGTGGCGGTCATAAAGTCCTGAGACTGCACGGCACGCAGGGCCAGCGTGTAGTCATAGGTGCGCTCATCGCCCATGACGCCTACGCTGCGCAGGTCCGTCAGCACGGCAAAATACTGGCTGGTGGTGCGATCCAGACCCGCCAGAGCCATTTCCTCCCGGAAGATGGCATCGGCATCCCGCAGGATGGCCAGCTTTTCCTCGGTAATCTCGCCGATGACGCGGATGGCAAGGCCCGGCCCCGGGAAGGGCTGACGCCACACCAGCTGCTCCGGCAGACCCAGCTCCAGGCCCAGCTGCCGCACCTCGTCCTTGAACAGGCGGCGCAGAGGCTCCACGATATCCTTGAAATCCACACAGTCCGGCAGACCGCCCACATTGTGGTGGCTCTTGATGACGGTGGACTCACCGCCCAGACCGGACTCCACCACGTCGGGATAAATGGTGCCCTGGGCCAGGAAGTCCACAGCGCCGATCTTCTTGGCCTCCTCCTCGAACACGCGGATGAACTCCTCGCCGATGATCTTCCGCTTGCGCTCGGGGTCCGTGACGCCGGCCAGCTTGCCAAGGAACCGGGGACCGGCGTTGACACGGCGGACATCCACGTTGAACTGCTTGGTCATCACATGCTCCACCTGGTCGCCTTCGTCCTTGCGCAGCAGGCCGTGGTCCACGAAAATGCACGTCAGCTGACGGCCCACCGCCCGCTGCAGCAGCGCGGCGGCCACGGAGCTGTCCACTCCGCCGGACAGAGCCAGCAGCACGCGGCCATTGCCGATCTTCTCCCGGCACTGGGCCACTGCCTCCTCCAGATAGGACGCCATGGTCCACTCCGGCCGGAAGCCGCAGATCTTATACAGGAAATTCTCCAGGATCTGCCGGCCATACTCGGTGTGCACCACCTCAGGATGGAACTGCACGCCGTAGAGCCGCTTCTCCCGGCACTGGACCGCCGCGTGGCGGCAGCCCTCGGTGGAGGCAATGATCTCGAATCCGGGAGCCAGACGATCCACCTCTACCCCGTGGCTCATCCAGTACACCGCCGTTTCCGGCACGCCGTCAAACAGCGGGGAATCCGTATGGGTCAGCTCCGTCTTGCCATATTCCCGGGTGTCGGCCTTGCAGCACTGGCCGCCCAGCAGATGCATCATCAGCTGCAAACCGTAGCAGATGCCCAGCACCGGCACGCCCATAGACAGCATCTCCGGGTCGATCATGGGAGCACCCTGGTCGAACACCGTGGCAGGGCCGCCGGTGAAAATGATGGCGTCCGGGGCAAAGGCCCGGACCTCGTCCATGGTCATGCGGAAGGACTTGATCTCGCAGTATACGCCGCACTCACGGACGCGGCGAGCCACCAGCAGGTTGTATTGGCCGCCGAAATCCAGCACTAAAACCTTTTTCATACGGGGTCATCCTCCCGGAAGGTGATGTGGTCGGGGGTAGCCTCCTCGATGACGGCCAGGGAGTGGATGGGATAGCCCTTCTCCCGCAGGGCGTCGCCGCCATGCTGGAAGCCCTTCTCCACGGCCACGCCGATGCCCACCAGCTCTGCACCGGCGGCCTTGACGATGTCGATCAGGCCCTGCATGGCATAGCCCTTGGCCATAAAGTCGTCGATGATCAGCACCCGGTCGTTGGGACCCAGCCACTCCTGGGCCACAATGAGGGTGACCTTTTTCTTATAGGTATAGGAGAAGATCTCGCTCTGATACAGGCCGCCCTCGATGTTGTCGCTCTTGGCCTTCTTGGCGAATACCATGGGAACGCCGTATTTCTGGGCACACACGGTGGCCAGAGGGATGCCGCTGGCCTCCGCCGTCAGCACCATGGTGATGTCCTTCACGTCGAAATACTTGGCGAACTCATCGGCCAGCTGGCTCATGAGGGCGGTGTCCACCCGGTGATTCAGGAAACCGTCCACTTTGATGATGTTGCCGGGCAGGACCTTACCCTCCCGGCGGATACGCTCCTTCAGCAGTTCCATATACTCCTCCTATTAATTTCACATTGCTGTGAATAATGACATTATTCTGCCCTATTCCTCCTATAAAAGCAAGGGGGCGAAAGGGCGAAGTTCCCGGACCTTTCCGGGGCGGCTTTTGTCACATATGACGGGGATCAGTCCCGGTGCAGGCTCCCGCGGACAAAATCGCTGAACCGCTGGGCCGCGGACGTCAGGGGCACGTCCCGCAGGACGCACAGATCCACGCTGCGGGCCGGGATATCAAAGGATGTGCGCAGCTTCCGCAGACGGCCGCTGTCCAGCTCCCGGTGGACGAACTCCTCCGTGACTCCGGCCACGCCGAAGCCGATGGCCGCCAGGTCTACCAGCAGGCTTCGGGCGCCCAGCTCGATCTCCGGGTGCAGATGCAGACCGTTCTGCAGGAAATACTTTTCCAAAAACAGCCGGGAGGACGCCTTCCGCTCCAGCAGGATCAGCGGGAACTGGGCAATCTCCTCCAGGGAATAGACATGGTCAAAGTCACAGGGATACTCCGCCCCGGCCACAAAGATGGAATGGGTGGTCAGGCACGGGAACGTCTCCAGAGACGCCGCCTCCTGAGGGGTGCTGGCAAAGGCAATATCCACCTTGCCGGATTGCAGCAGGCCCAGGACCTTATGGCTGCGGCCGGAGATGATCTGAATGTGGATGGCCGGGTACTGCCGGTGGAACCGGTCCAGGTACGGCAGCAGAAACTGGCTGGTAACGGTGTCGCTGGCGCCGATGGTCAGGTGGCCCATTTGCAGATCCCGGCTCTGGGACAGCTTTTCTTCCCCTGTTTCCAGCAGGCCCATGGCGCTGCGGACGTATTCATACAGCATCCGCCCGTCGGCGGTCAGGGTGACGCCCCGGGAGTTCCGGGCAAACAGGCGGGTCTGAAGCTCCGCCTCCAGCTGCTTGATGGACTGGCTGACGGCAGACTGGGATATAAACAAAGTCTGGGCCGCGGCGGTAATGTTTCCGGCCTCGGCCACTTCCTTGAAAACGCGATAAAGCTCCAGCTTCACGGACATAACAGCACCTCATTAAGAAAAATAATGCGTGTGGGTTTATTATCTGCGGTAATTATATCAGATATTTTCAGGAATGCAACCCCCATCTGTATTTCACCGGAGGATTCGGCATTTTTCCCGATTTCCTCTTGCTTTTTCCGGGGGCCGTCTGTATAATCGTAACTGGCTTTTGCTGCAAGAGTAGAAGCGGCGCGTTAATTGCCGGTCGGATGGGAGGTTGCCGCCGGACGAAGGGGACCCTGTCTCCGCGGTGCCGTCTTCGCATCCGCTTTGGCAGCAGGCCCGAGGGGCCTGCGCCCTGACAAGTGCATACTCCCCAACCTCCTCCCATTTCATCCGAATTAGGAGGTATTTTTTATGTCCGAGATCCACAACACCAATGCACCTGCCCGCCGGGGGCCCAAGTGGCCCGTGAAGGCCATGGTCACCTGCGCCCTGCTGACGGCTATCAGCGTGGTGCTGGCCCGGTTCCTGATCCCCACACCCAACGAGGTGACCCGCTTTTCCTTGGAAGCGGTGCCCATCTTCCTGGCAGGGATGCTGTTCGGGCCGCTGCCTGGGGCGCTGACAGGCTTTGCCGCCGATTTCATCGGCTGCCTGTTCTCCCCCTATGGCTACAATCCCATTTTCTGCGTGCCCCCCATTCTGTATGGCCTGTGCGCCGGGCTTTTCCGTCCCTGGCTGACCCGCAGGTGCAGTCCCCTGCGTCTGGCGGCAGCGTTTTTGCCGGCGGTGGTTCTGGGGTCCATCCTGTACCAGAGCTTCGCCCTGGCCATGATCTACGGCGGCGAGGCCAGGCAGGCGTACTTTTTGGCCCGGTTGGCGGCGCGCAGCGTGCAGTTTGCCATTACCGGCGTGCTGGACGTGCTGGTAGTGTGGCTTTTGCAGCGCTCCGGCGCTCTGCGGGCTGTGGGCCTGCCGCCGGTGCAGCCGAAAGGAAATGATAACGTATGAACATTGACGAGACACTATCCTATATCCACGCCGTGTGCTGGCGGGGCAGCGTACCGGGGCTGGAGCGCATCGGCGCGCTGCTGGCCCGGATGGGCGACCCGCAAAAGCAGATGCGGTTCATTCATGTCACCGGCACCAACGGCAAGGGCTCTACCTGCGCCATGATGGCCAGCATCCTTCGGGCGGCCGGTTATCGGACGGGGCTGTATACGTCTCCCTTTCTGATCCGATTCAACGAGCGGATGCAGGTGGACGGCCGGCAGATCACCGACGACGAGCTATGTGAGATCACCGCCTATGTCCGCCCCCTGGCGGATGCGCTGGACCCTCACCCCACGGAGTTTGAAATGGTCACGGCCATTGCCTTTGCCTATTTTGCCCGGCACAACTGCGACATCGTGGTGTGCGAGGTGGGCATGGGCGGCGAGTTTGACGCCACCAATGTCATCCCCGCCCCGGAGGCTGCCGTGTTCTGCAACATCGGCCTGGATCACACCCAGTACCTGGGCGATACCATTGAAAAAATCGCCGCCACCAAGGCCGGGATCATCAAGCCCGGCTGCGAGGCGGTGCTGTACCGCCAGACGGCCTCTGTGGAGGCGATCATCCGCCAGCGGTGCGCGCGTCTGGGCGTTCCCCTGCACCTGGCGGATTTTGACGGCATCCGTCCGGAAAAGGCCGGACTGGAGGGCCAGGTCTTTGACTGGGAGGAGCTTGCCGGCCTGCACCTGCCCCTGCTGGGACGGCACCAGCTGTGCAATGCCGCCGTGGCCCTGACAGCCATGCGGGTGCTGCAAAAGCGTGGCTGGTCCATTACGGAGGAGCACATCCGCCGCGGCCTGGCGGCCACCGACTGGCCCGGCCGGTTCCAGATCATCGGCCATGATCCTCTGTTCATCATCGACGGCGGGCACAACCCCCAGTGTATCCGGGCGCTGGAGCAGAATATCCGGGATTATCTGCCGGACCGCCCGCTGACGGTGCTTACCGGCGTCATGCAGGACAAGGACTATCACTGCATGTACCGGGGCGTGGTGCCCTATGCCCGCTCCTTCATCACCGTCACGCCGGATAACCCCCGCTCCCTGCCTGCCGGGGAGCTGGCAGCGTATATCCGGGAGCTGGGAGCGCCGGTCACCGCCTGCGATACCATCCGCGGCGGCGTTTCCCTGGCGCTGGAGCAGGCCGGACCCGGCGGCACAGTGCTGTGTTACGGCTCTCTGTATCTGATCGGCGACGTGGAGACACAGCTGCGGGACCTGAAAAAAAGCTGAGTCCAGGGGATTCGCGAGGGACAGGCACATGGAAAAGCGCCATGTTGTCTGTCCTTCGCTTTTTATCATGGCAGTTCTACAAATTTTCCCGGCAGGCCCTAAAATTTCTGTTGCATTTTTATACCGTATCGTGTAAAATGAGAGGGACAATATAAGATTGGTAGCTGTAAGGAAGTGCCTCGCGCACGGGCTGCAACTATCACTCGGCTGTTGCTTGAGTGTTTCAGATCTCCACCCCGGAGGTTTGAAACATTTTTCTTTACCCGGAAGCATTGGAACAATTCATAAGGAGGAACACACATGAATCTGGTCATCAACGGAAGACTCATCACCCGGGACGAGGGCGGCAAGGGCTATTATGAGCACGGCGCCGTAGCCTATGAGGGAACCACCATCACCGAGGTAGGCGAGGAGAGCGTCCTGCGGGCCAAATATTCCCAGGCCAACCTCATCGACGCCAAGGGCGGCGTCATCATGCCCGCCTTCATCAATGCCCATACCCATATCTACTCCGCCCTGGCAAGGGGCCTGTCCATCGTGGGCAACAATCCCACCAACTTCTACGAGGTCCTGGACGGTACCTGGTGGGCCATCGACCGCAAGCTGACCCTGGCCGGCACCCGCGCCAGCGCCGACGCCCTGTATATGGACTGCATCAAGCAGGGCGTCACCACCATTTTCGACCATCACGCCTCCTACGCCGAGATTCCCGGCTCTCTGCACACCATTGCCGCCTCTGCCAAGAAATTCGGCATCCGCTCCTGCCTGTGCTATGAGGTTTCCGACCGGGACGGCGAGGAAAAGTGCCTCCAGGCCATCCAGGAAAATGCCGACTTCATCACCGAGTGCGAAAGGAACCGGGACCCCATGCTGGCCGCCATGTTCGGCGGACACGCCCTGTTCACCATCAGCGACAAGACCTTTGACCGCATGGTGGCCGCCAACAATGGCCGCACCGGTTACCACATCCATGTGTCCGAGGGTATGAACGACGTGTACGACAGCCTGCAAAACTATGGCCGCCGCCCTGTCCAGCGGCTCCAGGACCACGGCATTCTGGGGGAAAAGACCATTCTGGGCCACTGCATCCATGTGAACACCGCCGAAATGGAGATCATCAAGGAGACCGGCACCATGGTGGTCAACAATCCCGAGAGCAACATGGGCAACGCCATCGGCATCTGCCCGGTGCTCCAGCTGCACAAGCGGGGCATCCTGCTGGGCATGGGCACCGACGCCTATACCAACGACATGCTGGAATCCCTGAAGGTGGCCCTGTGCTCCCAGCGGAGCCAGAACTGCCTGCCCAACGTGGGCTGGTGCGAGGTCACGGACATGCTGTTCCGCAACAATGCCAAAATCGGCGAGAAGTATTTCCCGGTGCAGCTGGGGGTGCTGAAGGCCGGCGCTGCGGCGGACATCATCGTTATGGACTACAAGCCCTTCACCCCCTTCTCCGACGAGAACATCGACGGCCACATGATCTTCGGCATGACCGGCCGCCAGTGCCAGACCACCATCGCGGGCGGCAAGCTCCTGATGCAGGACCGGGTGCTGGTGGGTATCGACGAGGAGGCGGAAAATGCCCACATCCTGGAGGCTGCCAAGAAGCTCTGGGGCGATCTGAACCACCGGACGTATTGATAATTCCAAAAACCTTGACAAGGAGGATATCCCATGTCTGAAAAAATGTATCCCATTCCCTTCCGCTCCCTGATGAACTGGGTGGTCACCGAGTATGCCGGCTGCGGCGACGTGTTCGGCGTCCACAAGCAGTATCACGCCACCGGCAAGAGCCTGCCGATTTTCGGCGAACGCATCGAAACACCCTTTGGCCCTGCCGCCGGTCCCAACAGCCAGCTGGCTCAGAACATTATCGCCGCCTATGTGGCCGGCGCCCGGTTCTTCGAGGTGAAAACCGTCCAGAAGATGGACGGTGCGGACCTGGCCGCCTGTGTGCCCCGCCCCTGCATTCTGGCCAACGACGAGGGCTACAACCAGGAATGGTCCACGGAGCTCACCGTGCCCCAGGCCATGGACGAGTATATCAAGGCCTGGTGCGCCCTGAAGGTCCTCAGCAAGGTCTACGGCTTCGGCGACCCCGACGGCTTCGTGTTCAACATGTCCGTGGGCTATGACCTGGAGGGCATCAAGGGCGAGAAGGTCAACACCTATATCGACGGTATGATGGACGCCAGCCGCACCGCCATCTTCGGCGAGTGCAAGGAGGTCCTGAAGGAGCTGTTCCCCCAGGAGACCGCCTTCATCGACGCCATCTCCCCCCGGGTGTCCCGCAGCGTCACCGTCTCCACCCTCCACGGCTGTCCCCCCGACGAGATCGAGCGCATCGCCGGCTATCTCATCTCCGAGAAGCACCTGCACACCTTCGTCAAGTGCAACCCCACCATCCTGGGCTATGAGACCGCCCGCCGGACCCTGGACGCCATGGGCTATGACTATATTGTGTTCGACGAGCACCACTTCAACGAGGATCTCCAGTGGGCCGACGCCGTGCCCATGTTTGGGCGGCTTCAGGCTCTGGCCGATGAAAACGGCCTGGAGTTCGGTCTGAAGCTCTCCAACACCTTCCCAGTGGACACCACCCGGGGTGAGCTGCCCAACGATGAGATGTACATGTCCGGCCGCAGCCTGTTCCCCCTGACCATTGAGATGTGCCACCGTATCTCCCGGCAGTTCCAGGGGAAAATGCGGATTTCCTTTGCCGGCGGCGCAGAGTATTTCAACTGCGACAAGCTGTTTGCCGCAGGCATCTGGCCCATCACCGTGGCCACCACCATCCTCAAGCCCGGCGGTTACAACCGCCTGCACCAGATGGTGGAGAAGGTGGAGCCCATGGCCTACCGTCCCTTCAGCGGCACGGATACCCAGGCCATCTGCGAGCTGTCCGCCGCCAGCCATACCGATGTCCACCACGTCAAGCCCATCAAGCCCCTGCCCAGCCGCAAGAGTGAGAAAAGCGTTCCCTGGCTGGACTGCTTCACCGCCCCCTGTCAGGGCGGCTGCCCCATTGAACAGGACATTCCCGAGTATATGGAGCTGTGCCGCAAGGGCCTGTACGCCCCGGCCCTGAAGCTCATCACCCAGAAGAATCCCCTGCCCTTCCTGACCGGCACCATCTGCGCCCACCGGTGTCAGACCAAGTGCTCCCGGAACTTCTATGACGAGTCCGTCCGCATCCGGGACACCAAGCTGCTGGCCGCCGAAAAGGGCTACAACGCTCTGATGGCCTCCATCCGTGTTCCGGAGCGGGTCCCCGGCAAGAAGGCCGCCATCATCGGCGGCGGTCCTACCGGTATTGCCGCCGCCTACTTCCTGGGCCGCGCCGGGATTGAAGCCACCATTTTCGAGCGGGAGAGCTGCCTGGGCGGCGTGCCCCGTCATGTGATTCCCGCCTTCCGCATCGCCAATGAGACCATCGAAAAGGATATCGCCCTGATGGAGAAGTACGGTGTGGACGTCCGCTGCGGCGCACCGGCCCCCTCGGTGAAGGAGCTGAAGGCCATGGGCTACACCCATATTCTCTTTGCCGTGGGCGCCTGGAAGCCCGGCAAGCTGGAGATCCCCGGCGACGTAGCCGGCGCCATCCAGTGGATGAAGGGCGTCAAGGCCGGCAACATCGCCGTGGGCGGCAGTATTGCCGTCGTCGGCGGCGGCAACACCGCCATGGATGCCGCCCGTCTGGCCAAGCGCTCCGGTGCCAGGCAGGTAACTCTGGTATATCGCCGGACCCGCAAGTACATGCCCGCCGACGAGCATGAGCTGGCCCTGGCCCTCCAGGACGGCGTGACCTTTGCCGAGCTGGCCGCTCCTGTGAAGCAGGCAGACGGCATGCTGACCTGTGAAAGGATGGTGCTGGGCCAGGCCGATGCCTCCGGCCGCCGCAGTCCCGTGGGCAGCGGTGAGTTCTTCGACATTCCCTGCGACCTGGTGATCTCCGCCGTAGGCGAGCAGGTAGACAGCGCCCTGATGGCCGCCAACGGCATTGAGGTGGACAAGAAGGGCCGTCCCGCCTTCCAGACCAATCTTCCCGGCGTGTATGCCGCCGGTGACGCCGCCCGGGGCCCCGCCACCGTGGTGGAGGGCATTGCCGACGCCGCCCGCTTCGCCCAGGAGGTCATCGGAACGGCCTATACCTATGACATCCCCCAGCAGGCCTACATCACCAAGACCGACGCCCAGGCCAAGAAGGGCGTCCTGCAAATGAGCGGCTGCATCTGCCGCGAGGGCGACCGCTGCCTGCAATGCTCCACCGTGTGTGAAAACTGTGTGGACTCCTGCCCCAACCGGGCCAACGTGGTCATCGCCATGGCCGACGGCAGCCACCAGATCCTCCATGTGGACAAGATGTGCAATGAATGCGGCAACTGCACCCAGTTCTGCCCCTACGCCTCCGAGCCCTGCCACGACAAGTTCACCCTGTTCCAGACCGCCGAGGACATGGCCGACTCCCACAATGCCGGCGTCCTGTTCCTGGGCGGGGACATGGTCCGGGTACGCACCTTCGGTGAGCCCAAGGACTACGACCTGAGCAAGGAAAGCGGACTGCCTGCTGACCTGGAAACGCTCATCGTCACCATCCGTGACAAGTACGGGTATCTGTTCGCCTGATTTCTCCCACTATTCGCAAAAAAGAGCCCCTGCCTTCCTTGAGGGAAAGCAGGGGCTCTTTGCCGTCCGGGGGTGTTTTATTGGTCCGGGTTGGTGGTGAACAGGCCCACCACGTCCTCCAGGGCCAGGCTCAGGGTAATTGCCTGGGCCTTGGTGCTGGGACCCGCCTGGGCCATGATGGCCTGCATAATGGCGTTTTTCTCGCCGGTGGGGGCCACGATAAAGATCATCTCCCGCTCCTCGGCAATGGACATGCCGAAAAACTTCCCGGCGTCCTCGGCTCCGGTGCTGCGGGTATGGACAATGGTGCCGCCACGGGCTCCGGCGGACCGGGCCGCCTCCATGACCTTATCGGTATAACCCTGGTTGGCAATGGCAACGATCAGCTGATAGGCAGCGTCCTTCATGGTCTCGTCCTCCTCTACGTCGATTTCCGGGACCTTGGAGGGGTCGCCGGAGGTCAGATAATTCATGGCGGTCTTGCCGCCGATGCTGCTCAGGGGCAGGCACACGGCGATGCCGCTTCCGGGAGCGGAAAGATGCATGGTGGAAACCAGCTCCTTCACCAGGGTATCCTTGCAGGCCGGAGTCACCACGGAGAACAGCACCGCCTTCTCCGTGGCCTCCAGGCCCAGATAGCTCAGCACATCGTCGCTGGCGGTGCCCCGGCCCAGGGCCGTGAACACCACCGGCGCGCCGAAGGCCCGGTAAAAATCCACAAATCGTCCGGATCCCACCACCCGGTTGGTGATGGTGATCATCAAATACAGTCGTTTCATTCCGTTTCCTCCTATGCCAGCTCGATGATCTCTTCCACCTGGGCCACGGCTGCGGGAGCCACGTGCTTGATGCGCCGTTTATAGCTCACGCCCAGCAGCTGGATGGTTACCAGGGGCGTCATAGCCACCATGGCCACCACGCCGAAGGCGTCCGTGACCACGTTGCCGCCCACGGCGTCGCAGGCGCCCATGGCAAAGGGCAGCAGGAACGTGGCCGTCATGGGACCGGAGGCCACGCCGCCGGAGTCGAAGGCGATGGAGGTGAATATTTTCGGCACCACGAAGGACAGAGCCAGGCTCAGGGCATAACCCGGCAGCAGGAACCACATGATGGAGATACCCGTCAGCACCCGGATCATGGCCAGGCCCAGCGACACCGCCACGCCCAGCGACAGGGCCAGGTTCATGGCGCTGGCGGGGATGGAGCCGGCGGTGATCTCCTCCACCTGCCGGTTGAGGATGTGAACGGCGGGCTCCGCCGCCACGATGAAATAGCCGATGATCATAGCGATGGGAATCAGCACCCAGTTGCAGTCCAGGGACGCGATGCTGCTGCCCAGGAAATTGCCCACGGCCATAAAGCCCACATTGACGCCGGTCAGGAACAGCACCAGGCCCAGATAAGTATACAGGAAGCCCACCGCCATGCTCATGATCTGCCGCCGGTTCAGGCGGCGGGTCAGCAGCTGGAAGATCAGGAAGAAGCCCGCGATAGGCGCCAGGGACAGGAGAATTTCCTTGAAATATTCCGGCAGCGCATGGGTATAGGATCGGAACATCTCCACGGTGTCCTGGGCGTCGGGCACCGTCACCGGCGTATAGCTGCTGCCATCGGGCTTATACAGAAGGCCCAGCAGCAGCACCGTCAGAATGGGGCCGGTGGAGCACAGCGCCACCAGGCCGAAGCTGTCGCCTCCGGCATGCTTATCGTTTCGGACGGCACTGACGCCCACGCCCAGAGCCATGATAAACGGCACGGTCATGGGGCCGGTGGTAACGCCGCCGGAGTCAAAGGCAATGGCCCAGAAATCCGGGGATACGAACATGGCCAGGGTGAACACCACTGCATAAAACCCAATGAGCAGGTACGACAGCGGGATACCCAGCAGGATACGCAGCAGGGCGATGACCAGGAAAACGCCCACGCCCAGGGCAACGGACCAGATGATGACATTGTTCTCAATAGCGGGCACCTGGCCGGCCAGGACCTGCAGATCCGGCTCCGCCACGGTGATGATGACGCCGATGAGAAAACTGATGCCCACGATGACCCACACCTTCTTGGAGCGGGTGATCTCCTTACCGACGGCCTCGCCCAGGGGGATCATGGACATCTCCGACCCCAGAGAAAACAGGCCCATGCCCACGATCAGCAGCAGACTGCCGATCAGAAACGCCATCATCGCGTTGTTGGATACCGGGGTCACGGTGAAGCACAGCAGCAGCACGATGGCCGTGATGGGCAGCACCGAGGTCAGCGACTCCCGCATGGGCTTGCGGAAAATCGCCAGAACCTGCCCCTTCTCCCGGTGCTTCCGGCGCAGGCGGGCCTGCTGGGTCAACAGATCAGGTTTCTTGCGTGACAACAAACAATTCCTCCTTCAAAATTCCGGCAATCAAAACGATAGCGTACCTGTCCGGCTTGGCGGGCAGATACGCAAACTCTACCATTAACAAATATAATACCATAGCTTCCCATTTTCAGCAAGAAAGAATCTGTAAAAAAAGTGTGAACATCTGACAGGGAAAACTCCTTGTCAGCGGTAGAAAATCCAGAAAAACGCTCCTCTTTTGCATGTTTACTCTCCTGCCGCCACGAAAAAAAAATTGCGTCGTGATGAAAAAATATGAAAAATAGCGGTTGACAAATGCCGCGGATGGTGCTAACATGCACCCATCGACAAGAAACGCCGCCTGTGCGGCGGGAAAGGGAACACGCCATGACGAAGCAGCTCTGCGGCAACAGCATGATGATGACCATGATGCACATGTGCGGCATGTGCATGCTTTGCTATGGAAAAAATGGTCATTCCCTTTCAGCGCTTGCCTGAATGAATCGTTTGCGGCAGCGGAAGGTCAATGACCTTCCGCTGTTTTTTTGCTGCATGAAAGGAGCTGAAAAACCATGCGCCTGATGCCGGGCCTCATTACCCTGCTGGACGATCGAATGTGCCCCCGGGCCATCGGATGTTCCATGCAAGAGAATCAATCAACCGACTTTGACATAAAAAGGAGATAACCATCATGAAAAAGAATTCCGTTCGGCTCACCGCGCTGATCCTGGCGCTGGTCCTGTCCCTGTCCCTGGTCCTGACGGGCTGCGGCTCCAAGAGCACCTCCCTGAAGATCGCCGTTCCCAACGACACCACCAACGAGGCCCGCGCCCTGCTGCTGCTGCAGGAAAACGGCATCATCAAGCTGCGCGACGGCGCCGGCATCACCGCCACCAAGAACGACATCGTGGAGAATCCCTACAACGTGGAGATCGTAGAGGCCGAGGCCGCCCGTCTGCCCGATATGCTGAAGGACGCCGACTATGCCGTCATCAACTCCAACTACGCCATCAACGCCGGCCTGAATCCCGTGAATGATTCCCTGGCCATCGAAGGCTCCTCCTCCGCCTATGCCAACATCCTGGCGGTGAAGGAGGGCAACGAGACCGCCCCCAAGATCCTGGCCCTGAAGGCCGCGCTGGAGAGCCAGCAGGTGGCCAGCTTCATCCAGAGCAAGTACAGCGGCTCCGTGGTCAGCACCGTGGACCACCCCGGCACCGGCTATGACGATTCCGTGGACTATGAGGCTCTGAAGGGCCAGACCATCACCGTGGCCGCCTCCCCCACGCCCCACGCCGAGATCCTGGAGGTTGTCAAGGAGATCCTGGCCGCTAAGGGCATTACCCTGGACGTTCAGGTTTATAACGACTATGTGGTGCCCAACACCGTGGTGGACGACGGCACCGTGGACGCCAACTACTTCCAGCATCTGCCCTATCTGGAGGACTTCAACGCCGAGAACAACACCCACATTGTGTCCGTCAGCGCCATCCATGTGGAGCCCATGGGCCTGTACGGCGGCCGTCAGACCAGCCTGGACGCTCTGAAGGCTTCCAAGTAACACACAAGCATCCGATTAGAAGGGGGAGGCAGCAGCCTTGATCGAATTACAGCATGTCAGCAAGACCTTTGAGACCGCCGGTGGGCGGGTGGACGCTCTGAAGGACGTATCCCTGACCATCGCCAGCGGCGATATCTATGGCATCATCGGCATGAGCGGCGCGGGTAAGAGCACGCTGGTCCGCTGCATCAATATGCTGGAGCGGCCCACCAGCGGCAAGGTCATCGTCAACGGGCAGCAGCTGGACGCCATGACGCCAGCCCAGCTCCGGGCCGCCCGGCGGGAGATCACCATGATCTTCCAGCGGTTCAACCTGCTGATGCAGCGCACCTGCCTGCAAAACATCTGCTTCCCCATGGAGCTGGCCGGGGTCAGCCGGAAGGAGGCCCAATCCAGGGCCCGGGAGCTGCTGGAGCTGGTGGGTCTGCCGGACAAGGCCCAGGCGTACCCCGCCCAGCTGTCCGGCGGCCAGCAGCAGCGCATTGCCATTGCCCGGGCCCTGGCCACCAATCCCAAGGTGCTGCTGTGCGACGAGGCCACCAGTGCCCTGGACCCCAAGACCACCCGGCAGATTCTGGAGCTGATCCGGGACATCAACCGCCAGCTGGGCATCACCGTGGTGGTCATCACCCACCAGATGAGTGTGGTAAAGGAAATCTGCACCCATGTTGCCATTCTGGACGACGGCGAGGTGGTGGAGGACGGCATGGTATCCACGGTGTTCTCCGCTCCCAGGTCCCAGGCCGCCCGGCACCTGGTGTTCCCCGGCGGTGCCGATGCCGCCGTGTCCGACCCCAGCCAGGAGCGGCGTATCCGCCTGATCTTCCGCAGCGCCCAGACCACGGCCATCCCCATGGTGGCCCGTCTGGCAGCGGAGGAGAGCATATACGCCAACGTCATTTCCGCCAGCACCCAGAAGCTGTCGGAGGAGATCTACGGCAGCATGCTGCTGGGCGTGCCCAGGGGACAGCTGGACCGGGCCATGGGGTTTTTCCGCAGCATCCCCAATTTGCAGGCAGAGGAGGTAAGCGTGGATGTACACTGATTTATTTACGCCGGAGTCCCTGGCGGAGCTGAAAACGGCCTTTGTGACCCAGTTCCCCATGGCGCTTTGGGAGACGTTTTATGTAACGGTGCTGTCCACCGCCCTGGCCGTGGTGCTGGGCCTGCCGCTGGGCGTGCTGCTGGTGGCGGGAGAAAAGGACGGCGTCCTGCCCCTGCCGAAGCCGGTGCTGTCGGCGCTGAACGTGGTCATCAACCTGCTGCGTTCCATCCCGTTTCTGATCCTGATGATTATGGTGTTCCCTCTGTCCCGGCTCATCATCGGCACCGCCGTGGGCACAGCGGCAACCATCGTGCCCCTGGTGGTAGCGGCCTTCCCGTTTATTGCCAGACTGGTGGAGGGCAGCCTCCGAGAGGTGGATCCCAATATCATTGAGGCGGCCCAGAGCATGGGTGCTACCCCCGGGCAGATCATCTGCCGGGTGATGATTCCCGAGAGCGTTCCCAGCCTGCTGCAAAATGTGACCATTGCCCTGACTACCATTTTGGGCTACTCGGCCATGAGCGGTATCATCGGCGGCGGCGGCCTGGG
>OFMD01000451.1_pt1 | contig 33104 bp, 33 predicted proteins | sample 1541211 | NCBI WGS metagenome assembly OFMD01 (sample SAMN04209231, study PRJEB22552) | human gut metagenome | biome: gut; material: feces | host: Homo sapiens | place: USA: Oklahoma | reverse complement strand
AGATGTGTCGCATTTTTCTATTTTAGAAAACTGTCATTTATTTCGAGACAGCCTCCTAAAGTTTAATCCAAATGTCATGAAACTGTTTAGAAATATCTCTACCGCCATACATAATATGAACAATATTCACAACACCATTTACTTCATTCAACAAGTAAAACACCAGATAATTATCCACAGGCAAAACTCTTAATCCCATACTGTTCCAAGATTCTTCTTCATATAATTTATATCTCATTGGCATAAATTCTAAAGAACGTATCTCTTCCATATTATGATTTATTTGTCTACTTGCAGTTTCCGGTTGACACAAATGATATGCTATGTATTGATAAATCTCTCTTATATCATGTCTTGCTACTATAGAGTAATCTATGTGAAAAGTCATAGATTAAAGTCTCTTTTCATTTCTGCTTCAACTTCATCAGCCGAATAGACTCTTCCCGCTTTTATGTCAGCAATACCTTTTTCAATTTCTGCATCAAATTGTTCTTTAGTAAGAGACTGGTATTGTAGAGGCTCAGTTCTAGGTAATTTCATTTCAAAGGGAATACCCTTTTGCAATACAATCTGTTTTAAAAACATTCCTACTGCATTCGACATCGGAATACCAAGTTGTTGTAAAATATCTTCAGCCTGTTCCTTAAGTTCAGGTTCAACACGTGCAAACACATTTGCGGTTCTTGCCATAATGATTACCTCCTTTTCTATAGTTTAGCACTTTTTGCATGCTATTAGCATATTTTTAAGTATAAAAAAAGACCTGCATTATGCAAGTCTTGTATCTATTCTCATACTGCTGTTAATAACTGAGGCTTTTTCGAAGAGGAGAAGCTTCTTTTTCTTTTCTACGCCAGAAGCATAGCCTTTTAAGTTACCCTTAGAACCTACGACACGGTGTGAAGGGATGATTAACGCAATATGATTATGACCAATAGCACCACCAACTGCCTGTGCTGACATTTCTTTCTTATTGCCATATTTCGCAATAGCTTTCGCAATATCACCATAAGTAATTGTTTCACCATAAGGGATATGCTGGATAATAGTCCAGATCATTCTCTGGAATGGTGTACCCTGCATCTTAATAGGTGGACAGAAGTTAGGAACGATTCCATCAAAATATAAGTTTAACCAAGCAATTGTCTGATCAAAGACGGGTAAATCTTGTTCAATAGGTTCCTTGAGGATATCTGCATAATATTTATCATCTTCAAACCATAAACCAATAAGTGATTCACCATCACTTGCCATAGTAATATTCCCAATAGGAGACTGGTATTTCTTAATATATTCCATTATTTTTACCTCCAAAAATAAACAAAAAAAGCATTAGCGTACGCAAAAAAGAATTTCTTTTTCTACGTATAGCTAATGCTTTGTGAATGACATGCTATAAAATATTCCTTTGTTAGTTGTATTGTAACACAATTATTTCACAAGGTCAATCTTAGACTTCATCTTCCTGCCTGATTAGACTTCATCTTCCTGCCTGATTTCATCTAAGTAAATCTTGTCATCTTCTACTATAAATCGCCAGTATTCAATAAAAATTTCTTTATTATCCTGAGTGACTTCATCACCTTTGATCATTCTATCTCTCATCTTACCTTCTATATAAGACCAGAAGTCGTCATCACCTACTTCTACAACCATTGTTTTAAGAAGTCTGATATCAGAGAGTTCATTACGTATACCTTCATACTCCCACCAATTGAGTTTTGTTTTCCATTGGTCATAAAGAGAGGAAGAAAGATGTTGTTTAAGAGTATCCATATCTTTATCACTCCATGCATTCTGTATAGCATAATAGTAGTGAGTAACCTCCCTGTTCATCTTCATTTCTTCAAAGAATGCGTTATTCTTTTCTTTTAATTCTTTTTTCATAGCCTTATGCATAGAGATAGCTTTATATCTGCGACGATATTTTTCAAAACATGAAAGACTATATGATCCAAGAATAAATAATATAACACTAGCAGCACGATCTTCATTTGAAGCTGGATGACTCTCAGAGTGAGGTGTATGACCACTTGAGGAACTGCCGCCGCCTCCACCGCCTCCTGATCCTCCTCCCCCGCCGCCAGCTCTAGCATAGACAGGAGAAACAGAAAAACATAATATACATACAATAAATAAACATCTTATTAATCTCTTCATAAATTCCTCCTAAGAAATAAAAAATAAAACTAATATCATGAATACCATGATACATACCAAAAAGCCAAAGATACATAGTAATAAGCCTAGCCACCAAATAAGTGTTCTTTCTTTTCTAGTAATAATAGAAAAGATGAGTCCTACAAAAGAAAATACAGGGCCAAGCAGAATGATATCTGTATAAGAATAAGGAGCATGGTTGGCACTATAGAAATAGATAAAAAATGCCGCAATAAATAATAAACCACAAATAAGTGGTATAGAGTTCATTTTTTTCATAGACAAAGTATATCATAAAAAAAGAATGATAAGAAATATATCTTATCACTCTTTAACAAGTCTTATTCGTACTTAGCGACGATCTTATCGTATTCACCGTTCTTCTTTAGGTTAGCTAAACCTTTGTTGAACTTCTTTAATAATTCTTTGTTTTCACCTTTTAATACTGCGAAACCATAATATGCTGGACTTTCTTTACCACAAGGAATATCGAAGTTTAACTGACCTGTCTTAACCATATATTTTAATACTGGATAGTCTTCAAAACATGCAGCTGCTTCACCAGATTTAACTTTTTCAAACATGAATGTTGATTCTTCTACAACTTCTAGTTTGAATCCATATTTATCTTTAATAGACTGAGCATATTTTAATCCTGCAGTCGATGTTTTAGCAACTACAGTTTTACCTTTTAAATCAGCATAACCTTTAATACCTGATTTTTTTGCAACACCCATTGAAACACCTGTTTCATAATACTGGTCTGAGAAATCATATTTTTGTTTTCTTTCATCATTGATTGACATACCTGCAATAACACCATCAGCTTCACCTGATTCTAGCGCTGTACATGCAGCATCAAAACCTAATGAGTTAATTTTAATCTTGAATTTCTGATCCTTAGCAATAGCTCTGATTAAGTCCATATCGACACCAACTAATTTACCAGAATCATCTTCCATTTCGAATGGAGGATATGTTTTATCAGTCGCAATAATATAAGTCTTTTCTTCGTTCTTGCTACTAGAATTTCCTCCACAACCTACTAATGAAACTGCCATTAAACCTGCTAATACAATAGCACCGAACTTCTTCATTTTCATAATCGTTTCCTCCCTTATATATCTACACTTATGTGTTGATACCTTATAATACTTTGTTTAAGAAATCTATCGTTCTTTGTTGCTGTGGATGATTGATAACATCATATGGATTACCCTGTTCTACAATATATCCACCATCCATGAATATAACTTTAGTTCCTACTTCTCTCGCAAAGCCCATTTCATGAGTGACAACAACCATTGTCATACCTTGACTTGCAAGATCTTTCATAACAGCTAATACTTCTCCAACCATTTCTGGATCGAGCGCACTAGTTGGTTCATCAAAAAGCATAATATCAGGCTTCATTGCGAGGGCTCTCGCAATAGCAACTCTTTGTTTCTGACCACCAGATAACTGAGCTGGATAGCTGTCTGCCTTATCTTTTAGACCAACACGTTCTAATAATTGATAAGCAGTTTGTTCTGCTTCTTCTTTTGTCATCTTCTTGAGTTCAACAGGTGCAAGCATAATATTTTCTTTGACTGTCATATGTGGGAAAAGATTGAAATGTTGGAATACCATTCCGATGTTTTCTCTTTTCTTATTGATATCAAGTTTAGGATCTGTGATATCTTCACCATCAATGACAACACTACCACTTGTAATATCTTCTAGACGGTTCAAACATCTTAAGAAAGTTGATTTACCTGATCCTGAAGGACCAATCAAGCAGATAACTTCTCCTTCATTAATCTCTAAAGAAATATCTTTTAAAACCTCTAAAGAACCAAAGTTCTTCTTTAAGTTTTTGACAGAGACTTTTTTATTTGCCATAAGATAACCTCTTTTCTACAACTTTTGATACCTGTGCAAGTACTGTACAGATAAATAAATAATAACAAGCCATAAAACAATAAATGACCATCATATGAGCTGACTGCGTTGCGGCAATTGTTTTACCAACGTTAGTCAATTCTGTTAGACCAATAACAGATAATAATGAAGTATCCTTAATAGAAATAATGAACTGGTTGATGATTGAAGGTAACATCGTTCTTAAAGCCAATGGTAAGACAATCTTTTTCATTGTTTTACCATAAGTTAAGCCAAGTGATCTGGCTGCTTCAATCTGTCCTTTGTCTACTGCTTCAATACCACCTCTGACGATTTCTGCCATATAAGCACCGGCATTAAGTGATAAGGCAACAGTACCAGCAGTAAAAGTACCCCCGATATTTAACCATCTAAATCCTGTAGGTCTTAACATCTGTCCCAAGCCAAAATATATAATCAATATTTGTACAAGCATTGGTGTGCCACGAATGATATAAATATAAAGGTTGGCGATTGCCTTTAATATCTTCATGATCACTGACTTACTTTTTGAAGTATTGACTAATCCAACAATGATTCCAATAATAGTCGCAGCTATTAATGATATGATTGATAATTCAATAGTAATCACTATAGCCTGATTGAATCGACTGGCAAAAAATCCTAAGTTATCAAAAAATCCTTTCACATGAATCCCCCTTTTCTTTTATGTTTATAAATTACACCAATTCTTAATATATGTCAAAGATTTTTTATCACTGTAAAAATAAATTATTAAATTGTACTAAAAAAAGAACAAAGTGAGACTTTGTTCCTTGATTAGGCATCAAAATGATGCTTTTTGAAATGTTTATAGTAAATAATAAAGAGTAGTGAGGTCGTAAACCAAGTGACTGGATAAGAGACAACAACACCTTTAATAGTTGGATAGTGTGGTGAAATGAATGTGAGCCAGGCAATACGTAGTACACATATACCTAAGCATACTAATATCATTGGTTTAATTGATTCTCCACACCCTCTCATTGTTCCTGAGAATATTTCAACACAGCAATATAAGAAATAGAATGGCATTAAGAACAGCATCAAGCTATAACATTCTTCAATAATATGGGGATCTGATGAGAACAGTCTTGTGATATAGCTACCTGTTAAGCAGAGTATTGTACTGATTGAAATAGTCATAATGAAAGCCATAGCAAGGGCTGTTCTTGCCCCCTTTTTAATACGGTCATGAAGATGGGCTCCATAGTTTTGGCCTGCGAATGTGGTGATAGCTGCACCAATAGCCGCAATCATCATCCAGAACAATGCATCTATTTTTACATAAACTGACCATGAAGCGATTGTTCGTGTACCAAAAGCATTGATATGACTCTGTAAGACAATGTTTGAGATACTATACATTGTAGATTGGATACCCGCAGGAGCACCAATCATAATAATCTTCTTTAGTACAGGTAGATGAAATTTCATCTTTGATAATGTAAGTTTGTAGACTTCATTTGTACGCATTAATTGAATAGTGACAAGTATAGCACAGACAAATTGTGCAATAACTGTCGCAATGGCTGCCCCAGCAATACCTTGATGGAAGATGACTACAAAGATAAAGTCGAATACAACATTCACAATACTACATACAATTAAGTAATAGAGTGGTCTTTTACTATCCCCTACTGCTCTTAAGATTCCTGCACCGATGTTGTAGATTGCACCTGGAATCATACATAAGAAGTAAAGCTGCATATAGAGAGTGGCATCATTCAATATATCATGTGGTGTACCAATAGCATCTAGACATTGATATGAGAAAAATAAGCCAAAAAGCATCATGAGTATTCCACTGACAATTGCAAGGATATAAGAAGTATGCACTGCCTGATGGATTTTCTTATTATTTTGTGCACCATAGTATTGGGCGATGACTACGGAAGCACCTGTAGATAAGCCTACATAGAAGTTAACGATTAAATTCGTTAAGTTTCCTGTTGAACCGACTGCAGCAAGTGCGCTTGTCCCACAAGCTTGTCCAACAATGATTGTATCAACAGTGTTATATAACTGTTGGAAAAAACTTCCTATAAGAATAGGAAAAAAGAAAAAAAGCAACTGTTTCCAGATAACTCCCTTAGTGAAATCTTGTGTCTGATTCATGTTATTCCCTCCTAAAAGATTAATACATGATATCATAGAAAGAGAATAAAAGATATCTTGTTGTTTACTCTTTTAATCAAAGAAAATTCACTTAAAATAGAAAGAGAGGTGAAGCCCATGATACTAGATATATCACAGGAAAATAAGTATACAGAGACTGAAAAAGAAGTGATTGATTATTTAATGAATCACTTGGATTTATTAGAAGAGTTGTCTATTAATGATCTTGCGAAAAAGACTTATACTTCTAATGCGACTATTATTAGATTATGCCGTAAGACAGGTTATAGTGGATATAAGGCTTTAAAGGTAGATTTAATTAAAGAAAGAGAAGCGAATAAATATATTGTAGAGAGTGTGGATTATACGACACCTTTTCAGTTTAATGAAACGACAGAAGAGATTATGAAGAATATGTTTTCTTTGTATCAGGAAAGTATTAAGCAGGTGTATTCAAATCTAGATATAGATGTGCTCAAGTCTATGGCACATGAGATTATTCATAAGAAGCGTATCTTTTTGTTTAGTTATGGGGATACACAAACTACAGTGATTAATTTTACGAATAAGCTTGTAAAGGTGAATATATTTCCTACTCTTGCGACACAATTTGGAGAAGAGAGACATATTTCTAAACGTATGAACAAGGATGATTATGCACTTATTATCAGTTATAGAGGACAGGAAAGGCTTCTAGAGTGTGTACAGACATTAAGTAAGAATCATGTGAGAATTGGACTTATTACTGCGAATAAGAAGAATTCATTAATGGCTTATTGTGATGATTTGATTATGATTCCTGATTGTGAGAAAGATAATAGAATTAGTACATTCTATTCACAATTAGCTTTTCAGTATGTGTTAAGTAATCTTTATGCGATTATTTATCATCAGGTGAATGATTGAACTTTTAGTTCACTCAATTCTATCAATAAACAAGAATAAGAGAACGTTTGTTTCTATACATATGAAAACTGTTTCATTGTAAGATGATTTGTGATAGAAATGAATCAGGTGATGAACATGAATAAAGAAGATGTATTAAAGTTTGAGGAAGAACTAAGTTTTGATCATTTTGATGCAGAAGATGCGTATTGTATTGGGAATGAAATAGTAAAGAAAACAAGTAAACCAGTACGTATTAGAATCGTATTAGATGGAGATATTGTGTTCCAGTATTTGATGCCTGGCAAAAAGGGCGTAGAATGGCTCGATAGAAAGCAGAATACAGTGGAACGATATCACCATAGCACTTATTATGTGTTTCTAGATCAAGAAGAAAGACATGTATATGATGAGAATGATTCTACTATCGCAATATGTGGAGGAGGTTTTCCACTTTTTATAAAAGGTGAATTACGTGGATGTGTGATTGTATCAGGACTTGCCCATGATGAAGATCACCACTTAATTATAGATGTACTAGGAGGATATAAGAATGAAGGTATTTGCGACTGATTTAGATGGTACTTTAGTTCATAATAAAAAAGTAACAGAAACAGATAGAGAGGCCATTGCAGCTTTTCAAAAAGAGAATCTATTTGGTGTCTGTACAGGAAGACCACTGAGCTGTTTATATGATGTAGAGGGTATTCCTTTTGATTTCTATATTATGTGTACAGGTGCACTATTATTAGATAAGGATAGACATGTGATTGAGGAACACCTTTTAGATAAAGAACTTGTGAGGGATATATATAATCATTATAGAGACTACTCTAACATTATTGTACAGACAGAAAGTGAATCTCATTTCTATTTTACTGATTTTATTGATTTTCCTACTTTTACTATGATTAAGGATTTTGAAGAAATCAAGGATTCAAAGTTCTATAGTATTTCTTTAGTTTTTAATACCAATGAAGAAGCAGCAACATTTGTATCAGATGTGCATGATAGATACCCTATGGTATCTGGTTATCAGAATACGAATGTAATTGATATTGTATCAAAGGGTATTTCTAAAGGTACAGGTGTAAAGGCTATTAAAAAACATTTTAATGCGGATAAGATGCTTGGTATTGGTGATTCCTATAATGATTTACCTTTGTTTAAGGCAAGTGATTATAGTTTTACTTTCCATAGTTCTCCTGATAGTGTAAAGGAACAAGTCAATGAAGTAGTAAGCAGTGTCAGTGAAGCAATCTATAAAGCAATATAGGCAGAGACGGGTGTCTCTGCCTTATTTATTTCATTTCTTCTAATTGAATATTGGATACTTTAACTGATCCGTTCTGATAACGTAATACCTGGATCACTACTTTAGATTCAGAGTGTACTTTTCCTACTGTAAATACTAGTTCCCCTTTTGTATTTGTAGAATAAGACAACTTCTTATTACTATATTTACCATCATGTCCTTGAATCATAAGATCTACATTACAGCCATCGGATTCAATATCACAAGTAAGTTTATATGTCTTACCTGTTTCTACAGATACCTTCTGGGAGATTGTATCTGTATCACATCCTGAAGTAAGAATAGCTTTTCCTAATGAAATAGAAGCACTACCACCTAGTGTCCAATAAGAATTACCTTGTGTAAATGTGCCATTATTTAATAATCCTGAAACAGGAATTTCTGGAATCTCTGGCTGATCTGGTGTGATTTCTTCTTTTCCTTCTTTTAAGACAATAGAATCCAAATAGACAGGATTGTTGTTTGATTGATATCTGACTACTTCAGCATATAATTCTACTTCCTTGATATGCTTTGCGGTAGTGAATGTAAGAGTCATTGTACCTGATTTATTGAATGTCTGATGAATATTTGTATAACGACCATTATAATCTCTGATACCAACATCAATATTAGTACCACTAGAAATGACATTAGCCGTTAATGTATATGTTTTGCCACCTTCTACACTGATTTTCTGTGATAATCCATCTGTATCTGAACCAGAAGCAAGCACAGCATGTCCGTTTTCAATAATAGTGCTTCCTGATAACTTCCAGTTCTTATCTCCTTCATCAAATTCACCATTAGCTACTAATTGAAAGACGTCTGGTTTTGGTGTAGGTGTAGGAATCACTGTAGAAGCTTTACCACTTGTTACCTTGATATTATCTACCTTAACAGGTGCGCCCTGCTGATAACGTAATACCTGTGCATAAGCCTCCATCTGCTGTGAAGAACCTGCATCTGTCACAAATGATACTTCTACATGTCCAGATTTATTAAATGTCTGAGATGAGTTGAATGTACCATTTTTCTTTCTTGCACCGATAGTTACTTCTGTACCATCTGTTTCAATATCAGCACTGATTGTATAAGTCATACGCTGTTTAATATCAATAAGCTGTGAGATGGTATCCGTTTTAGAACCTGAAGAAAGTACAGCTTTTTCGTTTAATACAGCGGCATCTCCAGATAGAGTCCAGGCTGTTTTACCTTCTGAGAAGTCACCATTAATAATATGATTGTATTTTTCCTGATCAATAAGTTCTGGGAATGAATCAATAGCCCAGCCATCATATGGGAATGATTCTTTTTGTGGGGTGTCACCTGATTCATGGTAAGGTTCAATCTTGACAGAATCGATTTCAAATACGGTTGTATCAAAGTCTGCTGTGCCTGTCCAACCTGTTTCACAGATACCATCTTTATCGGCATCAATACTTGTAGGGAACCATAAACCAATCCAAAAGCGTCCCGCATTGCTTGGAACCTGTGTTCTACTTGTACACATATAAATATCATCTACATAATAATCCACACGTTTTTCTTCTGTATCACTGCCTGTATGCCAGTCAAAGCGATATGTATGGAACTTTCCATCATCGACTGCATAAGGTAAATCTTCTTTCATACTATAGCCATTTTCTGTAGTGAATGTATTAAAGCGTGCTGCTTCAAATGAAGGTGTTTTATGCGTTGCATTGGCTGTAGGTAATTCAATGTCAATCTCATGATTGACGGCATAATATTGTCCTGTTTTACCTGATGCTTCATATTCTGGATCACCTGGATAGTACTCTTCATATTCAAATGTCCAGATAGCTGAGCAGGCACCGAGTTCTGGTGCAACTTTTGCGACGACTTCATAACTACCTGAAGAATAATAATTTCTAGTCGCAATAGCGGCTCCTGTACGTATACCTGTTGGCTGGTTATGTCCTTTTACGTTTCCTTTATATTTGTTTCCATGCCCTTCTAATTTTAATGTACCATTAGAAACAGATACGTTTTCAGGAACAACACCACCATTGTTTCCACCCCATGATTTATCCGCAATCAACCACTTATTTGTATCAAGTGTTGTACCACTGAAATCATCATAGAATACATCTGTTGTATTATTGGCTGCATAGACAGGAGCACTACAAATCATCGTGCTTGCTACTAAAGCCGCAAATATCTTTTTCCCTTTGTGTTTCATCTCTTTTCCTCCTATGAATAGTAATTTAATTGTATCATGAGATATTTTACTTCACAATCACGACACTACATTTTCATGCATGAAAGTAATAATATTCTATATAAGATAGTCTATGCACATACTAACTAACAATATATGTGGTACATAGTCATTACGCAAAAAAATATTTGAACGCCTTTAAATAGACTTTATGAGAGCCTTACTCAAAACATTTTTTTGATGAAAGTTGTATGATGTAGTTAAGGAGGAGATGCGCTATGTCTACTACAACAAACTACTTAATCAATCTTTATAGAAGTTTAATCATTAAGCGTGATGAACTGAAGAAACAAGTTGAAGAGAATCAAAAAGATAATTATCAAATGTATGCTGATTCATATAAAGAATATTATAGTTTGATGGTTGAGTGTATCTTCCTTAAGAAAAGAATTGCCTATTGTCAGCGATGTAAGAATCATCATATCAAGATATATAAGGAAGAGTTAGAAGGCTATATGGATGCTGTGAAAGAAGATTATATGCATGAGTTAGAGGAACTAAGAACTCATAAGAAAATAGTGAAACAGCATCTAAGTGATGAAGATATGAAGCAGGCAAAGAAGATATTCAAAAGAATCATTAAAAGAATTGATCAAGACCATCCTTTATGGGAACGTGCTCTTAAATCCTATCGATATAATAACTTGAATGATTTAAAAGATATAGAAATGTTGGTGGATTATGATACCCAATCAATTAGAAAAAACTTAGATATGACCTATCTCACAACACAAATAGAAAGAATCAAAAAAGAAATAGAGTCTATTGAGAATAGAAAACCTAAAATAACAAAAGAGTATCTAGAAAAGAAAATCATGATATACAGATTGTATAAATATAACTTAGATAAACAATATTCCTGTTTTGAAAAAGTTATGCATGCATGTTAGGAGGAAGCATTTATGGATAATATGAAAGATATGATTTTAGAAGCAGTAGAAATGAATGGTATAGAGAATGTGGTTATGCCTTTAATGAATGAAATCTTTTTGTCTTTTACTGATATTGCAGGAACACGTTATGTAGATAACCAGGATGTATTTAAGAAACTAGAGAAGAATGACCCTCTTTTATTAGAAAGAGAAGCAGATAATAAATATGATAGTAATGCGATTAAGGTGCTTACAATAGATGGTGAAAAGCTTGGTTATATTCCTAAGAGGGATAATAGTATTTTTACTCGACTAATGGATTCAGGTAAGATACTTCATGCAAGAGTGTATTCATGTTATAAAGAGAATTATGATCCTTGGTATGTTTCTATTAAGATCTGTATGATGGATTTCTAGTTATTCACATAATAGAAAACAGAATAAGTGGTACATAGTCATTACATGATAATATCATGAATATAGCGATTGATTCCCTCTCTTTGAGAGAAGTCATATTGTTTATGTAATGTTTGGAAATAGTTTCTTATATTTTCTTCTATAATAGGTTCATGAGAAGGAACAGTTCCTTCATAGCCTTTTCTAGCTGATATCCAAGGATCCTGTGTATGAGTGATTGTTTCTAATACTTTAGCGCTATAGAGACCATATGTATGAATAACTAAATCAATCACATGACATTCTTCTTCACTTAATGTATTCTCTAATTCTTCAAAGAGTACAAATCGATCATCATCAATAGGATTAAAACTGAACTGCTTGAATAAATGATAAACATCAGGATAGACAGGTCCATGAACCCATGCCTGTGAATGTTCTATAAATATAGGATGATCATATAATGCATAGGATGTTCCCTGAATTAAATAAAGAAGTTTTTGCAACATTAGTGGTGTGACTTCATTCAATTCTTTAAATAGATATGCAATGACTTGTCTCATCTTATCTGATAATACAAATAATTCTTGTAGATTACTCACTGCTTCTTGTGATTTCTTATAAGAAGCAGGAGTAATCTTATTTTTATTTTCTTCTAATTTCTTATAGAAATAATCAGGAGAAAGTAAAGCTTTTTTCATAATATTAGAATACTCAAGAGAAGGAACCTGTCCATCTAGATATCTTTTGATAGTCACTTCACCAAAGCCAAGAACTAAAGCGAGAGGTCCTTTCCCAATATCATATATCTTTAATAGTTTGTTGATATCTTCAATAGTAATTAGATTTTCCTTTTCTCTATACTGTGAATCTATTTCTTTAATATTTAAATCAAGTAGTCCTGGTACAGATATTTCTTCATTACATTCATTACACACTGCAACAGTAATCAAGAAAGTATATTCCTTATCTTTAATAACTTTTCTGATTTCCTGTTTTTTCAATGTGTAGGTTGTTTCTTTTCTACAATTTATACAATAATCTCTTCTTATTTCATTCATAATATTTTTCTCCTTATTTAAAATAATAGTGAAGCGGATATTTCTGCTCATGAAAGGATATAATAAACACAAAATCATCTGCAATCAAATTAAATTTTATATATAAATTGATTGCCTTGTAGTCTTCACCGAATCTCTCTAATGCTTTTATTTCTTTTCCAAAAATATATAATATTTCTTTTTCGAATCCTTTATGGTTATTCTTTCTCCTTTCAGAAAAATCATCAACCGTCAAACTCAAAAGTATCTCTTTAATCCTTGCTTCACTTAAAACATAATTTTCAAATAAATTTCTATTGTCACTTCTATTTTTATTTATCTCTATACGATACTTATCTTTTTCAACAGCCACTTTCACTCTATTCAAATATTTTTCTACTTCGATTCGTGTTAATTCCAACAATATCACCTCTCCTTTTTAATGATACGTTTTTCTTTATTTCGTATCATTATTATACGATACAATATCATATTTAGTCAATGCAATTTAAAAATATTATTACATTGACCAAGAGTAACTATCTACCGTTATGATAACCATAGGAGAATTTTGATATGAAGAAATGAGTGGCTTATTATTCTAGAGCGGATGAGAATTACTTTGGTGACACAAAGAAATATACAAAATCAGTGATGTAAATGCTGCAAAAAAGAAAAAATAAAGTATGCAAAAAAGTAGAACGCGGTTCTACTTTTTTACATGCTTTCTACCAGATGCATCTGGAATATTTAATTCTGAACGGTATTTTGCAACTGTTCTTCTAGATATTTCAATACCCTTATCTTTTAATAGATTAGTAATTTTCTGATCACTTAAAGGCTTTTTCTTATCTTCATTATCTATAACTTCTTTGATTTTTTCTTTGATAGAATCAACAGAGTTATCTTCTGTTCCCTTTGGAATAAGATCACTCAGAAGAATAAAGCCCTTATCACAATATATATATTTATCTTTGATGGCTCTACTGATTGTAGATTCATGTACTCCAAGCAGCATTGCGAGATCTTTTTGTAGTAATGGATGACAAGATCCTTGATTCATAAAAAAGTCTTGCTGGTAATCAAATAAGAAGACCGCAATATCATATATGAGATTCTTTCTTTGGCTAAGGCATTGTTGGAGCCAAGAAACTTGTCTTAATTTGGATTCTATATATTTCTTAGTTTCTTTGTTCTCATCAAGAGACAAATAGTTTGTATTAATGTTTATATCCTTATAAATCATAGGATTTAATTGAACTATACCATCCTTGATTATAATATCGGGTACAGGATAATTGACTTCAAGAGAAGAACTATAGTTACTTGCTGGACGCGGATCTAATGTAAGGATAATTTGTAGTAATTCTCTTACTTTATTTTGTGATATACCAAGTTTCTTGGAAACAGCATGGTAGTGACTTTTAGAAAGGTCTTCTAAACATTCATCTACAAGTATTTTTGTGAGATGAATATCTTTTGTTTCTTTGAGGCGCTCTAATTGAAGAAGGAGACATTCTTTTAATGTATCAGCACCAAGTCCAGGGGGATCTAGCTTGGATAATGTATCTTTAGCTTCTAAATACTCTTTTTCATCACACTTTAGATAAGTACAGATATCATTTATTGAGAGACGTAGATACCCATTATCATCTAATAATTCTACAAGAGATTCTACTAATTCTTTATTGTCTATATCCTTGTTTATCAACTGCCAATGAATAACTTCTTTTAATGTCGGTTCAGTTTTCCTAGATAAGCTATCAATATCAAATTCTTTTCCTATATCAGAAGTACTTTCTATCATATCATCAGTATCTATTAATGGATTTTCAAAAGAAATCTTCTCTATGTGGGCAAGAAGTTGTTGGACGTCCATCTGTAAAATCTGATTCTTTTCAATCTGTTTCTGATATATTTGATGTTTTTGACCTTGTTTAAGTTCAAGCTTCATCTAAGCCTATTGGCTCCTTAATAACTTTGTTCAATAATTCATACAATATAGATAATTCATAATTATCTATATGAATACGATATTTCTTTTCTACATCCTGGAAAACAATTTTTGAGATACGATAGAATTCTTTTTGTGATGGATTTGTAGGTTCTTCTTCATCATCCGTATCATCTGCAGTCATTAGACGTTCAAACATAAATGCGATATGCATATAGAGATTTAATCTTATATGCCCTGACATTTCCAGCTTATAATAATCTTCATAACGATGAAGGATCATTTCTACATCCTGAATAACGACTGTAGGATTGAGGAACTGTAATCGACTGACAATACCTTCAATCGTAAAGAAGCGTACAAATTCATTCTTTAATGCTTCAAATTGTTCTGGTGTGACTACACTTCTTAATGCATTCCATAGGTTTTCTTCACCATGGCCATCTAATATATCATAAACACTCAGCCAAGGTGTAGAGATACCATCATGAAGAGGAGATGTTGTGAGAATCATAAGAGTTTGATCGAAATTCTTAGATTCATTTTCATCAAGTAGATCGAGGAGTTTCTTATATTCCATAGTCACAAAATCAAGACCACAGTCTCCTAAAGTCTTCTTCATGATTTCCTGTATCTTTTCCGCAATACCAACACCGGACATGCATGAAATAATTATATTCTTATCTTTAGATAAACCTTCAAAGAACTGAACATCAAAGCTATTAATCTTTTTAGTACTTTCTACAATCTGTTCAAATGAACCATGTCCCAACATCTTTAAACCAACATCTAGGGCTATAGCTGTAGAGACATTATTAATAATCAACAAATCACCGGATAAGTTATTCTTAATTTTTGAATACATACTTCTTAATGATCCAGTATCAACAAGTAAGATAAGTCCTTTACCCTTCGCAGAGTGAAGCAAGTAATCCTGTACCTTTTCGACAGTCTGATCAAGAGTTGTATCCATAGGCATATCAATACCTTCCATAATAAAGGTACCACACGCCTGATTGACAACCTTCGCAATACTAGATGCTGTTGTATCACCATGGGCTGCAATGAGACCATTTAATTCTAATGATTCACTGATATATTCATGAATAGCTAAGGCAAACAAGAATGCAAGATTATCTTCTAGCTGCAATTCATATTTCTTTAATTCAAGGATAATTCGACTTGCAACATAGAAAGCACGAGGGCATGATTGTTCAAAATAAGCTTTAAGCTTCCATTCCTGTTCCTTATCAATACACATTTGATTGAATGTTATATAAAGAATATATAATTCTTTACCACAGGAATCATTCATCTTGACACCATAACGAATCAATATATCCTTACAGATATGCATAAAAAAACGCTGTTCTGTAAAGTTGTTATGAGTAGGATGGATTTTTCTTAAAATAGCACGAAAGTTCAAATAAAGCTGGTCTATCTGCCCCCATGATGCAGTTTCTATCTTATGAAATAAATTCATGATTTCTGAATGATGTTCATCATAATATTCTTGATGAATACATTCTTTAGGTTGATTCCATGTAATAGATATTTCCATATTACGCTCAGCCTGAAATCCTGCTGTATTAACAGGTATATCTCCACCTGCATGAATAAGCTCTGCTTCAGAAATAAGAAGATTGTCTTTTTTGCCATGCTTGAAATAGGCTTCTGCACAACTGACCTGAATCAGATTTCTTAGTCTACCAATATTACCTGGGAACTTAGAGAAACACAACATTTTGACAGCCCCACTAGAAATAGTGAGGTTTTTCTTTATTTTAGATGCTTCTTCTTTATAGAATGTTTCAATGAGTTCTAGACGTTCCTGCAAAGGACGTTCAGTAATATTAGGAATAGTAATCTGTAATGTGATTCTTCTTCTAAATGTTTCTAATAAGACTTCTTGTGGGTTTTCTGTTGTCGCAAATATGAATCTCACATTTGAATGTCTCCATTTAGAATCACCAAGAGGTCGATATTGACCTGTATCCATAAATACAAATAGTTTTTCCTGGTTTTCAAATGATAAACGATGTACTTCATCTAAGAAAAGATAACCACCATCTGCTTCCTGTAATAATCCTGTTTTATCAGAATCAGCCCCTGTAAAGCTTCCTTTCTTATAACCAAGTAATGTAGCAGAAAGAAGTTCAGGGTTATTGGCATAGTCTGCACAGTTTAATACGACAAAAGGTGCTTTTTTATCAATACTGCCTGTTTGTAATGCATGACTATAAATAAGCTTTGCGATATAGCTTTTACCTACACCACTTTCACCAATAATAAGAATTGGAAGACCATTTGGTGGATAAGAAACAGATGCTTTACACATTTCTACTATTTTCTTATGACTTCCTGTAGCACCAATCATAGAATCAAATACTTCTGAATCTAATTCTTCTTCGACAGGTGCATTCTGTTCTTCTTTTTCTATATACCAGTAAGTCGGTCTTGTATCTGTTTTCTTTACTTTTCCCTCATCAAAAAGTTGATTTAAATAATGTGTCACAATCTGTCTGCTTAAATGAAGATTATCTGCAATTAAAGATGTAGGGATCTTTTCAGACTCATTTAAAGATTCCTTGAGTGACATATAAACCTTTTCTTTTACATCCATCATGATACCTCCTTACTCATAATTATACCTTGAAGATTTGAAGAAAACAATTTAACTCCTACACGCATGAAAAGGAAGATATGCGTATATCTTCCTGTCAGACTATCTTGGGAGTCTTGCTCTTCTATTTGGGAATTCTTTATCGAATCCTTCTTTATGATCACAATACCAATAAGCGACTGTACAAACATCATCCTGTCTTTCATATAATGAAAGATCATCGTTACCAATCTGCTGTAATGTCACTTTGATATCTTCATCAAAGGCAATTGGATCCAAAATATGGAATCTATATAAGCCATGACGTGGAAGGCTGTCATTACCAAAAGCATGAACAGCATTCAACTTACCTGTTTCAAATCTTTCTCTTGTCTTATCCTTTGTTGAATAGAATGGATACCCTAAAAATAAGTTAGAATATGGTTTCACTGAAGGTCTTCCTAGTTCATCTTTCTGATGGAATGCCCAGGCACCACCGAAATAATCTTCTGAACCGGTTGATGAAACTGTTGGATAATCTTCATCACCATCTAGGTAGAACTTGAATTCTCCTTCACCCCACCAATATCTTTCTAATGCAGTTAAACCAAGATAAGTACCTACATAGTAGCCTTTACCTTTTACATCATCTAAGATGACATAGTCTTTTGCAAGTTCAGTCTGACGTTCTCTGCGCCAATAAGCATGGAAATATAAACAATTTTCAGGTAAAGCATCAACTTCAGCATAATTGATTGTATAGAAGAAAGATGTAATATCTTTTGGATGTTCATTTGTCATTGTAATGACGGCTCTTTTTGCGAATGGCATTTCAAAGTAGCTGTTCATTCCTCCAGTAGGATTAACTACGATTGGTAAAGAAGCGACATCACATCTTTCACCAAAACCATTACAGAAGAAATCACCAATAGGGGCTTCTACTGCAGGTGTTTTACTACCATCCCAATAGATTCTCATGACAACATCCCTCATGACGAAGCTGCCTTTTTCAGTATTTTCACGGATTGTCATCCACATATGTCTAATAATACCTGGACCCTTAATATCCGCAATCACTGTTTCTTCACCCATTGGTAACTTAATGCTTCCACGGCCCTTTCTTGATGGACCAAGAGCACTTGCTTCCATACAAGCTTTGCCTTTTTCACCAGTTGGGTTTTCTGGTGAAACAGCTCTAGAACGTTCTCCTTTATAAGTCATGATATTACTTAGTAAATTCATAATCTTCTCCTTCCTTTACTGCATGTTGATTGACAGTAATTGAATAATTATTTTTATTGGTAATGTGAATGTGCTGATCAGTTACCTTGATATCAAATCTTGATTCACCGATATGGAAATCCTCCCAGAAGAAGTTTCCAATAAATTCCTTCGGATGAATCGTTAAGTGTTTGTTTGGTGCATCATAGTTGATTCCTAAGAATTCTGTAATGAACAAGATATAAAAGATACCTGATGCCCATCCACATTTACCACAACTGTTCATTCGTGTGACATCTCCAGTAGGTGCCCCTACTTTATAAGGCCACCACCACCAGCTGCCATCTAAATCAGCCAATCTTTCTAATTCTTTAAATCTGCCGTTTTCTCCACTCCAGTTTTCTACATTATCTGCACCATTCAATATTGAAATATATCCTGGGAATGTGGCACCTGACTGGTTACCCCATTTAATCCCTCTGCTCAGCTTACTATAAGTAGGATTCTCATCACTTGAACTGAATTGTCCATAGTGAGTTGTCCTGTCTCCTGCCTCATAGCCATAATATTTCAATAATGTAGTGTCTGATTCTTCACCATCATGCATTCTTAATATGATAGTACCGTCATGATCCACGTCAGTTAAGAACTGAAGTCCTTGATCAAGCATCTCTTTACGATAACACTCATCTGACATATGTTCTTTTGCATCTGGATCAAGTGATGCAATACCTTCTAGAAAAATACGATGACCATTCGTTTCTACAGTCATATATTTCTCTATATCATTCTTGATTGCCTGGGCTTCATTTTCTAGTTCAATCGCATATTCCTTCTCGTCAAAGATTTCAAGCGCAAGTCTTGATAGGGAACGACATGCACGATATACACAAATGTTAGATCCTGTATGATATGTGCCAAGGGAGTAGGCATCTGAAATCCATATACTGTGGTATAGATGTGGTTCATCTGGATTTCTAGAAGTAATGATTTCGTTAAGGATTTCCTTCATCTGTTTATATAAATCTTCATTATCTAGAAAGAAATGATGATCACCAAAATAATCATAATACGCACCAGAAAGTAGAATGACTGATAATGAATTGCTTAATGAATGGAAGATACCGCCTTTAAATTTGGTTCCAGGGTATTTAATACCATATTGAGCAAACCATTTTATAGTTTGTTTACATAGGTCAGGTTCGGTCATTGTATAAGGTAAGCTAGAATAATACATATCTTTATTCCATATATGAGGAGTAACGGGGTATGTGCCCCAGTTTGAGCCCAGTATTTGATCATAACTATTCATGGCAAAAGCACCGGACGCCTGCTGATAGGCTCTTTCAATTAAGTACCCTGCCATTGGATCATTATCAAAATGGACTTTACCTATGCATTGTTTATAATACTGACGTGTTTCTTCTAACCATTCATCAATACTTCTGCTAAACAGTTTCTGTGTGTCTTGATACGCACTAGGATCAGTGAAAGCAATCATGAATTCTTTTTGAGAATGAGGTGGTAAAGTAAATGAAACACTGTTATGAGATTGTGTCTCACGGCATTCTATTAATACATTTCTTGTATCAGAGTATTTCTTTTTATAGAGAGAAGGAAGTTCTAAGACTCCTTCTCCTTGAGTATCGCTTTGATTCTCAACGATAATACCATACATCAAACTGCTTAATCTTTCTCCATCATGAGTAATAGGCGCAGCAGCTATCAAACTGACTGTTCCATAGTTAAAATGATGAATACTTCTTGGAAAAAGATTGTCTGCAAGATCAGATACGACATCCACGTTATCAGATTTCAGTTCAGTTTTATTACCGTTCCAGGTAATAGAGACAGAAAGATCATGTTCTTGAACAAAGTCTTTTCCTACCCATACACCTGGTTTGCTTTCCATGTAGTAGTTGTGATGAAAGAAAGTAAGGTTTTTAATTGTGCCAAATTCATCAAGATTAGCTTGAACTTTTTGATTGGAAGAATCAAATGAAAATGTATCATCTGGAAGCTTATTGCGATAATAACTGATTGTGTTGTCTGTACTATAGATTCCATTCTTGATTCTTAGCATATAGAATGGATTGCATTTCATTGTATTCAAAGCGACCTCCTGTGATATTTACTAGCAAATACCTAATAGTGATAAAACGATTCCTAGTGCAACAATTCCGAAGATGATGGCGATAACGTTTACTTTCTTATTTAATAGCTTATAACAGCCAAATGTCATTAATAATGGAACGATACCTATAAAGATACTATCAAGAGCTGACTGAACATTCATTAATGACTGTCCCTTCATCTTGAATTCAAGAATTGTCTTAAATACGACTGTCTGGCTAGTCATAGCGCCAACCATAATTAAACCAACAATACCTGCTGCTTTCGTAAGGATTTCAATCATGCCGTTTGCATATAATTTTTCAATATACTTAGCACCTAAAGAATATCCTAAACATGCACCATAGTATCTGCATAAGAAGTTTGGTACGTTGAATAATACTAAGAAGATAATTGGAGCAAGAATGTTACCTGCATTAGCAAAACCAATAGCAAGACCTGCACAAACTACTCTCCATACACCCCAGAATAATGAGTCACCAATACCAGCTAAAGGACCCATTAAACTTGTTTTAATAGAGCCAATTGCATTAGCATCAAAGTCTGGTTTTTCACTGTTTTCTTTTTCCATTGAACCAGCAATACCCATTACAAATGATGCAAGAGGTACTGTAGTACTGAAGTAAGAGACATGTCTTGCTAATGCTTCACGTCTTTTCTTTTCATCGTTCTTATAGAAATGGTTGATGAATGGAATCATAGCATAACAGAAACCTGCACCACCCATAGTAACTGGGTTAACAGATGCATACATAGCACCTGATCTCCAGAACATCTTTCTGATTAATTTCTTTTCTTCTTTATCAATGTTATTCATTAGTTTCATGCGAAAAAGTCCTCCTCTTCACTGTCATTAGCTGATGCACTTGCAACAGCTGGTTTAGCCATCATATCTTTTAACTGCATATCACGCTGTGCTGTTACTAATGCGATAACAACACCTAATACTGCGATAGCGATGAGTGGTAATTTTAAATAAGCCACTGCAACAAATCCAAGAATATAGTAAATACCAGTTTTCTTATCCCATAACATCTGCATTAACATAGCCATACCTACAGCAGGAAGCATGTTACCAGCAACTGTTAAACCATTCATGATTACCTTAGGAATTGACTGTAAGATTGTCTGCACTACATCAGATCCTAACCATACAGCAAAGAATGGAATTAAAGCATATAAACCATAGTGTAATACCCATAAACCAAAGTGAAGGGCTGTGATTGATTTATCTTTACCTTCTAAAGCTAGCTGTTCAAATTTTGGTGCGAATGGACCAATAACGAATGAGAAAATAAAGTTCATGAACTGAAGACCTAATACAGCAAGTGGGAATACGATTGGAATAATAGTACCAACATTTCCACCCATCTGGATTGTAAATGCTGTAGCAAGACCTGCAGCTAGAGCTGGTTCAGCAGTACTTGAGATACCTACATTGACAACTCCCATAAAGATTGATTCTAATGATGCCCCAACTAATAAACCTGTCTGAACATCTCCTAGCAATAAACCAGTAAGAGGTGCAACAACGATTGGTCTACTTAACATGACCATACCGAATAATTCGTGTCCTCCAACGCCTACGAATACTGCCAATGCGACGAAAAATGCGTTTAACATAATAACTCTCTCCTATCTCTTATAAATTTTTTAATACGTTTGTAGCAAGTTTCTTTTCCATTGAAGGTGTACCCTGGAAAAATGTATCTGGATATAATTCAACTAATTCTTTTAATGCTTCTAATTCTTCTTTTGTAAGCATAACTTCCTTAGTTAAAGTAATCTTTTCACCTGAAGTCATCTTTCCAGCATTACCTAAGTTAACCATTTCAATATTCTTGTATTTCTTACATAAAGTAACAGCATCACGTACTGTTGGTACAAGAACCATTAAGCGCATCTTTTCTGATCTAGGATCATCTAAGATTGATGAAACGCCTTCTACTGATTTAATAATACATTTAATACCTTCTGGCACTGCCATCTTTAATGACATCTTCTGTAATTCGTTTGATGCTGCTTCATCACTTGCAACAACTAAACCATGAAGCTTTAATTCCTTTGTCCAAGTCATAGCAACCTGTCCATGAATTAATCTTTCGTCTACTCTTAAACAAACAATCATTTTCTTTTCCTCTCTTTCTTATAGAAGAAAATCGTCATCGTTTTCTTCTATATTGTTTTTTTCAATTTCTACTAAGCATAACTGTTCTCTCGCTTCTTCAATCTTAGCCTTTAAGAACTCATTAGTAAGTTTTTCTGGAGTCATAGTGACTTCGATAAGAACAGCTAAATTAAATCCTGATACCAAGAAAGTGTTTTCCCTTGTGCAATATGGAATCATCTTCTGATTTACACTTCCACCCTTAATATCAGTAAAAATCACAATTTCATCTTCCTGTGGAATCTTTGCAAAGTATTCTTCAATCTGCTCATTGATAGGTTTCTGACCATCTACATAAGCTGTAATATAGTCAACGTTATCTACATTGCCGATCAAGAATTCCATTGTTGATTTTGCACCTGAAGCAAGTAACCCATGTGTTGCGATTAAAATGTGTCTCATTTTGATATCCCCCTTACGCTTATATAAGTTGCAATTGTCGTGCCAACTTTTAGTTTTCTTATTTTTATTTTCTCCTTTCTTTTTCTTTTCACTTATATATACTGCAATTGTAATGCCAACTTTTAGTTTTTATTCATTAAATCTTTAATTTCTTTTTCTTCCGGCACCACTCTTAATGCGCCCTTCTTAGTTGTAATTAAAGAAGCCGCTGCATTCGCAAACTGAAGCATTTCTTTTAAATTCTCTTCAGTCATATTGTCTAATCCATTTTTAAGTACTGCATAAAGTGCACAGGCTCCAAATGTGTCACCTGCACCTGTTGTTTCTATTGTGTCCTTATTTAAATAAGGCTCCATAAATACTTTATGATTGCCATAGTAAGCAATACTACCATTTGGACCAAGTGTAACATTGATGAGTTTTGCATGTGTTCTTTCTCTAATGATTTCAATTCCCTTATCATAATCATCAGTACCTGTGAGCCATTCAATCTCATTATCTGCAATCTTTAAGATATCGCACTGTTCAATACCATACCAGATCTGTTTAGCTGCAAGATCTTCACTTTCCCATAAAGGTGGTCTTAAGTTAGGGTCAAAAGAAATAATCTTATTTTTCTTTTTTGCATAATCAATCATCGCATAAGTGGCAGATCTTACTGGCTCATCCGTCATAGACAAAGAGCCAAAGTGGAAGATACGACAGTTATCAATTAATTCATAATTCACTTCGTCTTCCCTAAGCATCATATCTGCGCCTGGCTTTCTATAGAAAGAGAAGCTGCGATCTCCTGTTTCATCATTATCTACAAAAGCAAGTGTTGTTTTTGCATCTGAATCCATTACAAGACCTATAGAATCAATCTTTTGTTCTGAGATTGTATTCTTTAATAGTTTTCCAAACTCATCATTTCCTACTTTTCCAATAAATGCGGTTTTATAACCTAATTTTCCAAGCATAGCAAGTACATTACAAGGTGCGCCTCCTGGATTGGCTTCATAAATACGGTTATTCTGTTCACTTAAACCATTTCTAGTGAAGTCTATTAAGAGTTCACCTGTTGCTGTTACATCGTACATAGAATACCTCCATTCTTTATTCACTTATATATATTGCAATCCATATGCCAAGTTTGAGATATAAATAAAAATCTCATAGTTTTTTCACTATGAGATCAACTAAAATAAAAAAAGTGACGCAACGCAGGCGCTGCATCACATAAAACAAGATGTTTTTGTTCCTGTATGTATTATAGGCTATTTTTAAATAAACAGTCAACAATATTTTTAATAGCTATTTTTCAAAACAAAAGAGTTTATCCTTGTTATTCTTATCATTTTCCAAGATAAAAACGTATTTTTCGTTTTTATTTTGAGAATTTGCTTTAATATAACCATTTTGCTCAATTTATTAACGTATTTTCTATTTTTAAAAAAAGATGGTGCAAGTTTGCAACCATCTTCTCTATACTATTTATTTTCGTTTTTAGAACTTAATGCATCTATCTTCTTAATAAATGGGAAATAAACAACGAATGAAATGATAATCATCACTAACTGCCATAACGCAACTTTCCATCCTCCAATTAAGAAACCTGAAATAATTGGTGGAGTTGTCCAAGGAACCATAACACCACTAAATAAAGGTAGAATGCCAAAATACATAAGTAGATAACTACTGATACCAATAATCAATGGAACAAGAACAAATGGTACAAGTAAGTAAATATTTAATACAATTGGTGTACCAAAGATAATTGGTTCATTGATATTAAAGATGTTAGGGACAATTGATAATTTACCTAAGCTACGTAGTGATTCTGATTTTGCGAAGAATGTAATATAAATGACTAATCCAATCACAATACCAGCACCAGACATACATAAGAAGTTATCCCAGAACTGCTGAGTAAAGATATGACCACCGTTCTGAACAGTTAAGGCTACACCAGAATCTAGAATCTTCTGGTTAGATGCCATGTTAGCCTGTAGGATTGGTGAAAGAATACCACCACAGATAGAACCACCATGAACACCAGTCCACCATAATAATGACATCATAACTGTCATAATTACTACACCAGCAAATGAATCAGTCACACCCTGTAAAGGAATCTGAATAGCTGAATAGATCAATTCAGCAAATGTAGTCTTAAATACAAAATGACATACTGCATAGATAATAGCACAAATAATAGTAATAATACCTGTTGGTAATAATGATGAGAAAGAATCTGCGACTCCTGGAGGAACACCTTCAGGCATTTTTACACGGATATCCTTTCTAATACATAATGAATAGATATAACCCACTAAGAATCCGATTAAGATAGCACAGATCATTCCCTGTCCTGCTGTCCAGTCCTTAGAGATAACACCAGTTACTGCTTCACCGTTTTCTAACACTTTAGAAGAAGGTGTAAGTAATACAAATGCAGCTAAACCAGTTAAAGCACCATTGACTGCAGTAGAGATTTTATCATTCTTAAGATATGAATAAGTGATACCTACTACTGTAAACAAAGCCATTAATGAGAATGTAGATGAATAAACCTGTGAACATATATCTGCCAAACCACATTCTGCAACTAATGTATTTAATGATTTGATTGGTAGATTCGCAATTAATAAGAATAAAGAACCAATCGTCAAGAATGGTAATGAGAACATCATGCCATCTTTTAATGCTTTAATAACTTTTGTATTTGTGAATTTTGAAATATATACCACAACTTTTTCGTTTATGAATTTTTCCATATTATTATCTCCTATAACTTCTCACCATTAGATGAAATAACTTGTTTATACCATTCAAAGGATGCTTTCTTATATCTGTTTCCAGTACCTTTTGCCTGATCATCTAAGTCTACGTAAATGAAGCCATATCTTTTTGCAAGTTCTCCTGTTGAGGCACTTACAATATCAATAGCGGCCCATGGTGTATAACCTAAAACTTCTACACCATCAAGGTCTATTGCTTTTTTCATTTCACTAATATGATTTTTTAGATAATCAATACGGTAATCATCATTGATCATTCCATTTTCTAATTTGTCATAAGCGCCAAAACCATTTTCCACAATAAACATTGGTTTCTGGTATCTTTCATATACTTCGTTTAAGATATTTCTTAATCCTGTTGGATCTATAGCCCATCCCCAATCACTCTTCTTTAATAAAGGATTCTGTACTTCTACAAAGTTGTTTTCAGCATCATATTGCGCAATTGTTGATTTATAATAACTAAATCCAATATAGTCTACTTTACCTTTCTTTAGGTCAACAAGATCTTCATCAGTGATATCTAAATGAATATGATTTCTTTCCCAATGTTTTAATGTATAAGCAGGATAATAGCCTCTTACATGAACATCACTAAAGAAGTAACGTTTATCCATTGCTTTAATACCCGCAAAGATATCTTTTGGATCACATGATGCAGGATAAATAGGACCAAAATGAAGCATACATCCTACCTGCATTTCTGGATTGATTTCTTTTGCTCTTTGTACTGCTTTTGCACTTGCAACAAACTGATAATGAGAGATTTGATACATTGTCTTTTCTACATCTTCATCTTCTCTATATAGTACACCAGCACCAGTCCACGCATTAAAAGGATTATCAGTATCAATAAGGTTATTGATTTCATTAAAAGTCATCCAGTATTTCACTTTATTCTTATATCTTTCAAAGCAAGTAATTGCATATCTCTCAAAGAACTCAATAAGCTTTCTATTACGCCATCCATCATATTCTTTTGCAAGATAGAGAGGCATTTCGAAGTGTGATAAAGTCACTACAGGTTCAATACCATACTTTAAACATTCGTCAAATACATCATCATAATACTTTAAACCTTCTTCGTTAGGTTCTAATTCATCACCATGAGGGTAAATACGAGGCCATGCAATACTTAAACGAAAACATTTAAAGCCCATTTCTGCAAATAGTTTAATATCCTCCTTATAATGATGATAAAAATCAATACCAAAATGGTTTGGATAATAGTTATCCTTCTTTATTTCAAACGAGATTTCTCGAGGGTGATTTACATCTCCAGAAGACATGACGTCAGTCACACTTAAACCTTTGTTTCCTTCATTATAACCACCTTCATACTGATTGGCAGCCACTGCGCCACCCCATAGAAAGTCTTTGTTCATAATTATTCTCCCAGTTTGAATTTATCAACTGTCTTTGTTGTCCCCTCTAGATAAGAATAATTACTTATAAGTTTCAATGAAGCAAATACATCAAATATATACTGTAAAGAAGAAATATAAACCGCATTAGATAACTCAATAGTATTTCGTGTTGCCATAATTACTATTGTTTCATCACAATACTTACATATATCTCTTTTCTTATGATCACATATCACAATAGATCTAGCATGTGATTTACTGATATCTTCAGCCATCTTCAACATCTCTTTATTCTGTCCTGTATGAGTCAAGAATATGCAGAGTGTGTCATCTGAATTTCTTTGTTTCAAGTATTGAACATGCATTGGGTTTAAACTGTCATAAGCCTTTGATATAATCCCTACTTCTTCAAAGTTCAGACTATAGACCTGTGCTAATGCAAAATTAATACCTGTTCCATATATCTCAATATATTTGCAGTTTTGAATAAGTTGATAAATTCTTTCCAACGTTTGTTTGTCTAATAAACTTTTTGTATATTCAATTGATCTTCTGTGTAGAATTTCAATTTTATTTAAAGCATCTTTAATTGAACTATCACTAGAAAATGGTTCAATTTCTAAATCACTCTTTAATTCAAGTAAATGAGAATATTCAGCAGCATATTGATACTTAAAGTCTTTATAGCCTTTAAAACCTAACTTCTTACATAATCGTGATACTGTTGCTGTACTTGTATAGCTTAATTGTGCTAATTCATTAATATTCTTTTGTAAAATATCATCTGGATTATCTAATATATAATCCACTAGATATTTCTCTTGAATCGTTAAATGATCCAATGCTTTTATTTTATCGATAATCATTATTATTCCTCTTTTCACCGGTTAAAAGATCCATAACAACTATCTCCTTATCTAGAAGACAGTTCCATCTTAGTGTACACTACGTGTCAAGTCAACGAAATGTATGCGATTCCAATTTAATAGAAAAAAGCTTACAACTACATAATTATTTAAGTAATAATGCTGAAAATAATTATCAAAAAAAGGAGGATCACTCCTCCTTACAACACTTCCCCATTACTACTTATTACATTCTTATACCATTCAAATGATTTCTTCTTAATTCTTTTCATATCCTTTAAGTCATCATTATCTCTATTCACATAAACAAAACCATATCTCTTCTTCATCTGTGCACGACTGCTTAATATATCAATAGGACCCCAAGATAAGTATCCTCTACAATCTACACCTTCTTCTACAGCTTTCTTCATCTCTTCAATATGTTTTCTCATATAATCAATACGATAATCGTCATTAATAACACCATCTACTAATTGATCATCATAGCCATAACCATTTTCTACAATATAGATAGGCATTTCATATCTATCATAACATTGTCGTGAACTACCCCAACTTACGCTTCGCTTAAAAGTCAGGGCTTCTTGCATCAACCACCACAGCCTTGTTGGTAACCTTACGGCACCATCAATTCTAAATGATGTCTACAAGCGTTATATTCGGCTAATTCCTAGCCTATATGTTTTATACTGATTTCAGCATACTTAAGCCTTCAAACTTTATGTTGATGGCTGCATTCTGGTCTCTGTTCATTGTAAGACCACAATCACAGCTCATCGTTCTGATGCGCAGATCCTTCATCTCGTTGTGAACTTTGCCACAGCAGTGAAAGATCTGACTTAATGAAAACTACTTATCTACCCTGACAAGATCTTATTTTATTCTATTAAGGATATACTTGAATTTCAAGGAACTAACTCTTGAAAAGAAAAACTATAGAAATGGTATACCTTCATCTTCATCACCAGGTAATTCAAACTGTGAACTTTCTCTTTTGATTCTATGGTATTCTTTAATGACTAGATCAATAGATTCATAATCTTCTAATAATTCATAATGTTCAATGAGTTCATCTAGCTGTAAACTCGTTTTCAAATCATTAGGTCCATATAATCTCATACATGATTCATAAGCCATCTTAGAATATCTCACTGCCTGTTCATAGTTATTCATCTGCAATCAGACTTAAAATTGTAATACTTACATAATCCTCTCCCTTTAATCCTACTCTTTCCTTATAATCATCTAATAGTTCTTCAATTGTTTTCTTTTTTCATATCTACTTACCTCTCTTTACCTATAAAATATTTCTCTCTTATTTTCCCTTTATTTGTACTATAATATTAACAGGGGGTGAGGTATATGAATCCAATACTACTAAGAAATGATGGACCTATAGAAAATGATATCAAGCCTTATTGTTTAGATGGTAAAGATATAAAGACGGCTTTGGAAGATATCAAGAATAGTCTTCTTTTTTTATCTGACAAAATCGAAGGTGAAGAGAAAGTAAAAGCGATAGAATTACTCACTGATCTTATTTATTTAAGAAATAGCATATCACCAAAGTTTGTGAAATGTACTAAATCAGAGTTAGACAAGTTATATAAGAATTATAAAGTAGAAGTAATCTCTGAAGATTGTTTTTCTAAAGTGAGTTCTAATAGAGATTTTTTAAAAGAAATAAATGATCGTACTGATTTTATTTTCTTCAATAAAAAACGCAAACTTACTACTCGTATAAAAGTTTTTGATGAAGAGAAGTCTATTGAAAGACAACGTGACTACGAAAAGGAAGTAGATGTAATATTAGATTCAGATAAAGTTTATTCTCCTATTGATATGAATAATCGAGTCAATGAACTCAGTTATCAAGAGTTCTTAAGAAAAAATATTATCTATAAATTAAATAGAGTGCCTCTTGATCGTATGTTAAGTTTAAAAAAAGATAATGATATGTTTGCTGATTGTCCTTACTTTTATGATATTGATGTATCCAATATGTTCCGTAGAAAACACAAAACATCAGGATATTATAGTGTATTCAATGAATATCATAATAGAATCAATGATATGTTAGATCAGCAAAAAGATGACAAGTATATCCTTGATCAAGACTCTTTATTACGTAAGAAACAATATAATGGTTATGTTGTATTTAAAAGTGACGATAAGATGACTGCTAAGGATAAGGCATCTTTATTCTATGATATCTGTTCTGAAATCGATCATATCTTAAAGGGCGTACTGTATACTTATAAGTTAAGTGAAAGTTTACTTTATAATGATGATACAATTGTGGATGAAGAAAAGATTTCTGTTGAGTTCTTTAAGAAGTTCAACTATTTTACTACTATGTATGATTGGGAAGAATTCAAGGATATTGAGAATAAGCCTAAGAAGGTGGATATTTTGAATACATTCCTTCGTTCTTATATACTTGCATGTAAAATAAATAAAAAAAATCAAGAAGAGAAGAAAGCAATGAAAGAAGAACATAGCCAAGAATCTTCTCAGTTCAAATTTCCTGAGTTAAAGAGATTAGATCCTGGTTCTAAGATGTATGATAAGTATAATTGTGAGTTTATCCGTGAACTTGCAGGAAGTTTTGAAAAGGTCTCAGGATTAAATAGAGCTGAATTAGTTATAAAATTTTCAATGTTGTATACGATTCCTCTTATTAAGAGTTATTATGATGAACTCAAAGATTTGGAAACTGAGGAACTGACTGCTTCAATATTAGAATCTCAAAGAATGACAACAAGAAATATGAAACAATTAAAAACAATTGTAAAACAGTTAAGAAAACAGTTGATCAGATTAGGTTATATTTATTTTACTTTTTTCCGTTTTATAGATAGTAAGACGTATAGAGAGGACGATATTGGTTTTACTAGCTTTCTAGAATATATCAACTCCAACATAAATTGTGATGAACCAAAGAAGTGGTATCTGTTGATTATGGGCTTCTATAAAGATTATATTGAAGAGCATAAGGATTTAATCGAATCATTCTTTAAAATACCTAAGTTACAAGAAACATTAAATCAGTATTTTGATTTATGCAATAAGCTTTATTTGATTTGTGATTATATGAATGAGAATCCTTTTAATACAATCAAACTATCAAAGAATGGAACAACTGTTTATTACTATAATGAAATAGACTTGATGCGTGATTTCCAAGGTCAATTAAGTAGAAATATGGGTAAGATTCTTAATGAGAAAGGTGATGAGTCATATGAGCGCTGATTTAGAGATGGTTAAAACATATATTAAGTACTTAAAATCTTTTTGTCCAACACCTGAAGAAAGAGAGTTTCTAGAGAAACATAAGAAGGATATTCTAGAAAATGATTATTATCATGCTTTGGTGAATGAGTCTATTAGAAAGAACAATTATAATGAAGAGTATTGTAAGAAGAAAGAACAATTCAAGGGTATTGAGATTGTTGAGTCACTTACAGAAATGATTGGTTCTTTTGTGATTGATGGATTAAACAACATTAAAGATATCAAGAATAATATGGATGCTTCACTACAGTTGAATCAATTGTCGCTTTGTGGATCTAGAGGAAGTAATGATACAGATGATCATACTATTTATTTAGAGTATTATCCTGAAATGAATGCATTGAATATCTTATCTCCAGAAAAACTTAACTTTATTGTAGAGGTCAATGATAAAGAAGTGGCTGCAGAATATATTGATTTTGATACACAGACAAATAGGTATTCTTATATGGTAGAGAATATTCATAAGAATGTTAAGATAACAATCGATATTAAGACTAATTAAGGGCAGGCAGCTGCCCTTTTATTGTGTTCTCAAATGAGAACACTATTGTGTATTTTTGCATCAGTGTTCTCAAATTTGAACATAAATTAAATTGAATACGATACTATGATATAATTCAATCAGAATAGAGCTGAACAACATGATTGAAAGAAATGACTACTTGAAACAGTTATTATCCTGGAAAGATCAAAGTATTATAAAAGTACTTACCGGAATTAGACATTGTGGAAAAAGCACAATTTTGAAATTGTATCAGGAGTACTTATTAAATAATGAGATTAATCCTTCACAGATTGTTTCTATTGATTTTGAAAAACTTGAGCATGAAAATTTACAGGATTACAAAAAAATCTACCAATACATCAAAGATAGATTAGTAGATAATAAGATGATGTATATTTTTCTGGATGAAATACAAAATGTTCCTTCTTATGAAAAAGTGGTAGATAGTCTTTATTTAAAAGAGAATACTGATATCTATGTTGCAATATCTACTGCCCATATGGTTTCTAAACAACTAGTCACATCTTTAAATAATCAATATATTGAAATACCTATTCTCCCTTTATCATTTAAAGAAGTTTATAATCCACAAACAGATAAAGAAGAAGCTTTTCAAAAGTATATGAAAACAGGTGGTTTCCCTTATATTAATCAAATACAATTACAAAATGAACAAATTGATATGTATCTAGAAGGAATCTACAATACTGTGATTGTAAAAGATATCGCTCAATTTAAGAAAATTGTTGCTTTAGGTTATCTTATTCAGCAAAAATACCGTAACGATATTCGTAATATGCTTCCTTAAGTGAAATAGGCATAGGCGTAGCTCTTACCATTTCATTACTGAAAGCCTCAGTATCCATCATCATTCTTAGAA
>OFMD01000446.1_pt1 | contig 33279 bp, 48 predicted proteins | sample 1541211 | NCBI WGS metagenome assembly OFMD01 (sample SAMN04209231, study PRJEB22552) | human gut metagenome | biome: gut; material: feces | host: Homo sapiens | place: USA: Oklahoma | reverse complement strand
TACTATTCGATTTTAAAAGAAAAGACTGTTAACATTTAGTTTGTCAACAGTCTGAATAATCCTCCTTGCGGAGGATTATTTTTTTTATAAAGAAAACCATACGCGTATGGTCCAAAAAAACTTTCAGAGATGGTGAGAAAAAAACCTCCAATGATATAATAAAAGTGGCTGGCAACCGCAAGAATTATAATCAAAGGAGGACTCTCAATGAGAGATGATAATACCTTATCACACACAACGTATAATTGCAAATATCACATAGTCATTATACCAAAGTACAGAAGAATGGTAATATACAGAAAATTAAGAAAAGATATAGACGCTATTCTCAGAGCAGTAGCAGAAAGAAAACCAGGAGTTGTAATTCATGAGGCTGAGGCATGTCCTGATCATATACATATGTTGATGACGATACCACCAAAATATAGCGTATCGTCTTTCATGGGTTATCTGAAAAGCAAATCAACACTGATGATTTTTGACAGACATGCAAATATGAAATATAAATATGGTAACAGAAAATTCTGGGCGAAAGGATATTATTGTGTGACAGTAGGACACAATGAAGAAGCTGTAAAACGATATATAAGAAATCAATTACAGGAAGATAGACTTTCGGACCAGATGAGCATGAAGGAGTTTATTGATCCTTTTACAGGAGATAAAATTAAATAAAAAAACCCCTTTTAGGGGTTATAGGTAAACGTGTTGTGGTTGTCAGTCTTCAGTAGTCGAAGGACTCGCACAACGACATGCCCTTACAGGGCGGGTTCATACCACTGATTTTATCAGTGGTTATGATATCGGAAACAATGAAAGGGCTGCACCGACACCTAAACAAATTCCTATACCTATATTGTCAAAACAAATACCAAATACGACACCTAAACTGATGCCAATAGGTAAATAATATGCTAATTTACCATTGTCTTTTTTCATGAAATCACCTCGACTAGAGTATATCATACCTATGTGAAGATAAGATGTTTATTGTGGAAATAATGCCTTAAGAATATTCTCTAACCCATTTTTATCGATAGATTTACAGATGATATCGGCTTGTGCCTTTAATTCATCTACGGCATTACCCATAGCTACACCTATCTGACATAACTGAATCATTTCAATATCATTAAGACCATCACCAAATGCATAGGTATCTTTGATATCTAAACCATAATATTCGAGAACTTTCTTAATACCGATGGCTTTACTCATGGTTGGTGAAAAGAACTCAAATGAATTATCACTGCCATGCTGATCAAAACTGACAGTAGTACCAAACTTACCATCTAAATAGTCGCTTACTTTCTGCTTGTCTTTATTTGTGACATTGGCTTCTATTTTAATGGCACGTTTTAAGACATCATCGCGGTCAAAATCCATAGAGAACATCTCTTCCATGCCGAGGTTCTTAAAGAACGTATAAAGCTCTTTATAACGCTTATCAATATAAATATGATGTGCTGTTTCAATCATATAATCACAATTCAGTTCTTCAAGCATATCAACTGTCTGAGTCGCAAGTTCTGTATCCATTCTCTCTTCAAAGATAGATTCACCATCAATCTCGATATAACCACCGTTATATAAGACATAACCGTCAAAACCCAAATCAAGGAACTGCTGGTTAATCATGGCTTTAGGACGACCACTGCAGATAAAAAGCTTATGCCCATCATTTTGAATTCTTTTAAGTTCTCTTTTTACACCTTCAGGTACTTCATAAACTCCATAAGTGTTATCTACAAGCGTACCATCAATATCAAAAAATAATACTTTTTCTTTCATATGTATCTACTTTACCTCTGGTCTTAATATTTCTACAAATTTAAACTCATTGTTGTCATATGTATAATGAAGAATACAGCAATTAGTTAATCCTCCAGAGTTAAAAATAATGGCTGGGTCATTAAATGCACTAAAGAATTGCATAGAAGCACCGGCATGACTTACTGCAAGAACCACTTCATGGTCTTCTTTATTCATGATTTCAGTTAGTGTTTTTACAACTCTATGTTGTACTTGTTTGGTTGTTTCGCCACCATAATGGGGAAATAAGTCATCATATTTAAAATCATCAAAATGAGGATTTAAATCTTCACTTTCTCCTTCAAATAATCCAAAATCTCTTTCCTTAAGACCTTTTACTCTTGTATAAGGTACTTGACCATCTGTTACTATTTCTAATGTATCAGATGCTCTTTCAGCCGTACTAGAGTAGTAATGATCAAAAGAAATATCCTTGATTAACTCTTTTGCAGCTTCTGCCTGCTTAATACCTAGTTCAGTAAGCGGAGAATCACATGATCCCTGAATTCTTCTTCGAACATTAAATAGAGTCTGTCCATGACGCATCATATACAAATGTTTCATAATAATTTTCCTCCTGTATTTATGCGGTTTTTTAGGGGTTTGAAACACTATGAAAGCGTAAACTAGTAACAAATCAGTAACAAGAAAAGCCACTCCTTGAAGTGGCTTCCGCAGGTAGGCTCACTTAGAGTGCTTCAACCGCTAATACAATTAGTATATCATAAACCTCTCAAAATTTAATCTTATTTATCTCTGTCCACAACTTATTTTTTGAGGCATTAGTATAGATATCAAAAGTGATATCATTAAGCTTATGCCCTAGTACTTTCTTTCTGATGTAAATGTCAACGTTGTAAAGCTGACAAAGAGAAGCAAAAGTATCTCTTGTGTCATGCATTTTGTGGTTCATGCCTAGCTGATCATTGAGGGCATAGAGTACAGTCATGTAAAACCATGTTCTTTTTGAATCAAATAGTCTTTCTTTCCTTACGATTAGTTCATCAATGACATACTGCTTGATTCCTTCATGAATCGGAATGATTCTGTTTCTTCCAGCTTCAGTCTTAGAACCGGTAATGATATAACTGATTTTTCTTTCTACTCCATCATCATTGCAAGGCTCGTCTATGTGTATCTGTTTTCTATCAAGTGAGAGGAGTTCAGAAAGCCTACACCCTGTATAGATATAAATAAGCAGCACATGTGCTTCTGGAGTATCTAGTTTTTTGAGTTTCTTTATTTCATCTAAAGTAAAGGCTTTATGCATTGTTGACTTAGGAAGGCTCTTTATTTTTATATAAGTAGAATAATCATCGTCTCTACTGATATATTTGTGCATTACTGCATACTCGAAGACTTTGACACAGATGTACTTCATATCTCTCTGTACACTTACACCAGTATCCATTTCATCAAATATGTTCTGCATATCTCTTAATGTGATTATATTGACAGGCATGTTTGACAACCTATCAAGGTGGCTAAAAGCGTTCATGATGTTTTTATGTCCTTTTTCGGTTCTCTTAATAAAGGTTTCATTGTCTATGATAGTAAAGATTTCTTTGAATGTTGGCACTCTCTTTTGTGTCTTTTCTACAATTCTATCAAACAGATCAGGGGCAAGGTTCCTTGCTTCTTCATTTGTTATGTTGCTTGATTTCTTTAATGAGTAAATAGATAAGGCATTCAATGCCTCTTCACGAGTTGCGAAGGTGCCTATACATATCTGTTTCTTCTTGCCTGTTATGATATCACGTTCATCGCTCATTACACGAGCACAGAAGGGGTTTCTTCTCTTACCTGATAATTTAACCACGGTACCTGTATTATTCGGTCTACGTCTAAATCTAGAGTTTCTAGGCATAATATGACACGTCCTTTCTATTTGCTTTTGCCTTGTACGTGCCAATCGTGATATAATAATACACGTAAAAGGACTTTATGTGATAGTTTCTTTTATATGAGTGATATTGGCGTATCACTATCAGCATCCTAGTTGGCGCTAGGGTGCTTTTTTTGTAAAAAGAAAAGGAACCTCTAACGAGATTCCTTCAATGGCGCTAGGCCGTTGTGTAAATAACAATAGCGTATAGCTCTTGTTCAATTAGATGTTATCACACAAAGCAGCTATTGTCAAACCTCGTTATTATATCTTTGCTATTTATCTCGTTATTATATCTTTGCTATTTATCATTGATGAATAATTCTTTTATTTTATTATCAACTAAATCAAGAATTAGGCTATCAGCAATCAAATTTTTGATTGGATCATAATGATTTACAGGTTTTTTAATTCTTATTTTACTTACTGTTGTAATATTTTGTACCAATGCAAATGATTTTTTATTCTTGTTAATGTATATGTTTGCGACTTTTTTAAATTCATTAACATTATTGATGACTTTTTGAACGTCTTCAACGTTGTATTCATTTTCATCAGATGAATCCAAATTTGCTAATGCTGTATATAATTCTCTGGTAATATTTAATAATTGCGGATAAACCTGTTTCGAAACAAAATTTCCTATATCTAAATAGTAAGGTTTTTCTTTGGAACTTAGTGGTATGACAGTCAAGACACCATTATTAGGGGAGTCTTTCTTTGTTATTACAATTGCAAAATGTTTGCCACGTAATTCACTGCCCATAGAAGGACTGAAGTCAATCAATACAATCTGTCCACGTTTGTATCTTTGATATTTCATTTTCTTTTCTTGCATATAATTTATAATCCTCCTATCAATTTATATTACATCACTTTGGAAAGCGACGGCTCTTCCGATAACCCTAACTTGATTCAACTGCTCACCTGTAAGGATTATATCCTGATATTTTGGATTCTCAGGCTTCAGAATAACTAGATTCTGTTCACGATAATAGAAGAATCTTTTTAGTGTAGCCTCGTCATCTATGATTACTACAGCAATCTCTCCGTTCTCTACTATGTCAGTTTTTTTCACAAAGACAATATCACCGTCATGGATCCTTGCATTTATCATACTGTCGCCCTGACATTGGAGACAGAAATCAGCACCAATATCAGTACCAATCATTATATAACTTTCTCTGTCTTCATCTGCGAAGATAGGCTCACCACATGCTACCTTTCCAAGAAAAGGTAGTTTTATTTTGTCTAGTTTATAGATATTGTTACAGTTGATTTCTTCTTCTTTGGTTTCGTTGTTTTCCATTTCTACGTCATACCCTAATAACCATGTTGGGTCAACGTTTAAAGCCTGACTCATTAGATATAGTCGTTCATCTTTTGGTTTTGCATATCCACTCATGTATTGAGAAATGGATGATTTAGGAATATTCGTCTTATTAGACAGTTCTTTTGGAGTCATATTTCTAATTCTTAAAGCAGAGGTTAATCTATCTTTAATATCAGCATTAGGTCTCATATACATCATCTCCTTTCTATTTATATTATATATAGGGTTTGTAAACTAATCAATAAAAAGGTTTAATTAAATTAAACAAAAATATTGACTAAGCAGTTTAAAAATGTTAAACTAGTATCAGAAAGGAGGTAATGAAGTGGATGATTTGGAAAAGAAAATAAAAAAGCTGAGAAAATTGGTAGCACAATTAACTCAGCTCGTTTGGGACATAGGTTCGCTCCTAGCAGTCCTTAAGTTTATAATAGAAAGTCTTAGATGACTTTCTATTTATAAAACTATCATCATTCACTTTAAATAGCAATATGAAAAAAGAAATTTTTAAACTAATTATAAGTATCATTTGGCTTATTGTTGCTGTTTTTGGGGTATTTTTATTATTTATGGGTTAGGAGGTAGAATATGGCTTTTGATTACAGGAAACTGAAAGGTAGAATCATTGAAAAATATGGCAGTCAATTAAATTTTGCTGATGCATATGGTATTTCCGAAAATACATTATCATTAAAAATGCGTAATAAAGTAAGATTCACTAGCGATGACATAATTGCAATAAGCGATATGCTCGATATTCCCGAAAACGAAATAGGGTCTTATTTTTTTGCAAAACAAGTTTAAAAAAATTAAACTTTAAGGAGAAACAAAAATGAACGAAGTACAATTATTTAATTTTGAAAATCATGAAGTAAGAAGTCTTTTGATTAACAGCGAACCTTGGTTTGTCGGTAGAGATGTTGCTGAAGTTCTTGGATATAAGAAACCTGAAAACGCAATCGCTAATCACGTGGATGATGATGATAAAACCACTACCCTAATTCAGGGGATTGGTTCTAATTACAAAAGCAAGACTATGATTATCAACGAAAGTGGTCTTTATAGCTTAGTTCTCTCAAGCAAATTACCAAGCGCCAAGAAATTCAAACGCTGGGTAACATCTGAGGTGTTGCCAGCATTAAGAAAAACAGGGCAGTACCAAGTGAAGGAACTAAGCGGACAGGAATTAATGGCTAAGGCATTAATTGAAGCGCAGAATGTCTTAGCTGCTAAAGACAAGCAGATTGAGGAGATGAAGCCTAAGGTGGTATTTGCTGATGCAGTAGCAACTAGCCACACATCAATCCTCGTTGGTGAACTTGCTAAAATCTTAAAGCAGAACGGAATTGACATGGGTCAGAAGCGTTTATTCGCATGGCTCAGAGAAAAAGGCTATCTGATCAAGCGCCAGGGCACTGATTACAACATGCCTACACAGAAAGCTATGGAACTAGGTCTCTTTGAAATCAAGGAAGGCTCTTACGTCAACGGCTCAGGAGTAAATATCACTACTAAAACGCCTAAGATTACTGGCAAGGGTCAGCAGTATTTCATTAACAAGTTCCTTCAATAGGAGGTGAGCATCATGAAATCCCAGAATATCAGTGTTGAGGAAGCAATGAAGATTACTCATAAATCACGTGAGTTCATCATCCAGGCAATTGAAAACGGTTCTTTTCCTGGAAGCTTCACAAAAACAAAGAACGGTACCAGATGTGTTCATATTCCACGTAACGCATTCAATGAGTATATGAATCACTTCTATAGAGCTCCTAGCGACGCATTGATCAGTGCTTTAGTCGAGGAGCTCACTAAAAGAAAGACAATTGAATAAGTAGCTTTAGTTGCTCGTAGGCACCTAAGGCTAGGAGACAAATAATAATTCGTAGAATGAACTGCAATACATAATTTAACATTTCTCTTTTTGGGTAATTCCATTGACTATACATACCTACTGTATACGGTCTCCTGGCGCTAAGTGCTTATGAGCATAAAAAAAGACACGTGCTGCGAACACGTGCCTAGATGAATAAAAAGACAACGTGGTTATTGTACCACAGAAAGAAGGATTTTCAAATGAGCAGATTTGAAAAAGGAATCATTATTGTATCTAATTTAATTATTTTAGTCAGTTTCATTTCAGGAGTTGTAAGCGGCAATAACTGGAATTCTACAGGAATGAGAGTTCTAAGTGTTGCATCATTAAGCATGAATTTAATCATTCTTGAATACATGCTAGTTGTTATCAGAAATAAATAATGGAGAAAAAAAGTATGGAAAAGAAAGCATTTATTAAAGTTGAAACATTCGATGGAGGGGTTTACATTCAAAACGGTGGTACTAATTATCAAACGCTATTGATGATGTCAATTTTAATTGACGCATTTAAAAAAGGTCAATTAACAAATGAGGATGATCCAAAGAACGATACGTTCAAACAAATTGTTGAGTTTATTTGGAAGAGACCAAAAGACGCATCAAGAGCACTTATCAAAATTATCGGCATTGATAGTGATTTGGATTCTTTATTTGAAGGATTCAAAAATGAAAAGGAGACTAACTAAATGGATAAGATTAAAATCAATTCTCTTGAATTAGAAAACGTCAAGAGAATTAAGGCAGTACAGATTGAACCATCTGAAAACGGTTTGACCATCATTGGTGGCAATAATAATAACGGAAAGACTTCTGTGTTAGATGCCATTACTTGGTGCTTAGGCGGCAACAAATACAAGCCCTCTAAGCCAACTAGAGAAGGAAGTTATGTTCCAGCATCACTAAAAGTGACTCTTTCAAATGGTATTGTGGTTGAAAGAAAAGGCAAGAATTCAGCCTTAAAGGTCACTGATCCAACAGGTATGAAGGCAGGTCAGAGCCTATTAGATTCATTTATTAGTGAGTTGGCTTTGAACCTTCCAAAGTTTATGAATAGTTCAGAAAAAGAAAAAGCTGACACATTACTTCATATTATCGGAATTGGTGACGAGCTTACTAAATTGGATTTAAAAGAAAAAGCAGTTTACAATGACCGCTTAGCAATCGGAAGAATTGCTGATCAGAAATCGAAGCATGCTAAAGAAATGGTTCATTATGACAATGTTCCAGATAAGATTGTTTCAGCTTCTGAATTAATCGCTAAGCAGCAAGAAATGCTTGCAATCAATGGAAGCAATGAAAGAAAAAGAGCGTATCTTGCTGAATGTAAATCTAAGTCAAAAGCCATTGAAGAAAAGATGAACGATTTAGATAAGCAGTTAAAAGCACTTAATGAAGAATATTTGAAAGTCATTAAAGAAAGAGACAAGGCAACTGTTGAAGTATCTAGTCTAGTAGATAATCCTACAGATGAAATTGAAAGAAGCATCAAGGAGATTGATGACACTAATATTAAGGTTCGCACGAACCTAGAAAAGAAAAAAGCAGAGCAAGAAGCCAATGACCTCAAAAAGGAATATGCTTCTAAGTCTCAGGAATTAGAAGACATCAGAAAAGAAAAGGCTAGCTTATTAAATAACGCTGATCTTCCTCTTGAGGGTTTAGGAATTGAAGATGGAAAAATCACTTATCTTGGTCAAGAATGGGATAACATGAGCGGAAGCCAACAGTTAAAAGTGGCAACTGCTATTTGCAGAAAAATCAATCCTAACTGTGGATTTATTCTATTAGATAAGCTAGAGCAGATGGACATGAACACTCTTACAGAGTTTGGCACTTGGCTAAAGTCTGAAGGACTACAAGCTATCGCTACAAGAGTAAGCACAGGTGACGAGTGTTCAATCATTATTGAAGATGGCTATGTTGCTAAAAATAACTTAGAAAAAGAAAAGAAAGAAGAAGCAAAAGAAGAAGCAAAAACAGTTGCTAATTCTTGGGAAGGAGTGAAATGGTAATGAATTTTGAAATTACAAAAGGAAAAATCAAGAAGCCTTATAAAGTAGTTGTTTATGGCCCTGAAGGAATCGGGAAGTCAACATTTGCTTCTCATTTTCCCGACCCTCTATTTATTGATACGGAAGGTTCAACAAGATCACTGGATGTTAAAAGACTTCCTAAGCCAACATCTTATGAAATGCTCAAACAGGAGATTGATTACATCATTCAGAATAATACATCTATCTGTAGAACATTAGTCATTGACTCAATTGACTGGGGAGAATCGTTAATCGTTCAAGACATATGTAATAAATACCAAAAGAAAGGTATTGAAGATTTTGGTTACGGAAACGGCTACGTCTACACAAAAGAGGAAGTCGGAAGACTTCTCAACAGATTAGAAAATGTAATTGAAAGTGGAGTGAATGTCGTTCTTACTGCACATGCTCAGATTAGAAAATTTGAAAAACCAGATGAAAGTGGTGCTTTTGACAGATATGAATTGAAGCTAGGAAAGAAGACTGCTTCACAGACTGCGCCTCTTGTAAAAGAATGGGCTGATATGGTTCTATTCGCAAATTATCAGACATTCGTCTCAAAAGATGAAAAAGGCAAAACAAAAGTATCAGGAAACAGAAGAGTAATGTATACAGTTCATAACGCTTGTTGGGATGCCAAAAACAGAGATGGCCTTCCAGAAATGTGCGACTTTGATTATAAAGTCATTAAGCCAATCATTGAAGAACCATTGAATAATGTTTCTAGCGCTCCTGTAAATGAAAAACCACAAACACAAGTGAATGTGCCTGTTGAACCAAAAGAGCCACAGATTGAAGAAAATAAGCCTGTAAGTGCTATTGATTTTGGCTCTGAAGAATATCAGAAGATTCCTTCTAAAGTAAGAGACTTGATGAAATGTGACAGTATATCAATTGAAAAACTAAAAGAAGTCATCTTCTTAAAGGGATTCTTCCCGAAAGATACTCCAATCGAAAATATGCCTAATGACTTCTGGGAATTTATCGCTAGCAATTGGAGCAACTTAAAAGACTTTATCACAGAAACAGAAATTCAATTTTAAAAGGAGATTAAGAAATGGATAACAATTTTAATAACTACAATCAGAATGGATTCAACCAGAATAATTATAACCAAGCAACTCAAAATGATGGTGCTATGGGTTGGGATGATACAATTACAGCTGAAGCCAAAGAATACACATTATTGCCTGTCGGAAATTATCAATTCATCATTAAAGATAACTTCATTAGATCTAAGACTTCAGGCAAGGGAAAAATCCCTGTTGTATGCAATAAGGCAGACATCACTCTAACAATCAATTATGAAGGAAAAGAAGTAAAAGTGACCACTTCATTAGTTCTTCACAAGTCCTGTGAATGGAGAATTGCCCAATTCTTCGAATGCATCGGGATGAAGCAGAAAGGAGTTCCGTTCCGTCCTGACTGGAACGGAATTATTGGAAAAACAGGAACAGTTAAAATCTCTCATAGAGAATATAACGGTTCAACTTACAATGATGTAAAAGAATTCGTGATCAGTGATACTCCAGCACCAACTCAGCCACAGGCTTGGGGAAACAATAGCTGGAAATAATGCAATTAAGACCATATCAACAAAAGGCTCATGATGCCATATTCACAGAGTGGGAAGAGAAGGGAACTCAAAGAACCCTTCTCGTTCTTCCCACTGGATGTGGAAAAACAATAGTGTTCGCAAAAGTGGCTGAGGACTGTGTTAAAAGAGGAGATAAGGTTCTTATTTTAGCACATAGAGGCGAACTGCTAGAACAGGCATCTGACAAAATTAAGAAAGTGACAGGACTTGGCTGTGCAGTCGAAAAAGCTGAACAAACATGTATTGGCAAATGGTTTCGAATTGTTACTGGAAGTGTTCAAACACTACAGAGTGACAAAAGATTGTATAAGTTTTCGAAAGATTATTTTGACACAATAATCATCGATGAAGCCCATCACGTTTTAAGTAATGGGTATCAGAAAGTATTGGAGTATTTTAACAGTGCAAAAGTACTTGGGGTAACTGCCACTCCAGATAGAGGAGACATGAAGAACTTAGGCTCTTACTTTCAGACTTTGGCATATGAATATACTTTACCAGAAGCAATTAAAAGCGGTTATCTAGTGCCAATCAAAGCGTTGACTATACCACTGACTTTGGATTTATCAAGCGTTTCAATGAGTGCTGGAGATTTCAAGGCAAGTGATATTGGTAGCGCACTAGATCCATATCTTGAAGGTATTGCCAGCGAAATGGAAAAGTACTGTAAGAATAGAAAAACAGTTGTATTTCTTCCATTGATTTCTACATCTCAAAAGTTTGTTGAAATATTAGATAAGCATGGTTTCAAAGCCACTGAAGTAAATGGCAATTCCAAAGATAGAAATGAGATCACAAAAGACTTTGCGGAAAATAAATACAATGTCCTTTGCAACTCTATGTTATTAACAGAAGGATGGGATTGCCCTGACGTTGATTGTGTCATTGTACTAAGACCAACAAAAGTAAGAAGTCTTTATTCTCAGATGGTTGGAAGAGGTACAAGACTTTCACCTCAGACAGGAAAGAAAGATTTACTTTTATTGGATTTTCTTTGGCACAGTGAAAGACATGAATTATGTCATCCGGCATCACTTATCTGTAATAGTGATGAAGTCGCTAGAAAAATGACCAAAAAGCTGGAAGACAGCGCAGGAGTTGAAATGGATATCCAAGAAGCTGAGGAAGAAGCCTTGAAAGATATCCAAGAAGAACGTGAAGAAGCACTTGCTAAGCAGCTAGAAGAAATGAGAAAACGCAAGAAGAAGCTAGTGGACCCTTTGCAGTATGCAATGAGCATACAAGCTGAAGACTTGCAGAATTATGTTCCTTCTTTTGGCTGGGAGTGTGCTCCAGCAAATGAAAAGCAGTTGAAATATTTAGAAGCACATGGAATTGAGTCTAATGAAGTTCCTAACGCTGGATATGCTTCAATGCTGATTGACAGATTGAAGTTAAGAAGTAAAGAGGGACTAGCTACTCCAAAGCAAGTGAGATTCCTCGAAAGAAAAGGATTTAGAAATGTCGGAACTTGGAAGTTCAAGGATGCTAATTCTATGATTTCTAGAATTTCTGCAAATAGCTGGAGAATTCCAAAAGGAGTACAAGCTTCTACTTATAAGCCAGAAGGAGTTGAATAAGAATGAAACAATACAATCTATTAGAGCTGCTTGACTATATCAACCCTTCTGAACTCTCCTACCAGGAATGGACAAATGTTGGAATGGCCCTTAAACATGAAGGCTATGAAGCGAGTGACTGGGATTCCTGGAGTGCTCAGGACTCAGAAAGATATAAAAGAGGAGAATGCTTTACAAAATGGAATTCCTTCAATGAAACAGCAGGGGATATTGTCACAGGTGGAACAATCTTCGATTATGCTAAAAAAGGTGGTTTCGTTCCTCCAAAAAAAATAGATCCTAATGAGGGCGTTCTTGATTGGGAAGATGAAATTGGCAATATCATAGACAAGGACTCTATAGATAGTATTGAGTTACATGAGCCTAGTGATTCGAATTGGAATCCAGCAAATGAGTTAATCAGATACTTAACTACTCTATTCGACACAGACGAGTATGTTGGCTTTGTAGTTTCCTCAATAGAAAACGAAAAAGGGAAGTTCATTCCTGGGAACCGCGGAAACTTCAGAATGACAGCAGGGCAGATTGTTGAAGGTCTTCACTCGTGCAACGGCGATATTGGAGCTGTAATCGGAGACTACAATCAAGCAGCAGGTGCATGGATTCGTTTCAATCCATTAAATGGCGAAGGTGTTAGAAATACTGATATAGCATCATTCAAATACGCTCTTGTAGAATCTGATAGTTTGGATATTGGCAAGCAGTTGTCTATTATCCATCAATTAGAACTGCCTGTTGCTGCAGTCGTATACAGCGGTGCTAAATCAATACACGCTATTGTCAAGGTTGATGCCTCAGACAATAAAGAATATAGAGAACGTGTAAGTTACTTATATAAGATATGCGATAAGAACGGGCTTGAAGTTGATAGCCAAAATAAGAACCCATCAAGACTTTCAAGAATGCCTGGATGTGTTCGTGGCGATCATAAGCAGTTCATTATTGAAACCAATACAGGAAAAGAGACATGGTCAGACTGGGTCGAATGGGTTGAGTCAATGAATGACGATTTACCAGATGAAGAAAATTTAGCTGATGTATTATTCAATCTTCCCGATTATGCAGAAGAATTAATTGAAGGAATCTTAAGACAAGGACATAAGATGCTGCTTGTCGGTCCTTCAAAAAGTGGTAAGTCATTCTCATTAATTGAATTATGTATCGCAATTGCTGAGGGTACTAAATGGATGGGAAGGCAGTGCAAACAGGGAGATGTGCTATATGTCAATTTCGAATTGGACAGAGCCTCATGTCTTCATAGATTTAAAGATGTCTATCAGACTTTAGGATTAACTCCTAATAATGCAAATAGAATCTTTGTATGGAACTTGAGAGGGAAGACCCCTGCTCTTGATCAATTAGTGCCAAAGCTGATAAGACGAGCAGAAAAGAAAAAGTACATTGCGGTAGTGGTTGACCCAATTTATAAGGTCATAACAGGAGATGAAAACAGTGCGAGTGAAATGGCTAAGTTCTGTAATCAGTTTGATAAGATAGCAGATGCGCTTGGTGCATCTGTCATCTATGCACATCATCATTCTAAAGGTGCTCAAGGCGGCAAAAAGTCAATGGACCGTGCAAGTGGCTCAGGAGTTTTTGCAAGAGATCCTGATGCGCTGCTAGATATGATTGAATTGGATATGAGTAAAGAAGTCAAGGAACACTTCATTAATGAAGCAAGAGTTGAAGCAATGCATGCTGTACTTGATAAGTATGTTCCTAAGTGGAAGACATACATCTATCAGACTAAGAAAACAGATGATCATGATTTTGAAGCAATGAATGACTACTGTGCTGAAATGCTTGGATTCGAGCAGATGAATGAATTGCAGTATCTAACAGAATTAAAAGTTAATGAAGCTAAACATATTACTGCCCTTCAGATATCTGGAACTCTTAGAGAATTCGCTACTTTTGACCCTATCAACTGCTTCTTTAAATATCCTGTTCACTTCTTGGATAATGGCAACTTGTTAAAAGGGTGCCGTCCTGAAGGTTCAAAGAAAAAATCTAAATTCGAAAAGATGAACGAGACAAATAAAAAGAAACAGGATGAAAATATTGAATTATTCTTAAATGCTTTCGAACAGTTAAATCATGATGGCCAAGTCACTGTAAAAGAACTTGCTGAAAGTGGTTTGATGTTGGGGAAGACGTATGATTCATTGAAACGTGGAATACCTAGATGGATTAAAAATGGAAATCTAGAAGGGTACGAATACGAAAAAGGCACAATCAAAAAGTGTTAAGGGCACATGTAAAGGGCACACTATATATATATATATATGCCCCTTGCACAATTGCTAATTACGTACATACATACTTATAGGGAATTTGAGATTCCCCTATAAGTGTATGTCACGTATTATCAAAGTAATTGTGATTTTTGAAAGAATTGAGGTATAAACAATGCAGTTTTTTATAAAGATGATTCCTCCAACAATTACAGCGCAGGAACACAGAATTGGTAAATATGGAGTATATAAAAGTCCTGAGCAGAAACAGGCATACGTTAAGTTAAGAGATGCAATCGCACCTTACGCTCCTAGCATTCCGATTGATCACGCTTGCCAGTTAATCGTTAAATGGTGCTTTCCTTTAAACAAGAGTCACAAAGTGGATGGTGAATATAAATACACAAAGCCTGATACTGATAATTTGAATAAGATGCTGAAAGACATCTTAGAGGAGCTAGGCTTCTACACTAACGATTCAAGAGTGGCTTCTGAAGTGATTGAAAAATTTTGGAGCGCCGTTCCAGGAATCTACATATCGTTAGAAGAATTATGAAATACGTATATAAGAAAGTCGATTATTATTCCATGCAGCAGTTAATGGATTTAATCGAACAGTTAAAAAATGAATATCAAATTATAGGATATGAGGCATATGCACAAGAACAGTATGCAGTGCTGACTTTATATCCTAAGAAAGAAGAGAAAAACAAATGGAAAAATTATATCTGGTAAAGTTAGGAAAATTATATGTAACTAATACATCAAGTGATTCAGTCACTTTAAAAGAAAATGCAGAAAAGGCAAAAGTATTCGCCGATGAATTAGAAGCTGAAACCTTAGCTAATATCTTAGGTGCTCAGTTGATCACATTCGTTTTGGAGGGCTAGAGATGTTTAAAGAAATAGGAAGAGTAGTGGAATTATTGAAATATCCACAAAGCAGAATTCTAGAATTAGATAAAATTGCACATATCAATAATGATGATCTAACTCTCACTATCACATCAGAAGAATGTGCTGAGTTAATCCAAGCTATCACAAAAGCAAAGAGATATGGCTTTCGTGATGAATATGAAGAAAATCTTCATGAGGAAGTTGCAGATGTATTAATCTGTATTTCTGAATTGGTGTGTCTCGGTTATTTAGATATTGATAAAGTCAGAGACTATCAGAAATTGAAAATCAATAGAGAGCTAGAACGTGCAATCCAGAAAGAGGAAGAACTTAGAAAGGAGACAGAAAAGCATGGAACTTGTGAGTGATGAAAAACTAGAAGCAGTCGCTGACTTCTTGAGTGGTATTGATATTGATGGACAAACTCCATGTCAACGTTTCAACGATTTTCTAAAAAGAGATAGGGTTAATGTTCCTTGTGATATAGGTGACTGCGAAGGAGACTGCCCATTCTATTCAAAAGAGAATTTTCTCAAGTGGATTAAGGAGCCAACTAAGAAGTTAAGCATTAGAGAGGTTAAGAGACCTAAAGAAAGAGATTTTAGCCTTTTTTTAGACACAAAAGGTAAATCGTTAGTAAATTATAAAGAATATGCCGAAGCATTAGAAAGATACTGCACTGATTTGGAAAACATATTCGCCAACCTCGAATATGATCTAGACAATGCAGAATGTGAAAATAAGGCATTACTTGAAAAATTATCAAAGATTAGAGATGTGCTTGATGAAGGGTATTGAAGGTAGGAATTTTGAAATGTTAAACAAAGATGTTTTAGATAACTGTGAGGTGGTCAATGATGCTGAAGAATAAAGAAGAGAGAACCTCATTTTTAAGAAATGAGAAGAATTGGGAAGCTGAGTATTTAACAGCTGATATTAAAATGTTGACTTTAAAATTAACACCTAAACTATATGTCAGAAAAATTCAAGTGATGGGTTTTAATAAATTTTTTAAAAAAAGTGGATGGTATACGCAGTTTACTAAGTTCTTTTATCCTGATGATCTATATTATGGTCCTAATGCTTCAGATACAGAATTATTAAAATATTTAACTGCACATAAAAATGATGATTACATTGAAGACTTAGAAGTAGAAGGAGAACAGTAAAATAATGAGAATAAATGAAGTGTTAACAAGAGTCGATGAAGATGAACTCATTGACATTAGATGTAAAAGTTGGAATTTTTGTATACAAGGAACAAAATGGGAAATCACTCATAGTGACACATTCATGGATAACCATTTTGGAGATATGTTAGTAACTCATATTGAAGTAAATGATTCGCCAAGAGGACACGCAATCATGCTATTGGCTGATTAAGGAGGAAAGTAAATGGATCCACAGGAATTAAATAAGGTATTCGATACGCTTGTGTCAAATTGTCCTGCACTCGAAAAAGTATGCGAGATGTGGGGTAATCAGCATATGTTAACTATCGCAATGGAAGAAAATGCTGAACTTATACAAGCAATATCAAAAATTAAACGTAATGGATTGGACCCAATCAACGCTTCACACTTAGATGAAGAGGTTGCAGATGTATTGATATGCATATGTGAACTATATGCGATGGATTGTCTAGATGTATATGAAATTGCTGAAATCATAAAAAGCAAAGTAGGAAGATCTATGAAAAGAACTCAGGATTATATAAAAGATTTAGAAGAGGAGGCTAGATGTGATGGCAGTTTTTAGCGCTGAAAAAGTACAGGAAATTGTAGAAGAAAAGGAAGCTGAATATAAGAAGCTAGAAGAAGAGTATTCATATTTGAAAGAAGAATACGGAGAACTGGAAGAAGTATGTCAAGACTTAAAAAAAGAAAACAATACTCTTAAAAGAGAAAAAAACAGTTTAGTGAAAGCAAATGCTACTGTATTGAATTTCTATAGAGAAGATTGTGGGAAAATGGATGATATACAAAAATTAAACAGTAAGCTTGTTAGAAGCTGTAAAAAGGCTAACAGGGATTTCTTTATCTTAGCAGCAGCTTATGTTGCTACACTAGTGCTAATGATTTACTTGTTTATCAGATAGGAGTGATATAGATGTTTTTATTGCAGGTATTAGAAAATGTATTTTCTGTGTTTGCTATCGTTATGCTGATTGTTGCTGTCCTTATTGTGATATCAGTAATTGCTATTGCGGTGTTTGTTATCGTGTCGGTCGTTGTGAATGGCATAGAAGAAGATAAGGAGAATAATAACTTATGACAAGAAATGACAAGGGAGGTATATAAAATGTGAGGTAAAAGAACAGACACGTACTATGTCTATGATGCATATACAGATGAACTCGTAGGATGTGGCAGCTTAGCAAAAATATCAGAGTTGTTTGAGATTACACCAAGAACGCTTAAAAAATATGCAGAGAATGGCAGTCTATACGCGTCACGTAATACTGATAATCTCCTGAAATTTAAAAGAATAGATGGAATTATTGAAGATGTTGAACCAACAATTAAAGTTGCATCAGGAAAAATTAAGCGAAGCAGAAGATTGCTATGCAACTTTGTTGAAGTGTTCGATGTATTTAAAGAGCCAAAAACAGAAGAAGAAAAAGAATACATGAGAAATAATTTTTCTGTTATCAATCTGGAAAGAGTTAGATTTGAATTGATAAAGCACAAAAAAGAGTCATATCCGTACAGAATAGCGTTCTACAAAAATGGACAACCACATAATTTGGTGTTTGATGAATATTTTCTTTCGTTGGAGTTGGCAGAACAGAGTATTAAATATCTGAAGAACTTCAAAAGCAAAAAAGACAACGGGAGCTTTTGGTATGATGGTGTTAATTACGAAGCAGATAGAGTTATCATTGCAACAAGAACACGAAATAATAGAAATATGATTATTTCTTTAGATGATATTTCTACAAAGAAAACAGACCATAACGAATATTTGGATCTAGCTAGATTCATTCAATCAGAGTTCATCAGATAATCATACAGGGCATTGAGTTCTTTATATTTAACTCATAAGAAAATTTAAAATAAGAAAATCTATATGGATTACTCTTAATAGATTTGTTTCTAAAAGCAAGATCCTCACATGGACTTAATGCCCTAACATATTCTTAAAACCTAACAACAACAGCAGTGTCATGGCTTTGCTTCCATCTCTTCACCTTACTTTGCAAAGAATAAGAGTATGAAGCGCTAATTTTGCTATCCAACTATAAAGTTATGATATTGCTGGGAGAAGAGAAGACACAAATTGAAAACCAATAGGAAGAGTAAAGGACTGTTTTCTTCTTCTCCAGAAAGGAGGTTAATTTTTGTTTTTTATTCTATTTGTATTGGTGATAGTGATTTATTTATTTTTCATTTTTGAGTAATCAGGAGGTAACGTATGACAGCCGAAGAAGTCAGAACATATTTAAAATCATATAGAAATCTTAAAGACAAAGCAGACTATCTACAGAATAAGTTAATCAATGTTAAAGCCATCTCATATAGAGACAGTCCGACAGGTTCATACAGTGAGCCCAAGACACAGAATGATTATATCTTGATGAAGGATAGGTGTTTGGAAGAAATGGCTCTCATACGTCAAAATATAGATAAACTAGATGATATCAATCATAGAGATGTACTTTTCTATCGATATATCGAATCAATGAGCATCTATGATACAGCTGACATGCTGCATGTATCGCAGAGAACAGCAGAGAAGTACATACATGATGCAATTGAAAAGATGATTGTTATTCTAGATTAGCGTGAATACACGGTTATAAACGTTAAACGGCGCAACATTGCGCATTTAAATGTTATATAATGGTAAAAAGAGGCAAATTAAGCAGAGAGGCATCATAAAGCCTCTTTTTTTATTACTTGATGAGAAAGGGGTGCGACTATGACAGAAAAGCAGAAACTATTTTGTGATGAGTATCTAAAAGATACTAATGCTACAAGAGCATATCTAACAGTCTATGCCAATTGTAAAAGTGCCACCAGTGCAGCACCTCTTGCTTCAAAGCTTTTAAAAAAAGAAGAGATACAAAAATATATCTCTGAAAAAATGGAAGAGATTCACAACGAGAACACAGCCGACATTCAAGAAGTAGTCGAATATCTTACATCTGTTATGCGCGCTAAATCGGAATCATATGTAATGATCATGAACGGTAACGGTATGCAGAAGGTCATACAGAAGCCTCCGGACGAGAAAGAAAGGCTTAAAGCTGCAGAGCTTCTTGGAAAGAGATTCGGTATGTTCAAAGACAATGTAGATGTTACATCGAACGGTAAGACAGTAATCGTGGATGATATAGATGAATAAGGTTAGGGTTAGTTTAAAGTCTACTATCGGTCCGGCTTTCTATGAAGTTCATAAGCATGTAAAAAACAATGACTACACGCATTATTGGTTAAAAGGTGGCCGTGGTTCTTTAAAGTCCTCTTTTATAGGTGTTGAGATACCTCTAGGCATTATGAGAGATGCACAGCGAGGTGTTATGAGTAATGCAGTTGTTATGAGGCGAGTAAAAGATACGCTCCGAGATTCAGTATATGAACAGATTAAGTGGGGCATCTATAAGTTAGGTGCTCAAGATGATTGGTTAATACCTGAGTCAAAATTAAAAATGACTTATATGCCAACAGGTCAGCAGATAATATTCAAGGGTGCCGATGAACCTAAAAAAATGAAGTCAACAAAGGTCCATATAGGTTACGTTAAATACGTATGGTATGAAGAATGTGACGAATTCGAAACATATGACAAGATAACCAATATCAATCAGTCACTTTTACGTGGTGGGCATGAGTATTGTGTATTTTACTCTTTTAACCCTCCCGAATCACAGCGTAATTGGTGCAATAGGCAAGTTCTAGTTAAGAGGGATGATACATATGTCTCCCACACAACCTACTTACAAGCACCACCTCAGTGGCTTGGGGAGCAGTTCTTGATAGAAGCCAACCACATGAAGGAGACAAAGCCTGATAAGTATAAGCATGACTATTTGGGAGAGGTAACCGGAACAGGTAGCGAGGTTTTCACAAACCTTGATATACGTGAGATAACCGACGAGGAAATACAGGTATTCGATAGATTGAAAAACGGATTGGACTTTGGTTATGCTGGTGACCCATTAGCATATGTCAAAGCAAATTATGACAAGACGCGCAGGCGTCTTTTTATTTTTGGTGAAGTATATGGAACTAGACTATCCAATGCCAAGGCCGTAAAACTCATAAAAGAGATTAACCCGCTCAATAAGCTAGTCACTGCTGATTCAGCTGAACCAAGAACTATTAATGAATTCAAGTTATTAGGGCTCAATATCATCGGTGCAAAGAAAGGCGCTGACAGTGTAGACAATGGAATAAAGTTCCTTCAGGACTTAGACAAGATAATTATAGACCCTGTTAGATGCCCCAATGCTGCACGTGAATTCAATGACTATGAAATTGAAATGGATAGAGACGGCAACCTTAGAGGGGACTTCCCCGACAGAAACAACCACACTATAGATGCGGTTAGATATGCTATAGAAAATGAAATCCTTATGAAGAAGGCAAGAGCAGGAAAGAGGAGATTTTAAAAGATGTATTATACTTTCACGATTCCACGAGAAGAATTCGACGAGACAAACATAGACAGAAGCATGATCCTTCGTCTCATTAGCAAGCATTATAGTATTCGTGCTCCTGAGATATTGAAGAATGTCGGCTACTACTTTGGCAAGCACGCCATCATGAACAGGGAAAAGAAGTTCAAGAACCAGCCGAACAATAAGATTATGGTAAACCATGCTAAAGATATATCAGATACAGCAACGGGCTATTTTCTTTCAAACCCTATCACATTCAAGAAGAATACAGAAGACGGCAATATTGACAAGCTGACAGGTGCTTTTGTTGATGCAGAAACAGATGATACAGATTCATGCAATGCTATCAATATGTCACGTGCTGGTGTCGCTTATGAGTATGTTTACTTATGTGAGCATGAAAGCAAGCTGATGACCAAGACACTTGACCCATTGTCAACATTCAAGGTTTTCGATGCTTCAATTGAACAGCATGAACTATTCAGCGTTTATTATTCGATTGAAAAAGATGATTCTACTGACAGGTTCAATATCATCGCAACAGTAACAACTGAGAACTATGTCACAAGAATCGGAATCACTTGCAATGAGGAATTCGAAAAAGGCGAGTTTTCAGAACTAGGTGAGCCTTACCCACATTTCTTAGGTGAGGACCCTATCATTGAATATAGAAACAACATGGACTGCATTGGAGACTATGAACAGCAGATTTCTCTTATTGACGCATACAATACATTATGCTCTGACAGAATCAACGATAAGGAGCAGTTCATTGACGCAGTGCTTGTTGTCTATGGCGCTCTTTTAGGTGATGACGATGAAGAAGCAACAAAAGCGCTCCAGGCTATCCGTAAGAATGGTGTTATGGAACTTCCTAGTGATGCACGCTCTGAATATCTGACTAGAACATTTGACGAGAATGCGGTGGAAACACTCAAGCGCTCAATAAAGGAAGATATCTATTCACTTTCTCATGTTCCTAATCTGACAGATGAAAACTTTGCTGGCAACAGTTCAGGCATTGCGATTCAGTACAAGCTTTTAGCACTTGAGACTCTCACCAAGACAAAAGAGAGATATTACAAGAAGGGACTTAAGAAGCGTATAAGAATGTTCTGTACTTATCTCAATCTAAAGGCAATTGCTGCTGATCAGTCAATGATTGAGCCTGTATTTACAAGAGGACTCCCACAGAACCGTCTTGAATTATCACAGATCATTGCGAACCTTAAAGGTGTTGTATCAACTAAGACACTTCTTGCATTGCTTGACTTTGTTTCAAACGTCGATGATGAAATGAAAGAAGTCAAAAAAGAACAACAGGAAGCACTTGAAACACAGAAGCAGTTATTTGATACCGAAAATCAGAATACTCCTCCAGAAGATGAAGAAGAAACAGAGGAGCATGAGAACGATGATAATGATGATGACCAAGACAAGGAATAATAGTGCTCTGTTATGACTAACATTAAAAACATAAAGTACTGGGAGATGCGAGAAGCAAGGAACATGTACAAGGATATGCAGTTAGCTGAGGACTGCGCCAAAGAGTTGAGCGTAATCTATAGCAAGGCTGCAATCTACACTGCCAAGCAGATTGAGGGAATATTCAATAGATTCGCTTCAAAACATCATCTGACAAGAGACGAGGCTATTAATCTTCTTTCAGAGGCTGACAGCAGAAATTTCGAAAAACTGCTTGAAGCATACAAGAATAAGACAGGCGCCCAAAAAAGAGAGGTGCTAGCAGAATTGGAAGCCCCAGCATATAAGAACCGTATGAAGAGGCTTGACGATATCAACAAGTCAATTAATAAGCTGATTAATGCCATTGCATCCAAGGAAAGAGATGCCATAGGCAAGACAATGCGACAGGTCTATGAAAGCAGTTATCACCATGCAGTATATGAAGCTGCAAGAATGAGCGGTCTAGATCTTCAGACAGGTCCTATTGATGAAGGAGCTCTTGAAACCATTCTGAAAAAGAAATGGTCAGGTCAGAACTATTCCGAAAGAGTATGGAACAATACTCAGAAGGTGGCCGATGCACTAAAAGAGGAGTTCATGATAGGAGCCCTCACAGGAAAGACAGAGAAGGAAATGACCGACTCAATCAACGAACAGTTCCTATCAGGTAGAAATAAAGCTAGAAGACTTGTAAGAACTGAATCATCATACATTCACAATGAAGCGCACTTCCAGGCTTACAGGGATTACGGCATAGAGGAGTATAGATTTGTTGCAACACTAGACCTTAGAACGTCCCAAATTTGCCGTGAGAGGGACGGAAGTGTATACAGGGTGAATGATAAGAAGATAGGTGTAAACGCCCCTCCAATGCACCCATGGTGTCGTTCTACGACTATTATGAATCTTGACGATGAAACTATGCATAATCTAGAAAGATTTGCTAGAGACCCTGTCACAGGTGAAAGGATAAAGGTTCCAGCAGATGAGACTTATAAAGAGTGGCATCAGAGAATGGTTGAAAAGCATGGTGCTGAAGCAATTAATACTGCTGAGAAATCAATCAAGAATTATTCTAGTGATAAGAAGCAGTATAAAGAATATGCCAATTTATTAGGAAATGAAAATGTACCTCTATCACTATCGAAATTTCAAAGTTTGAAGTATAATAATCCTGATGAATGGAAACATTTGAAAAGTTTTTATAAATTCAAACAGTTGAACCCAAAGTTAACATACAATGATTTTTTATTGCATTCTATTAGGAATTATGCTCCAGGTGTTCCTCAGTTACCAGAAAAGGTGAAAGGATATGCCTTGAAAGATGATGAAGCAAAAAAAGATAAGAATCATTTATTTGATAGAATGCTAGAAAGAAACATTACTTCTGATGAGTTGCAAGAATATGTAGACAATGCATTAGTGATGTTCAATCAATGGAATGGGAAAAGGAAATTATTTATTTCTGAGAAAGGGGCTTCTGTTGTTATGCTGAGAGGCGATAAATGGATATTTAAAACAGGTATGAAGTATACTGATTACGGCGATAATTATATGGCTATATTGGAGGTGCTTAAACGATGGAAAAAATAGATAACGTTGATTTTGAAGAAGATAGATATTGCCCTGTATTTAATCGAATCATTGATTGTGAGTGGTGTTATGAATCTCTTATGGGAATATCCAAATTAGCAAAAAAAAGCGCCATTAAGGAATTAGACGAAATATCTGATGATAAAATGGAAGATGCGTTTCAAAAATGCAAAAAGTGTAAGTATAGTGAATTAACAGATTGATATCAATTATTTTTTGAAAAAAGGAGAACAACATGGCAAGGGATGATTATCATGTAATTGTTTATCAGATTCTATCCTACCTGTATATGCAGCTAAAGCAAGGCAAGGATATTGATGCATCACTCATAAGACATGACAGTAAATATCTGCAGATCAACAGAAAGTACTGGACTTATGTCATTGTGAATCTGTTGAATGAGGGATATATCAGTGGGATAGTAATTGACCAGGATATAGATGAAAACATAGAAATATACAACCTTGATAAATGTGAGATTACACCAAAAGGAATAGAATACCTTACTGATAATTCAACTATTGAAAAAGCCAAGCGATTCATGAAGGACTTGAAAGACATATTACCGTTCGTATAAGCCGACTATCTAGTCGGTTTTTATATTGCCCAATTTCAAGAAAGGAGAACCATATGGCTGAAGGATTGAAACCACATCATCACCAGTACTTTGAGTATGACTGTAAAAGTCATTTTGACAGCCGTAGGCACGTCATTGTTAAGAAGGTGACATATATGTGTATGATATGCGGAAAACTCTCACACGAGACATATGAAGAGTACTGTCCGCCTCCCAAGGAAAGAAAACCTAAAGCATTGATGAAATACAGAAGCAGACAGAAGAGCGATTGATGTTCTTCTTTTTTTCTGTTTGTCCATAACTTGCATATGACATTAAAAGGTGCATGGATATAACAGTCATACGGACTATAAACGGAGGGTATTAAATTATGGAAGACATTAAGAATATGATGCCTTTGGACCTTCAGCTTTTTGCGGAAAAAGGCGAAGATACAGGCAATGAAGGGAATCCCGATAATGCGCAGTCAGGTGAACCAGAAGATGATAACGCCAAAGTAACAACGCTCACAGAAGACGATGTAAACAGAATCGTCAAACAGCGACTTGCCCGTGAAAAAAGGAAATGGGAGAAGGATCATACAGAGGCCGAAAGGCTTCAAAAGATGACAGATGATGAAAAGAAGCAGTATGAGGAAGACAAAAGAAAAGAAGATCTTGACAATAGAGAAGCAGCAATTACTCGTAGAGAACTGACTGCAGTTGCCAAGGAACAGCTTAATGCTGCAGGAGTTCCAGCAGACATGGCTGACTTCATTGACTACACTGATGCTGATTCCGTAAACGAATCTGTCAAAAGACTCTCTAAAGCATTCAAGGGAGCGGTTCAGCAGTCTGTTGATGACCGATTAAAAGGCAAAGCCCCTTTAGATAAGGCTAAAAACAATGTATTGACTGCTGAAGAAGAGAATGCAAGAAAGGCATTCGCAAATGCACTTAAATTTTAGAAAAGAGGTATAGAACATGGCAATTAACACATTACAGTATTCAACAATTTTTCAGACTGAATTAGATAAACAGATGGAGCATCTCACTCTTACATCATGGATGGATGCCAATGCCGGACAGATTAAGTACGATGGTGGTGCAGAGGTAAAAATCCCTAAGATGTCATTAGTGGGCTTAGGAGACTATAACAGAGATGAAGGATATAAACAGGGTGCTGTCACTCTTGAATATGAAACATTCAAAATGACACAGGACCGTGGAAGAAAGTTCCTTCTTGATGCAATGGATGTAAACGAAACTAACTTTGTGGCATCTGCTGGCACTGTCATGGGAGAATTCCAGCGTTTACATGTTGCCCCTGAAGTAGATGCCTACCGTATTTCTAAGGTTGTTTCTGATGTTACAGCAAAGAAATCAGCCAACATCCTAACAACTGCATTGACTGAACAGAATATTCTTTCTGAATTAGAAAAGGCAGCGGATACTATCCGTGATAAAGGATATCAGGGCGATATCATCTGTCATATTACATATGATACTTTAAGATTATTAAAGGAAAAGATGGTAAACAGCAACCTTACATCAGGTAAATTAACTATTGGAAATATCACATTAGACATCTATAAGCTTGATGAAATCACATTCATTCCTACACCAAAGAACAGAATGTATTCAGCTATCAAGGTTGACGCTGGAGCAACAAAAGACAAAGGTGGATATACAAAAGGTGAAACTGCTAAGGATGTAAACTTCTTAATGGCGCCAATTAATAGTGTTATCGGTGTTACTAAACAGGACAAGACAAGAGTATTTGACCCTGATACTAATCAGGATGCGAATGCTTGGCAGATTGACTATAGAAGATATCATGACTGCTGGGAAAAGGACAACATGCTTGACCTAATCATTGCTAACGTCTCAGCTGATGCATAATGATCATTGTAAAAAGAATCAACGTTGAAAGGGCCATCCATGAGGATGACCTTCAGCGTTATACAGAACAGGGATATCGTGTCATTGAAGACAAGAAGAATGATGAAGATACTCCTGTAGAAAACAATGAAGTGACGGACCTCAACGATATGACTGTTGACCAGTTAAAGACTATTGCAAAGGAAAAGGGCGTTAGCGGATATTCTAGTCTTGTTAAAAAGGAACTGGTCGCAGTTCTCACTAAGATGCAGGAGGAGTAATCTATGGATCTAGTTGAGATTGTTGCTGAAAGAACAGGAACGAGTCAGGGGCGTGCAAAAATCTATGTTGAAATGGCAAAACAGCGTGCTCTTGCACATACAAACCGCACTGTATACATCACTGCAATGGATTTCTGTGTGGCTGATCTAGCATGTGCCATGTACTTCAGAGAGGGCATGGTCGGAGAATCATCACATTCAGAAGGTGGCATCACATCTACTTTTCAGTCTTCCACTTATGAAGATATTCTCTCAACTATCAACAACTTGAGACTGATTCGTGCAGGAGGAATCGTTCACGAAAAGAAGCCGGAGGGGAACCAATGAGACTTTCAGCGCTTAAGAACTATACTGTATATGAGCCTGTCATCGAAAAAGATGGTGAAGGTGTAACTACTGAAAAGTGGATCAAGAGAAAATCAATGCTTCTTGAAGTGTGGCCTGCATCCGGTAAGTTACAGGCTGAAATGTATGGGGAGAGACTGAACTACATTCTTAATATGATTCTTCCTAAGAATAAGGATGATGATTTCAGACTCACTGAAAAGTGGGGCGTGAATGTCTATAATCATTCAATCGATGAACCGGATTACAGAATCATCAGCATGAAGGAATATAACAGGCACTATCTCTATGAACTGGAGAAGATTATTAAATGAGTCTTAAGGGTGCTAATGAATTATTTAGAAAGCTTCGTGCTATAGATGCCGTTCTTGAGAATCCTGAACAGGTTCTCGGAAAGGCTGCGGAAACAATCAGAAGTGGTTGCGTTCTTGAATGTCCGGTTGAAGAGAAGAATGGCGGTGAATTAAGAAACTCCATTAAGACACGTGTTGAAGGAGACAAGGGATATGTTTATACAAATAAGGCATATGCCCAATATGTCGAATTCGGAACAGGCCGAAAAGGTGCTGCAGACCATGCTGGAATATCTCCATATGCACATCCTTCTTATACTATGGAGCCTTGGTGGATTCCTGAAGATAAGCTATCTGAGGGTGCGATAGAGAACTATCATTGGGTAGTAATCGAAGTAAATGGCAAGAGATATTACAGGTCGGATGGACAGCCTGCACAGCCATTCATGTACCAGGGAGCAAAGAAGACTGAAAAGAAAGCAGTAAAAGATGCTGGTATATTAATCAGCCAGTTAATTGAAAAGGATTAAAAGCATATGAACAACATTAAAGACAAAGTATATAAGGCTCTGACAGATGAAGGCCTTGAAGTCACTGATATCTATCCAAAAGACTGGGCTAAGCTTCCAGCAGTTCAGTATGTTGAGGAAGATAACAGCGTGGCAGAATGGACGGATGACAAGGAGCAGACATCACATGTCCTTTACAGAATCGAAATCTGGGATACTAAGAGTACATCGGGTACAGCCTTGAAAGTTGATAAGGCATTATCAGCAATGGGGCTAAAGAGAGTATACTGCAGAGATATTGATGATGCATCAGGACTTAGACACAAGAAAATGAATTATGAAGCATATTATGATAGTGATTACATCTATCATGGTATGTAACTGATAAGGAGGAATTATATAATGCTAGCAAATGGCGCTAAATTATCTTATGACAAGACAAACAAGGGGACTTCTTTTACTGACCTTCCAGGGTTGAAGAAGATTCCTGACATGGGTGTTGAAAAAGAAAAGGTCGAAAATACTTCTCTTGATGATAAGACTAAAATCTATGAGTTAGGAATCGGTGACCCTGGAGACCTTGAATATACATTCAAGTATGACAACAGCAAAGCAACATCTTCATACAGATTAATGCGTGAACTTGAAGAATCAGGAGAAACCGCAATGTTCAAGGAAACATTGAAGGACGGCACTACAACTACATTCTCAGGACAGGTTACTGTTAAAAGAGCGGGCGGTGGTGTCAATGATGCTATTGAATTCACTGTTGCAATCGCATTACAGTCTGAGCTCATTATTGCTGACCCAGGAGAAGCAGTAGCGCATTCTGATGAAACTGCATCTGAAGCAGTAGCAGAATAGAAAGGAAGATATAGATAAATGGCAGAAAAAGCAAAAAGAAAACCGTTCATCCTTTGGAAGATTGGCGAAGAAGAATACAAATTAAAACTAACAACAGGAGAAATCTCAAGACTAGAGCAGATGTATGGTGGAAGTCTTATCAACCTTCTTAATACAGAAACAGGCATGACACCATTATGCACTATGCTGGACATCACACACGGTGGTCTTCAGAAATTCAACAGCAACATCGACAGAAGCGATGTGAATGATATGTTTGATAGATACATCGATGAAGGTGGCTCACAGACAGAGTTTCTTAGTGATATTCTTATTCCATTGTTCCAGGTATCGGGTTTTTTCTCTGGGGCTCTCGAAACGAAAATGGAAAAGGAAATGGCGGAAGCCAAGAAGAATCTCTAGAAGATATCCTGATTACAGATTACATATACAAGGCGGTCTATGATCCAGCGCTTGATGCTGGAGTAGACCCCTTTTCATTTTGGAATTATTCGTTAGATGAGCTATACGATATTATTTCAGCATATGAAAGAAAGAAAAAAGAAATGGTGCGACAGGAAGCGATATCTCTTCAGATACAGGCCCTTCAGATAAGGGATTGTATTTCTGCTGTCCTTAATGGCAAGGATGATTCATTCACTCCTGCACAATTGTGGGACTTCTATCCTTCACTTTTTGAAGAGGATAGGAAAGAGTTTGAAAAAGAGAAGGAAAGAAAAGAGATTGCAAGCGCTAGATCTTCTCGTATTGCCTTCAGTAGAAGACATAATGAAGCACTAAGAAAAAGAAAGGCGGTGATGCAGAATGACGGTAGAGGAACTGCAGATAGTAATATCTGCACAGACGAAATCAGCGAAATCAGAACTGAACAGCGTGAAGAATGAAGTCACCGGCCTAAAGAATCATGTTGATAAGGTCACAGGATCAATTGGCAATTCATTCAAGAGTATCCGCAATATTGTGGCGGGTCTTGGTATTGCTTCTCTGATTAAATCAACAATATTAGGTAATGTTGATGCTGCAATCAAGAGAGTTGATACTCTTAGCAATTATAGCCGTGTGATGTCTAATCTAGGTGCTGGCAGTGTTCAAGCGAATGCATCTGTACAGAAACTAAGCAATAAGCTTATTGGGCTCCCAACAACCCTAGACGATGCATCAGGCGCAGTACAGAGATTCACATCAGTGAATAGTAATATCTCTAGATCAACAGATATGTTCCTTGCACTAAATAATGCTATTCTAGCCGGCGGTGCAAGTTCAGAGATACAGAAATCAGCCCTAGAACAGTTGTCACAGTCATATGCTAAAGGTAAACCGGATATGTTCGAATGGCGTTCAGCGATGACTGCAATGCCTGCACAGATGAAACAGGTGGCTGAGGCCATGGGGTTTGTCAATGCTTCAGCATTAGGTGAGGCATTAAGAAACGGAACTGTATCTATGGACCAGTTCATGAATACTCTCATGCAGTTAAACACTCAGGGCATTAACGGCTATCAGTCATTTGAGGAACAGGCAAGAAATGCGACAGGTGGAATTTCTACATCAATCGCTAATATGAGAACAGCTATTGTTAGATGTATGTCAGATGTAATGAACACAATTGGACAGTCTAATATTGCTGGATTCTTTACCAATATTGCAAAGGCAATTAATTCCTGCGTCCCATATGTTGTTGCATTCACTAAAGTTGTTATGGTCGCCGTTGGGTATCTGACGGCACTGTTTGGTGGCAAGTCAAAGAAGTTGAGTTCTTCTTTTGGTGGAGTGTCAAACAATGCTAAGAAGGCAGCAGGAAACACAGGGACTCTTGCAAAGAATATGAACGATGCTTCCAATAGTTCGCAGAAGCTTTCTAAAGGTGCAGGTGGAACAGGAAGCGGATTAAAAAAGGCAGCAGGTAATGCTTCTAAACTTAAGAAGGAATTGAACGGAGCTCTTGCTGGATTCGATGCAATCAATAACATCAATTCAAGCAATAGTTCAAGTGATCCATCTTCAGGTGGCTCAGGTGGTTCGGGCGGTGCTGGTGGTTCCGGTGGCATTGGTGATATAGGAAGCATAGGTGCTGATGCGTTTGATACTGGAAGTATGACTGCACCACTCGAAGAAGTAGACAAGCAGTTAGAGGAAATCAAGAAGAAGGTTGCGGAATTCTTCCAGCCATTAAAGCAGTCATGGGATAAGTTTGGTGCGCCGATGATTGCAGCTGCAGTATATGCATTTAATGGTGTCAAGAATCTTCTTATGGAAATCGGCAAGTCAATGTATACAGTGTGGGAAAACGGCACGGGCGCAAAGACTGTCGAACTGATATTGAAGATATTCACTAACATCTTCAAGATAATTGGCAATATCTCTCAAGGATTGGCCGATGCATGGAACACTGCAGGCCTAGGTGATTCAATCATCCAGCATTTATGGAATATATTTAACTCTATATTGAAGATCATCAATGAGATTCTGAAAATTGTGAGAGATATCACTAAAGCGATTGACTGGACTGTAGTACTAGGTGCAGTGAATGTGGTTCTTAGTATCATTGATGGGCTATTCTCTTTCATAGCAGATAATGTAGGTCTTATTCTTGGCATTCTTTCCGCTATTGCTGGATTATCATTGTTTTCTACTCTTGCCGGAATTCTTGGTACTGTTATCACACAGATACAGCTTGCAGTGGGAGTATTTTCAGGTTGGGCATCACTTGCAACTGCATTGAGTGGTGCATTTGGAATTCTTCCACAGATATTCGCATCTATTGTAATGGCGGTGAATCCTGTAAATGTCATCATAGGGGCAGTCATTGCTACAGTGGTAGACTTATGGCAGAAGAGTAAGAGTTTCAGAGATGACATAGTAAGCATTCTAGGAAATATCGCCACTATTGTTCAGAAGGTGTTTATGAATATTGTTGCACCTGTCATCAGTACAGTAGCAGGCATCATTAAAGATTTTGTGAATATGGTGCTAAAACCACTGTGGAATGTATGGGAAACAGTTTTTAAGGATATCATGGGAATTGTTAGTGATTTATTGAAATTTGTAACACCGATTTTTAGTACAATTCTTGATATTTTAGGGCCAGTCTTCCAGTTATCACTAACACATCTTCAAGGCACATTTAGAATTGTGTTCGCAGCAATTGGAGGTATTATCCAGGGCGCAGGTGCAGTAATTCACACTGTTGTTGATGGTATCAGAGGATTCTTTAATGGATTAGGAACTTGGATGGAAGGAACTTTCGGTTTCAAATGGAAGAATGTGTTTGAAACGGTTAAGAATGCCGTCAAGGCGTTCAGAGACTACATGGGTCCTATCATCAGTTCCGTACAGGTTATTTTCATGGGTCTAGCTAACTTCATCGGTGGCGTGTTCTCAGGCAACTGGAGAAGAGCATGGCTTGGTGTTAAGCAGATATTTGAGGGCATTGTTTCTGGATTAGGACACATCTTCAAGGCTCCATTGAATTTCATGATTGATGGAATCAATAAATTCTTAAGCGGTATAGGCAAGGTAAAGATTCCTGACTGGGTTCCTGGAGTCGGTGGAAAAGGATTCTCAATCCCTAAGATTCCTAGACTAGCAAAAGGTGGTATCGTAAGTGCATCCACTATCGCCAATATTGGTGAAGCAGGAACAGAAGCAGTAATACCATTACAGAGAAACACACAGGGACTTGATATGATTGCTGAAAAGATTTCAGAAAGATTATCACTTTCTCAGAATGACGGCACAGGCGCTACCTATGTCATTAAATTAGTACTTGATGACGGTAGAGTAATTACTAAGATGGTGATTGACAATATCAAGGATTATGAAGCACGCACAGGAAAGCCTGTATTTGACTATTAGGAGGTGGAATAAATGGCAGATGAAGCGAAAATCAAGATAAACGGAACACTTATTCCGACTCCTTCAGAGATTAGCGTAGAAATCAATGATCTAGATTCGGATAGTGTCAGACCTGTCTCAACAGGCATCTTAAGAAGAAATAGAATACGTTCTAACATGCTTAAGATTACATGTACATATAAGTTGAATACATTCACAGATGTAATGAATATTTTGAAGGTACTCACTCCGGCAGAGTTCACGGCAGAACTCTACATTCCTGATCATGGTATCAGAGGAACCAAGAAGATGTATGCTTCAAATAAGAAGTACAATTATAAGAGAGTGCAGTCTGGTCTAAAGGCAGATTCATTCTCTTTCTCTCTGATTGAGGTGTGAACATATGCTTATAAAATATGGAGAGACAAATGTAACGGACAGACTTCTTGATTATAAGATGTCTGTCTCTTTTGCTGAGAGCCGTATGATAGGCAACGTGCCATCAATTGAACTGACAATGAAGTTCGATAACTATGACGGCATTCTTGACAATATCGACATCAGCAAGTACTGGGAAGTCAAGGAGAATGATGCATCTGATACAAGATACTTCAAGGTGTATGATCAGCCGGAGAAGTACACCAAGGAACTCACTCTTAAGATGTACGACAACAATTATTCTCTTGACAAGGCATACGATACTAAACTGTCTTATCCTGTCACTATAAAAGTGGGGCTAGTATAAATTTAGTGCCAGTCAAATAGAGAAAATATCTAAAAAAAATG
>OFMD01000439.1_pt1 | contig 33605 bp, 27 predicted proteins | sample 1541211 | NCBI WGS metagenome assembly OFMD01 (sample SAMN04209231, study PRJEB22552) | human gut metagenome | biome: gut; material: feces | host: Homo sapiens | place: USA: Oklahoma | reverse complement strand
GCGGGTCCTGCACTGCGATGCAACAACAAGTGTGGATATGGACGCTCTTCTGTCAAAAAACCTTCCTGCTACCGAATCAATTTCTCCCCTCTTGACATCTTATGATAAAATAGAACTAACAGCTTTTTACATCTTGAGAAATTTTTATTAAGAACAGGAGGCTTTTTATGCCAGAACATATTCTTCCCCACAGCCACGGTGAATCTATGAATACCGAACATATTCTTCATGTAATCTCTCAGACAGATAATTTTCAGACCGTTGCAGAATCTTTTAAAATTCTCGGAGATCCGACCCGTATCCGTATTTTCTGGATGCTCTGCCATTGCGAAGAATGTGTCATTAACATTTCCGCTATGATGGATATGAGCAGTCCTGCTGTCTCTCATCATTTGCGTCAGCTTAAAAGTGCCGGACTGATCGTCAGCCGGCGTGAGGGAAAAGAAGTGTATTATAAAGCGGCCGACACAGAACAGAGCCGACTGCTGCATATTATGATCGAACAAGTATTAAAAATCACCTGTCCGGGGAACTGATCGCAGTCCCCGGATTTTCCATTTTTATTTCGTTTCTATTTGATTTTTAAATCTTTCTGCTTATTTTTTCGGCTTTTTCCTGATTTCACTGTATTTCCCGCAACCCACAAAATACTTCCTGCTACGATACAGAAATCTCCTACATTGTATGTCAGTCGGTCGAATTTTTTATTTTTCTGTCTGATTCCTATATAATCTACCACATAGCCTCTTCGGAATCTGTCCCATGTATTACTCCACGCACCTGCAGCGGTCAGAGTCAGCCCAAGCTTTTCCAGTATTCTTCCTTTTCCTGCACCGACAACAGCTCCTGCTCCTGTTACCACAGTTGTCACTGCAAGGGAAAGTTTTTTTACTTCTTCCGAACATTCTGATAAAAGTTCAAATCCTACCCCCTGGTTATGTACTCTCCGAAGCACGATCCTGCCGGTCAGCTTTTTCTCTGTTCCCGGCTGCAAATTCTCTTCTACATAATTTTTCAGACTTTCATCTAACAGAAATATTCCTGCACCGACAAGCGGTAAAAGAACTTTTTTCATCACCGGATCTTACTCCCTTACAAGAACTTTTACGATTTCTCCAAGATACATCGTATGATAATCTTTCTGAGGATACCATTTTTCATCCGGTCCATCTACCGTGAAAAATTCCGGCTTCATTGGCTGTGCATACAATTTCCTGCATACAAATACCAGATCCGCCTCCTCATAGGTTGTCGTTCCTTCCACATAATACGGTGTCAGTCCTGCCTCTTTATCTTTATCACAGTCACGTCCCGATTTTGTACCACACAGGTTCAATGCTTTTCTGTACTCTTCTTTAAAGAAGGAAAGTGTATACATATCCTCTGCATCCACAAATTCTTTCGTGTATCTCTGAGGACGGATATATGCAGTAGCTACATTCATTCCCCACATAATACCTACGCCACCCCAACTTGCAGTCATCGTATTGTGCTTCTCTTCATTTCCCGCCGTGATCAGCATCCATTCTTTTCCAATCTTTGTAAAAGGATTAAATGTAAGGTCTTCAATCTTTACTTCTTTCAGTGCCATTTTATTTCCTCCTTGCAAGACAGCGTTACTGTCCATAACCTCTGTGACCAGTAACGCTGTTCTTTCTATTTTAATATTCTTTCTATTATTTTACAATCACTCTGCGGAAATTTTTCTTTCCCTTTTTCACGATCTTTCCTTCGCCTTCAAAGTCAGCCGGAACATACGCTGTCGCAATGTCTGTGATCTTCTCTCCATCCACAGATACACCGCCCTGGGTCACAGCACGTCTTGCTTCAGATCTGGATGATGCCTGTCCGCCTTTCACGAGAACCGCAAGGATATCAATCTTTCCTTCCTGGAAATCTCCCTCTTCCAGTTCCGTTGTCGGCATATTATCAGCATTTCCCTGACTGAACAATGCTCTTGCACTTTCCTGTGCTTTCTTCGCTTCTTCTTCACCGTGAACCAGCTTTGTCAGTTCATATGCCAGGATCTCCTTTGCCGTATTAAGCTGTGCACCTTCCCATGCATCCATCTTATCAATCTCTTCCAATGGAAGGAATGTCAGCATACGGATACATTTCAGTACATCTGCATCTCCGACATTTCTCCAGTACTGATAGAAATCAAACGGAGAAGTCTTCTCAGGATCAAGCCACACCGCCCCTGACTGAGTCTTTCCCATTTTCTTTCCTTCAGAGTTCAGAAGCAGCGTGATCGTCATTGCACTTGCATCTTTTCCAAGCTTACGACGGATCAGCTCTGTACCTGCCAGCATATTGCTCCACTGGTCATCTCCGCCAAACTCCAGATTACAGCCATAGTTCTGGAACAGTTCGTAGAAATCATATGCCTGCATGATCATGTAGTTAAACTCAAGGAAACTGAGTCCTTTTTCCATTCTCTGTTTATAACACTCTGCGGTCAGCATTCTGTTGACTGAGAAATGCGGTCCGATCTCCCGAAGCACTTCAATATAGTTCAGATCAAGCAGCCAGTCTGCATTATTCACCATCAGTGCTTTTCCCTCTGAAAAATCAATAAAGCGGCTCATCTGTTTCTTAAAGCAGTCACAGTTATGCTGGATCTGCTCCGGTGTCATCATACTTCTCATATCAGATCTTCCTGAAGGATCTCCGATATAACCTGTACCTCCACCGATCAGTGCGATCGGTTTATTTCCAGCCTCCTGAAGACGCTTCATCAGACATAATGCCATAAAGTGTCCTACATGAAGACTATCCGCTGTCGGATCAAATCCAATATAAAATGTCGCCTTTCCGTTGTTCACCAAATCCCGGATACGCTCCTCATCTGTTACCTGTGCGATCAGGCCTCTTGCCTGAAGTTCTTCATAAATTCCCATGATCTTTTCTCCTCTTAAAGACTATAAAAAACGCCCTTACTGCATCTCGCAATAAGGACGAATCTCTCGTGGTACCACCTTAATTCGCTGACCTTTCTCTGTCAGCCTCTTTTGTGCTATAACGTGCAAACTCCGTCGCAGCCTACTCTCCTGTCTGCATTTATCTTTTCCTCAAAATACAGTCGATTTCAATGCGAAGCTCCAAGATGTATTCGCTGACAGTCTTCCATGTGCCTCTCATCAGCCGGCAACTTTCTGTATATCCCTCTGTCCGTTACTTCTTCTCTTCATAGCCTTCTTTTATTACCTGATTATATTCGGACATTCCCATGTCCATTCCTTTCAGATATTAGACTATCTCATCCCTTTTGTCAAGACCGGAAATATTCTTTAAGACTTTCACAGCCTCCCGGACTGCTTCTTCGTCTGTCTGCCAGATTTCAAATTCACTCATACCAGGCATCCCCATTGGGACTCCTTGCCTTCTAAACTCCATTCTGCTTTCTTTCACAATCTTTCCTGACATATGAAATGTTTTCAGTCCGGCATATTCACTCAGCTTGCTGATCACCCCCGGATTGATTCCTGCTCCTGCAAGGATTTCGATCCTGCCTTTCGCTCTTTCTTTCAGCTCTTTCAACATTTCTCTTCCATTCCATGCAGAATCTTTCTGTCCGCTGGTCAGGATCGTATCGATCCCAAGGCTGACACATTGTTCCAGCGTTTCATATGGATCTTTACATACATCAAAGGCCCGGTGCATCGTCACTTTCATATCTCCTGAAATCCTGACCAGCTCTTCCATCTGCTCTACATTCATTGTCCCATCCGGTCTTAAAATTCCAATCACAACTCCGTCTGCTCCGAATTCCCGGTACATCTGAACCTCTTCTTTCAACATTTCAAACTCATATTCATCATAACAGAAATCACCGAATCTCGGACGCAGAAGAGTCCTGATCTCCAGGTCTGTATTTGCCCGTACACCTTTAAATAATGCAGGATCCGGTGACAGCCCTCCGATCACCAGACCGGAACAAAGCTCAATCCGCTTCGCTCCGCCTTTTTGTGCTGCTACCGCTGATGCTACACTGTCAGTACAGATTTCCAAAGTATATTTCATCACATTTCCCTCTTTCTGCTTTTACATTTTCAGCTTTTCTTGTTTTCACTGCTTTATCCACATTTTACATCAATTTCCCTTCCTTTTTCCACCCCGGTCTTTTCTTTTTCTTCCAATTATATAGAAAAGCCGGGTGCACAGCCAAATCCTTCAGCCATGCCCCCGGTCATTAAAAGGGATTACTTATTCAATTTTATACGTTCTTATTTGCAGAGTTTCTTGAACTCATCAGCTACGAACTGTACTTTCATTCCAACGATTACCTGAACTGCAGTTTTGGAAGGACGGATAACACCTGCTACTCCGGCAGATTTAATCTTCTTCTCATCAACCTTAGTATAATCGTTGATTTCAAGACGAAGTCTTGTAATGCAGTTATCGATAGACTTAACGTTCTCTTTTCCGCCAACACCTTCAAGAATGATCTTAGCTACTTCTGTGAAGTCATCGTTAGAAAGAACTGCTGACTTCTCAGCTTCGTTGTCATCATCATCCTCACGACCAGGTGTCTTCAGGTCGAATTTCACGATTGCGAAACGGAATACTACATAGAATACTACGAATGCTGCAATACCAAGCGGAATGATCAGCCATGTCTTAGCTGCTGCCGGAAGGGAAGCAGAGAAGACCAGGTCAGTCAGACCAGCTGAGAAACTGAATCCGGCACGGAATCCAAGCAGAACTGTAACTACTGTAAAGATACCATAGAGTAATGCATATACAAGGTACAGTACCGGTGCAAGGAACATGAAACCGAACTCGAATGGCTCTGTAACACCGCAGACAAATGCTGCGATTGCTGCTGAAGATACAAGACCGATTGCTGCTTTCTTCTTGTTGCTCTTAGCTGTATGTACCATTGCAAGAGCTGCTCCCGGGATACCGAACATCATACATGGGAAGAATCCTGACATGTACATTCCAAGGCTCCATGATACATCAGCAGATGTCTCTCCAGCCCAGAAGTGAGACAGGTCTCCAAGTCCGATTGTATCGAACCAGAATACGTTGTTCAGTGCGTGGTGCAGACCGAATGGGATCAGCAGTCTGTTAAAGAATGCATAGAGACCAGCTCCAACAGCTCCAAGTCCTTCGATACCTTTTCCAAGTGCAACCAGTGCTCCGAAAAGTACAGGCCATACAAAGAAAAGAACTGCAGATGCAACGATGGAAACCAGTCCGGCTACGATCGCTACGCAACGCTTTCCACTGAAGAATGACAGCCAGTCAGGAAGTTTCGCACTCTTAAATCTGTTGTAGCAAAGAGCTCCGATGATACCTGCAAGGATACCGATGAACGGGTTCTGGATCTTGCTGAATGCGATAAAGTTTGTAGTTCCCTCTTCCAGTGTCTTAATAACTGAAACTGTTCCTGTAGACAGAAGGTTTGTGATCATCAGCCAGGAAGCAAGAGCTGCAACACCAGCTGTACCATCATTATCATCTGCCATACCAACACCAACACCAATTGCAAAAAGAATTGCCATATTGTCAATCAGGGCACCGCCTGCTTTAACAAGAAAGAATCCAATCTGCTCAACAATACCTGTGATGTCACCACCCTGCATTGTAGCCGAGCAAAGTGCATATCCGATACCCATAAGGATACCACAGATAGGAAGACAAGCAACAGGCAGCATAAGAGCTTTACCTAATTTCTGTAAAAATTTCATAATTTTCCTCCTTCTCAAAAATCTCTCATTGCTGAATCCCTTTTATCTATTTTAACCGGTCATAATTCCGGTCAAAATCTAAATTGTACACTGCTTTCAGGCAACAGCCACGCCTATTTTTCAATAATGACTGCGTCATCTCCGGCTTCTACATCTTTACCGGTCACACCCTCTACTGATGCATAATCCATTGTATTGCAGACAAGCATCGGAGTGATCGTATCATATCCTGCAGCCTTTACCTTATCAAGATCAACCTCTAAGAGAAGATCTCCCTTCTTAACTTTGTCACCTGCTTTTACGTGACCTGTAAATCCTTCTCCGTTCATCTTGACTGTATCAAGACCTACATGGATCAGAATCTCTGTTCCTTCTTCAGATACAAGACTGACTGCATGGAGTGTATCAAATACCATACCGATCTCGCCATCTGCCGGAGCATAAATCTTTCCTTCTGCCGGAATGACTGCCATTCCTTTTCCAAGCATCTCCTCTGCAAAAGTCGGATCATTGACCTCTGAAAGAGGTACTGCCTTTCCCTTTACCGGAGCTCCGAGAATCATTTTATTATCCTTTTTCTTAAAAAGTCCACCAAACATTTACATTTCCTCCTGCTTTTTATCTTCTATTTTTATATTGATTGCATTTTTATTCTTCTGCCATCGTAATCCTTCGTATGTGGATTGCAAGATACATCACTTCTTCACCGGATAATCTGCACTCTGCGGTCTTTTCTATATAATCCGCTACTTTCTTACTGCAGGCAAATTCTTTCGGATACTTTTGGCTGATCATGTCCGCCAGATCACTTTCTTCGTCGGGCAGAAGCTCTTTTCTGTAAACTCTCTGAAGCAGGAATTTCATATGAGTAATAAACCGCTCATAATGAAGCGTCCCTTCATCCAGCTTGATACCAAGCTCCCTCGTCACGATCTCCAGAATTTCCTTCATCTGATTCGGGAAACGCAAAGCATCTCTGATATTCGTTCCATACTCTGCATTCACAAAATGAAGTGCAATAAACCCTGCCTCGTCCTCTGGCAATTCTACCTTCAGACGCTCTTTGATCTGGGCAACCGCATATTTTCCGAGTTCATACTCCTGCGGATAAAACCTCTTGATCTCCCACAACAGTGCATTTTCAAGGTTGATCCCCTTTGCACATCTCGCAATCGCAAAATTAATATGATCCGTAAGCGTCACATAAATGCTCTGATTCAGCTTCAGCTTCAATGCACCTTTTGCATAAGAAATAATATCACTCGAGATCTTTGCATGCTCCAATGGAACTCCGGCAAGCAGCTCTTTAAACTGATCTGCCACGCTTCCGCTTTCGATCCTGAAAATCTTTTCTATCTTATCTTCAGGGATCTTTGCTCCCGGTCTATTTCCAAAACCGATCCCACGTCCCATAACTACGACTTCTCTTCCTGTCTCATCAAAAGCTGAAACAATATTATTATTGATCACTTTTTCTATCGTCATACAATCGACCTTCCAAAATAACGTACCGGCTTCGACACGCTTTCATGTCTTACTGTTCCTTCTGCTAAATGCAGCTCTTTCACCAGAAATCTTCCTGTGAAAATAAAAACCAGACCAACTGAACATACATCATCACCGTATGCTCATTGAATCTGGTTTTGCCTGCCTTACAGTAACAATCCGTTGACTTATTTCGTAATCTCAGTCTATCAAAAATCACCAAAAAAGTCAACCGATTATTTTATTTTCTATTTATACTATTTATATTTTTTTAATAAACGCTCTCATTTAGTTGTAATTTTTTTACAATTTACACTAAATTATGCTGAAAATTATCGTGGCAGCTTTGACAATGCAGCTTTATCAGCAACGATCGTCACATCTCTGTGGAGCTGAAGGATAGAAGCCGGAACTTCCGGTGTTACCGGGCCGAAAAATGCCTTTGCAACGATATCTGCCTTTCCTTCTCCATTAACAACCAGAAGGATCTTCTTTGCTTTCATGATCGTTCCAATTCCCATTGTATATGCCTGTCTCGGTACATCATCTGCGGATTCAAAGAAACGTTTATTTGCCTCGATCGTGCTTTCTGTCAGATCTACGCAGTGAGTTGTTACAGCAAAGTCTGCTGCAGGCTCATTGAAACCGATATGTCCATTATGTCCAAGTCCGAGAAGCTGGATATCAACTCCACCCATGGACTCGATCAGTGCTTCATATCTTGCACACTCTTTCTCTGCATCTTCCTGAGTTCCGTCCGGTACATTTGTATTCTCTAACTTAATATTTACACGGTCAAATAAATGCTTATGCATGAAATAATAATAGCTCTGGTCATTGTCACGGGTCAGTCCTCTGTACTCGTCAAGATTTACTGTTCTTACCTGAGAGAAATCAACATCTCCTTTATTATACCAGTCTACTAACTGATCGTATGTTCCGATCGGTGTAGAACCTGTTGCCAGACCCAGTACACAATCCGGCTTTAAAATAACCTGTGCTGAAAGAATATTAGCAGCCTGTCTGCTCATCTCCTGATAGTCTTTTGTCTCATAAATCTTCATCTTTTTTCCTCCTCAGCTCTGACTTGTCTCATCATATTAGATTCTTTGCAAATACCGGACCTGACTTCTTATATCCAATCCTTCTTATCCGGCAGATATCGTTCTGCACTGTCAGATAAAGAAAACCAGACTTTCAGTCCATAAAGCAACCTTTATTTTCCGAAATCTGGTTTTGCCTTCTGATAAGTAACAATCCAGTATTTTCAACTACTGTTAATCTTAGCAGTGAAACGTTCTATTGTCAACACCTCTTTGACCTTTGTGGGAAAATGTTACCGCCTCTTTACTCCCTCAAATTCATACAGATATACATCCTCCAGCGTCGGGCTGACTTTCACTGCATCATATTTAACGGGACACTTGTCCGCAATCACCCGCACGATGATCTCGCCGTCTCTGCGGAACAGATTGCTGATTTCATATTCTTTCTTCACTTCCGCCAGTTCATCCTGGCTGATGCACAGTTCATAAACATGACCGTAAATCCTCTTTTGCAGATTTTCCGGGCTGTCCTGATCCACCAGTCTCCCGTTTTTCATTAATAAAATTTCTTTAGAAATAAATTCGATATCCGATACCACATGGGTTGCGATCAGTACAATCCTGTCTTCACTCAGATCTGAGATCAGGTTCCTGATCCTGATCCGCTCTTTCGGGTCAAGTCCGGCAGTCGGTTCATCCAGGATCAGAAATTTCGGATCATTCAGCAATGCCTGCAGCAACAGCACCCGCTGCTTCATTCCACCTGAAAGTTCTTTCAGTTTCTTCTTTCTTACCTTTTGCAGATTCAGAAGCGGGAGCAGCTCGTCCATTCTTCCCTGGATGTCCCTGCTCTTCATCCCTTTCAGCGTTCCCATATAAGAAATAAAATGTGTAACCGTAAAGGTATCATAAAGCTGTTGCTGCTGCGGCATATATCCCATAATTTCCCGATAAGATGCCCCCAGGTTCAATATTTCCTCTCCATCATACAGGACGCTCCCGGAATCCCGCAGAAGATTATCCGTCAGAATATTCATCAGTGTACTTTTTCCGGCTCCGTTGGGACCAAGGATCCCGTAGATACCATTCTCAAATTCTGTTGTAAAGTTCCACAATGCTTTTTTCTTTCCATAACTTTTACACAGATCCTGTATCTTTAATTCCATATCGCCTGCCCCCTCTTCTTATAGACTCTGTGCAGAACGGTTCCTGCCGCCAATGGAAGGACTCCCCAAAAGACCAGTACCGTCAGTGCAAACTGCATTCCTCCTGACTGTAGCAGACGGTGTCCGTCCAGTAATGTATTGATGCTCCAGGAATGAATCATTCCAAGTCCGCCCCATTCCATGACCAGCGTACCGCCAAATAACAGAACCGACAGGATCAGTGTCAGCATCGTATCTTTTAAGACTGCCGACAATGCTGTCACGCACAGGATCACCACATACAAAGTTCCCAGCTGCAACAGAAGCAAAAGCAACACATACGCCCACACCGGACAGTTAAAAACCGATGTCCCTGCAAATCGCATGGAACGGACTTTTGCCGTCCATCCTGTCAGTGGATAATTCTGAACGATCCGCATCACAACCGGTATCTTTACAAGAACGAACATGACAGTAGTGACTCCCGCTGCCACTCCAAGTTTTACCCGCAGAAGTGTTCCCCTTCCTTTCTTCGTACTCTGCAGAAGATTCATCACCTTCAGGTCATATTCCATCCCAAGAAGTCCTGCAGCACTGTATACTGCCACAAGAACACAAAGCAACTCTCCGATCAGCCTTCCTTTCATGGAAATCTCTCCAAACAACTGCTCATATCCACCTTCATAGATCAGCTGCTGTTCGTCCGTTCCTGCTGCCCGGTTATTTTCCACCACATACTGAACCTGTTCATATGCTCTCATGAACCCACTGTACTGATACTGTATTTCCTCCTGCCGGCTGCTGATCTCCTCACTGCTCAGTCCGCTCTCCTCCGGGGTCATGGAATAAACGTCATCATAACGTTTCTTTTCTCTCTTAAAAGTTTCCAGTTTCTCCTGCGTCAGTTCTCCCTGCTCTTTGGTCATATAATATTTATAGTATTCTTCTTCCACACTGTTCCATATCATCAGACCTCTTCCAAGAAGAATTGCTCCATACAATACTGCCACGCACACCCATACTGTCCGGTTCGTCAGAAGACTTTTGAAACTCTCATGCCATACCAGGCTGTCCGAAATAAAGCCTTTTTTCTTCCGCTTTCTTCTTTTTTTACCCCAGGCAGTCTTCCGGAGTTTTCTCCATAGTTTCTCTGCACCTCCCTGTCTGCCGGATTTTGTACCATATCTGTGGCTGCAAAATGTGGTCAGATTCAGCACGATAAAAAGAAGCAGCAGACACGGCACCACGATCGGAAAAATCCTCATTGCATTGACCGGATATTCAAAAAAATCAAGATTATGATACTTCGTAAAAAGTGGATATATTTTGATATACTCCACAAGATTGATATACTTCAGTCCGTCCGCATAAGAGACTGACGGAAGCAGCACGGTCAGCAGATATTCTGCAACTGCTCCTGTGCTGATCGCAAGAATCGCTCCTGCCGGTGTCCCTGCCTTTTGTGCGATCCATATCATCAGCAATGCAGCCGCATAGCACACCACCAGTTTCAAAAGCAGATACATCCACAGATATTGCCCTGCTGTCAGTCTGAACGGGCTTTCATAAAACGCTGTCACTGACTGAAGGGGACGTGTGAGATTTCCAAAACCATACTGATAGAAAATAAAAAGATAATTGCTTCCATATAGCAGCAGAGCCAAAAATCCCGTGATCCCTGCCATCACTCCCAGTTTTGCACCGATGACCTCTGCCCTGCCACGGCTGGCAGATCTCAATAATGGATACAATTTATTCTTTTTCTCATCAAGGATCAGGAAATAAACTGCTGCCATCAACAGGATCGTCATGCACAGATCAGTAAAATCTGCCTTTGTTGCCTTTACAACACCATCCGACAGATCAAAGGAAAGCTTCGTGCCTTTCAATTTCTCATAAGCCGCAGGAGTCACTTTTGCGTTTCTCCAGGCAAAGGTTCCTTCATCCGAGAAAATAGAACCTGACATTTTTGCACTTCTCTCTTTGATCTCCTCCAGATATTCGTCATATTTTTCTGTCTGAATCCATTCTCTCGAAAGCTTTTTAAATAATTCTTCTTCCATATACTGGTTGCCTGTATAGTGAGCATTTTTTTTTGCTTTCTGCTCTTCCAGCCATTGTCCTTTCGCTCCTTCCGGCTGCTCCTGAAAATCTGTATAAAGCTGCCGGACAGAAGCTGCCGGAAATTCCATCCGGATCTGCTCCGAAAGATTCCATAAATTAAATAACAAAAATACTGCACATAAAAACCAAAAATAACGAAAAGACAAAAACTTCTCCCATTCATATTTCAGATGCCGCATCCGCATCCCCTCCTCCCGCAACATCTCCTTTACCTTTTAATACTGAATCATTTGCTGCCGGTCATATTGCCGTCTTCATCCACCGGATTCCCTGCTGAAGACATCCTCGGTGCGATCAACACTTTCACTGCTTTTTTCCCGTTCAGCAGATCATCCATCCTGATCACTCCATCCCAGGAGATCCAGTCGCTCTCATCTCCCGTTGTCCTGTTCGTGATCTCATAGGCAAGATAAGCTGCATCTTCTGTCACAAAATCCAGCCGCACCTCTTTTGCATCAGTGACAGGCAGAACTTCCATAAGTGAAACTTTTTTATTTACCTGGTGACTGTCTTTATCCACTAAGTACAGCACATCACCCGCCTCACATAAAATTCCATCCTCTCTGATTCCGATCAACCGGATACTGCTCTCTTCTTCCGCTCCCTGAATCTCTTCTTTTTTCAGTAATACTTCTTCCTTGCTCTTTTCAATATCATAACGCCAGACCGTACTGCTTTTTTCTCCATCCGGGCTTACTTCCCAGTCCTCATAATAAAAAATTTTTTCCTGATCTGCAGGAACGATCTTCTTATATCCATCAGCCGTATGCAGAGAGATTTCTTTTGATTTCCCGGTTTTATAATCTAAAATGTAAAAGAATCCTTCATAATTCTTTATTACGGAATAAACCTGATACTCCTCCGTTCCTCCAAGTAACTGCAAACCATCACAGATACCCGCATCCACGTACACTTCAGTTTCAAGCGTATCAAGGTTCAGACACTCAATACTCCGCGTCATGGTGAAATCATTCAGCTCTTCTGCATTCTGAACATCTGCCACTTTTGAAACGGTATAGATCAACCGGTTCTTCACTACAACTCCCTGCCCGAACTTTCCATAAATATCCATCAACTGCTTTACTTCTTTCCGGTCTGTCCGATCCAGTGCAGAGCTTGTCAGAACCGTTCCATCTTCATTTTCCGCAATTTCATACAACCGGTCTCCATATGGGAAAATATACATATCCTCGTCACTCACCGCATTACATTCTGTATCAGGATCTTCTGCTTCCGATAAATGCCTGCATTCCGGTTTATTGCAGAGCGGGATTGCTTTTTCCTCTCCAAAATCAACATAATAGCAAATGCCGTCCCGGATCTTAAAGCACCCTTCTTCTGTCTTTATTCCCTCCGACATATTGAAAAGTTCCATATAGTCTGATGCAAGCTTTTCATTTTTGATTCCTGTATTCTTTTTCGAGCATCCAGTTCCTGTGATCAGCATTGCAACGATACTGCCTGTTAAAACGAAAACTTGTCCCCATTTCTTCATCTCCAGCACCCCTTTTTCTTTTAATTTATCAAGTATGACTTAAGAGATTCTTTGGAGAAAACGAAAGAATTTCTGAATCTTCATTTATTACAAACAGATAGGAAATTTTTACTTCCTATCTGTTCACTCTTACTGTGTTTTCAATACATTTCCATTTTCGTCGACCAGTTCCCCCATAGCTGTCATACGTGGCTTTATTACATTTTTTATGACACTTTTCTCATTAACTAAATCATCCCACTCCGTGTATGCCTGCCAGTCGACATTGTCCTGAAAACCATTGGATTCAAAATCCTTTGAATACCAAAAGTACATTCCTTTCTCTGTTGCACATATCGCATCATAAAAATGTGTACCTGCAACCGGAAGTTGCTGTGGCATCGACAGTTCCTGTATTTTTCCATTATGATCCAGCAAGAACATCTTTTCTTCTCGCTCCTCAGTCCATGTTCTGACCCAGTACACGATTCCTTCCCGGCATTTTCCACATAGGTCTGATCCTACAATATCCCCTCCGGCATTCTCCAGAATTTTCTCATTTTCAAGGCAAAGCTTATTTTTTCTACTGTCAATATCATATTGATAAAGATTTCTTTCTCCGCCCTCAACACTCAGATAATAAAAGCTGTTTTCATTTTCTTCAGGTAAAATCCGCTCATATCCACTTTGAAATAATTCAATCTGTTCCGATTCACATGACCCATAATCCAGCTTGTAAAATAAAGTTTCATCATCCTTGATCAAAGAATAAATCTGATATTCTTCAGTTCCTCCAAGTAATTGAAATCCCAAAGCGTCTTTACATTCTACAGAATCTAACTGCGTTGCCTCAAAAGTATCTAAATTTAGTTTTTTCAATACTGAAATCCACTTCATATTTTCCTGGTCATCCACTTCAGGCATTGTTGCTACATAAAAAAATGAATCCTTCGCAATTACACCTTCATTAATGAACATATTAGAACCTTCCAGTTTTTTCTTTGCTTTCCGGTTGCTCCCGTCTATATCAGAACTGTATATTTCTTCATTTCCCTTTGAATCTTCACTGATTCCGAACAGCTTTCCCTTATATGGAAACACTCTTGCCCCGTCAATCGCTGCATCACATTCTGTATCGGCATCTTCCGCTTTTGAAAGATGCCTGCAGTCCGGTTTATTGCAGACCGGGATTGCATCCCGCGTTGCAAAATCTACATAATAGAGGATTCCGTTTGCATTTGTAAAATAACCTGTTTCCGTTATTGTATTCCCACCATACATTTCTATATAATCCGACTGCAATTTATTGTTACTTGTATGATCTGAACACCCCACTATTCCTAAAACTATTCCTAAAATTCCTATTAATGAAAACACCTTTTTTTTCATTAGAAGCATCATTCACTTTCTATTCATTTTCTTTTTAATGTTGTAAAACTTTAACTGTATGCTGCTAAGGTTGTAACTACACCGTTAATTGTATGCTGACTAACTGCTTTTCCAATATACCAACCACTTGGTGGATAAACTGCAACACCTGATGTTCCTGACTTTGCTCCCATTGCTATCAATGAATTAGCACTTCCTCCTGCTTTATATTGTACCTTCTTTTTCCCTCGTATTTCTGAAAATGTAACAAATACCCCCTTTTTATGTAATAATTCACACAAAAAGAGGGTATTATTTTCAATTTTATACCACATTCAATCTATTTTCTATATTAATACACTTCTATATCATTTCGCTTTTTTCCCACAGATTTACCGTAACTTTAAATAAACCTGACTTCATCTGATATTCCCAAAAACCATCATATTTTTTTACAATCTGTGCAATACTTCCCATCCCAAATCCATGGTTTATCTTATCTTTCTTCTTTGTCTGAAGTGTCTCTGTATCTTCATTGCATGGATTTTCGCAGTGTATCACTACTCCGCTATTCTGATATTCTATCAGAAGCCGGATCTTTTTTTCTCCCTGAAACTCCTGGCATGCCTCGATTGCATTATCCAGTAAGTTCCCCAGCAGTACGCCTAAATCTGTTCCCTGAATTTTTAACTGTTCCGGTATGTGAATATCAAACTCATATTCTATCTGAGCCATTTCCATTTTCTGTAACTTCAGATTCAGGATTCCATTTACAACTGCATTTGCAGTAAAAATTTTCTGTTCTGCCGCAGTCATCTGCTGAAGAAGTGTCTCAATCTCCTTTTTTCCTTCTCCCACTTCTCCATTTTCAAGATAACCATAAATGCCCGACAATTCATTTTTTATATCATGCCTGATTCTTCGGATTTCCTGCTGATGTTGTTCTAATTCCCTGTAATGGGCTGATTCATATTCCAGTTCTTTTAACTGATTCCGGATCATTTCCTCTTCCCTGAAATAAACTTCCTGCCTGCGGAAAAGCACATATAATACTGCATTGATAATCAGAATAAACAGGATCAGCATCACTTCCATCCACACATTGATCTGCTCTCTTGCAAACTGATCCTCTGTCACAATTACAAGCAGAACCGCACTAAGTGCCGGGATGACCAGCAGTTGTCCCTGTATATCCCTTTTCTCTGTATCTCTCTTTTTTCTTGACAGCAAATAGAAGAACATTGTTGCAATAACCCGGATTTCTCTGGAATATCTCTTTCCCAACAGGATCACTGCCTCCTCCTGATTTCCCATATCACTGATCCGGATATCATATGCTCTTGACAGTCCCACAGCCACAACACCTTCAGCTAAAAATGCAAAGACTAAATAGAGCAGTCCAGCCAGAATTTTCCTCTTCACCCCACCATCGAAAAAGGATAAAAGAATGAACAGTTCTATCACTGCAATCAATATATTTATATTCGCATCCTGAAAGTAATGATTTCCGATTGTTCCAACTTCCGAAACTCCAATCAGAACCAACCAGTCCAGCACCTTTCCAAACCTTACTTTTCTTTTTAAAAAGCACGATACGAATAAATAGGTCTGTATCACCTCAATTATTGGTATTATCATATCATTCCCACTCTCATCTTCGCATTTCCAGGCAATAATTCTGAAATGCCCTGTTAAACTGATCTTTATATTTCCTTGTCACCGGAATTTCTTTTCCTGACTCCATCGTGATCGTATCTTTCCACACACTTCGTATTTTCTCAAGGTTAATGATAAAAGAAGCATGAACTCTCACAAGCAGACTGCCTTTAAATTCGTGTTCCAGGTCATTGAGCCGGACATAAAATTCACCGCTGCCTCGCCTGCTGCAGATCCGCACTTTTCTTTTTTCACTTTCTATGTACTCAATCTCCTCGTGATAAAAGATCTCCACTCCTGACTGATTTTTTAAAGCAATCCGGTTTCTTTTTTTTGACAGATACCGGAAAGAACGCAATAATGCCTGTCTTACTTCCACCTCATCCAATGGTTTCACCAAATAATCCAGTGCCGATACCTGAAATGCCTTACGGATCATTTCTTTATAATTTGTTGCAAAAAGGATCACTGCATGGTCGTCTTTCTCCCTGATCTTTTCCGCCAGTTCCATTCCCGTCATCTGACCAAGCTGAATATCCAGCAGATAAAGATCATAAAAAGGATTTCCTTTTTCCAGTAATTCTTCTGCCGATGAAAACACTTCGCAACTCCCATTGATCCCGGCTTCTTTCATGCACTCACATACCTGCTTTTCTAAAAAAAGCTGAAGTGCCTCTTCATCTTCGCAGACCACTGCCTTCAACTTTCCATTCCCCCATCCCTTATAAACTCGTTCTAAATAATTGACCCTCATCAGGCTCAGCTTTCAACCGTCGGCCCTTACCGCCCGTCTGCACTCTTCAATCCAGATAATCGATCTTCACCAGTGTCAGCCCCTGCGGCGGCACGGTCATCCCCGCTGCCTGCCGGTCTTTTGCCTCCAGCATCGCCGGGATCTCTTCCGGATCGATCAGTCCTCTTCCGACTCCGATCAGTGTTCCGGCAAGAATCCGCACCATATTGTAAAGAAATCCGTTTCCTCTGACCCGGAATGTGATCACATTTTCTTCCCGGATCACTTCCAGCCGGTATATGGTGCGGACTGTATCTTCTACGTGCGTATGCACATTACAGAAGCTTTTAAAGTCATGCTCCCCTTCCAGATATCCCGCTGCCTTTCTCATTTTCTCCAAATCCAGCGGAAAAGAGACGAAATAAGTATCTCTTCTCCTCATCGGATCGGGAAGTTTCTGATTCAGCACCCGGTATTCATAGGTCTTTTCTGTATTGCAGTGTCTTGGATGCCAGTCTGCCGCCACCTCGCAGGAATCAACTACTACGATATCTTCCGGGAGCAACGCATTCACAGCATAAAGAAACCGTTCCGGTGGAATGGAAGATTCTGTATCAAATACAGCCACATTTCCTCTCGCGTGAACTCCTGCATCCGTCCGGCTCGCCCCGATCACCTTCACTGTCTGTCCGGTCAGCTGCGTCAGTGCCGTATTCAATTCTCCTTCTATCGTCGCCCCGTTATTCTGTACCTGCCAGCCGCAGTAATCTGTTCCGTCATAGGCAACTGTCAGTCTGATTCGTCTCATTCTTTTCCTGTCCTCTTTTTCTATTATCTGTACTTAAAAGATCCATATCTTAAATGGAATATATCTTCCTGCACCTACGATCGCCACTAAATACAGCAGTGTGATCAGATAAGCAACTCTGTCATTTCTATGATACTGCAATGGTTTCATCTTTGTTCTTCCATCCCCGCCATGGTAACATCTTGCTTCCATTGCCATTGCCAGATCATTTGCCCGTCGGAATGCAGATACGAACAGTGGCACAAGGATCGGGATCATTGCCTTTGCCCTTTGCAGGATATTTCCCGATTCAAAATCTGCCCCTCTTGCGATCTGTGCTTTCATGATTTTATCCGTCTCTTCCAAAAGGATTGGAATAAAGCGGAGAGCGATCGACATCATCATTGCAATCTCATGCACCGGAACATGGATCCGGTTCAGCGGATGAAGCAGCTTTTCGATTCCGTCTGTCAGGCTGTTCGGGGTGGTCGTAAATGTCATGATGGAAGATCCCATCACCAGAAAGATCAATCTCACCGTCATAAAAACGCATGTCCGCAGACCGCCCTCCGTGATTGTAAGGATTCCATAATGAAAGAGGATATTTCCACTCCTCGTAAGGAACAGGTTCATCAGCACTGTAAAAAGCAGCAGGATCACAATGGGTTTCAGTCCTCTGACAATAAATTTTACCGGCACTTTTGAAAGCCGGATCACCATTGCAAGAAATGCAAATGCAACTACATATCCTAAAATACTGTTCTGCAAAAATAAGGAAACCAGGAATGCCAGCGTGCAGACGATCTTCACCCGTGGATCTAACCTATGTACCTGACTCTGTGCCGGATAATATTGTCCTATTGTAATATCACGGATCATGCCTGCACCTCTCTTTCTGCCTTTCGGGTCTTCTTCAGGCATTTCATGATCTCATCTGCGGCTTCTTCTACCGTTGCCGCATCTGCTGACACTTCAAATCCCTTTTCTTTCAGATCATGCATCACGTAAGTTACCTGTGGTGCAGCAAGACCGACTGCCTCAAGTTCTTTATAATGCCGGAAGACTTCCTGCGGTGTTCCGTCCAGCATTTTTTCCCCCTGATTCATCACGATCAGACGGTCTACATATTTTGCCACATCTTCCATGCTGTGGGATACCAGAACTACTGTCATCCCGGTCTTTTCGTGAAGCTGTGCCACCTGATCCAGAATCTCGTCCCTTCCCTTCGGGTCAAGTCCCGCAGTTGGCTCATCCAGTACAAGTACCTTTGGATGCATGGCAAGAATCCCTGCGATCGCCACACGCCTTTTCTGCCCTCCTGAGAGTTCAAATGGAGACTGATGATAATATTTCTCCGGGAATCCGACTAACTGCAATGCCTCTTTTGCCTGTGCCTCACATTCTTCCTTTGAAAGCCCCTGATTCTTCGGGCCAAAGCAGACATCACTCAATACATCCACTTCAAATAACTGATATTCAGGATACTGGAACACCAGTCCGACCTGCGTGCGGAGCTGCTTCATATCGTATCCTTCTTCATAAATATTTTTTCCTTCATAGAGCAGCCTTCCTGAGGTTGCTTTCATCAATCCGTTCAGATGCTGGATCAGGGTGGATTTTCCTGAACCGGTATGTCCAATAATCCCGACAAACTGTCCCTGTGGAATCTCAAGACTGATATCTTTCAATGCGTGCTTCTCGTAAGCGGTTCCCGGATTGTATACATAACTGAGATGTTCTAACGTAATCGACATAATGCTTCTACCAGTTCTTCCCTTCTTAAAATTCCTTTTGGCAGATCCACTCCACGGTGGATCAGCTCATCTGCCAGCATCGTAACCTGTGGTATATCCATCCGGTATTTTTTCAGTTCATCAACCCGGCTGAAAATTTCCCGTGGTGTGCCATGCATAACGATCCGGCCATCATCCATGACAAAGACCTGATCTGCATCCACCACTTCTTCCATATAATGAGTGATCAGGATCACAGTCACATTTTTTTCTCTCCGAAGCTTTTCCACTGCATGAATTACTTCTTTTCTTCCATTTGGATCCAGCATGGCAGTCGGTTCATCCAGTACAATGCATTTCGGCTCCATTGCGATCACTCCTGCGATCGCCACCCTCTGCTTCTGACCGCCTGAAAGCTTATTGGGAGAATCTTTTCTCCGGTCCAGCATCCCGACAGCACGCAGACTGTCCTCTACTCTTTTCCATATTTCTTTTGTCGGAACTCCGAGATTTTCCGGTCCGAATCCGACATCCTCTTCTACCACCGTTCCGATGATCTGATTGTCCGGATTCTGAAAGACCATTCCGGCACTCTGCCGGATCTCCCACAGTTTCTCCATATCCTTCGTATCTTTTCCGTCCACCCACATTGTCCCGTCTGTCGGAACAAGAATTGCATTCATATGCTTTGCCAGTGTGGATTTTCCTGAACCATTATGCCCCAGCACTGCCACACAAGACCCCTGCGGAATGTCGATGTCCACTCCGTCAATGGCTCTGCAGCTTCCGATCACATTGCCGTCTTCGTCTCGTTTATCATATTCAAATACAAGCTTTTCAGCACGTATCATGCCCATGGTATACCGCCTCTCCCGAATCGTATTTCATCAAGTTTCTAATTTCTTTTATCCAACGGATTTTATTGTACGGTATGACACGGGAATTTGCAAGCCAGGAATGACGAAAGCCTTCTCCGGATATTCCCATTTCTTCAGGGATGCTTAAACCCTTCCCCGAATACTTCACTCGTCTCGGTGAACATCAGAAATGCGGTCTCATCCGTCTTTCTCACTGCCTCCTGAACCGTATATGCTTCTGATTTGGAGCAGGCACACAGCAATACACTTTTCTGTTGTCCGGTATACCCTCCGATGGCTTCTATAAGTGTCACACCACGGTCTGCATTTTCCCGGATCACTTTTGCCATCTTTTTCCCGTCAGACGTAATAATGATCGCAAGTGTTCCTGCCCCGATCCCGTAAAGAACTTTATCGATCACCACCACCGACACAAAGGTAGAGATCAGTCCGTACAGCACTGCATCCACATCCCCGAATACCGGCCAGCCAAGAAGAATGACTGCAAGATCGATCATCAGGGTGATTTTCCCAAGCGAAAACGACGGATGCTTCTTTTTTATTGCCATAGTCAGAAAATCGATTCCTCCAGAGGACGAACCACGCAGATAGAACAACACCATTCCTCCGCCCAGCAAGACTCCTGAATAAACTGCTGCCAGCAGACGCTGTCCGCGGTACAGTGGAAAAAAGGGAAATACAAGATCCAGAAAAAAGGTTGAAATAAGCATGGTCACCGCCGTCTTCAGAAGAAACTTTTTTCCTACTGCTTTATAGCTGATCAGGACTAACGGAACATTTAAAACCAGCGTCATGATCCCCACCGGCAGTCCCCACAGATGATTCAGGATCAGGGCAAGTCCTGATACACCGCCCGGTGCAAATCCTGCTGCCCCGGCAAAGGTATCAATCCCTGCCGCATACAAAATACTTCCTGCTATATTATATAAGAAATCATACAGATGCGATTTTTTCATAATAAAAGAGCATACCTTTCCTTTTTATCGTACTCAGTATGCTCCGTTTAAGCTCGAATTATTCTTTATACAGATTCATAGATGTCGGGGGCAAAAGTCCCCGACTCTGCCATCTGTACAAATCTGCTTTATAAGAAGATTTATTCGTCTTTCACCGGATTTTCAATACTTACCTTGTGATCATACCACACGCCTTTTTTCCCGATCAGAGCCAGATCAAACTCCTGATCGATCACTGTAACCGGAATATCAAATCCATAAACCTCTTCCGTAGTTCCATCGGAATAGGTCACCGTATCTACGGTCGGCTGCAGAAGCTCTGCTCCATCCTTCTGGGCATCCTCTGCCTTACCAGGGAACAGATTGACAATATTCTTTGAATGAAGGGTGACATGAAAGACCATCTTTCCGTCTTTCACAGTCAAAGTTCCTTTTCCATCCTTTGTCTCATTTGCATGAAACATCGAACTGTCTGTATGAAATTCTGCAGTATATACACCATCTTCCAGTCCTGCATCTTCTGCTGCATTTTTCTTTTCCGAAGATTCTTCTGCTGTTCCTTCCTCTTTTGAAGAATCCTGTTCTGTCTGTACTTTCTTAGTATCTTTCGTATCTGCCTTACCGCCACATCCTGCAAGCATCGAGGCAGTCATCATAACAGAAAGTGTCACTGCCAACAGTCTTTTTCTCATGAAAAATAATCTCCTATTCTGCATCCATTGCTGCTTTTGTATGAGCTACATAAAGCTGCTGGATCTCTTTAATCTCACCTAAACCGGCAATCTGAGTCTCAATGTTGTCAAATGCGTCTGCCGCTTCAAACTGGCTCTTCCAGGAATCATCATCATCGCCTGCCATATCATTATTGGCATGATCTCCTGCTACAACCATCAGCGGACGAAGTACAACATTTTTGTATCCTGCTGCTTTGATCTTTTCAATCACTGACTCACAGGAAGTCTCTTCCGGTTCACCTTCTACTGTTCCGATAAATACATTCTCATATCCAAGCTGTTCCATCTGCGTCTGCATCTGGGAATAGCTGATCTTTGCTGTATGGGATGTTCCATGTCCCATAAATACAAATGCTGTTCCTGCTTCTTTTGCAGCATCCAGGCTTTCATACTCGGTTACTTTTACTGCCTCTGCTGTGATCGCTTTTGCTACGGCTTCCTTATCTGCATTGATCACAGTTGCATCGGAACCAACTTCTCCAAGCAGTGGCTCTGCAATTTTTACTGACTCGAACTTATCTTTATAATTTTCCACTGCTTCTGTCAGCTCATCATATTCTGCACCATGCATCAGATGCGTCGGCTGCACGATCAGATTCTTGACACCGTTCTTTACAGCTCTTTCTAAAGCCTGATCCATATTATCAATCTTTTCTCCGTCACGTGCCTGAACATGGTTGATGATGATCTGAGCCGTAAATGCTCTTCTTACAGACCACTCAGGATAAGCTGCCTGAAGTGCCTTTTCAATTCCACCAATATCCTCTGCACGGCTGTCATTAAAGGAAGTTCCGAAACTTACAACTAAAAGTTCATTTTCCCCAATCTCATCCTCATTCAGTGGATCATCTTTTGATGCGTCTCCCGTATCTCTTCCGAAATAATCCGGGTCTGCATTTTCACCTTCTACTAACTCTTTCTGTGCATCTGTCAATGCATCCCATGCCTTCTTTGCAGCTTCGCACTGCTCATCTGTCTTGTCTGTCCTCTCCTGCACATAAATATCATCAATCAGCTTTGCCACTTTATCTGCCGCCTCCTGATCTTTTTCTTTGGTTGACTGTTCAGATTTGGTTGAATTGTCGTCACTGTTCTTTCCACCACATCCACTTAACATGGATATTCCAAGTGCAGTTACCAGAAATGCTGTCAATAATTTTTTCTTCATCTTTTCCTCCCTGATCTTTGATCAATGCTTTTTGGAACAGAACGGTTCAGATATACAGATATACACACCGACTCTGGCTTTTGTCTGCATAAATAAGTAAATAAAACCCCCGTTAAAAACGAGGGTTCACATAATATCTTCTTTACACGAATAAACTGTCTTTTTTATAAAAAACAGTCTGTCCTATTCTTTCGTACCGCCAGTTCCTCGTGACCTGAACTCTTCGTTCCTGTACTGCGAAAGGCAGGTCTCCCGGCTGATCGTTCAGACGCATCCAGCTCACCTTCCCGGTCTCCCAGTGGTCTTACGGCTGTTGCTCACGAAATACGGTGACGAGTTCGTACAGGATTCGCACCTGTTTCCCTTTTCACCAGTCCTGACATTTTGTCCGACTGACACCTTACGCATCTTTCATTTAATTGTAACGGGGATATTCTAACACCTTCCCTGAAGATCTGTCAAGAAATATCCCTCTTACCTTTTTGCTCCTCCAAAGTCCTGCGTAATCTTTCAGTCTCTTCCTCCGCTGCTTTTGCACGCTTTTCCGCTTCTTCAATTTCTTCTTTTGCCTTCCTTTTCACCTCATCAACTTCCTTTTTCGCTTTCCGCTTCGTCTCGTTCAGTTCTTCTTCCATCTCATCGATCATCAGCTTTACTGTATTTCGATCCATAATTTCCAGTTCTTTTGAAAACATCTCCATCATCCCTTCCATATTCAGGCACAGAGTGTAGATTTCTTCATAAATTTTCTGAAATTCAGGATTCCTGTCCAACAGTTTCATAATCATATCCGGATCATCCTGACTTAGAAATACCAACCACTCTTCCAATTTATTCTCTATCTTTTTATCTTTATTGTGGATGATGTTATTAAAAATGTCAAGACATACAAACGTATACTCCTGTAATAGATTGATCTCCACGCCGGTATCGCTTGTCTGTCGGAATCGATGCAGGTACAGCTCTGCTGAAAATTTTCTGAATTCACTGCCACTCTTTTCAAACAAGACGATTGTGTATACCTTTTTTATATTTTTATAGCTGAATGTTGCACCCAGTTCCTCCCTTGCTCTTTTATACTGTCTCAGTAGCAGATCCGCCGAATAGCACGCACTTCTCTCTCCCGGGAACAGATACCCGATCTTCTGCACCTCTACGTTTGCAATACTTCCGTCCTCCAGCTGTACTACAACATCCATCACCAGCAGCGAACTTTCAGCCGCAATCCTGGCAGACTCATTTGGCAGTACCTTTAATACTTTCACTCTCTGTCCCAACATCTTTGATATAAAATCATTAAACCGATCCGGTCTGGTATCAGGATTCATAATAGCTTTAAAATAAGTATCATATAATAATTTGATTCCCTTCACTCCCGTACATAGATCGAGATATTCCTGCTGACAGGTTTCTTTCCATCCACAAAAAGTTTTCCACAACTCTTTATTTTCTCTTAATTCTTCAAGCACCTCCCCTCTTGTCCTTATGATTGGAAAATAATTTTGCAGTTTGTTCTTCATAGGCAATTCCTTTCTACTGATGATTTTTTTCTGACTGTTCTCTGCAGATTTTCATTTTGACCATTTATTTTAATTACATTGAATCGATGCTTTGAATAAAAGCTGTTGACCTTGTTCTGAATTCAGATGCTCCATGAATCGGAGTAATTACAGAATACATGACAAATACTGGAATTGCAATTTGTATTTTGTTCATAACTCATCTTTTTTGTCGATAAAATTGTGGATAATTTTTTGGGGGGAAGAATAACAAAAGAGTCCGGACATACATTTTCTGTATATCCAGACTCTTTTCTTTTTAACAAAGCTTTTCGCAGCTCAGTTCATTTTCATCCTGTCTGCATTTCTTAAGCTCTGCGTTTCTTTTTAAATGCAATTACGATCACTGCACCTGCTGCAAGCAATGTCATTCCGAAGAATGGAATTACATTGGCTGCATCTCCGGTCTTCACTGTAGTAGTCTTAACGGCATCTGCCTTCTTATCAGAATCATTCTTATTTAAGTCATTCTTATTTGAATCATCTTTCTTTGAATCATTCTTCTTATCATCGTCAGCTGCCGGTTTCTTTTTCAGACCATCCAGTGCCTTCTCGATTGCTGCTGCCATTGCGTCAACTTTATCCTGTTCGGATTCTTTCAGACCCTTTTCTACCGCTGCGACTGCATCATCCAAAGCCTTCAGACTTTCTTCTGTATACTTACTTCTGTCAATCTTATCTGCTTTTGCAATTGCTGCATTCACTGCTGTATAGTCTGCATCCTCTTCTACAGCCGGTTTTTCAACCAGTGCTGCATACGCATTATTGATTGCTGCTGCCATTGCATCGACTCTGCTCTGCTCGGATTTCTTCAGTCCTTCTACTACCGCTGCAACTGCATCATCCAGTGCTTTCAGACTCTCATCTGTATATCTGCTTCTGTCTACTCCTGCAGCTTTTTCTTTTGCTGCATTTACTGCTGTATAATCTGCATCTTCTTCTACAACCGGTCCGTCATTTTTTGCCAGTGCTGCTACGGCTGCCTCAAGAGCTGCCTTCGCATTGGCTACTTCAGACCAGGACTTATCCGGCTGATTTCCTGCATTGATCGCTGCATCAAGTTCTGTGATCAGTGCTTCAGATGCTGTGATCTGCTCATTCAGGGCTGCTACAGATTCTGCTGTATAAATATCCTTTGCCGCCTCTGTCTTTGCTTCTTTTAATACCTTCCGGTATTCTGTCAGATCGTATGGATCTGCATCTGCCGCTCTTCCATTTATCTGGATCTCTACGATATGGTTCTCATGTCCGCTTGTAGTATTACTTCCAACTTTACCCATTGCGTACAGACGTACATATCTTCCTGTCACAGCTTCTCCGCTGTATAATGCTTTTCCTGCTGAAGTTTCTGCATATAATGTATCTGTCGGATCCACACCTAAATTATATACATCAGAATCTCCACTGTAATAGAGAACTGTCTTCTTCGCAAAATCTGCTGTATCAGATACTACCAGTGCGGTTGCCTTATAAGTTCTTCCATCAGTCCAGTAACGCCATAAGTTTACATTGTTGATCCTGCACTGCTGTCCGAGATCAATTGTAATGTAAGAACCTTTATCTTTTCCGTCTTTTCCGTAAATTGCATAGCTGTCAGAATCATTATTAAGACCATCTACTGCCTTGGAAAGCGGACTTCTTGTATTGGTCATATCTGTTGTCTCATTTGCATCTACCCATGCAGCTGTTACATTTTTCTGATATGCCAGATTTTCTACTACTTTCGGCACAAGTGTTGCATAACCTGCTGTCAGTGCCTCTTTTGCTGCCTGGATCGCTGAAGCATCTCCACCTGAGATGGCACTCGTTGCATTGGAAAGAAGCGTATCCATATTGGCTGCTGTCCAGGACTCTGTTGTCCAGTTATTTTTTTCTGCTGTGATCTTCTTCACAGTCTCTGCCAGTCCTGATGTCGGAACTTCATCGTAACCAAGACTTCTGTCATAAACTGCTACATTTGTCACAGCTCCGTTTACACCGTTACCAACGATCTTTGCTGCCGGAACTGCGAACTCTTTGTTCTCTGCATTATATACAGACGCACTTATCTGTCCGTCTACATAAATACGAACCAGTCCGTTATTTTCTTTTACACCAACGATCATAGATTCTGTTGCATCGGAAATAACTGCATCAGCTGTTGCTGTCACACCGTTTACCGTGAAATACGGATGTCCTTCCGCATTGATTCCGAGTTCATAAGCATCTCCCTGCTTTACAAGGACAACGCTTCTGTCTGCTGTCTGAACCTGTGCTGCTACTGTGAATCCGTTGGTTCCTTCTACGCTGCGGTCTTTTCCACTGATCTCGCTGTTGCTTCCCTCTACAGTTTCTTTCTCTGCAATCTTATTCTCTGCATAGTATGGAGCTGAGATCTTTCCTGTAATCTGATTTCCGGCTGCATCTGCTCCACTCTCTGCGGATACTTCTACAACATCGCCATCATTCAGTGCTGTAGCAAATGTCAGTTTAAATGTACGCAGGTCTGCATACTCTGAAACTGTCACATTATCAACAACTTCATTATTTACTTTGACCTTCAGGATTGCATTTCCTTTGATCTTTTCACTTAACTGTACCCGAAGCTCTGTTCCTGAAACACTTGTCAGACTCTTGAATGTCGGTGCAGTTGTATCTGCATCCTGGCTCAGAGACCATACCTGTACTTCACCCGGCTGAAGTGTAACGGATACTTCTTCACCCTTTGTATAAGTATCTTTTGCTGTCGCAATCGTTCCATTCGGAGAATAAGTATGTACTGTACTCATGTGGTAAGTACCGGCTTTTGTAACTCCGATTGCATCATTCAGTGTAAATGTGATCGTCTTCTCTGTTGCAGACGGGTTTCTCATGGAAATGATTCCTGCATTTCCATCGAAGCATGCAAATCCATATGGATTCTGTACTTCACCGCTGCTCATTCCACCATTTCTGTAAGTGCTGAGTCTTGTTGCACTGGATGGATGGCTACCGATCATCTTCGCATTCTTCAGCTTGGAGAAATTTTCTTCCTCCCACTCAAGGAACTCTGCATTTACAAGATATTTATCCTTGTCCAGCAGTGAATCAGAGTAATAAAGCTCCCAGAATGCAGTTCCTCTTGTTCCCATCATATACAGGTAATTCTTGAACTGTTCTGCTGTCATGGAGTCAGCTACGATTCCTGTTCCTTCACTTCCGTAGATCGGGTCATGGTTATAAAGATTTGCCAATGGGAACTGAAACTGGTGTACCTGAACAAACTCATAGTAGTTCGCATCACGGTAAGTCAGCATATTGTCCATCTTATTATTCAGCGTACCATTACTGATCTCTCCACGGTCTCCTGCACACTGTAACCATACAGAGTTTGCCCACTGTAAGAACCATGGACTTGGGTTGACATAACAGGTCAGGGAAATCCACAAGTTCTTAATATTATAATCTTTCTCAGCCTGACGGATATTCTCCATCAGCACGATCCATTTCTCCCAAAGGTCTGTCACATGGTACATCTGATTCTGTCCACCATACATATGGCGGTGTTCCTCACTGTATCCTACAACACCTTCTCCTGACGGGAATGCATTATACTGTGCAACATCTGCAAATCCATCCCACTTCCAGTAGTTCACTCCATAGTCGTGCATCCAGTTGATCGCCATTTCTTCAAACTTCTGAACATAAGTTGCATCTGCAACATCAATGGAACCACCGGATTTACTTCCTGTTCCGCTCTTTGTCAGGATATCTGCCAGAGAACCGAAGAAGTTGTATCCTCCTCTTGGTCCAATCCATACACCGAAATCAGATCCCAGTTTATTTACCAGGGAACTGGATGTCGTCAGTCCATTCGGGAACTTGGAGTTAAACTCCCAGAATCCTGTTGTATTCAGGGTCGTTCCTGAACGTACGGAATCTACAACCGATGTATCATTGTAGTTGTTCCATCCATCATCCACTACATAGGAATCCATCGGGCGAACTCCGGTCTGTGTCAGTTCCTTCTCGATTTCAATGAATGAGGAAAGGATATTATCATCATCAATTCTCATCATGTTGTCGAACCAGGAGTTGTACTGCAGACGGAAATCTGACGGAGTTGCAATACTGTCGATATAATCATAAAAATCACTTTGGATGACTCCCTGATCACTTCCGTCACTATGGCTTGCACCAACAACGGTCTGCCAGGAAATATACTTTCCATCCTCAGTCAGCTGTCCGTCTCTCTCAAAATCTGTAAAATTCTTTCCTGTATAGTAGCGTACATGTCCCAAACCTGATTCAATCTGTGTATCAGTTTCCGGGAATTCTGATCCCACAAACATTCCATCAATATAGATCGGCTGTCCGAGATTTGCCTTATATTCGCTCATCTCTACAACACCGCCGACTCCCTTCGGAACAGTCCATGTCTTATCGCTGTCTGTGACTGTCAGATGCTCGCCATCGATATAATCCATGCGGACATCCTTATCTTCACTGTCAATCTCCAGGAACTTACGCATGAAATGATCCCCATCATACATGACAATCTTTTCTGTAATATTGGCTTCGCCTGTTCCCATCTGAACCGGATCAAATTCAAAAGTAATCATCTTACCGGTCTTATTGACATCATTGATCACTGCTGTTGTATCATCAATCGAAGTCGATTTCAGTGTCAGTTCACTGGATTTGATTTCTTTTCCGGCAATCTGTGTACCTTTGTCAAGAACAGTTGTTCCGGCTGTATCCTGCACATCCAGTTCTCCGACATTCATAAACTTATTCCGGTTTGCATCCTGCCAGTGGTAGGACTCAATACCAACCAGTTTGATCTTGGATGTCGTCACTGTTTCATCCAGCTCGATCGCATCCGGCTTTGTATTTGCATCGGTTGTCAGTGAAATTTCTGCATTTCCACCAACCGTTGCATCCTGCCATGCACTGCCATCCCAGTACTGGATCTTCAGTTTGGTCAGACGTCCGGTACAGTTATACTTCGCACTATTATCATAACGCGGTGTATAAACCACTTTTTTTACTTCTTTTTCTGATCCAAAATTTACTACCAGTTTCATATCATCCGAATTAGAACACCAGAAATTGCCTGTTGTATCGGTAATCCCGTCTAATATCTGACTGCTATTTCCCTCACTGGTCGTATATTCTTCCAATGAAACTGCCCCGTTACTTGTCTCATCCAGCGTCTTAATCACAAATTCTTCTGAATTTTCTCCCGGTGTGAACACTGAATTTCCAAGCAGGTTCTCAATTTTTGTCGTGGAAAGCCTGTCATCAGAAATACTGAACTCACGGCTGAGCTTATCATTTCCAATGGTCACAATATTTCCACTCTTCGTAGCACTGACTGCATCCTGTGCGGCTTCTACTTCAGTCACTGCAAGCGGTGAAATCTGCACACAGCTTAATGCTGTCACAAGTGCAACCGCTTTTTTTAGTTTCCCTTTCATCATAGAAACTTATCTCCTTCCTCCCATTTTCGTGAGTATCTTATTTATATTAAGATACATCCTACTTTATTGTATCTCTTTTTTCCTCTCAAATCTTGTCACCCCCCCCACATTTTTTTGCTGTTTTTTGTCTGATTCGGAACTATTCGGATCTGTCTCGCATCCGTTTAGTGAAAGGGATTTGATTAGACTGGTATATTAATAAAGGTGCTTATGACCTGATATCCTATGCATCGGATTATCTGAGACAGGTCATAAACACCTTACTTTATTATTAGAAATGATGAAAAACTATTTTCAGTTATTATCCCAGCATTTCCCGGAGCATTTTGTTGACCATTCCCGGATTTGCCTTTCCTTTCATGGCTTTCATCGTCTGTCCGACCAATGCACCGAGTGCTTTTTCTTTTCCTCCTCTGTAATCAGCGACTGCCTGTGGATTGTCAGCAATGACTTTCTCCAGCGTCGTTCTGAGTGCATCTGCATCATTGACTGTCTTCAGTCCATGCTCTTCTACATATACATCCGGCTCAATATCATTCAGGAAGATCTGTTCAAATACTTCTTTTGCCACAGAACTATTTACTGTGCCCGCATCATTAAGCTCGATCAGCTTCGCCAGATTCACCGGTGAGAACTTCAGATCTTCTGCTTCCATGCTGTGTTCCTTCATCAGACGCATCGTCTCTACCATCAGCCAGTTGGATACTTTTTTCGGCTTATTGCAGATCGCAGTCGTCGCTTCAAAAAGATCTGCCATATGCTTGGATTCTGTAATGATCTCTGCATCATATTCCGGGATGTCAAATTCTTTTTTGTAACGCTCCAGCTTCTCTGTCCGAAGTTCCGGCTGCTGTGCCCTGATTTTTTCGATCCATTCGTCACTGATCACGATCGGAACAAGATCCGGTTCAGGGAAGTAACGGTAATCCTGTGCATCTTCTTTGGAACGCATTGCATAGGAATGTTCTTTATTATCATCCCATCTTCTTGTCTCCTGGGTCACTGCTTTTCCTTCTTCCAGCAGCTCGATCTGTCTCTGACGCTCTCCCTCAATTGCATGAGCGATTGCTTTAAAGGAGTTCAGGTTTTTCATTTCCGTTCTTGTACCAAATGTATCCGAACCAACTTCCCGAACAGAAAGGTTTACATCCGCACGCATAGATCCTTCCTGCAGCTTGCAGTCCGATGCTCCCAGATACTGTACGATCATACGGAGTTTCTCAAGATATGCGATCACTTCCTCAGCGGAACGCATATCCGGCTCTGATACAATCTCTACCAGCGGAACTCCGCTTCGGTTATAATCAACCAGTGATGTATCATCCCATTCATCGTGAACGAGCTTTCCTGCATCTTCCTCCATATGCATTTCATGGATCCGCACTTTTTTCTTTCCGCTTCCGCTTTCAATCTCTACATATCCATCTCGTGCGATTGGAAGATAAAGCTGGGAAATCTGATAGTTCTGCGGATTATCAGGATAAAAATAGTTCTTGCGGTCAAATTTACATACCTGCGTGATCTTACAGTTTGTTGCAAGTCCGATCGCCATCGCATATTCTACAACCTGCTTATTCAATACCGGAAGCGACCCAGGCATACCGGTGCAGACCGGGCAGGTATGCGTATTCGGTGCCCCACCAAATTCGGTACTGCATCCACAGAAAATCTTTGTCTTTGTTGCCAGTTCGATATGAACTTCCAGTCCGATCACTGTCTCATACTGCTTTGCCATGATTACTGTACCTCCTTTTCCGCTGTCCGTCCGATCTGTGCAGGAACCTCATGCACTTTCTTTGTCGCACATTCATAAGTATATGCGGCACGGATCAGCGTCTTTTCGTCGAATACATTTCCTATGAGCTGCATTCCCACCGGCAGCCCTTTGCTGTCTTTTCCTACCGGCACACTCATGCCCGGAAGTCCGGCAAGATTGACAGAGATCGTATAAATATCTCCCAAATACATTTTCATCGGGTCATCCAGACTCTTTCCAAGCTCCGGTGCTGTTGTCGGGGCAGCAGGTCCCAAGATCAGATCGTATTTTTCAAATACACGGTCAAACTCCCTCTTGATCAGGGCTTTTGTTCTCAACGCTTTCAGATAATAGGCATCATAATATCCTGAACTTAATACGAAAGATCCCAGCATGATCCTTCTCTTTACCTCTGCTCCGAATCCTTCGGAACGGGTCTTTTTATACATATTGTGAAGTCCCTCATACTCTTTGGTACGATATCCATATTTTACTCCGTCGAAACGTTCCAGGTTGGAACTTGCCTCTGCTGCTGCGATCGTATAGTATGCCGGAATCGCATATTTTACGAGTCCCAGGTCAAACACCTCTACCATTGCACCTTTTTCCTCAAGCACTTTCGCTGCCTGCATGACTGCCTGATTTACTTCGGGATCCAGTCCTTCGCCCATATAATCTCTCGGGATTCCGATCCTGAGTCCTTTTACATCTTCCACCAGTGCTTCTGTAAAATCACAGTCATCCCGTTCGATCGACGTACTGTCTTTCTCATCGTGGGATGCGATCACTTCCAGGATTGCTGCACAGTCTGCCACATCCTTTGCCACCGGTCCGATCTGATCCAGTGAAGAACCATATGCCACCAGTCCATAACGGGAAACTGTACCGTACGTCGGTTTCAGTCCCACTACTCCGCAAAAGGAACTTGGCTGACGGATCGATCCACCGGTATCAGAACCAAGTGCATAATAACATTCGCACGCAGCCACTGCCGCACAGGATCCACCGGAAGAACCTCCCGGAACATGAGCTGTATTATGAGGGTTTTTCGTTGGTCCATAATAAGAAGTCTCCGTCGTACTTCCCATGGCAAACTCATCCATATTCGTCTTTCCGAGAATGACGGCTCCTGCATTCTTCAGGTTTTCAACCGCCTGTGCTGTATAAGTCGGTTTAAAACCTGAAAGAATTTTGGAACTGCATGTTGTAAGCTGTCCTTCAATACACATATTATCTTTGATCGCCACAGGAACTCCTGCCAGCGGGCCGGTCAGCTCTCCTGCATCAATCTTTTTCTGAATTTCATCTGCCTGTGCATAGGCCCCTTCTTCATCCAGTGTCACATAACTGTTGATTGTTGGCTCTACTTCTTTTGCCTGCTCGATTACTGCCCGGACTGCTTCTCTGACTGTCACCTCACCGGCTTTTATTTTTCTGCCCAGTTCAAGGGCTGTAAGTTTTAATAAATCCATCTTCATCTCACTCCCTTTAACCTATCGTCTTCGGCACTTCAAAGCTGTCTTCTTTCCGAAGCGGTGCATTTGCCAGCGTCTTCTCTTTATTATCACCATTTGTTACAACATCTTCCCTGAATACATTCTGCACCGGAAATACATGAGACATCGGTTCAATCCCGGTGGTATCCAGTTCATTTAAGGTATCTATATAATCCAGCATCTGCTCCATATCGCTTTTGGCGGCTTCTTTCTCTTCCGCCGAAAGCTCCAGTTTTGCAAGGATTCCAACATATTCTATCGTTTCGTCTGAAATTTTATTTGCCAATTCTGTCACCCTTTCTCACATCATTTTCTGATACCAGGGTCAAAAGGTCTGACACCACGTGTGCTCGCACACGAGTGGTAGAAT
>OFMD01000432.1_pt1 | contig 33802 bp, 19 predicted proteins | sample 1541211 | NCBI WGS metagenome assembly OFMD01 (sample SAMN04209231, study PRJEB22552) | human gut metagenome | biome: gut; material: feces | host: Homo sapiens | place: USA: Oklahoma | reverse complement strand
ATATCGAGAACATGTTTGACAAGCCTGATGTCAAGCAGCTGGTCCACGCATTTAGTCTTTTGGATGACGAGAACGATATCCAGGCGTTTTTAACCGATATCTGCACGCCGCGCGAGATTTGCGATTTATCGCAGCGCCTGCAGGTCGCGCGTTATCTGGACGAGGGCGAGCCCTATGTTGAGGTTCAGGCCCGCACCGGCGCATCGTCCACCACGGTGAGCCGCGTGTCCAAGGCGCTTAATGGCGAGTACGGTGGCTATCGCAAGATCCTCATCAAGCTGGAGGATGGCGAGTAGGCCAGCGGAAAAAACGAATTGCGCAGAACCGTCCCTTCGGGGGCGGTTTTTTGATCCCTTGGGGACGGAGGAAAACGGATCACCGGGTTAGACTAACCCCCTCTGTGATCCGTTTTCCTCCGTCCCCAAGGAATCAAATCTGTTGGCGTGGGGCAAATCTGTCCGCGTGGGCGGGTAGGATGGATGCAATGATTATTGCGAACGGTTTGAGTGGAGGACCATGCCTGTTCGAATCTATACCACCAATACCGGGACGGACTTGAGCGATGCCGAGGCGGCGTTGCTCGCCGACCTGGTTGCCCGCCACGGGCGTGCCGTTATGCTGGCGCCCTCGTTTGTCGAGCTCGACGTGTGCCGTCACGATGCTGCGGTTGCTGGCGCCTCGCTGGGCGTTGACTACAAAACCCCCGCGTCGTGGCTTCGTTCGCTGTGGGAGCTTATGGGCGATGGCCGCAGCTTTGTCGACAACATGCAGCGCCAGATGCTGTTCTCGGACATGATTGCCCGTCGCGACGATGCCGACCTGCAGCCGCTTTCGCGCAGTCAAGGTACGGTGCGCATGCTCGCGCGCATGGCCCGCGATGTGCTGCCGGGCGTAGCGGGGACGGGTGCCGAGCGCTGCTGCGGCGACGTTTGCCGGCCCGATCCCAAGAGCGACGCAGAGGCCCGCGTGTTCGAGCTGTTGAGTGCCTATGCGAGCGGCTTGGACCGTCGAGACATGGTTGAGCCCTGCGAGGCGGCTGACCTTATGGTCGAGATGCTGGCCGACAACCTTCCGGCGTGCGCCCGCGCGGTATGTGTGCGCGGCGTCACGTCGTTTACGCACGGCCTGCTCGAGTTGCTGTCCGCCGTGGCAAACAACGGGGGAGAGGTCGTTGTGCTGCTCGCCCGCGAGCAGGCGGCAATGCGCGAGGAACTTGCTGCCGCCTTTGATGCCCGCGGTGTGCTGTTTGAGGCCGCGCCGCTGGGGGAGGGTGCCGCTGCGCCCCAGACTGCCTCCAAGTCCGCCGCTCAGCCTACCTTTGTAGAGGTTGCCGGCCCTCACGCCCGCGCCCACGCCTATGTGGATGCAATCGATGAGCTGGTAAAAACGTGTGAGGACGCCGCGGTCGACGGCGGTGTCACGGCGTCCGCGGACCCCGTGCGCGTGCTCGTGGTGTCTGCCCGGGCGCCCCGGCTGTTCGGTGAACTCGCTGCCCGTTTGGCGGCGCGTCATATTGCGGCCGAGACGACCGAGTTCACGGCGTTTTCCCAATCCATTGCGGGCAGGCAGTTCACGGCGCTCGCCAATCTGATCGAGCACATGAAGGCCGCCGACGAGGGCACCGCCTCCAAGACCGAGTGGTGGCCCGCCCCGGAGCTTACCGACTGGATTTACAGTCCGCTTTCGGGTGCCGATGCCGCCAGCGCGCGCACCTTCGACAAGAACATGCGCCTGTCGCGCGGCAAGACCACCACGGCCGTCAAGAGTCTGCTGCAGAGCGTGCAGGGCCAGGTCAGGGGCACGCGCAAGGCCGCCAGTGATGACAACTGGTTTAAGAACGTGCCGTGCGTGGTCTCGGACGTGTTCCAAGCGCTGTGGCGCGACAAACCCGTGACGGCGCTCAAGGCAATGCTCGCCGTCGCCGAGGCGTTGCCCGATCGCGCCCTTGGAGGCCTTGACGGCCAGGCTCGTCGCCAGGCGGAGACCGCCCTGCTGCGACATGCCATCGACATTCTTATGAACGATGCTCGTGCGCTCGACGTGCCGCAGGCCGCGACCGTGCCCGTGCTCGACGACGTTCGTACCAAGGTGGACAAGCGCAGCACCGCATACGATTACGATACCTACGAGGTCGACCGCACGCCGCGCGCCCAGGTGCGCTTTGCGTCGCTTGCCGATGCGGCAGCCCTGCGCCCCGGCAGCTGCGATGCCGTGCTGTTTGCCGACGTCGACCTGGACAGTTATCCGCTCTCACATGAGGAGGGCCCGCTGGCCACGCTGACGGCAGAGTTGGATCGCAACGGTGTGACGCTTGAGCCCGCGGCCCTGCTGCGTGTGCGCTTTGGCCGCGCGATGCAGGCCGCGCGCGGTCCGGTTGCGCTTGCCCGCGTGACGCACGATCGCCAGGCACGCGAGTGCTACCCGGCTGCCGTGTGGACCGAGCTGCGGGCGCACGCCGAGGCTGCCGGCGCCGCCCAGGTGACATGCGTGGGCGAGGGCGGTATCGTCGCCGATTTTGATCCAGCGGCCGGCGAGGGCATCGAGTGCAAGCGCGTCGCGTGCGAGGCTCCTCAGCATTTGAGTGAGGCGGCTGTGCCGTACCTGGTCCTGCGCCGCCGCGATGGCGAGGACGAGAACGCGCCGCTCGTGCCGCGCCTGACGTCCGCCTCGCAGATTGAGGTGTACTCGACATGCCCGCTGTGCTGGTTCGTGTCGTATCGCGTGAAGCCCCAGTCCATCGACGCGGGCTTTGGCAACATGGAGAAGGGCAACTTTGTCCACGACGTGCTGGAGCACCTGCATGCCCGCCTGCCCCAGGAGGGCATGGAACGCGTGACGCCCGAGAATCTGCCGCGCGCTCAGGAGCTGCTGCGCGAGGTCTTTGACGAGACGTTGGCCGAGCACGCCGGCAAGCGAGGCACGGAGGGCCCGCTGGTGCCGCTTTCTGCGGTGGAGGAGCGCCAGGTGGCCGAGATTTTGCCGCAGCTGGAGGGCGTGCTTGCCTACGAGTCCGAGGCACTTGCCCCCTTTGCCCCGCGCTACCTGGAGTTCGCCTTCAACGAGCTCAAGGTCGAGTATGCCGGTTGGCCGCTTGGCGGGCGCATCGACCGCGTGGACGTGGACGCCGAGAATCGTGCCGTGGTGATCGACTACAAGCATCGCACGGGCGTTGAGGAGTTTAAGCTCGCCGACCCCACGGTGCGCGACGAGGAATCGGGTACGGCGCCCATCGACGATCCGCGCTGGTTGCCGCCCCATACCCAAACGCTCATCTACGCGCAGGCCATGCGCCGGGCGCTGGATTTGGACACCCGCGCGGCGCTCTACTTTTCGACCAAGGGCGGCAAGCCGGCGCTGCGAGGCGCCGCGAGTGCCGAGCTGCTCGAGGAAGAGCGCGGCGACGGTCGCATCCCGGGCCTCAAGAAGGGCTTTCCGGGCGAGGGCGGCAGCATGGACTTCGACGCCCTGCTCGATCGTGTGGAGGCCGGCATCGCCGAGCGCCTGCGCGAGCTCGAGGCGGGCAACGTTGCCGCCGTCGACCCGATGTCGGCTCAGGCCGCGCATGCGCGCTGCTCGTATAACCACGAAGGAACGTTTGTAAGGAGGGACGTGTAGACCATGGATCTTTCGACTTTGATGCCGCAACAGCTGCGGATCGTCAAAACGCTCGACCGTCCGCTGTTTGTCTCGGCGGGCGCCGGTTCGGGCAAGACCTTTACCCTTACGCGCCGCATCGTCTACGCGCTCTCGCCCGAGTCTGGTCCGTTCGTTGGGCATCTGGACCAGGTGCTCGCCATTACCTTTACCAAAGATGCCGCGGCCGAGATCCGTGACCGCGTGCGCCGTGCGCTCATCGACGAGGGCATGGACGAGGAGGCCCTGACCGTCGACGATGCATGGATCTCGACCATTCACGGCATGTGCTCGCGTATCCTGCGCGCGCACGCGTTGGAACTGGGCATCGATCCCGAGTTCACGGTGCTCACCGATACCGACGAGCTTATGGACCAGGCTGTTGAACATGTGCTGGCCCGCGCGACGGCGCCCGATGCCGCCCCCGAGCTCGCGGCATCGCTCAAGGCCCTCTACGCCTGGTATCCCATGGCGGGCGAGGGCGGCCCCTTTGGCGCTGGCACCACCATCAAGGGCCTGGTGCGCGAGCTACTGGAGCTCTCGAGCCAGCTGCCGGGCGGCATGGACGACGTGTGCGTGGCACGCGGCCAGGCCGATACCTCGGCTCTTGCCGACGCCTATCGTGCGGCGCTGGGCGCAAGCAAGGCCGCGACCGAGAAAGCGCAGGTGGCGCTCGATGCCATCGACGCGTTCGAGGCGAGCGGCAAGACCATGGCCGATGCGGCGCGACTCATGATGTCGTGCACCATGCCGCGCGCGAGTAAGGCGTTCCCCAAGGAGCAGGTCGAGCTGCTCAAGGCCGAGGCCGCCGATGCATTTATCAATATCGTGCTTGCCTGCGGTGGCCCGGCGCTCGATGCGCTGGTTGGCTTGGCCCGCTCTGTAGAGGCCGAGTATCGCGCACTGAAGGCTGCCCAGTCCGCCCTCGATAATAACGACCTGCTCCGCATGGCCTACGAGGCCCTGCGCGATTACCCTGCCATTCGTGCTGCGTACGAGGGCCGCTTTAAGATGGTCATGATTGACGAGTTCCAGGATACCGACCAGATGCAGGTCGATTTGATTCGCTACCTGACGGGTGCGGGGGAGCGCGCGCTGTGTACCGTAGGCGATGCACAGCAGTCGATCTATCGCTTCCGCGGCGCCGAGGTCGAGGTCTTCCGCCGCCAGGAGCGCAAAGTGGGATCGACGGCAGCGTCCGAGACGGTCGCCACGCCGGATGTCCCCGCCGGCGAGCTCGTCAAGCTCGTGCGCAACTTCCGCAGCCACGACGAGGTGCTGCGTTACGTGGCACGCGTCTTCGACGGCGATGACGGCGGCCTGATGCAGGGCTTTTTGGACCTTGAGGCGAGCGACGGCCGCAAGGACACGCTGGTGGCAGACGCCTCGCGTCGCCAGGCCCTCTTTGTTGCCGGCGGCAGTACGCAGGAGCGCACACAGGCCAAGGCCCGTGCGATCGCCGAGCGATTCCGCGCGCTTGCCGATGCCGGCCAGCCCCAGGGCGGCATGGTGCTGCTGCTGGGCCGCATGACCAACGCAGATGTCTACGCACAGGCCTTCCGTGACCAGGGGCTCGACTGCGTCATCGCGGGCGGCTCGGTCTTTGCGCAGGCTGCCGAGGTGCAGACGGTGCGTGCCCTGGTCTGCGCGCTCGCCAATCCGGCCGATACGGCGCAGGGCCTCATGCCCTTGCTGGCCTCGCCGATGTTTGCACTCGGCACCCAGGAATTCCTGGCGCTGGCGACCAAGCTCGATAGCGAGACGGGGGAGACCTCGCGCCGCAACATCGATGCGGGCATCATGAGCGATTCCGATGCGCCGGGCCTGCAGGACCTGCCGCTCGTGACGCGCGCCCGCGAGGTGCTGCGTTATGCGCTTCGTCGTGTGGGCCGCGATTCGTTCGCGGCGATCGCGCGCGACGTGGTCAACGCTTCGGGCTGGTTTGTGCGTCTGGCGCAGCGTGGTCCCGAGGGCAAGGCCATCGCCGCCAACGTGCTCAAGGCGCTCGATGCCGTGGCTGAGGCGGAGGCCGAGTTCGGCAACTCGCCGCGCTCCATTGCGCTTGCCTTCGATCGCTTCCTGGCGGGCAAGGAGGCCCCGGGTGCCCTCAACGAGGAGGGTGACGGCGCGGTGCGCATCATGACGGTGCATGCCTCCAAGGGTCTGGAATATCCGGTCGTGGCGGTCGCCGAGTGCTTTGGCGTGCGTAAGTCCTCGGGTGCGGCACAGATGGGTCGCGTCGAGGGCGGAGCACAGGTCGTGGCACTGCCGGCACGCTTTGACGGCGTTAAACTCGCGGACGGAACCTTTGTGAAGGGCGACGACGTTAAAAAGCAGTTTGAGCATGCGTTTAAGGGCAAGGGCACGTCGCTGTGGCTGCCGCCGGAGCTCATGGAGGATGTCTGCGCGACGGGTTCTCCCGCCGAGGCATTTGCTCGCCTGCGCAACGACGACCTGCAGCTCTCGCTCGAGGAGCGGGCCCGCTTGCTCTATGTTGCCATGACGCGTGCGCGCGAGCTGGTGATCTTGGCGATGGATGCCGGCGTGAGCCGTGGCAAGGTGACGGCGCCGACCTTCGACGTCGAGACCGATCTGACCTATGACGTGCTGCGTCGTATTCTGCCGACGGACGGCCTGGACATGCCGCAGCTTGATGCCGACCGCCTGGTGTTCGACAACTCCCAGCCGGGCGACTACGAGCTCATTTCGCTCGCGAACTTTACTTTTGGCGAGCAGGCGTTTGAGGCCAACGCTTCGCTGGATGCCGAGGGCAGGCTTGTTCGCGGCGATGTCGATGTCGCCGATAGTGCTGCGCACTCAACTGTGCCCGGTCCTGCCGACCCCAAGCCCGATTCGTTTGAGCTTGTGTATCCCCAGGCAGTGGGCGTGCGCATGGGCACCTGTCCGTTCCCGGCGCGTGACTCGTATAGCTACTCGTCAATCGCCGCGGCGCTCCATGCCGAGACGGAAGACCGTGCCGCCGAGGCTCGTGTTCCCATGGACGAGTCCGGCGATGATGCAGAGTCGGATGGCTCGGAAATAACCGATGCAGACGTGGCCGCTGTCGAGCCCGCCGGCAACCCCATGGCGCTGGGCTCGGCGTTCCATGCCGCCTGCCAGTGGCTGATCGAGATGGGTTCCGATGCGCTGCCCGCTGAGCGTGCCGATGCTCTGGCGCGCCTGTGGCGCCTGACGCCGGAGCAGCGCGAACGCTTCGACGTTGCCCTGAACCGCTGGCTCAAGTCGGCTGTTCGTGCCGATCTGCTCGCGTGGCCGTGCGTTCGCGCCGAGGTGCCGTTCTTTTCGCTGGGCTGCGAGGACGAGGACATCGCTCGCTACGGTGCCTATGCCGAGGGCGCCATCGATGCACTGGCCACCGACCCGGCCGATCCGTCGCGCGCCCTGGTCATTGATTACAAGACGGGCGGCACGCCGGACGAGACGCCGGACCAGCTGCTCGAGAAGCACGCCCTGCAGGCGCGCGTTTACGCCGACGTGTTGCACAAGGCGGGCTTTGAGGCCGTGACCGTCAAGTTCGTCCGCGTGGAGCAGCCGGATCCGACCCTCTTCGTCGAACCCGCCGAACCTCAAGTGGTCACCTACAACTTCTAGCCCTCAGATAACTTGCGGTGGAATACGGACTGTTTTGGCCAAAAAAGCCGCCAAACAGTCCGTATTTCACCGCAACTGCAAGAGGAGCCGTGTGGGTTTGGCTAGGTTCGGGTGCCGTCCGCGCCGTGCGGTAAAATCGTTCAGTCAGAACACGAACCCGCATCGGAGCTCATCACATGGCATTCGTCCATCTGCACAACCACACTGTCTTTTCCATGCTCGACGGCGCAACCCGTATCCAGGATATGGTCAACCGTGCCGTTGAGCTGGGCATGCCCGCCGTGGCCATTACCGACCACGGCTACATGTATGGCGTGCCCGACCTGGCGCTGGCCTGCGACGCCGTCAACCACAACACGCCCGAGTACAAAACCTGGAGCCACGACAAGGCCTTCTTGGAAAAGGACCGTCGTGACGAGCTGGTGGAGCCCGATCCCGAGGAAAACCCGCGCGAGCATGCCCAGTATGTGAAGGACATGGCCATGTGGGACGAGAAGGGCAATATCGACGAGCTCAAGCCGCCCCTGGTCATCAAACCCATCTTTGGCTGCGAGGTCTACTTTACGCCGGACGAGACCCTTGCCCGCGACCACAAGCCCGAGCTCTACCACATGATCCTTCTGGCCAAGGACCAGGAGGGCTATGTCAACCTGATGCAGACGGTTTCCGAGGCCGCCGTGCAGGGCTTTTACTACAAGCCGCGCGTGACGCTCGACAACCTGCGTCGCCATGCCAAGGGCATGATTTGCACGAGCGCCTGCATTGCGGGCATCATCCCCAAATACATCGACCGCGGCGACATGGAAGGCGCCATCAAGTGGGCCGAAACCTTCCGCGACACCTTCGATCCCGGCGACTTCTATATCGAGATTCAGGAACACGGCATTACCACCGATAATGGCCTGACCGACGAGCAGATGGACCGTACGCTCATCGACATCGCCAAACAGGTGGGCGTCAAGGTCATCGCTACCAACGACTTTCACTACCTGCGCCGCGAGGATGCGCCCGTGCAGGACGTCATCATGTGCATCGGCATGAACGCCAAGGTCGACGACCCCAACCGCATGCGCATGACCGGCTCGGAGTTTTATATGAAGACCGAGGAGGAGATGCGGGCGATGTTCCCGTATTGCCCCGAGGCCTGTGACAACACGCTCGAGATTGCCGACAAGTGCTACGTGGAACTGGACTGGGACTCCATCATCCTGCCGCGCTTCCCGTTGCTCGATCCCGGCGAGACGCACGAGAGCCAGTTCCGCCGCGAGTGCGAGAAAGGCCTGCGCCAGCACTACGGTGACGACTGGGCCACGCGCGAGATCGGCGGCGTCAACATCAAAGAGCGCTTTGAGTACGAATACAAGGTCATCTGCGACAAGGGCTTTGCCGCCTACTTTTTGATCGTCGCCGAGTACGTGCAATGGGCTAAGGACAACGGCATCGGCGTCGGCCCCGGCCGTGGCTCGGCCGCCGGCGCTATCGTCGCCTACGCCATGAACATCACCGCGTTCGACCCGCTCGAGAACGGCCTGATGTTCGAGAGGTTCCTGTCCCCGCAGCGTACCGAGATGCCCGATATCGATATGGACTTCGACGATGAGCGGCGCCTCGAGGTCGTGGAGCACGTTCGCCAGCTCTACGGCCCCGAGAAGGTTACCCACGTCATCACCTACTCGACCATTAAGGCCAAGCAGGCCATCAACGACGCCGCGCGCGTCCTGGACTACCCGGTCTACATGGGCCAGCGCCTGTCCAAGATGGTCTCGAGCGACCCCAAGGTCAAGCTCAAGCAGGTGCTCGAAAAGCAACCCGGCAAAGAGGATCTGTTTAACCCCGACTTTGCCGAGGCCTATAAAAAGGACGACGACGCTCGCCGCATCATCGACACGGCGCTCTCGATCGAGGGCCTCACCCGTGGCGAGGGCGTGCACGCGTGCGCCGTTCTGATCTGCCGCGACCCCGTCAACGAGCACGTGCCCACCAAGCTCGACACCAAGGGCGGCGTCGAGATTACCCAGTACGAGGGCCATACCGTCGCCGACATGGGCCTGCTCAAGATGGACTTCCTTGGCCTGCGCACGCTGACGGTTATCTCCAAGGCCAAGGCAAACATCAAAAAGAACTTCGGCATCGACATCAAAGAGGAAGAGATTCCCTTTGACGATCCCGAGATCTTTAAGCTCATGGGCTCCGGCCACACCGCCGGCGTCTTCCAGGTCGAGTCCGCCGGCATGACGGCCACGATCAAGAACATGAAACCCACCGAATACAAGCACGTCGTGGCATTGATCGCTCTGTACCGCCCGGGCCCGCTGGGCGCCGGCATGGTTTCGTCCTACATCAACCGTATGAACGGCAAGGAGCCGGCCGTCTCCTACGACGACCGCTTGGACGACATCCTGGGCGAAACCTACGGCACCATGGTCTACCAGGAGCAGGTTATGCTCATCTCCGTCGAGATGTGCGGCTTCTCCAAGGGCGAGTCGGACTCGCGTATCCGTAAGCCCGTGGCTAAGAAGAAGATCAAGCTGCTCACGTCGACGGTGCTGCACTGGGAGGATGGCTCGGACGAGACCACCTACGACCACTGGATGAACGGCGCCATCAAGAACAACTACACGCGCGAAGTCGCCCAGAAGATTTGGGACGATGTTCTTGAGTTCGCGTCCTACGCCTTTAACAAGTCGCATTCCGCCGGCTACGCCATTCTGGTTATGCAGACGGCATGGCTCAAGGCGCATTATCCGCACGAGTACATGGCGGCCGTCCTGACGTCCTATACGGGCAAAACCGACAAGATCGTGCACTACGTCTCGGCGTGCCGTCACGACGGTATCCCCGTGCTGTCGCCAGATGTCAACGAGTCCGGCACCGAGTTCACGGCTACCAAGGAAGGCGTGCGCTTTGGTCTGGCTGGCATCCGCGGCGTGGGCACCGGCGTGGCGCAGGCGATTATCGCCGAGCGCGAGGCGGGCGGCCCGTTTAAGACGCTGCACGACTTTGTCGATCGCGTGGACTCGAGCCAGGCCAACCGTCGCGTGATCGAATCGCTGATCAAGGCAGGTGCCTTCGACTCCACGGGCTATCCGCGCCGTCAGATGATGCATTTTGTGGACAAGAACAATCCCGAGAACATCATCGATGCCGCAGTGAAGCGCCAGAAGGACCGCGCGAGCGGCCAGACCTCGTTCTTCGATATGTTCGGCGACGTTGAGGGTTCGGGCTTCGAGGTGAGCGTGCCCGACCCGGACGGCCAGGAGTGGGACCGCCACCTTAAACTGAGCCAGGAGAAGGAGGTTCTGGGCATTTACGTCTCGGACCACCCTCTGCGCCCGTTTGAGTATGCTCTCAGCAAAGCGCGCGACTTCTCGTTCTCGCAGATCGACACCGGCTACGAAGTTCAGAACCCCACGGGCGGCACTATCAACCAGGAGATTCCCGAGGGCAAGGCGCTGTGGTGGGCCGGCATGGTCTCGAGCGTGTCCAAGCGCGTGACCAAAAACGGCGACCCCATGGGCATCGTGCAGCTCGAGGACATGGAAGGCGAGGCCACGGTCGTGGTGTTCCCCAAGACCTACAAGGAGGCCGAGGGGTATCTGTACGGCGAGGTCGATCCCGAGACCGGCGCGCAACTGTCCGACGCCTTTGTGCGCATTAAGGGCAAGCTCGAGCGCTCGGACCGCGGCGACCAGATCATCGCGCAGGAGATCGTGCCGCTTGAGCTCAACGAGGCGAATAACAAGCCCAAGGTGTTTGAGGTCATGGTGCCCAACAGCCGCTTTAGCCAGGGTAATATGGCGCGCCTGGCCACGGTGCTCACCACCAACCCGGGTGGCGACCGCGTGGAGATCTTTATCGAGCAGGTAGACGGGCGCGTGCTGCGTGCCGAGGTACCGGCCAAGGTCAACGCACGCTCGATCCCGCTGCTGGCCGAGGCCAAGGCCATTGTGGGTAACCAGGGTCGCGTGACGGTTATCTAAGCTACCCCGGGTGAGATTGGAGGAAGTGATGGCGCAGGGGACGTTTGTGCAGGCGCTCCGGAAAGAGGCGGCGCTGAGCGGCACCTTTATGAAGGGTCGCTCGCTCATGCTCAACGGCGCCGTGCTGTCGATTGAGGACAGCGGCTCACGCTTCTCCAAAAACGTGACGGTTGAGGGCTCGGTGCGCGGCTCGCGCGGCGACCTGTACAAGACGCACGTGGCGCTCGACATGGACGAGCACGAGGTGATCGACTACGACTGCGATTGCCCCGCCGCCTATCGTTACCCCGGTATGTGCAAGCACGCCATCGCCACGGCGCTGGCGTACCTGGACGCCAGCGGTGCCGAGCCCGTCGAAGGTTTGCGCACGCCGGTCCGCACGTTTGCGGCTCAGCCCAAACAGTCCGCGCGTCCCGCGCCTACAACGCCCACGGTCAACCCCAACTTTCCCTTCCCAGCACCTGTCCCCACGAGTCCCAGCCTCATGGCGGCGCTCTCCGATCTTTCGAACGCGCGCATGGATGAGCTGGCGAGCATGCGCCGCAAGCTTGCCGGTGCCGTTGGTCCCGACGCCCCCAAAGCGGCGTTGGAGCCCTCGTTGGTGCCGTACTACAATCCGCTGTTCGCCGACCGCTTTAGCTGGGCGCTCGAGTTCCGCATTCGCTGCGGTTCGGTGTCCTACGTGGTCAAGGATATCGACGGCATGGCCGATGCCTACGTGCGCGGCGGCACCTTCTCGTACGGCAAGAAGCTCACGTTTGTCCATACGCCCGAAGCCTTCGAAGATGTGTCGACAAAGCTGCTCAGCCTTGTCTTGACGACAGTTGCCTATCTCGATGACATCACAAGCTCGCGTTCGGCGTCGTACGACTTTGCCCGCAGCGGTTTTGTCGCCGAGCGTCAGTTGCCGCTGTCCGAGCATAGCATCGTATATGTGCTGGACCTGCTGCGCGGCCAGACCATCTCTTTTGAGCCCGCCTGGTCGCGGGGGACGACGACGCATCGCACCTATGACGTGGCGGTTGAGCTGTCTCCGCAAGGGGAGGACGAGGCGTCCGCTAAGCGCCCACCGCTCCTTGCCGCCAAAATCGCGCCGGCGGCTGGTGGTAGCTACGATCTGCGCCTGCCGGCCGATGCATACTGCTTTGCTTCGGGCGACGTAGCTTATCTGGTCGACACCCGCCGTGCGCGCCGCACCGATGTGGCGTTTGCCCAGCATGCGGCGCCGTTCTTATCGCGCTTGCTGCCCTGTCGCACGCCAGTCCATATCGCTGCCGACCAGGTGGGGGAGTTCTGTCGTATGGCTCTGCCCATTTTGCGCGACTATACCGACCTTACCGCGCCCGCTGCGCTCGATACCGTGGCGCCCGAGCCGAGCTTTGCTATGGCAATCGGCGTCGACGATGGGCTCGTGACCTGCAAAATTACGGTTACCTACGGCGACTGGTCGGCAGACCTCTTTAGTCTGGGCGCTCCGGGCAGCCCCTTCGAAGAGCAGCGCCCGGGCGTGCCGCCCCGCGACGAGGTGGCAGAGTTTCGCGTTATGGATACGGCGGCCCTGTATTTCGACTTTTTCGAGGGCGGTCTGGCGTTTGAGGAACGCGATGACGAGAGCTTGTTCTGCCTGCTGACCGAGGGCCTGTCTGCCCTGTCCGAGTTGGGTGAGGTTATGCTCAGCGACCGTCTGCGCCAGATTTCGGTCCGTCCCGCACCCAAGCTTTCGGTACGTGCGACCGTCAAGAGCAACCTGCTCGATGTTGAATTGGGCGCGAGCGGTCTTTCGGCGGCCGACCTTGCCATCTATCTGGACTCGTACAAGCGCCACCAGACGTTTGCGCGCCTTACGTCCGGCGACATCATTCGCCTGGACGAGGGCGCCCGCGCCGCGTTTGGCCTTGCCGAGGACCTGGGTGTCGATGCTGTCGACCTGCTCGACGGCGTGTCGCTCCCCGCGTCGAGTACCCTGTTCGTCGATAGCATGCTTGCGCGCACGCCGGCGCTTGAGGCCGATCGCGACGCTGCGTTCCGCCGTACCGTCGAGCGTCTGGACACGCTCGGCAAGATGGACTTTACGGTGCCGGTCTCGCTCAAGGCCACACTGCGCGGCTATCAGGTCGACGGCTACCAGTGGCTCGGCTCGCTCGAACACCTGGGCCTTGGCGGCATCCTGGCCGACGACATGGGCCTGGGCAAAACGCTCCAGATGATCGCGCATATCCTGGCGCGCGTGGAGGCGGGGGACACCAAGCCCACGCTCGTGGTATGCCCGGCCTCACTCGTGTACAACTGGACTGCCGAGCTGGAGCGCTTTGCGCCCTCGCTCGATGTGTGCGCCATCGTGGGCGCCAAGGCGCAGCGTCGCGTACAGATTGCCGGCGTGGCCGAGCATAACGTGGTCGTGACGTCGTATGACCTTATGCGGCGCGATATCGACGAGTACGCCGAGCAGGACTTTGCCCGTGCGGTGCTCGATGAGGCCCAGTACATTAAAAACCCGCTCACCCAGGTGGCGCGCGCCGCAAAGCGCTTGCCTGCCGGCGTGCGCTTTGCCCTGACGGGCACGCCCATCGAAAACCGCCTATCCGAGCTCTGGAGCATCTTCGACTTTTTAATGCCGGGCCTGCTCGGCACGCGTGAATCGTTTGCAAAGCGCTTCGAAAGCCCGGTCGAGCATGCCGAGGGCGACAGTGCCGCTCGCCTGCAAGCGCTCGTGTCGCCGTTTGTGCTGCGCCGTGTCAAGGAAGACGTGGTGGCCGACCTGCCCGAGAAGATCGAGGATACGGTCATGGCGCAGCTCACCGGCGAGCAGCGCAAGCTCTACCTGGCCAACCAGGACCGTATCGCCCAACAGGTGCAGCACCGCGAGTCATCCGAGTTTAAGAAAGACAAGCTCAAGGTGCTCGCCGAGCTCACCAAGCTGCGCCAGATCTGCTGCGACCCGCGTCTACACTACGAGGATTACAAGGCGGGGAGCGCCAAACTCGATACGTGCATGGAGCTCGTGCACGGCGCCCACGACGGCGGACATCGCATCCTGTTGTTCAGCCAGTTTACGGGTATGCTCGATATCATCGGTAAGCGCTTGGCCAAGGAGGACATCGTCTTCCTTAAGCTCACGGGCGCTTCGTCTAAGGAGAGCCGCGCCAAGATGGTCGCGCAGTTCCAAGCGGGCGAGGTTCCGGTCTTTTTGATTTCGCTTAAGGCGGGCGGCGTGGGCCTTAACCTGACGGCTGCCGACGTGGTCATCCACTACGACCCGTGGTGGAACGTGGCGGCGCAGGACCAAGCGACTGACCGTGCACACCGTATTGGCCAGCAACATACCGTGACCGTGTACAAGCTCATCGCCAAGGACACGATCGAGGAGCGCATTATGCAGATGCAGGAGTCCAAGCGCGATCTGGTCAACAGCGTGCTCGGCGGCGACGGCATCTCGTCGGCACTGTTCACGCGCGAGGATGTCCTGGCGCTGCTCGGCGGCGACGGGCGCTAGCCGCGCGCGGGGTGGGACTGCTGGAGTGGGCAGGACGGTCGACGCATTTTGGCCCGACCGCTTGCCTGATCCGTTATGTGTTCATTTGCAATGCCGTGGATGGTTTGTCTGCCTTTGGGCATAAGAACCATCAAGAACATTGGCACATCAGCAAAGGAGAACATCATGGCGAAATTCTTTAAGGACCCCGACGGTAAGCTCATCGCTGCCCTTGGCGACGGCGTTGCGACTCCTGCCGGTTGCACGGAGCTGACCGCAAACACTGAGGACGCGGCGCATGAGAAGCACGTGCCTGTTGTCGAGACCGAGCGCGACGGTCACGTGATTCGCGCCCGCGTTGGCTCGGTCGAGCACCCCAGCCTGCCCGAGCACTACATTGAGTGGATCGCCCTTGAGGCCGAGGGCCGCTTAGAGGTCCATTACCTTGAGCCCGGCATGAAACCCGCGACGTTTTTCGCGGGCGGCTCCAAGACCGGTACCGTCTATGCCTACTGCAACCTGCACGGGCTGTGGTCCGCGACATTCTAGGAGCGCGCCCCCGCTCGGGGTATCATAGCTAGCATATGCACATGCAAGCGCCGGCTGCATTATGCGGTCGGCGCTTTTACTACGATTTCGATGGTTTACGACGGAAAGGGCTGAGCCATGAAGCTCGCGCTTGCACAGATTGATATGCGCCTTGGGGATGTTGAGGGCATTTGCGGCCGCATCGAGGACCAGGCTCGTCTGGCCCACGAGCGCGGGGCGCGCGTGCTGTGCGTTCCGGCTCCGCTCTTTATGGGCGCCATGCCCGGTGGCCTGGTGGGCGCTGCCGACTTTGAGCACGACGTGCTTGCCGGTTTGACTGGTGTCGCCGAGCGTATCCAGGAGCTTGACATGATCTGCATCGTGCCCGCGGCGGTTTCGTTTGAGGGCCAACCGCTGCTCGACTACATGATGCTCAAGGACGGTCATGTGGTGCCGGCGCGTTCGAGCATTGCCCTGCAGCGTGGCGGGAACAACGACACGCGTTGGGCGCCGCCGGTGTTCGACGTGGACGGCGTGCGCATCGCCGTGATTTTTGACTTGGACCGCGAGCTCGAGATGTTGCCGACCGGCGTCGACCTCATCGCGTATTTCCAATTCAACGCGTTTGACATGACCGACCGCGAGACTGCCGCCATTGCCGCCGTTCGCAGCGGCGCCTACCGCAAGATCGCATCCAAGCGCAGCGTGTGGTTTGCCTGCATGGCGCCGGTCGGTGCCTATGACGAGTCGGTGTATACCGGCGGTTCGTTTGTGCTCGACGACTGCGGTCGCGTGGTGGCCCAGGCGCCGTGTTTTGAGGAGAGCCTGCTGGTTCAGGAGATTCAGCGCGGCGTGATGCTCGATGCCCTGGAAGATCACGAACTGCCCGAGTTCCGTTCCGAGGAGTGGTTGTGGCAGGCGCTGGTGCTCGCCGTGCGCGACAACGCCCGAGCCCACGGTGCGTCGCGTGCTGTGGTGGCACTCGAAGGTGACTTGCCGTCGTCCCTGCTGGCGGCGCTGGCCGTCGACGCTCTGGGCCCGCGCAATGTGATTGGCCTGGTGCTGGGGCGCAACCGTATCTTTACGCCGGCGCAGGAAGAAGCCGAGGCTGCCCGCTGTGCCGCCGTCCGCGCCATCGCCGAGCGTCTGCACATTCGCACCGTCGAGCGCGATGCACCGGATGCGGCGCGCGTGCTCGATCGCGACGTGTCGGCGGGCGATGCCGAGCGCCTGCGCTCGCGCACGCTGGGCCTGATGCTGGAGGATACGGCGCTCGAGCTGGGTGCGATGGCGCTGAGCCCGCTGTCCAAAACCGAGTACGCGCTGGCGGCGCCGGCGCTTTGCGGCGGCTACCAGGGCGACTTTGCGCCCTTTGGCGATGTGTACCTGTCGACGCTTGAGTTTGTGGCGCGTGTGCGCAACCGCACGTCTGCCGTGGTGCCCCAAGAGCTCGTGACGCTCAACGCAGTGGAAGATTGTATGGAGCGCGTGCTGGCGCAGGCGCTCTCGACGCTCGACGGTCCGGTCGATATGCTCGACCGTGCGGCACAGCTGCTCGGCGGGCTTGAGCCGGGTGAGGTCGATGGCGCGCTCGAGGCGCACGTGGACCGCAATCGATCTTTCGACGACATCCCGATGGCCGCTGGCAAGCCTGAGGCCTGCTCGCTGCTGCTGATGCTCGTTCGACAGGGTGAGGCTGCCCGCCGCATGTTGCCGATGGCGCCGATCGTCTCGGCCCGTTCGTTTGCCGAGCGTGCCTGGCCGTATATGCTCGCGTGGTCCGACCTGGGGCTTAACGGCAAGGAGCGTATGACGGTCGATTCGCTGGCGCGCGCCGAGGTGCGCCGTTTTGCTGACGAGGATACGAGCGAGCGCGTGCGAAACGAGATGATGGGCGTGCTGGGCGAGCTACTGGGTATTTCGCCCGAGCAAATGGAGGAGCTGCGCTCTGAGGACGGTCAGCGTCGTTTACACGAGGGAATGAAAAAGTTCGAGGGCGAGGTTCAGGACGCCATCGATAAGATGATGGGCGGCCAGGGTGGCCCGCAGGGTGGGCCCCAGGGTGGCCCGATGCCGCATCCGCCGGTTGATCCCCGACAATTTCCGTTCTTCTCTCAGAACTAGGTCGCTGCGCGCCCGCCAGAGCGGCAATCTGCCTTTCAATCGTCGGACATGACCGCCAGGTCAATGCCCTCCTCTTTCAAGGCACCTTGCTCGCTCTGGCGGGCGCTCGCTTGCGTATACTCAACCTACAATTCGATCTCGGCTGACTTATAGGGCTAGCGTTGTGTTATTCTAGAACAGACGTTCGTGAATGATGCGCGGGGCCTTGTCTTGCGCTGTGCTTGTGGCGAGGGGAGGTCGGCTTGGTTATCTTGGGCATTGACCCCGGTTTGGCTCATACGGGTTGGGGGATTATCGAGGAGCGGCGTGGCGAGGTTCGCTGCCGTGCCTATGGCTGCATCGAGACCAGTGCCGGAAGTCCGCTCGCGGTGCGCCTGTCGCATATCGCCCATGACCTTAAGGATGTCGTTGAGCGTTATCGACCCGACACGGCTGCTGTCGAGAGCATCTACTTTGGCGCCAACGTTCGTTCGGCCATCCCCACGGCGCATGCCCGCGGTGCTGCACTCGTCGCACTTTCGGAATGCGCGCTCGAGATTGGCGAGTACACGCCCATGCAGATCAAACAGGCTGTGGTGGGCACTGGCGCCGCGGACAAGCGGCAGGTCGCCTACATGGTACGCACACTCACACAGCTCGATCACGACCCGCATCCCGACCATGCCGCCGATGCCCTGGCCTGCGCCATCTGCCACGTAAACCTCAGCCGCACCCGCGCCCTCACCGGTGGCGAGTTCTATCAACAGAGAGGAACCGGATACTGATGATTTCCCAGCTCCACGGAACGCTTGTCGAGGCCACGATGAGCTCTGCTGTCGTCGATGTGTCGGGCGTTGGCTTTGAGCTCGGCATCTCGGGCAGCACTGCGGCCACGTTGCCGACGCCCGGTGGCGAGGTCTGCCTCTACACGCGCATGCAGGTGCGCGAGGACGCCATGACACTTTTCGGTTTTTCCTCAAAGGATGAGCGCATGATGTTCGACCGGCTCGTGTCCGTTTCGGGCGTTGGCCCGCGCCTGGCGCTTGCCGTGCTTTCCACCTATACCGTGGGGCAGCTGTATTCGCTGGTGATGGCCGAGGACGACAAGGGCATGGCCAAGGTACCCGGTGTGGGCAAAAAGACAGCTCAGCGCCTGATCCTGGAACTCAAGAGCACCTTTGCCAAGGATAAGGGCTTTGTGCCGGTCGACGTGATTCCCGGACAGGTTGCGATGCCCGTGCCCGCTGCCGCTCCCTCGGTGATCGATGATGCCCGTGCGGCGCTCCTTTCCATGGGCTTTAGCCCGCAGGAGACCGATGTTGCCCTGAGCGGGTATGATGGGCAGAATATGCGTGTCGAGGATCTGCTCGGCGCGGCGCTTAAGCGACTCGGAATGGATGCGTGATGTGGGAAGCCGATGACTCTCAGGACTTGTGGGCGACGCCCGGTAACTCGCCGGCGGCATCCATGGCGCACGGCGAGCGCATGGTGGGCTCGGAGCTGACGGCCGAGGATCTCGATGTCGACCGCACTTTGCGCCCTCAGCGCCTGGACGATTACTGCGGCCAGGAGCACATCAAGCAGAGCCTGCGCGTGTTGATCGAAGCGGCGCAGAGCCGTGGCGAGACGCTCGACCACGTGATCTTCTCGGGTCCTCCGGGCCTGGGCAAGACCACGCTGGCCACCGTTATCGCCAACGAGCTGGGCGCTCAGATCAAGACCACGAGTGGCCCTGCCATCGCGCGCACGGGCGACCTGGCGGCCATCCTTACTAACTTGCAGCCGGGCGATGTGCTGTTTATCGACGAGATCCACCGCCTCAACCGTTCGGTCGAGGAGGTCCTGTACCCCGCGATGGAGGACTTTGCCCTCGATATCGTGATTGGCAAGGGTCCGGCGGCGCGCTCGATTCGCCTGGATATCCCCAAGTTTACGCTGGTGGCGGCAACGACCCGCTCAGGCATGTTGACCGGCCCGTTGCGCGACCGCTTTGGCATTTCATATCGCCTGGATTACTACACGGTCGAGGAGCTCGCGCAGATTGTGACGCGCTCGGCGACTATCCTGGGCGTGACGATCGACCATCCCAGTGCACTCGAGATCGGCTCGCGTTCGCGCGGCACGCCACGTCTTGCCAACCGTCTGCTCAAGCGCGTGCGCGATTACGCACAGGTGCGCGGCAACGGCCCCATCGAGCTCGATATCTGTCGCCAGGCGCTCGAGTTCTTCGAGATCGACGAGCTCGGTCTGGACTGGATGGATATTCGCATTTTGGAGACGCTCGCCAAGACGTTCTCCGGTCGCGCCGTGGGACTTACGACCCTTGCCAGCGCGGTGGGCGAGGACCCGGGCACGCTCGAGGATGTCTATGAGCCCTATTTGCTGCAGTGCGGATTGATGATTCGTACGCCGCAGGGCCGTCAGGCAACCCTCCGCACCTTTGAGCACCTGGGGATTGAACCTACCGTTTAGGGCGTTTTGTTTTGGCGGGCTGTTGGACTATCGCTGGGCATCGGGTAAACATATCGCCGTTCATCGGTTATGGGCGTTTTACTATTGCGCGCCCGTGCTATGCTGAATTGGTCTTTTTCTCATTCGGTAACGAAAGGACCGCCCATGCCTACTGACATCGAAATCGCACGTTCTGTCACGCCGCTGCCTATTACCGAGGTGGCCAAGAACGCCGGCGTCGACGTTAAGCACCTTATTCCGTACGGCTTCGACAAGGCTAAGGTCGACTATTCACTGCTCAACGAGCCGACTGATCACCAGGCCAAGCTCGTCCTCGTGACCGCTATCAACCCAACGCCCGCGGGCGAGGGCAAGACCACCACGACCATCGGTCTGGCCGATGGCCTGCGTCGTCGCGGTATCAAGAGCGCCGTGGCCCTGCGCGAGCCTTCGCTCGGCCCCGTCTTTGGCGTTAAGGGCGGTGCTGCCGGCGGCGGCTGGGCTCAGGTCATCCCCATGGAGGATATCAACCTGCACTTTACCGGTGACTTCCATGCTATTGGTGCCGCCAACAACCTGCTGGCCGCCATGCTCGACAACCATATTCAGCAGGGCAATCAGCTCGGTATTGACGTTAAGCGCATCACCTGGAAGCGCGTTGTCGACATGAACGACCGTCAGCTGCGCCATGTTATCGATGGCATTGGCGGTAAGGCCCAAGGTGTGCCGCGCGAGGACGGCTTCGACATCACCGTTGCCTCCGAGGTCATGGCAATTCTGTGCCTGTCTACGAGCATCAGCGACCTCAAGGAACGCTTGGGCGAGATTGTCGTCGGCTATAGCTTTGCCGGCGAGCCCGTCCGTGCCCGCGACCTTAAGGCCCAGGGTGCCATGGCTGCCCTGCTCAAGGATGCGCTCAAACCCAACCTGGTTCAGACACTCGAGGGCACGCCCGCGTTTGTCCACGGCGGTCCCTTCGCCAACATTGCCCACGGCTGCAACTCTATCATGGCCACGCGTATGGCTATGCGCTTTGGCGATGTTGCCATTACCGAGGCCGGCTTTGGCGCCGACCTGGGTGCCGAGAAGTTCCTCGATATCAAGTGCCGCATGACGGGCGTTCGCCCCAGCGCCGTCGTGGTCGTCGCGACCGCTCGTGCGCTGAAGTACAACGGTGGCGTCGCCAAGGCCGACCTCAACGAGGAGAACCTCGAGGCACTCAAGGCTGGCATGCCCAACCTGCTGCGTCACGTCGACAACATCCAGAACGTTTATGGTCTGCCCTGCGTAGTCGCCATCAACCGTTTCCCGACGGACACCGAGGCTGAGCTTGCGCTCATCGAGTCCGAGTGTCAGAAGCTCGGCGTCAACGTTAAGCTTTCCGAGGTCTGGGCCAAGGGCGGCGAGGGCGCGCTCGACCTGGCCGATGAGGTCATGCGTCTGATTGAGCAGCCGAGCGAGCTCAAGTTTGCCTACGAGGACGGCGCCGATGTTGCCGATGCCCTCGAGGCCGTCGCCACCAAGGTTTACCGTGCCGACGGCGTCGACTTTACGCCGGCTGCCAAGCGTCAGCTCGCCGAGCTGCGCGAGAACGGCTTTGGCAACCTGCCGGTGTGCGTCGCCAAGACGCAGTACAGCTTTAGCGACAACGCCAAGGCCCTGGGCGCTCCCGAGAACTTCCGCATCACGGTGCGTGAGCTCAAGGTTTCCGCCGGTGCCCACTTTGTGGTCGCACTGACTGGCAGCGTTCTGACCATGCCGGGCCTGCCCAAGGTCCCCGCGGCCGAGAACATCGACGTCGACAACGACGGCAACATCACCGGCCTGTTCTAAGCCTGCTGTCCATAGCTGCTAGCCCGCCCCGCCGCGCCCACAAGGCACGGCGGGGCTTTTTGATCCTTAGGCCCGCGCATGTCTTGTAGATACCGACGGACTCTGCCCATCATAGGCTTTTGCGCGGGTAGAATGCATGGATAACTTGAGGCTCACGCGCGACGGAAAGGAATCGTTGCATGGATCAGGACAAGACAACCGTGATGGGCGGCTACGGTTCCGCGCAGGCTGGCGATAGCGCCGATGCGACCCGCGTTGTTCCCAACCCCGGTTATACCGACCCCGCCGCGACGCAGCCTTCTGCCGAGCCCACCCGGGTTATGGGCTATGGCGACACACCACGGGATCCGTTTGATTATGCACCGCAGGACCCGTACGGCAATGCGGCGCCGGACCCGTATGACAATGCGGCGGCAGGCGCTTATAACAACCTGCCGCAAAATCCCATTCCGCAGCCTCAGCAGACGACGTATATGCCGCGCACGGCACAGGTCCAGCCTCGATATGAGTCGCGCGATCCGTATGCGCGCCAACCTTATCGCGACTATCCCAAATCGATTCCGCAGTATGGTGAGGACGAGGAAGAGGCGCCGTCGCGTTCGTCGAGTGTGATCAAGAAAATCCTGATTGTGTTGGCGATCTTCTTTGCCCTCTCGATTGTGTTCGCCATTGTGTCGGGCATGCTCAACAAGCGGGGAGCTGCAACCAGCACGACGGCCGAGCAGACAGAGGTCGACCAGACAGGTACAGTAGAGCTGGGCGATATCCCGGGACAGTATTGGTCCAACGCCAAAAAGATTCTCAAGTCGCGCGGGGCCGATCTTTCGAATGCCGTGATTTTGACCGACGACGGCTCGACGCCCGTCGTCGATGCCAACTGGGTTGTTACTTCTGCCTACTACAACGCTGACGGCAACTTGGAGGTCCAGCTTACGCGCAAGGACGGCTCGTCGGGCAATGCGTCCGGCGATCAAGGCGCTACGGACAGCTCGAGCTCCAACATGCTAGAGGACCTGAGCAACAAGGCACAGGAGCTGGGAGATAAGGCGCAAGAGCTGGGCGATACCGCGCAGAACTTGGGCGATATGGCAACGAACGCCTGGGATGCCCTGCAAAACGGCATTTCGGGCGCGCAGGGGAACTAGCGGTCGAGCGGCTAGAGCCTTAGCAGTGCAAACAAAAACGGGACGCAGGATCGCGTGACCGGGCGCATAGGTGCGTTGGTCGGCGGTCCTGCGTCCCGTTTTGCTGTCGATTACAGCTGCTCTGCCGGACGCTCGGGCGAGCTAAAGCCCGAGTCAAACGTGACGACGCATGATGCATCGGGCCTGCGCTCGTGTACGATGCGCGTGACGAGTTCCAGTAGCTCCTCGTCGGATATGTCAAAGCCGTCGGGACGCACCAGGTCAAATGACACAAAGCCATTGTGTTCGTGCAGGTCGTGGATGGAAAGCGTGGGGTCGATCTGTGCTACGCCGCGCTTGACCCAGCCGCGCAGGTCGTCACCGGTTGTTGCGATGGGGTCGCAATGTAGCGTGATATCGATGCCCATCTGGCGTTTGATATCGTGTTCGATGGCGTCCAGAATCTCGTGGTGCTCAAAGGCATCGCCCTCGCCGGGCATTTCCACGTGTGCGCTGGCAAACTGGCGGCCGGGGCCGTAGTCGTGCACCATGAGGTCGTGCGTGCCCAGGACCTGGGGGTACGACATGATCCTGTCGCGGATTTCCTGGACGAGCTTGGGGTCGGGCGCTTGTCCCAGCAGTGGGCTGATGGCGTCGCGCACCAGGCCCATGCCGCTGATGCAAATGAAGATGCCCACGCCCAGGCCCGCCCAGCCGTCGAGATCAAAGCCTGTCGTTTGCGAAATAAGCGCCGCCGCCAAGACCGAGCCCGAGGCGATGACATCGTTTTTGGAGTCCTGCGCCGTGGCGATGAGCGTCTCCGAGTCGATGCGGTTGCCCAGCGTGCGGTTGAACGCGGCCATCCAGAGCTTAACGAGCATGGACGTAGCCAGTGCCGCAAGGGAAACGAGCGTGTAAGCGGTGGGGGAGGGCTTGATGATCTTGGTAACGGACTCGAGCACCAGGTTGATGCCGACGGCGCAAACCAGGACGGCGACAAACAGACCGGCCAGGTACTCGTAGCGGCCGTGGCCGTAAGGGTGGCCCTCGTCCGCCGGGCGACTGGCAAGGCGGAATCCGAGCAGGCTCACAATGTTGCTCGAGGCGTCGGAGAGGTTGTTGAAGGCGTCGGCGACAAGCGAGACAGAGCCGGCGAGCAGGCCCGCGATGCCCTTGGCCAGGCACAGCGTGATATTGAGGCCGATGCAGATGAGGCTTGCGGCAAAGCCCGCGTTGGTGCGACAAGTTGTATCGACCGGCTCGTCCTCACTGCCGGGAACAAGCGTATGTACCAGCCGATTTACAAATAGCATGGCAATCGTCCTCACAATCATGGTTAAGGGGATAGTGTAGCTCGCATGGGCGCACCGTGTGCCGATGCTCAGAAAATGCAGCAATGGTCTGCTGGAGCTAACGAGCGGCCCTTCTTGTCCGACCTGGTGCTCCATTTTGGGCCACATGGGTATGGGCATGTGCTTACCTGCCCGACATACTTAATGTCGACAGCCCCTGTGCAAAGGAGGACGTATCCATGGACGAGATGTTTGCCATTAAATGTCAAAACTGCGGCGGCCCTATGTACTCGCACCAGGCTAAGCGCAGCTTTGAGTGCGCCTATTGCGGCACGGTGGTTCCGTGGCAGGCGGACGCCGGAGAGCCCAAGAGCGCTTTGGGTATTCGCCATACGCCGTTGACGGTGGTGGATGGACTGCTCAAACTCACGCATGTGTCGCAACTCGAGCGCCCGCAGGACCCGGACTGGTATTTCTTCAATGCGCACTGGCGCAATCAGTCGGTCCTGGAACATCTGCTGTGGGAGGATCGCGGCACGGCGCAGGAGTTCCAAGAGGCCACGCATGTGAGCATTCCTTGCCCCTTCTGCGGAGCGTCCTTTGAGGGCGAGTCAACGCAGCGTGTGTTTGAGTGCCCGTCCTGCGGCAATAAGATCGGCATTGCGGACCTGCTCAAGCCGGGGACGTTTAGCAAGCGCCTGACCATGGGCGTTGGTGCGGAGTATGTGCCCGAGCAGGGTATTCCCTGCGAAATCTCGCCGCAGCAGGCACGTGCCAACGCGCTGCAGCTGGTGCGCCAGTATCCGGATGCCTTTGCCGGGCACGACGTGGAAGACGCGATCCAAAACGACATGATGCTCTTCTATTTCCCCATGGCGCTGGCGGACTTGCGCATGATGGCGAGCTTCCCGGGCAAGGGCCTGAGCAAGGAGGCCTTGGTGTACTACGAGGTGCTCGACTGGGCATACCCCAGGGCAAACTACCTGGACGTTCGCCTCATGGGCATTTTGGAGCCGTGGGACTTTGCCAAGGTCGGTCCGTTCGATCCCGCCATGCAGGAAGGTGACTTTCGCGTCGTCTCAGTCGATGCGTCTACCAAGGACCAGGTGGTCATTGATAAGTTGGCGCTCGACGTTGCGGGCAACGACGCCGAGGCTGTACTGGGGCTCAATAAAAAGAGCATTCGCATGTGGGCGCGCAAGGCCCGCAAACATAAGGACGGCCTGGTGATGGTGCCGGTCTACTTTGTCGATCGTCCGGCGACAGACGGCCGCGATGGCGAGCAGGTGCGCATTGCCGTAAACGGCCAGACGGGCCGCGCGGCCGCGGTGGTGTTTAGCGACAAGCGCGAAACGCATATCGTGGCGCCGCTCAGCCCGAGCCTGCATCTGTCCGGTGAGAGCACCGTGCACGCCACGCCCGTCGAGGTCAAATACGTTAAATCGCCCTTCCTGTACCAGATCGTGCGCCGTGGAGGCGGCGAGCAACCGCGCCAGGTTGCAGCCGCCGTCGAGGGCTCCTACCGAGAGGAGAAGCCCAAACGCCGCGGTCTGCTGGGTGCGCTATTTGGGAAGTAGGGGAGTAGCACCGGTTGTTGCCGTAAGGTGATGGCCGGGGGTGCGGGGCAGCTCTCAGGAGTGCGGGCTGCCGTCTGATTGTTTGAGGGTGCCAGATGTAAATAAACAGTGGAGCGGCTGCAAAAGAGCCTCCTCACTGGGTAAAATCAGGTTGTGCCGCGGAACCCGCTCCTCAGCTAGTCACACTTCGGAAGCGCGGGCAACGCAGGTATTATCGTCTAAAGGGCCGGCTGCAACCGGCCCTTTTCTGTGGCAGCCAATGGACCCACATCAGACGAAGGCCGCGTCTTTGCCTGTCAGGTCACGCTCGCCAGCCACGGCTAGAATGTCGTTGCCGGCGTCCATGAACGGTATTGTTTCGTAGCGTGCGTCGCAACCGCGAGTGCGCCTGCGACGGCTGCGGTGGCTTCGGTCGCAACGTGCTGCTACCCTTGCGTTTCGCCATTGGTCGCTTCGTTGATGGCGCGGTACTCGGCGCTTAGTTCGCGCGCCAGCTCCTCCTTGCTTGGAAGATACGGCAGATATTTGGCGGCAAACACTTGGTCGTTGTCTTTGGGCAGCGTGTATTCGACAATCGAATTGCTTTTGTCTGCGCAGAGAACAATGCCTATGGGCGGGTTGTCGCCTTCATTCATGAGCTCGCGCGTGTAGTAGTTCACGTACATTTGCATCTGGCCCAAGTCCTGATGCGTGAGATCATCAGTCTTAAGGTCGATGAGAACGAAACAGCGCATCAGATAGTTGTAAAACACGAGGTCAATATAGAAGTGGCGCCCATCGAAGGTGATACGCTTTTGGCGCGCCTCAAAAGCGAAGCCGCGGCCAAGCTCTAGCAGAAACTTCTGGAGATGTGTGATGAGTGCCTGCTCTAGATCGCTCTCGCGAAACGCAGTATCGTCCGAGAAGCCTAAAAACTCCAGTACATATGGATCGCGAATGATGTCCTCGGGTCGACGAGCCGGGGCACTCTTTTGGATTTCCTGAGCGACGGTCTCTTTGTCCTTGCTGGCGAGTAGACGCTCGCGGAACATGGTGTTGATTTGGCGCTCGAGCTGGCGCGTGCTCCAGCGAGAGTCGGCGCATTCGTTCATGTACCAAGTGCGAGCTTCGGGGTCGGGAATGCGCATCAGCCTGCGGTAATGTGTCCAACTCAATTCGCTACGCAGTGCGTCGCGAATTGGAAACGCAAGGAAGAACTGGCGCATATTACGAAGGTTTGCGATACCAAAGCCTTTTCCGTAATCGGCGGTAAGCCTTTTGGAGAGGCCTTCAATCAATGCATCGCCGTACTTGGCACGCTCCTCGCCGCCTTGTTCCTCAAGAATGCTCTTGCCAATCTCCCAATATGCCTCAACCATCGCAAAGTTAACGGCGGTATAGGCCTTGTCGCGAGCGGCGTTGAGAATCGAGGAAACCTGCTTGTAAAAACCTTCGGGCACAATTGCCATTTCTCCGCGGTTTACCAGTTCACCCATCACTGTCGCCAGCCTTCCTCTTGAGAAGTGCATCTATATTGCATTTAGTTTAAAGCCTCGCGCGGACACGAATCGCGATGCCTTCCGGGCGCCTTCGCGTGGCAGTTTGGGACGGCTAAAATGTGACCATAGAGGCAGTTTTAGCGAACCCCACGGGAGTGACGCGCATGGACAACAACACCTTGCTGTTTCAGGACAAAGGTTCGGGCAGGTTTAAAGACGTCAAGATCTACCCTAACCGTATCGAGGTGCTCAAGAAGGGCGTTTTTGGTGGCAAGCATACCGAGATCGTTTACCTTAAGGACATCACGGGTGTCAACAGAATCAAAGGCCGCGACGTCTTCCTGCGCAACAGGCTGTTGACCGCTTGCGTTTTTAGTCTGAGTAGCCGTGCGAAGGCCCAGGAATTCGTGAACGCGTTGAACATGGTGATGTAGCCGACGTCGGCGTTCGGGCCAAGGTTAAAAACGGGGTGCAGAACGATATTCTGCACCCCTAATCGAGTTCATGCGCCCAAAGTTCAGCTGTCTTATTCGACAACGTCCTCAGCGTTTTCACGGTCGTTGGCAAGCATCGCTGCGCCGGCGACTGTTGTCGCCACGGCGGCAGCGGCGAGTCCGGCGGCAATGCCGGAGCCGTCGCCCGTGTTGGCGAGCTTTTCGCCCGAGCTCTTGCTCTTGTTGCCCTTACCGTTCTTGTTGGTGTTGCCTTCGTTGGAGCCCGTGCCACCGTCGGTGCCGGCACCGGCCGCGCTGCCCGAGGCAGCTACGGCAAAGCTTGCGGCTCCGTCGCTGGCGAGCGTGTAGTTCTGCGCCGCGTCGCCCAAGAGACCATTCGCGCGCACCCAGTACGTTCCTGCGGCAAATGTTTCGCCCTCAGCCATTGCCGTGCCCGGCGCGCCGTTTGCATCGTGCATAAACTCCAACTGCGCCGCGCAGGCATCGTTTTCGAGCTTGCCCTCAAGCGATGCCGCAATCTTAGCCCGCACGTCCTCGCCGGCCTTAAGGCCTTCGAGTCCCTCAAAATGGGGCGTCAGCGCGAGTGGATCGATATCGATGGGCACGGAGCCCTGCAGTCCCGTAACGGTCTCGTTGCCTAGGGCGTCGACATCCACGTATTCGATGGCAAATGCGCGGCCCGAGGCTGCCACGTTAAGAACGTTATTGCTGTCGACGAGGCGGAAATGGCCCTCGCCAACGGTCTTGCCATCCTGGAGTGAGGCATCGCTCAGCGAGTCGCCATACGTCATGCGCATGCGGGTCGGGAGGCAGCACGAAACTGTCGGCTTGTGATCCGCGTTGTAATTGCGCTGGTAGATGCTCCGGGCTAGTGCCGCGTCAACAAAATCGGACGCGATGATGCCAATGTGCTTGAGGTAATCTGACTTTGTATCCTCGATGCCGCTGGGATTGATGTACGGGCTCTTATACAGATGCTCGTTGACTACTCGTGCCGAGGTAAAAGGATTGCCTCCGTGCGACAAGCCCGTGCAGCTGGTGTAGTTGATAGACCAGCAACGCTCCTGGACTTGCACCTTGGCCTCGTCATCGTCCATGACGTCCACCATGTTGCGCGTGCGCCCGGTCGTTTCCTTCAGCGCATTATCGACCCAGATGAGCTTGTCGGTTCCCGAGAGTTTGTACTTGTCCTGGGCGTATACCTTGGTGCAATAGGCTTCTTTGGTGCCGGCGTCGTCGGTCTCCTCAAAGCCCCGCGCGTCTTGGATGAGACACATGGTAGTGCTGTCGGAGTGAGCCTTGGCCTTCTCGTCCCATTGGGTAAGGTCGAGGCCCCACGTGTGGCCGCTTACACTGTTGCCGGCGAGCCTAAATCGACGCAGCAGGACGATCTTTCCGCGCACCTCGCCCAGTGTGGGAACGCGACTCGCCGTATAGAACAGATCGGGGTTATCGCCCAAAACCTTGGCAAAAGCCGTCGTAACACTTTCGTCGGTAGCCTCATCGTTGCCGCGTGATACAAGCATGATGAGCGCTTCTCTCGGGTTTTCGCTCAAAAACGTTTTAAAGTACCCGATGACATCGGAGAGATGCAGATAGTTCCCGTCTTTTTTGAGTAGGTAGAAAATCCCGTGGTCGATGCCGGGGTCATCGCCCTTTCCGAGCCGGATATCAAAATAGCGAATGCCTTCGAGCAACTGCGTGGGAATGTAATCCTGCTGGCATTTTACTTGCGAGGATTGGGGCTCAGTGTCGTTGTCCACGCTACAGGTGCCCGAATCGTGCGTACCCGGGATGCTCAGCTCGTCGAGGAACTTGTTGTCGTCGACGTATTTCATCCAACATGGCCCATCGACGTAGCTGCTGTACGTGATCCAGTCGAGGCTGCTAACCGTGGCATCGTTCTTTTTCATGTCGTAACCGATAAGTTCGAGCTCCCACGGAATGCTCTTACTCTTACTCTTATGACAGATCTTATTGTTGTCCTGGTCTTCGCCGTTCGATTCTATTGCCAGGTACTTAATGTCTTTTTTCTCGGTTTCTTTCTCGACCGTGCGGTCTCGGATGATATAGGTTCCGTTTGATTGACGCTCGAACGCAAAAGAGCGGCTGGGCTTGCCGTCATGCTCGCCACTCCATACGTGGATGACCTTTCCGTCTTTGTCCGAGTCGCCATCGACCGACCAAATGCTGTAGCCCGTCTTTTTATGCTCTTCGAAATTGAGCAAGGTGCGGATAGCATACCAGTTTGTATCGTCATTCTTGGTCGTTACGTTCTCAAGGATGAGCTTGCTGGATGTGCCGTCATTAAACAGATGGCAGACGTTGCCGATGACGTTGCCGTCTTCGTTAACGCTTGCGGTGCGAAAATAGCCCGCGGGGCGAAGGCGAATGACGAAATTGTCGAGGCTGACCGACGCTGTGGCAGCGTCGTCTGCAAATGCCGCTCGTGGGCCAATGCCCAATGCCGCGGTTTCGGGCAGGCTTGCAAGTGGCGACAACGCCGCGAGTCCAAGGCCCAACGTAAATGCTCGGCGGCTGATGGCGTGGTGTTCGGTCATAACTTCTCCATTCGTAGAGTGCGGTTATGCGATAGTTTTGGTCACTATACTGCTCAGATGTTTAAAGATGCTGGTTTAATTGTCTGCGCGGCGCAATAAATCGGCGGGCGGACGTGTTGGGGTACTTGTCGTTTTCGTACTGTTGCTACATTTGGAGCGGTTCCGGCGTCCGGCATCCTCGCGTTCGTTGGCTACCGGCATAAGAAAGGGAGGGTCGGTTTACCGGCCCTCCCTGGGTACGAAGCGCTGGGGTACCGCCGCTTGTTAGCACTGCGCCCGTGTTTCCCGCTGCGCTCGCCAGTTACTTAGCGCTTGATCTCGATATCGTCGAGCTTGACGTCCATGGCCTCGGTCTTGGCCTCGGCGATGTCGTCGGCAAATTCCAGAGACTTCATCATGGTCTCGACGGCGTCCTTGTGCTCCTCGACGTTGTCGATGCGCACGTACACGCTGCCGCCGTCAACGTCGGTGAAGTACTCGGTCGTCACGCCGCCAGTGTGCGTGTAGGAAGCGTTACGCCAGGACTTGCCGTTGTACTTGACGGGATCATTCTCGGTCCACTCAAAGTCGGTCTTCCACTTGGCCTCGTAGTCGAACAGCTCGTCGGCGTTCTTGTCAGAGTCGAAGATGGGGATGAAGCGATCGCTGGCGTGCTCGCTCTCGGTGAACTTAAACTGGGCCCTATCGGCCGTGTCGCCGGCAACGTCGGTGATCTCGACGCCCTCGGGGACCTCGACCTTAAACCAAATGAAGTCGGTCCTCATATCCACAGCTGGCTTTTCTGCTCCGCCGCCACCGCCACTTCCGGTAGCGCCGCCGCTGCCACCGCAGCCCACCAGGGCAACTGCGGCAAAGAGGCTTATGCAGAGGGTGAGAATCGCAAAGGCCTTCTTTTTCATGGTCGTGTCCTCCTCGATCTGTAACCGCCCATGGATTACCTGCCTTTACTGTACGCGCGGACGGCTCGCTAGGGTGGGCCATGTGTCCCATTCTGAGGGCCGGATTTGCGCCGTTAAGTGGCAATATGTTCGGGCGCAAAAGAGGGGAGGGCTGGTGCTGTCGGCCCTCCCCGGGTTGGGCGCCCGTTGTTTTAATGGGGCGCATGTGCGCGGGTGCGCGTAGGCGCGTGCGGGTGTCCCGTTACTTGATCTCGATGCTCGAAATCTCGACTTCGCGTGCCTCGGAAACTGCCTCTTCCATGTCATCGGGGAACTCGATGGAGTTGAGGAGTGCCTCGGCTTCTTTCTTGTGCTGGTCGAAGTTCGAGATGAGGACGTAGACGCTTCCCGGCTCAACATCGGTAAAAAGCATGGTTGAGATGCCGCTGTTGTCCTCGTATGTTCCGACGAGCCACGTCCTGCCGTTATACTCGACGGACCCGCCATCCTTCCACTGGAACGTATCCCCCTTCTTTTCCGCCTGGTCGGCGTGGGATTCCTCGGCCGTCAGCGCTTTTTTCCAAACGGGGATAAAGCGATCGGCCGAGGCGTTCTCGTCTTCGGGGAAGGTGAGCTGGACCCTGTCGGCGTTCTTGCCGGCGGAGTCGCTTACGCCGACGCCCTCGGGCATCTCGACCTTAAACCAGATAAAGTCGGTCTTCTTGGCGACGGGGACCTTTTCCTTGCTCTCGCTCTTGGGGGCGCTGCCGCCGCCCGATGCGCTCCCGCCGCAGCCGACAAGGGCAAACGCGGCAAAGAGGGCGATGCAAAGGGAGAGGATCGATAGGGTCTTTTTCTTCATGGTGGCGTCCTCCTTGTCTGCCGATGACATCACGGCGCCGCATGCTGTTGGGGTACTGATTGCGCTGGCGGCGGATGTCTCTGTGTACTGTGCGGCTTATGCCTCCGTTCATCGCTTATGGCCGTTGCTCGGCCGTGCCCCAACGGGTCCCTTACTTATAGATATGCCCCAGTTTGTGCCGTTCGGGAGTCTCGAAAGGTGGGCCATGTGTCCCATGTTTGCGTTGACATGGCCTATCGTGTGCCATAGAAATCCGCGATGGCCAGGTGCGCTGACGCTCGCGTACTTATGGGCTAGACTTAGCACCATTACGTGATCGATGCGGTCGGCCGACGTCGGCCGCCCGACCGATATATATGACTTGAAGGTGCGTGTGCGTATGAGCCAAGAGATGATGGATAAAACCTGTCGCGGTTTTGCCGAGGCGCTGGCCGCGCGCGAGCCAGTTCCCGGTGGTGGCAGCGCGAGCGCTTTTGTGGGCGCGCTGGGCGCCTCGCTGTGCGGAATGGTTGCCCGCTACGGTGCGACCAATCCCGCGCTTGCTGATCGTGCGGATGACCTGACGCGTGCGTTTGCCCAGGCAGACGAGTTGGCGCAGGAACTAGTGGGCCTGGTTGCCGAGGATGTGCGTGCGTACGGCCAGGTGTCTGCGGCATACGGTATTCCGCGCGAGGACCCGGCTCGACCGGCTGCGATTCAGGACGCGTTGCACGTGGCGGCCATGCCGCCGTATCGGATCATGGATGCCTGCGGGCGCGCGCTGGCGCTGCTCGAGGACATGGCAGACAAAGGCTCGCGCCAGTTGCTGTCCGACGTGGCGTGCGGTGCCGTATTCTGCCGCGCCGCCATGCAGGGCGCGAGCCTGACGCTCTTTGCCAACACCACATCTATGAAAGACCGGGCGCGCGCCGAGGAACTCGAGGCGGCGTGCGATGAGTTGCTCGACACATGGTTGCCGCGCGCCGATGCGCTGGCGCGCCGCGCCTCCGACGCTGCAAGGAAGAGAGGATAGCCATGGCTGAACTGCTGAAGGGTGCTCCCGTTGCTCGCGCTTTGACCGAGGAACTTGCTGCTCGCTGTGCAGCCCTGCGCGAGCGCGGTGTTGTACCGACGCTGGCCATCGTTCGTGTGGGCGAGCGCGAGGACGACCTGTCCTACGAGCGCGGTGCCCTCAAGCGCTGCGAGAAGGTTGGCATTGAGACTCGCCGCGTTTTGCTTCCTGCCGATGTTTCGCAGGACGAGCTGTTGACGGCCGTCGAGGACATCAATACCGATTCGGCTGTTCATGGCTGTCTGATGTTCCGCCCGCTGCCCGCCGGCCTTGACGAGAACGCCGTCGCCGCAGCGCTCGATCCCGCCAAGGACGTTGACTCCATGACGCCGGCTTCACTGCTCACCACGCTTTCGGGGCGCGGCGAGGGTTTTGCCCCCTGCACAGCCGAAGCCGTGCTTGCTTTGCTGGATCATTACGGCGTTGAGCTGGATGGGGCCAAGGTTGCTGTGGTCGGACGCTCACTGGTAATTGGCCGCCCCGTTGCCGCCATGCTTACGGCGCGCAACGCAACCGTGACGACGTGCCATACGCATACGCGCGATCTTGCCGCCGAGTGCTGTGCTGCCGACATTGTGGTTGCCGCCGTTGGACGCGCGCGCACGATTGGCGCAGATGCGGTCCGCGAGGACCAGGCGATTATCGATGTTGGCATTAATTGGGACGAAGCCGCTGGCAAGCTGGTCGGCGACGTCGATTTTGATGCCGCGGAGCCGGTTGTTGGCGCAATCACCCCCGTGCCGGGTGGCGTGGGCGCCGTGACGACAGCAATTCTCGCCAAGCACGTGATCGAGGCGGCTGAGCGCGCGGTAAAATAGGCGTTTGGAGGCTGTTTAGGGGGTTGGTTAGATACCCTGTGGTCGCGCGCGCAGACGTGGTGTAAGAGTGTCCTGAGGTCCGTCGCTGCAAGTC
>OFMD01000396.1_pt1 | contig 35494 bp, 27 predicted proteins | sample 1541211 | NCBI WGS metagenome assembly OFMD01 (sample SAMN04209231, study PRJEB22552) | human gut metagenome | biome: gut; material: feces | host: Homo sapiens | place: USA: Oklahoma | reverse complement strand
CAGCCTTGGCTCTCCCTCTGGGAGAGCTGTCGGCGCAGCCGACTGAGAGGGCCTGTAGGGACGGACAAACCCCGTTCGCCCGCAGGTCACTGCTGAGAGGACCGCAGCAGCTCCTGCTGAATGTCCCACAGCTTCCGGGACAGGTCTACCACATACTTGTGGGGATAATCGAACCGCTTCACCTCGTCCCACAGGGTGTCCACCTGCTGGCGGCAATAGGCCTGGATCTCCGGCAGGGAAGGGGAGTCATACACCCGCCTGCCGTTGAGGAAAATAGGCACCAGCAGCTCCCGGGCCGTGAAGTTGTACACGGTTTTCTTTTTCCAGGTGGCCATGGGGTCGAAGATCTCCATGTCCTGGCTGTCGTCCACCGTCTCGTCGTGGAGGGTGATCAGGTCGGCAATGGCCTTGCCGGTATCCCGGCCATAGAAGCGGTAGACCTTCTTGAAGTGGGGAATGGTGATCTTCTCCACGTTTTCGCTGACCTTGATCTTGGGGATGATGTTTCCCTCATCGTCCTCCACCGCCGCCAGCTTGTATACGCCGCCGAACACCGGCTCGGACCGGGCGGTGATCATCCGCTCACCCACGCCGAACATATCGATCTGGGCGCCCTGCAAAAACAGATCCTGGATCAGATACTCGTCCAGGGAGTTGGACACGGTGATTTTGCATTCGGTCCACCCGGCGTCGTCCAGCATCTTCCGGGCCTTCCGGGTCAGATACGCCATGTCGCCGGAGTCCAGCCGGATGCCGCACTTGGTGATGCCCATGGGCTTGAGCACCTCATTGAAGGCCCGGATGGCGTTGGGCACGCCGGATTTCAGGGTGTTGTAGGTATCCACCAGCAGCGTGGCGTTGGTGGGGTAAATTTCGCAGTACGTCTTGAAAGCATCATACTCCGTGTCGAACATCTGCACCCAGGCGTGAGCCATGGTGCCCCCGGCGGGCACACCGTACAGCTGGTCGGAGATGGTGCAGGCGGTGCCGCCGCAGCCGCCGATATACGCGGCCCGTGCGCCGATGATGGCGGCGTCGGCGCCCTGGGCCCGGCGGGAGCCGAACTCCAGCACCGTGCGGCCCCGTGCAGCCCGGACGATGCGGTTGGCCTTGGTGGCAATGAGGCTCTGGTGGTTGATGGTCAGCAGGGTAAAGGTCTCGATAAGCTGTGCTTCAATGGCCGGAGCCCGCACCACCACCAGCGGCTCCTTGGGGAACACCGGGGTCCCCTCCGGCACGGCGTAAATGTCGCCGGTAAACCGGAAATTGGCCAGATATTCCAGGAATTCCTCGCAGAACAGGTTCCGCCCCCGAAGATACGCAATGTCCTCCTGGGTGAAGTGCAGGTTCTCGATGTAGTCGATCAGCTGCTCCAGGCCCGCGGCGATGGCAAAGCCGCCCTGGTCCGGCACCCGGCGGAAGAACACGTCAAAATACGTGATCTTATCCTTGAAGCCGTTCTCGAAATACCCGTTGCCCATGGTCAGCTCATAAAAGTCGCAGAGCATGGTCATGTTCAGCTTTTCCTCAATGTTCATCCTTCAATACCTCAGATTTTCGTTATACTTGCAGGGGGTGCCCGCCTATGATAGCCGGTTTCCGCCCCCCAATGCAATCGCTTGCTTTACGCATCCCTGCGGAAATAGTGCTTGGCGCAGAATTCCCGCCGCACCTCAATGCGGCCCTCGTCTGCCAGCCAGTCCACAAAGTTGGCAAAATTCCGCTCCACCACGCTGAACTTGAACTCATTGTGGGTCCGGACGTTTTCTTTTTTGCAGAAGGTATAGATCCACTGGTCAAAGGACATGCCGTCCTCCAGGCAGTCCAGCACCTCCTGCCCCTTGTCCAGGATAAACGCAAGGTTCCGGTCGATCAGCGGCCCGATATCCGTCAGCACCTGCTTGTGGGCGATGATGTATGCCGGGCACCGCAGCGCCCGCAGGCTCTCCTTGCTTTCCAGGTCCCGGGCGATGAACATGCTGGTGGGCAGCTTGGCCCCCTCGATCTGCCCCTCGTCAATGAGGCAGTCTCCCACATAGGCCACGTTGTCCGGGGTCACAATGCCGATGTGTCCGGCGGAGTGTCCCGGCAGCTGCAATATGCCGAACCGCGCCCCGCAGAAGTCCACATGGTCTGCGTCGGCGGGGATGATCACGTCCGCCAGAAAGCACTCCTCCAGGAAGTATTCGTGGCTCTTGCCATAGGTCAGGGCCACATAGTTGGCCCGGTACGCATCGGGATTCACGGAGATGCCCGCCTCGATGATCTGGGCCGCCGCCTGGCAGCCGTACCGCTGCTGCAAGTAGCGGACGTTGCCTGTGTGGTCAAAGTGGGCGTGGGAGCACAGAATCCCCCGCAGCCGGAACCCGTTGTCCTCAATAAGATTCGTCAGGGCGCTGCGGTCCAGCTTGGCGTATCCCGTGTCCATCAGCACGATGTCCTTGTCCGTCAGCTTATATACCGGCATCAGCGCCGTGGCCCCCACGGCGGCATAGGTTCTTCCGTATACGTGCCGCAGCTCCATATTTCGTCCCCCTCCATGGTGCAATATTCTATATTATATACCCTTCGACGGGAAAAAACAACCTCGGAAAAATTTCCGTTTACCCCCTATGCAAAACCAGAAAAATAAGGTAAAATACACCTAAGTATAGATAGGGAGGATTCTGTCAATGGACGAACCGAAGTATAAGCGGGTGCTGCTGAAGATCAGCGGCGAGGCCCTGGCCGGCGACAAGCACTTCGGCCTGGACTTCCAGGTCATGGGCCGGGTGGCCGACGTCATCAAGGAGTGCGTGGCCATGGGCGTCCAGGTGGGCGTGGTCATCGGCGGCGGCAACTTCTGGCGCGGCGTCAAAAACGGCGAGGGCCACATCGAGCGCACCCGCGCCGACCATATGGGCATGCTGGCCACCGCCATGAACTGCATGGCCATGGCCGACGTGCTGGAGCAGAAGGGCGTGGACGTCCGGGTCCAGACAGCGCTGGAGATCAAGGAGGTGGCGGAGCCCTACATCCGGGCCCGTGCCGTGCGCCATCTGGAAAAGGGCCGCGTGGTGATCTTCGGCTGCGGCGTGGGCTGCCCCTTCTTCTCCACGGATACCGCCGCCGTGCTTCGCGCCGCCGAGATCGGCGCCGATGTGATCCTGCTGGCCAAGAACATCGACGGCGTGTACGACTGCGACCCCGCCAAGAACGCCAACGCCGTGAAGTTCGACGCCATCACCTACGACGAGGTGCTCAAGCGCCGCCTGGCCGTCATGGATTCCACTGCCACCAGCCTGTCCATGGACAACCACATTCCCGTGCTGGTGTTCGCGCTGAAGGACCCCTACAACATCGTCCGTGCCCTGCGCGGCGAAAAAATCGGAACAATTGTGAAGGAGGCATAACCCCATGCTGAAAGACGAGTACAAGATTTACGAGGAAAAAATGAAGAAGAGCATCGAATCCGTTGCCAACGACTTTGCCGCCGTCCGCGCAGGCCGTGCCAACGCTTCCGTGCTCAACCGCATCCATGTGGACTACTACGGCACCCCCACCCCCATCCAGCAGATCGCGTCCGTGGCCTCTCCCGATCCCCGCAGCCTGGTCATCACCCCCTGGGACGCCTCTGCCCTCAAGGGCATTGAAAAGGCCATCCAGGAGTCCGACCTGGGCATCAACCCCCAGAACGACGGCAAGTCCATCCGCCTGAGCTTCCCCCAGCTGACGGAGGAGCGCCGCAAGGACCTGGTCAAGCAGATCCGCAAGTATACCGAGGGCGGCAAGGTGGCCGTGCGCAACATCCGCCGCGACGCCATGGAGAATTTCAAGAAGCAGCAGAAGGCCTCCGAGATCACCGAGGACGAGCTGAAGATGGCGGAAAAGGACCTGCAGAAGCTGACCGACGACAGCTGCAAGGAGCTGGATAAGCTCCTGGAAAACAAGGAAAAGGAGCTCCTGTCTGTCTGATGGGCCTGTTTTCCAAAAAAATCCATCATCACGGGGCGGGGCAGGTGGACATGAGCCGCCTGCCCCGCCACATCGCTATTATTATGGACGGCAACGGTCGTTGGGCGAAGCAGCGCGGCCTGCCTCGCACTGCCGGACATAAAGTAGGGGCCGAGACCTTCCGCAAGATCGCCACCTATTGCAAGGATCTGGGGGTGGAATACCTGACGGTGTACGCCTTCTCTACGGAGAACTGGAAGCGTCCCGCCGACGAGGTGGGGGTCATTATGGGCCTTCTGAAGCAATATATGCTGGAGGCCATCGACTCTATGGAGCGTGATCAGATCCGCCTGCGCTTTCTGGGGGACCTGTCCGCCATCTCGCCGGAGCTTCAGGCCCTGGTGGACCGCACCAATGAAATTTCCAGCCATATCCACGGCTTTCAGGCCAACGTCTGCCTGAACTACGGCGGCCGGGACGAGATCCTCCACGCCGCCCGCCGCTTCGCACAGGACTGCACCCGGGGCGAGGCCGTCCCGGAGGACCTTACCGAGGAGGGCTTTTCCTCCTATCTGTACTCTGCCGGCATCCCGGACCCGGAGCTCATCATCCGCACCAGCGGCGAGGAGCGCCTGTCCGGCTTTCTGCTGTGGCAGTGCGCCTATTCGGAGTTTTACTTCTGCGATACCCTGTGGCCGGACTTCGACAGCCGGGCCCTGGACCAAGCCATCATCGCCTACCAGAGCCGCGACCGGCGGTTCGGCGGCGTGAAATAGAGAGGATACAACTATGAAACAGAGGATATTGGTGGCCGTGGTGGGGATTCCCGCCCTGCTGGCGGTGCTGTGCATCGCCCCGGCCTGGGCCACGGCCCTGCTGCTGGCGGCCCTGACCGTCATCGCCGCCCACGAGCTGCTGACGGCGGTGTGCGGCCCGGACAAGGCCCGCCGCTGGACGGTACTTCCCGCCGTGTGCGGCGTGCTGCTGCTGGCCCGGGCGGTGTGGCCCGGCTGCGCCGCCCTGGAGGGCCTGCTGCTGGCGGCGGCCCTGACCCTGCCCCTGTCCGGAGTCCTGACCTACGGAAAGCCTCATGCCCTGACGTTTACCGACGTGTGCGCCATGGCCGCGGCGGGCTTTGCCATTCCCTGGGCCTTCTCCGGGCTGTATGGCCTGCGCACCCTGGATAACGGCTATCTCCTGGTGCTGACGCCCCTGGTGGCGGCCTTCTGCAGCGACTCCCTGGCCCTGTTCACCGGCATGGCCTGCGGAAAGCATAAGCTGGCCCCCCTGGTCAGCCCCCACAAAACCGTGGAGGGTGCCCTGGGCGGTCTGGCAGGCGGCATGGCCGGCATGGCCGTTTTCTGCGCGGTGTTCCGGGCCATGACCCACACGGCCCTGAGCTATTCCCTGTGCATTGCCCTGGGCCTGCTGGGCGCGGTGCTGGGGGAGCTGGGGGATCTGAGCTTCTCCGCCGTCAAGCGCCAGTACGGCATCAAGGATTACGGACGCCTGCTGCCGGGCCACGGCGGCGTGCTGGACCGGTTCGACAGCGTGCTGTTTGCCGCCCCGGTGCTGTGCGCCCTGCTGCGGGCCCTGGCGGCGTAAGGGGAGGGCGTCCATGACAAAAACCATCTCCCTGCTGGGCTCCACCGGCTCCATCGGCCGCCAGACCCTCCAGGTGGCCCGTGAGCTGGGCCTTACCGTGGCGGCCCTTACCGCCAACCGCCAGGTGGACCTGCTGGAGCGGCAGGCCCGGGAGTTTCACCCCCAGCTGGCGGTGCTGTATGACCGGGACGCCGCCCGTCAGCTGCGCCTGCGGCTGTCGGATACGGATATCCGGGTGGCGGAGGGGCCGGAGGGTCTGCTGCTGGCGGCCCAGCTGCCCCAGGCCGACACCGTGGTCACCGCTGTTATGGGCAGCGTGGGCCTGGAGCCCACCCTGGCTGCCATCCGGCAAAAAAAACGCATCGCCCTGGCCAATAAGGAGACCCTGGTCTGCGCCGGGGAGCTGGTCATGGCCCAGGCGGAGCGCTGGGGGGCGGACATCGTCCCCGTGGACTCCGAGCACAGCGCCATTTTCCAGAGTCTCCAGGGCTGCCGGGACCGGAATGAGGTCCGGCGGCTGCTGCTGACCTGCTCCGGCGGCCCCTTCTTCGGCCGCAGCTTCCGGGACCTGGAAGGGGTCACTCCCGCCGATGCCCTGAAGCATCCCAACTGGTCCATGGGTGCAAAAATCACCATCGACTCTGCTACCCTGATGAACAAGGGGCTGGAGGTCATCGAGGCCATGCGGCTGTACCGTCTGCCGGTGGAGCAGGTGGACGTGGTGATCCACCGCCAGAGCATCGTTCATTCCCTGGTGGAGTACCGGGACGGCGCCATGATCGCCCAGCTGGGCACCCCGGATATGAAGCTCCCCATCCGCTATGCCTTCACCTGGCCTCACCGGGCCCCCAGCCCGGATACGCCCCTGGACCTGCTGACCTGCGGGGACCTGACGTTCCGGGCTCCGGACCTGGACGCCTTCCCCTGCCTGCGCATTGCCCGCCAGTGCGCCAAAGCCGGCGGCACCGCCTGCGCCATTATGAACGGTGCCAACGAGGCGGCGGTGGCCCTGTTTCTGCAGGAGCGTGTGGGCTTCAACGACATTCCCCGCCTGGTGGAGTCCGCCCTTTCCCGGGTGGAGGTGAAATATGCCCCGGACCTTCCGGATATACTGGAAGCAGACAGACAGGCGCGAGCCGCTGTACTGCAAACGGTAGGAGACATGGTATGATCTATATTTTAGCTGCGATCCTGATATTCGGCGTGCTCATCGCCGTCCACGAGCTGGGCCACTTTCTGGCGGCCAAGGCCTGCGGCGTGCGGGTCAACGAGTTCGCCATCGGCATGGGCCCCGCCCTGTTCAAAAAGACCAGGGGCGATACCACCTATGCTCTGCGCCTGCTGCCCATCGGCGGCTTCTGCGCCATGGAGGGGGAGGAGGAGGACTCCGATGACCCCGCTGCCCTGAATAACCAGGGCTTCTGGCGCAAGCTCCTGATCTTTGCCGCCGGCGCCCTGATGAACTTCCTCACGGGCCTTGTCATCATTCTGGTGCTTTACGCCGGGGTCAAGGCCGTCAACGTCCCGGTGATCCACGGCTTCGCCGACGGCTGCCCGCTGGAATCCGCCTCCGGCCTTCAGGTGGGCGACCGCATCCTGTCCATCGACGGGGAGCGCATCTACACCTTCAGCGACGTGTCCCTGCTGCTGGGCCGCAACAAGACCGGCGACTTCGACCTGGTCATCCGCCGGGACGGCCAGAAGCTCCGTCTGGAGAATTTCCACATGGAGCGCGGCGAGTACCTGGATCAGTCCGGCCAGAAATTCACCGGCTTCGGCCTGTATTTCGGCGCCCAGGAGCTGACCTTCGGCGGCCGCCTGGAATACTGCTGGAACCAGGCGGTGGACTTTGTCCGCCTGGTGCGCCTGAGCCTCCAGATGCTCATCACCGGCGAGGCGGGCTTTTCCGATATGAGCGGCCCCGTGGGCATCGTGTCCACCATCACCACCGTGGGCGAGCAGTCGGAAAATGCCCGGGCCGCCGCCGCCAACATCGCGTACCTGGCAGCCCTCATCGCCGTGAACCTGGCGGTGATGAACCTGCTGCCCCTGCCCGCTCTGGACGGCGGCAAGATTTTCTTCCTGGTGGTCAACGCCCTGTCCCTGCGCATCATCCGCAAGCAGATCCCCGCCAGGTTTGAAAATTACGTCCATCTGGCCGGCTTTGTCCTTCTCATGGGCCTCATGCTGGTCATCACCTTCCACGACGTCATCAAGCTGTTTCAATAGCGGCGGACCGTCCCGGAATGGGGCCGGCGTCTTTGCCGGCCCCATTTCGCCGCCCCGTGCGGCGCATTTTACTCGCAAGGAGGATATAAACCATGAGCAAGCAGATTCATGTGGGCGCCGTGGCCGTGGGCGGCGGCGCGCCGGTCAGCATCCAATCCATGTGCAATACCCCTACCCAGGACGTGGAGCGTACCGTCTCCCAGATCCTCCGCCTGGAGGGGGCTGGGTGCCAGATCATCCGGGTGGCGGTGCCGGATATGGACGCCGCCCGGGCCATCGGCCCCATCCGCCGCCGCATCCACATCCCCCTGGTGGCGGATATCCACTTTGACTACCGCCTGGCCCTGGAGTGCGTCCGCCAGGGGGTGGACAAGATCCGTATCAACCCCGGCAACATCGGCTCCGCGGAAAAGGTCCGTGCCGTGGCCGACGCCTGCCGGGACCGGGGCATCCCCATCCGTATCGGCGTCAACGGCGGCTCCCTGGAGCGGGAGCTGCTGCAAAAATACGGCGGCGTCACCGCCCAGGCCCTGGTGGACAGCGCCCTGGGCCACGTCCGCCTGCTGAACGACTGCGGCTTCGACGATATCTGCATCTCCGTCAAGTGCTCCCGGGTACCGGTGAACATGGAGGCCTACCGCATGCTCCACCAGCAGACGCCCTATCCTCTGCACCTGGGAGTCACCGAGGCCGGCACGCCCCGCCTGGGGGTGCTGAAATCCGCCATCGGCATCGGCGGCCTGCTGTGCCAGGGCATCGGCGATACCCTCCGGGTCAGCCTGACGGCGGACCCGGAGGAGGAAGTCCGGGCCGCCCTGGATATTCTCTCTGCCGCCGGCCTGCGGCAGACGGGGCCCAATCTGATCTCCTGTCCCACCTGCGGCCGCACCAAATACGACATGATCCCCATCGCCCGGGAGGTGGAGCGCCGCCTCCAGGGCTGCACCAAGCCCATCACCGTGGCCGTCATGGGCTGCGTGGTCAACGGCCCCGGCGAGGCCCGGGCTGCCGACGTGGGCATCGCCGGAGGCGACGGCGAGGGTCTGCTGTTCCGCCATGGCGAAATTCTGTACAAGGTGCCCCAGGACAAGCTGGTGGACGCCCTGATGGACGAGATCGACAAGCTATAAGGAGGGATGCCCTCATATGTGCGATAAAATACCGTTTTTTACCTTTTTTGAGAGCTTTGTGCCGCCCCGTGAGCTGGGTCTGCTGCTCCACGACGCCTGCGTGGTGGGCGGCAGCATGGACCGTGCCCAGCGCACCATGGAGCTGGAGCTGACGGCCTCCGCCCCGCTGCCGGAGGCCGCCGTCACCGCCCTGCGCCAGCTGCTGATGGACCAATACGGCCTGCGCCAGCTGCGCCTGAGCTTCCGCACCCCCCAGCGCGCAGATGACAGGTCCGACGTCCTCATGGGCCGGGAGATCAAGGGCAAGCCCGTCTCCATCGACGGCCTGAACCCCAAAATGGGCGCCGTGGTGATCGAGGGCAAGGTCTTTGCCGCCGAGTGCTACGAGACCCGCAAGCCCGGGGTCTGGCGGCTGACCTTCGACATGACGGACTACCGGAATTCCGTCACCGTCACCAAGTACATGGAGGGCAAGGAGGCCCAGTCCATGCAGAACGCCGTGTCCCCGGGCATGTGGCTCCGGGTCCAGGGCAATGTGGAGCTCAGCCGCGACGGCAAGGACATTCAGCTGCGCCCCTTCCACATCATGAAGATCCCCCACAAGCCCCGGGAGGACACCGCCCCGGAGAAGCGGGTGGAGCTGCACCTGCACACGAAGATGTCCAACATGGACGCCCTGACCGACACCGCTTCCGTCATCAGGCAGGCCATCTCCTGGGGCCACCCGGCCATTGCCATCACCGACCACGGCGTGGCCCAGTCCTTCCCCGACGCCTGGCACACCGCCAAGGGCAAAATTAAAATTCTCTACGGCGTAGAGGGCTATTTCATCAACAATCTGGACGACCGCATCGCCGTCCACGGCCCCCAGGACCAGGACTTTTCCGACGAGATCGTCTGCTTCGATATTGAGACCACCGGCCTGAAGGTGGACCGGGAGGCCATCACCGAGATCGGTGCCGTGGTGCTGAAAAACGGCCAGGTCACCGACCGGTTCCAGACCTTCGTGAACCCCGGCCGCCGCCTGACGCCGGAGATCATCGGCCTCACCGGCATCACCGACGCCATGCTTTCCGGCGCCCCGTCCCCCAAGGAGGCCCTGACGGCCTTTCTGTCCTTTGTGAACGGCCGCCCCCTGGCGGCCCACAACGCCGAATTTGACATCAGCTTCATCCGGGCCGGCTGCCGCCGGGAGGGCATCCCCTTTGACCCCACCTATGTGGACTCCCTGATCCTGGCCCAGAATCTCCTGCCGGAGCTGCACAAGTTCAAGCTGGACATCGTGGCCGGGTATCTGGACCTGCCCGCCTTCAATCACCACCGGGCCTCCGACGACGCGGCCATGGTGGCCTACATGCTGATCCCGTTCTTTGAGAAGATGGAGCGGGAGCTGGGCATCCGCCGGCTCCAGGACATCAACCCCCAGATGCTGAAGCTGCGGCCCCAGGGCAGCAAGTCCAGCCGCTTCCCCAAGCACATCATCATCCTGGCCAAGAACAAAATGGGCCTCAAGCACCTGTACCAGCTGATCTCCGCCTCCAACCTGCAATACTTCAAGCGGGTGCCCATCATCCCCAAAACCGAGCTGATGGCCCATCGGGAGGGGCTCATCATCGGCTCGGCCTGCGAGGCCGGCGAGCTGTTCCAGGCGGTGAAGGACCACAAGGACTGGGCCGAGCTCAGGCGCATCGCGTCGTTTTACGACTATCTGGAAATTCAGCCCATCTGCAACAATATGTTCATGCTCCGCAACGGCGACGTCCAGTCGGAGGGGGAGCTGCGGGAGTTCAACCGCACCATCGTCCGCCTGGGCCAGGAGCTGGGAAAGCCCGTCTGCGCCACCGGCGACGTCCACTTCCAGGAGCCGGAGGACGAGACGTACCGCCATATCCTCCTGGCCAGCAAGAAGTTCCCCGACGCCGACGCGCCTCTGCCCATCTATTTCAAGACCACCACCGAGATGCTGGAGGAGTTTTCCTATCTGGGCCAGGACCTGGCCCATCAGGTGGTCATCGACAATCCCCGCCGCATCGCCGATCTGGTGGAGGAAATTGAGCTGCTGCCTCCGGGCCAGCTGTTCCCGCCCCGCCTGGAAAAATCCCAGGAGGACCTGAACCGCCTGGTGTGGGACAAGTGTCACGCCCTGTACGGCGACCAGCCCCCCCAGATGGTGGTGGACCGGCTGAATGTGGAGCTGGGCAGCATCCTGGGCAAATACGACGTGGTGTATATGTCCGCCCAGAAGCTGGTGCAGCGCAGCCTGGAAAACGGCTACCTGGTTGGCTCCCGGGGCTCCGTCGGCTCGTCCCTGGTGGCCTATATGTCCGGCATCACCGAGGTGAACTCCCTGCCGCCCCACTACCGCTGCCCCAACTGCCGCCATGTGGAATTTGTCACCGACGGCAGCTACGGCTGCGGGGCGGACATGCCGGACAAATGCTGCCCGGAGTGCGGCACGAAATACGTCAAGGACGGCTTCGACATTCCCTTTGAGACGTTCCTGGGCTACGGCGGCGGCAAGGTGCCGGATATCGACCTGAACTTCTCCGGCGAATACCAGGCCCGGGCCCACCGCCACGCCATCGAGATGTTCGGCCAGACCCAGGTGTTCCGGGCCGGCACCATCGGAACCCTGGCGGAAAAGACCGCCTTCGGCTTTGTCCGCAAATACCTGGACGAGCGGGGCCTCACCGCCGGCAGCGCCGAGGTGAACCGCCTGACCCAGGGCTGCGTGGGGGTCCGCCGCACCACCGGCCAGCACCCCGGCGGCCTGGTGGTGGTCCCCGACGACATGGATGTGGAGGATTTCACCGCCGTGCAGCACCCCGCCGACGCCGAGGACGCCGACACCATCACCACCCATTTTGAATACCACTGCATGGAGGATAACCTGCTGAAGCTGGACATGCTGGGCCACGATGACCCCACCATGATCCGCATGCTGGAGGACCTCACCGGGGTCAACGCCCGGACCATCCCCCTGGACGACCCGGACACCATGAGCATCTTCACCTCCTCCCGGGTGCTGGGCTTTGAAAACGACGAGCTGCTGGGCCCCACCGGGGCCGTGGCCATTCCGGAGTTCAACACCCGGTTCACCCGGGGCATGCTGGTGGATACCCAGCCCAAGGATTTCAATACCCTGGTGCGCCTGTCCGGCTTCTCCCACGGCACCGACGTGTGGCTGGGCAATGCCCGGGACCTGATCGTCAGCGGCACTGCCTCCGTTCTGGAGACCGTGGGCTGCCGGGACGACATCATGCTCTATCTCATCCATATGGGTCTGGACCCCAAAATGAGCTTCAAGATCATGGAGGCCGTCCGGAAGGGCAAGGTGAAAAAGGGCGGCTTCCAGGACGGGTGGGAGGATGCCATGCGGGCCCATGAGGTGCCCGACTGGTACATTGACTCCCTGGCCAAGATCGGCTATCTGTTCCCCAAGGCCCACGCCGTGGCCTATGTGATGATGGCCTTCCGCATCGCCTGGTTCAAGGTCCACGAGCCCCTGGCGTTCTACGCCACCTTCTTCACCGTCCGGGCCAAGGCCTTCGACGCGGAATACTGCTGCGCCGGCATTGACGCCGTGAAGCGGAAGATCCGTGAGATCGAGAACAACAAGGATGCCACCGCCGTGGAGCAGAGCCTGATGGTCACCCTGGAGGTGTGCTACGAGTTCTATCTCCGTGGCTTCCACTTTGACACCATCAGCATCTACGACTCCCAGGCTACCGCCTTCAAGATCACGGAGAACGGCCTGCTGCCCCCCTTCGTCTCCGTCCGGGGCCTGGGCGAGACCGCCGCCCTGGACACCGTGGAAAAGCGGAAGGGAAAGACCTTCATCTCCGTGGAGGAGTTCGCCGCCTGCTGCAGCAAGCTGTCCAAAACCCACATCGAGCAGCTGAAGGCCCTGGGGGCCTTTGCCGGCATGGCGGACACCAGCCAGATCACGTTTTTCTGATATGGAGTGGCGCTTTGTCTGGTCCCGCGGCGACGAGCATGAGACAGGCCGTGCCCTGTCCCGGGAAATGCTGCGCTTGTATCGGGACAAAGCCCGGGAAAAGCGGGACGTCCCGCCGGATATCGGGACAGTTTTTATAGGAAATAACGGCAAACCGATGACAAATGGCTGCTATTTCAATATCAGCCACAGCCACGGTCTGGTGGCCTGCGCCGTGGCGGAGGTCCCGGTGGGCATCGACGTGGAGAAGATCCGCCCGGTATCGCCCCGGCTTTTACGCATTTTATCGCCTGCTGAACGCGAATCTGTGCGGCGTGACGAGGACTTCTTCCGCCTTTGGACCCTGAAGGAGGCCCTGATCAAGTGTCAGGGAGGTGTACTGGGCCGGGTCCGGCACGTTCATTTCCGGATCGACGGGGATTCCGTCACCTGCACCGTCCCCGGCTACGCCTTCTCCGTTCTCCCGGCCCCGGAGGGCTATGCCGCCGCCCTGTGCTGGGAAAAACTGGAAGAAAACCGGCATGAAACGCGCAAAAAATGACAGGATTTTCGAAGGACTCGCATAAAAAATACCGGAACCGGCAGAAATTTTGCCGGTTCCGGTATTTTTTATGTGAGTAATCCGTATTTTTCCTTGATGCGGTCCAGCTTTTCCAGCATGGGCTCCGCGGCCACCCACAGGAAGAATACCGTGGCTGCCGCGTGGACGCAGTCCACCGGGAAGCCGGTGACGTAGTACGTCAGCAGCGTTTTCCAGGTGAGGCTTTCCGCCCCGGCCCACATCAGTACCGATGCCGGATTCATGATGCCGCCGTAGATCACGATGGCGCAGAAGGCGCCAAAGGTACACATGCTCCCCAGAGTTCGGCGCAAAAGCCCCTTTCGGAACAGGACTCCGGCCAAAAATCCGATAATTCCCATGCTAAACATCTGCCACGGCGTCCAAACACCCTGGGAGAACAGCATGTTGGACACCAACATGGACAGCGCGCCCACCAGAAAGCCGCTCTCGCCCCCCAGCGCTATACCGGAGATGATGGTCATGGCCATGACGGGCTTGAACTGAGGCAGCATGAAAAATGCCGCCCGGCCTGCCACGGAGATGGCGCACAGCACCGCAATGACCACCAGCTCCCGGGCCTGGGGCCTGCGCCCCTCGAACACCAGGAAGAACGGGGCCATGCACTCCAGCAGCACCAGCACCGACATGAGGCCATACTGCTTGTTGTCCAGGTAATAGACCCCCACAAACAGGGTCACGGGGATCAGCAGCAGGATAGACACCGCCGCCGCTGCCGTCCGGCGGGACAGCCTGCGCTTTTCCGCCGGAACCTGCACCAGGTCAAGGGGCTTGGTCCGGCGGCCGATGGACAGGGCCAGCACCAGCAGCAGCCCGCAGAACACCAGATACAGCCGCAGCTGCTGCCAGCCCAGAGCCGTCAGGCCGCCCTTGCCCACGGCGGCGGACAGGTCCGTGACTCCGGTGGCATACAGGAATATGGCCAGGGCCCCCGCCCCGGACACGGCGGCCAGGGCCTTGCGCCACAGGGGCAGCTTTTTGGGCTTCCAGTCCGGCGTTTCCTCCCGGGGCTCCGGCAGAGGGGGAATGTCCTCCGGCAGGGCCGGCTCCGCAGGAACCGTGCCGCCGCAGACAGCCATGACATCCTCCGCCGTCACCGCCTGGGGCTCCAGGCTCCGGACCATGCGGTTGGCGGCGGTGGTGTAGAAGCTGTTGCCGGAGAAGAAGGCGCGGGGAGATGCCTCCGTCACCACGCTGCCGTCAAAAAACAGGGCGCAGCGGTGGGCATAGCGGGCGCAGAACTCCACGTCGTGGCTGACCATCAGCAGCGACACCCCGCGGGCCAGCAGCGTCCGCAGAATCAGGGCGAAGGCCTGCTTGAACTCCGCATCCAGGCCCTTGGTGGGCTCGTCCAGCAGCAGGATCTCCGGCTCCAGCAGCAGCACCTTAGCCAGGGCCGCCCGCTGCTGCTCGCCGCCGGACAGGTCGTAGGGGTGCCGGTCCAGCAGGTCCTCCAGGCGGCACAGAGCCACCATCCGGGCCACCCGCTCCTCCTGCTGGGGGCGGGGCGTTTTTGTGCCGGAAAATATCTCGAACAGGTCCTCCCGGACCGTTTTTTTCACAAATAAGGTCTGGGGATTCTGGGGCAGCATGCCCAGGGTCCCCTTTACGGAAATGTCGCCCCGCTGGGGCTTTTTCATGCCGGACAGCAGCTTCAGCGTGGTGCTCTTGCCCGCGCCGTTGCCGCCCAGCAGGGCCAGAAACTCCCCACGGCCCAGGGTCAGGTCCAGCCCCTTGATGACGTCGGGGCTGTCCGGCTCATACCGGAACCAGGCACCCTGCACCGTCAGCACCGGCTGGCGCCGGGGGTACGTCTGCTCCCGGGGCAGCGGAACCAGCGGATGCTCCGCCGCATAGCTCCGCAGAAAATCCCGGCCCTCCCGCACGGTGACGGGACAGGGGGCCTCCGTTTCCACCGAGGCCCAGACGCGCATGGCGGCGGGCATGGCCAGAAACATCCGGTGGCCCAGGGTCTTTAGCCGGCGGCCCACGTCGTAGGGCGTGCCGGTGCACAGCAGCTGCCCCCGGTCCATTACCGCCACGGCGGTGGCCAGGGGAAAGGCCTCCTCCAGCCGGTGCTCCGTCAGCACCACGGCGGTGCCCAGCTCCCGGTTGATCTTTCCCAGCACCGCCAGGAAATCCGAGGCGGCGATGGGGTCCAGCTGGCTGGTGGGCTCGTCCAGAATCAGCACGTCCGGCTGCATGGCCATGACGGAGGCCAGGTTCAGCAGCTGCTTCTGGCCTCCGGACAGCTGGGAAACGTCCCGGTAAAACCAGTCCTCGATGCCGAAGAATGCCGCCATCTCCGCCACCCGGCGGCGGATGGTGGGGGTGTCCACCCCCAGGCTCTCCAGCCCGAAGGCCAGCTCGTGCCAGACCTTGTCGGTGACGATCTGGTTTTCCGGCGACTGCTGGACAAAGCCGATGCGGGCCGCCAGCGTCCGCTGGTCCACCCGGTCCAGCGGCGTATCCCGGAACAGAATGCGGCCCTGCCGGGTCCCGTGAGGGGCCAGGGCGGGCTTCAGCTGCCGCAGCAGCGTGGACTTGCCGCAGCCCGAGGGACCGCACAGCACCAGGAACGCACCCTCCGGCACCGTCAGCGATAGGCTGTCAATGGCCCGGGCGGTCTGCCCCGGATAGGAAAAGGTCAGATTTTCGACGGTGAACAGCGCCATACCCGCGCCTCCTTTCGGTCTATGATCACCGGCGTCAGGCACAGGGCCAGATACGCCAGGTAAAAGCTGATGGAAAACGGCTGGGCCATGGCTCCCTGGAGCATGGGGAAATACCACCATTTCAGGCCCCCGGCAAGGCTTCCGCACAGCAGATACATGCCGCAGAAGCCCAGCCAGCCCAGGGCGTATTTGTCCCGGTCCTCCATGCGGTAAATGGAAAAGGCCGTCCGGCCCCGGAGGCCGTAGCCCCGGCTTTTCATACTGTCGGCGGTTTCGATGGCGTTCTCCAGAGCCCAGGTCACCATGATGGAAAAGATGGTGACGGCCCTTCTGGCCCGCTGCCATGCGCTGCCGGTGGAGGCGTCCCGCCCGATGCAGAACTGCGCCTGGCGCACGGTTTCCAGCTGGCGGCGGAACAGGGGCACAAACCGCAGGGTCATGCTCAGCACCAGGGACAGGGCCGGGATCACCCGGCCAAACAGATACACAAATTTGTCCGACGTGATGACCCGGTTGAAGCACACGAACCACAGCACCACGGCGCACAGCATGGTCCCCGCCGCCAGACCATACAGAATACTCTCCAGCGTCAGGGGGTTGCCGGAGGGCAGATAGATGAGAATGGTGACACCCGCGTGGTTGAAGGCGGGATTCACCAGGGCCGCCAGCAGCAGCACCGGCAGGGCCACCCGCAGGTGCCTTGCCAGGGCCCGGCGGCCCTCCAGCTGCCCGGCATACAGCAGCGCCCCCAGCAGGGACACCGCCAGGCAAACCGGGTGCATCAGCACCATGGAATAGGCCAGCACCAGGGCGAAAAACAGGAAGTTCACCAGGGGGTGATAGCGGGAAAAGGCGTCGCCCACGGCTCCGGCCTCCTTTCACAGAATCGTTTTGGGGACAGGCTCAGCCGCCCATGAAGCCGCCTCCTACATCATACCCCAGGTCGCAGGTATACACCCAGCAGATCACGTCGCCGGGCTGCACCTGGTACCGGGAGCAGCCGTAGTTGGGGAACCAGTCGTTGACCTTGTACATCCAGCCGGAGCCGTCGCCGACGTCGAACTCGTACAGGTTGTAGATCCCCTCGATATAGGCGGAGTTGTACATCGGCGTCCAGCTGAACTCCATGGGGATCTTCCTTTCCTTGCACACCCGCTGCAAAACGTCAAACACGCTCTCCCCCTGGGAAAACGTCACCGTAACGGCAGGCAGGATCACCCCGTCGGCGGGCACCAGCCCCCGCTTGGACTCGTCGCACTTGTCCATGTTGTTGAGGATGGTGGCGCAGGAGATGGAGATGGTGCAGGTGTCCTGGTGAGACGTATCCGGCTGAGACGTTTCCGGCTCCACGGGCTTGGGCTTGCCGTCCGGCACCGGGTCCGTGTGATACTGGTCCTGGTCGCCCTGGCCGTCCGGCTCCTCGGGCTCCTCCGGCGATTCCGGGGTGTCAGGCTTGTCCTGGGGATCCGTCTGCTCCGTGCCGGGGTTCACCGGCGCGGTGGGGGTGGATGGGACCTGGATGTCGCAGCCCGCTGCCGTCAGCAATGTCAGGGCCAGCACCAGGGCCAGCAGGAATTTTCCGTATCTTTTCCGCATAGGGGAACACCTCCATTTATAGCACCATGCGCAGGGACGTCCGAAGACGTCCCTGCGCGGGTGTATTTGCGGCGGTTTACGCGCGCTTTTTCTTGTTCTGCATCAGCAGCACGGCCGCACCGGCCAGAGCCGCCATGCCCATCCACACCAGCACCAGGCTCTCGTCTCCGGTGCGGGGGGTATCGGGCTTTTCGGGCTTGGCGGGCGTCACGGGCTGGTCGGGGGTCACGGTGACGGTGACATCGCTCATGTCGTACAGGCTGGTCTTCTGGGCCAGCAGGCGATAGTAGGCCGCCAGGGCATAGTAGCCCTGCTCGGTGGCCATGCCGTCCACGGTCTTGTCGGCCATCAGGTGGCGGAAGCCGCCGCCGGTGACATAAAAGCCGCACAGCGCGTCCACGACGCTGACGCCGCTCTTTACGAACCGGCTGTCGGCGGTGGGATCAATGCCCAGGGCCGTCAGGGCCACGATGACCTGGGCCGTGGACTCGGCGGAGGCATCGGTGCCGGGGATCTCGCTGAAGGTGGCGTCGTCGTTCTGCGCGCCGGCCAGGAAGGTCAGGGCCGCGTCCACAGCCGCCTTCACCTGAGCATTTTCATAGTAGGGGGCCAGGGCCTGCACGGCCATGGCGGTCATGTCCACATCGGGGACCTGGGAGGAGGCGATGACAGGCCAGCTGCCATCCTCGCGCTGGGTATCCAGAATGGCGCGGACCAGCTTCTCCCGGGTCACGTCGCCGGAGGTGGGATAGCTGTGGCTGTCCAGCGCCAGCAGCGCCCAAACGGGACCGTTGACGCTCTGCTTGGTGATGAACGCCATGGAATCCAGACCGTCCAGCAGGCTGCGGCCGGCCACATGGGTCACGTCCTTGCCGATGGCGGTCAGGGCCAGGATCAGACGGGAATTCTCGGTGGAGCGGGAGCGGTTCAGACGGCCGTTCTCGTCCATGGCCTTTTGCACATACTCCACCACGGAGGCGTAATACGCGTCCGCACCGGGGACGTCCCGGCCGGAACGGGCCAGGCCCAGAACCGCCCACTCGCCGCCGATGGAGCCGGTGACGGGGGCGCCCTTGGAAACGATGAAGTCGCCGGTAGTCTTATAGATGTCCTGAGCGTTCAGCTCCGCCAGGCGGGCCTCGGCGGCCAGCAGCACATCGTAGTTGCCCACGCGCTCCTGGAGCTTCTGGCCCAGGGCGTCGTAGGCGGCCCGGGCAGCCTCCACGGCGGCACGGGACGCGGGGATCACGGGCTGGCCGATGGCGTCGATCAGCTCCTCCACATGGGCAACCGCCTCATCCTGGAGCTGGGCCAGCTTCTTCTCGGCAGCCAGCAGCACATCGTAGTTGCTGACCTGGGCCTTGCGCTGGTCGCTCAGGGCGTCATAGGCGGCGCGGGCGGCCTGGATGGCCTCCTCGGAGTCCAGGGTCACTTCGCCGATGGCGGCGATCTTCTGCTCCACGTCGTGGACGTACCAGCCGGTCAGAGGCAGCACCAGCTCAGGCAGACGGGTCAGGACTGCGGCGGTGGTGGAACCGTACTGGCGGTCCATGCCGGAGCGGTAGGACACGCCGCGGTGGGTGGGAATGCCGCCGAAGCCGCCCACCCGGATGGTACCGGTCAGGTCATAGCTATAGCCTTCGGCGGTCTCGGGGATGGTGACGCTCAGCAGCTGGCGAACGGGGTTGCCGCTGAAATCATACTGGCCGAAGGGGGTGCCGGGGTTGGTCTGATACTTGTTGCCCTGGGCATCCAGGTACAGCAGGGAGAAATTGAAGTTGTAAACGCCGGAGATCTTCTCCTGGGGGCTTACCAGGTCGTGGAACTGGACCTTTACGGCCTGGCCGGGGACCAGCTCCGCATCCTGGGGCAGGACCTTGCCGTCGGCGTCGATGAGGTCATAGCTGACGCCCCGGGCGGTGATGACCTGGTAGGCGGCCATGCCGTCCTTCTCGATGCGGAGAATGTGGCGGCCGGTGGTCAGGCCCGTAACGGTGACCTAGCCGTTTTCATCCACGGAAACGCCCTGGCTGGTGAAGCCGTTGAAGGTCATCTTATCGGTGACGGTGGAGCGGGCCACGGTAACGGTGCAGCCCTCCTGGGGAGTGAAGCTGTAGCTGGCGCCCTGGGTACCCACATAGAACAGGATGTCATGCTCGGCATCCAGATACTTCTGCTCGTCCTTGGTGATGTTCACGGTGGGACGGTCGATGAAGGTGTTGGTCTGGATAGAGGAGCCGTCGGCACCCACGGACACCACGAACACGCCGGTGAACTCCGGCCAGATGGCGCTGAAGTCCTTGCCGCCCATACCCTGAACGAAGGTCATGGCGTCATAGGTCACCTGGACGATGGCGGTGCCCGGGTGGTTGGCGGTCATGGTGGCCAGGCAGGAATTGTTGGCGTCGGGGGTGATGGTCACCACGTCGCTGTCGCCGCCGTCCAGGCTCAGCACCTGATAGTGCGCGTCGGGCAGGGCGATCTGGCTGTTCATGAAGCTCTCGATGGCCTGCCAGCTGCGCAGCACGTCCAGCTCGCAGCTCTGGCCCACCTCCAGGTTCTTATAGCCCTGGCGGTTGATGTTCAGATAGATGTTGCCCAGGTCGTACACGTTCTTGTCGAAGCGGTACACGGTATCGCTGCTGAACGCGTCGTCCATGTGCAGATCGTCCCGGGTCACAGCCAGCTCCTGGCCGCCGGTGAATTTGCCGAAGGTCCAGTAGGTGACGCCGTCGGGATTCTGGGCCCGCAGGAACTGCTGACTGCCGGTCTCCGGCAGGCGGAAGGAGGCGGTCATGGTGTCGCCCTTGGTCTCCTGGGAAACGGGCTCCAGGAAGGTATAGCTATAGTAGCTGCCGAAGGTGCCCATCCGCAGGGTAGAGCCGGCGGGGGCGGTGACGGTGATGTCCAGGGCCTTGGGAATGGTCAGAGAGAAGCTCTTGGCGCCGCAGCCCACGGTCTGCTTGTTGGTCATGGTGGTGGTGACAGGCAGATAGCCCGCCGCCTTGTCGCCGATGGGGGTCAGGGTGATCTTCAGGCTGCCGCCCTCCACAAACAGGCAGGCGGTGTGGGTGCTGCCATAGGTGGTGGAGACGCCGGTCTTGGCCTGGAGGTCCGTGCCGTCGGGGCCGGTAACGGTGACGTCGATGGTGTAATCCTTGCCCTCCACCCAGCTGCTGCTGTCGTTGGTGGCATAGATGGCGTAGGCCCGGACCAGGGTAAACACGTTCTCCTGATTGGCCTTCACGGTGAGCACCAGGGTGCCGTTGAGCTGACCCTCGGTGTTGTAGCCCTCCACCAGATAGTCGCCCACAGGCAGCTTGGTGTTGTACATCAGACCATAGCCGTCGGGCTCGATATCCACATTGGCCAGCAGGTCCTTTTCGCCCTTCACACCATCGGCGTAGGTATACACCTTGATGTCGGCCAGCTGTGCATTGTGCAGGCCCTTGAAGGAGACGTCCATGTCGCCCTGGGGCGCGTCGCCCTCCTGGGACACGGTGACGGTGTAGGTGGTGGGGGTGATGGCGGGGGACCACTCGGTGGCCGCCGCCTTGTCGCCGCAGCGGATGGTCAGGACGGTGCCGTTATGGACGGGCACGGTCTCCACCCGGCGGTAGTCGGTGCCGTCGGCGGTGAGATACACCTGGTTGTTCTTGTTGGAGGCGGTGGCCGTCATCCGGATGCCGGTGACGCCCTGGGGCAGGGTCAGGGTGTAGGCGGTCTTGTCTGAGGCGAAGTCGGGAGTCAGGACGCCCTCGCTGAAGGACAGGGCCGCCAGGCTGGTGTCGCTCTGGGTGTTCCAGTCGCCGCCGATGTCCGCGCCGTAGCCGTTGGTGGTGTACATCACGCGGATGATATCCCCGGCGAACAGCTTGTCCCCGGCCTTGATGTCCTTGAACCCAACGTTGGTGAACCAATCGTTCAGGGTTCCCATCCAGCCGGAGGCTGCGCCGCCGTCACCGGCGGACAGGCCGTTGATCTCGCTGATGTAGCCGGACTCGGCGCCGGTCTGGGAATAGGTACCCAGGGCGCTGACGATGCAGTCCATCATGGAGGACCCGGGGGCCAGGTCCACCCACTTGTCCACCAGCGTGCCATCCCAGGCAGCGCCGTTGGCCTTTGCGTAGGTCGTGTTTTCCACAACGACCCGAACCTGGCCGTCGTGGTTCTCTGCTGCCCAGACAGTGGCGGGTACCAGGCTCAGTACCATCACCAATGCCAGCAGCAGAGAAACGATGCGTTTCTTCATATGCATTTTCCTTCTGTGAAAAATTTATGCCCAGCCGTTTCCGGCAAGTCAACGGAGTGTGTCTGCGGCGGAGGAAAAGCAGATACACGCCCGCTGCAAAAACCGCCGGTACATCCCCTGAAAAAGGAGACACCGGCGGCGCATGGATCCTGTCTGCGCCCAACGAAGATAACGCCCGCCGCGCTGAATGCCCTCCGCCGTGCAATTCTCCTGCCTCGCGCCGTGGAGCCGATGGCTCCTCGTTTGCATCCTACCTTCTCAGGGGACTGCCCCCAATGGCGGACTTTCGTCCCGGCGGCCAAGGCCGCTTCGGTGCATTCTTGCGCCCACAGTGCCGTTCGCGTGGGGTTCTTTCGCCCCGTTTCTTTCAGGCTGGCACCTGGCCGTTTTCCGGCCTTTGCGGTACCCGCCGCACAGCATCCTCGGACATGATTCGATTATCCGGCTCTGCGTTCTCGCAGAGTCATTCTTATCATACAGCATCCGGCAGGAAAAGTCAACGGTCCGCCCCATGCAAAACGGCTGTGTCTTGCAGGACTGCAAAAAACCGCCGCAGCGGCGCGGAGTCCCCTTGTTTTGCCGGAAAAAAAGATGTATAATCAAGGCCAGTGGGACAGGGCGAGAAAACCGCGGGATGCTCCCCGGGAAAGCCTGTCCGCATCCGTCAAAGAAGCAAAGGAAGAGCACTGTCATGGAAATTTTGCACGAGATCAACCCGGCGCTGGAGGCTCTGGCGTACTTAGGCTCCCGGGCCAACGGCCATACCCTGGACCGGCTGGAGGAGCGCTTACAGGCCCGGGGCGTCCGGAAGGCGGAGCCCTTCCATCGGGCCAGCGCCGCCCTGCGGGAGCTGCTGCAGGACCTGGACGCGGAGGTTTCCGTCCCGGCAGAGACCCTGCAGCGTCTGTTCGGCGACATCAAGGGCTTTTCCTACAGCACCATCGGGTCCTATAGTCCGGCTTTTCTGTTCTTCTATCCCATGCTGTCCCGCCGGCAGGACTTTGAGACCCTGATGCAGCAGATGGAGCGCCTGACGCCGGACGAGACGGCGCGAAACATGATGATCTCGCTGAGCCTGGAGGAGCAGTCCGGCCCTGCCGCCGGGGCTGCCGCAAAGCTGGTTTCCCGGGTGCTGGCGCTGACGATCCCCACGGAGAGCCGCCTGGCTCTGCTGGAGATCCACCAGAATTACCGGACTCTGCTGCCGGAGATCGCAGCCTGTCTGCGCCCGGCCATAGCGGCGCTGGAGACGGAGTCCGGCCGCATTCAGGAGATCATAGAGGCCTTCTGCCGGGAGGTGGAGGGCCTGGGGACGGAGAGCTATCTCCGGGAGACCTCCAGCCTGGCCATCACGCCGGAGGTGCATTATCACCTGATCCCCTTTCTGATGGGACCGGATACCAACCTCTCCATGGAGCAGGAGGACGGCAGCGTGCTGATCTGCTGCGGAGTCCTGCGGCTGTCGCTGCGGCGCACCCTGGCGGAAAACAGCAGCGCCTCCCAGGTATATGACGCCATCCGGATCATCGGGGACAAGACACGGTTTGACATTCTCTGTTATCTGAGGGATCATCCGGCGGTCTACGGTCAGCAGCTGTGCAGCCATTTCGGCCTGGCCCGCAACACCATTCACCACCATATGAGCAAGCTGGTGAATGCGGGGCTTGTTACCTGCCTGGTGGAGGGAAACCGTATTTATTACACCACGGACCGGGAGCACCTCTCCTATTTGCTGAACCAGCAGCGGCAGCTGCTGATCGGCGGAGAGGATACGGAGCAGCAGGAAAAATAAAACCGGCAGGAATGCCGCCGGCGCAGGGTTTGCCGCGCCGGCGGCATTTTTTTGCAGGGTAAACACATGGCCGCACCTGTGGGCGCGGCCATGTGTTTACCAGCGCCGCTTTTTCTTTTCGCCCTCCCGGCGCTGGAAGGGCTTGTCGATGAGGATGATGTCCTCTCCGAACCGCTGGACGCAGTCCCAGGGAATGTAATAATCCTCGCCCCGGCCGAACAGACCGAAGAACCGGCAGGGGCCAAAGACGATCAGGGCCTTGACGGTCCCCTCCGGGATGCAGAGCTCCAGGTCTCCCACGCAGCCCAGACGGCTGCCGTCGCAGATGTTGATGACCTCCTTGCGGCGCAGCTGTGAAAATCGGCACATCATGGTCTCCACCTCAGCTCCAGCCTATGCGCCTTCCGGCGCGTCCTATGCCATCAGATCACCGCGTCCACGGGGATGCCGCCGCCCGTGGCCGCCGTGAACCGGCGGGTGACAAAACTGTTAGATCATCTTTAAGGAATCTTAAAGGTTCCCCCCTTGTTTCTTTAACTGTTTTTCTTTATACTGAATTTTGTGAACAGGGACAGCTGATCGGAAGCTGTATCGCCAAAAAAAGAGCCGCTCTTGACAGGGAGCAGCAGATCATATATACTAAGTGTATCAACCATCTTGATACAGTTGCGCCTGTGCGCACAGAGAAAGGAAAGCGCCTATGGAGACGTTAAAGACCATCAATTTTATCATAGCGGTTATTTTCTTCGTCTGCTATACCTATCAGTTTTTGTATATCCCGGTGCCCTGGCTGCGGAAGGAGAAGCCCCACGGCCCGGCCAAGGCCAACCGGTACGCCGTTCTGATCTGCGCCCGGAACGAGCAGCGGGTCATCGGCGACCTGATCGCCAGCCTTCGGGGGCAGACATATGACCAGAGCCTGCTGTCCATTTTCGTGCTGGCGGACAACTGCACCGACGACACGGCCATGGTGGCCCGGGTGGCCGGGGCCCATGTGTATGAGCGGTTCAACCAGGTGCGGGTGGGCAAGGGCTACGCCCTGCAGGAGCTGCTGGAGCATCTGGAGCAGGATTATCCCCGGGGCTTTGACGGATACTTCGTGTTTGACGCGGACAATATTCTGGCTCCCAACTATGTGGAGGCTATGAACCGGACGTTTTCCGACGGACACGAGATCATCACCAGCTTCCGCAACAGCAAGAATTACGGCGACAACTGGATCAGCGCCGGTTATGCCCTGTGGTTCCTGCGGGAGAGCCGGTATCTCAATCACGCCCGGTTCCTGCTGGGCACCAGCTGCGCCGTGTCCGGCACCGGGTTCCTGTTCAGCCGACAGGTGCTGGAGGAGACGGGGCCCTGGCCCTTCCACCTGCTGACGGAGGACATCCAGTTCTCCGTGGACCAGGTGACCCGGGGACGGAAGATCGCCTTCTGCCCCGACGCGGTGCTGTATGACGAGCAGCCCACCACCTTCCGCCAGTCCTGGAACCAGAGGCTGCGGTGGTCCAAGGGGTATTTGCAGGTGTTCCGGGGCTACGGCGCCAAGCTGCTGCGGGGCGCGGCCGGGGGGAGCTTCTCCTGCTACGACATGGCGGCGGCCATTATGCCGGCCTTTGTCCTGTCGGCGGCGGCCATCGTGTGCAATGTGACGGCGGCGGTGCTGGGAGCCATTCGGGGGGCAGATCTGACCATTGCCCTGTGGTCTGTGGGGCAGATGCTGCTGAACATGTATCTGACGCTGTTTATCCTGGGGGCCATCACCACCGTTACCGAGTGGCGGCGGATCCATACCAAGGCGGTGAAAAAGGTGATCTACGCCTTCACCTTCCCGCTGCTTATGTTTACATACATTCCCATCTCCTTCGCGGCGTTCTTCTGCAAGGGGGAGTGGAAGCCCATTGAGCACCGGGTCAGCGCGGCAAGCCTGCGGGGCCGGGGCCGGGAGGAGCTGCTGCCCTTCTGACGGAGCGGCCTGAGAGAATGGAGAGGCGAACACCATGTACAACATTCTGGTCTGTGACGACGAAAAGGATATCGTATCGGCGCTGCATATTTATCTCAGTGCCGAGGGCTATCGGGTGCTGACGGCCTTTGACGGGCCGGAGGCCCTGCGGCTGCTGGACCGGGAGGAGGTACACCTGGTGCTGCTGGATGTGATGATGCCGGGAATGGACGGCATCACCGCCATGACCCTGCTGCGGCAGAGCCGGAATCTGCCGGTGATCCTGCTGACGGCCAAGTCCGAGGACACGGACAAGGTGCTGGGGCTGAATATGGGAGCCGACGACTATGTTACCAAGCCCTTTAACCCCGTGGAGCTGCTGGCCCGGGTCCGGTCCCAGCTGCGGCGGTATATGACTCTGGGCGGCGGTCATGTGGCCCCCACCGCCGTGACCATCGGCGGAGTGAGCCTGGACGACAATGCCAAGACCGTCACCGTGGACGGGGACACCGTGAACCTGACGCCCCTGGAATACGACATTCTGCGGCTGCTGATGCAGCATCCGGGGAAGGTGTTCTCGCCCCACGAGATCTATCGCCGGGTGTGGCATGAGGACCCGGCGGCGGACAATCCCGTGGCCGTCCACGTGCGGCACATCCGGGAGAAGATCGAGATCAACCCCGCAGAGCCCCGGTATCTGAAGGTGGTGTGGGGCAAGGGGTACAAAATGGAGGGGGCGGCGCAATGAAAAAGCTGCTGGAAAAGCCGTGGGCCAAGGCCCTGGCCTTTCTGCTGACCCTGCTGCCGGGCACGGCGGCGGTGTATGGCGGCGTCGAGCTGGTATACATATATGTCTATAACATGCATACGGACAGGCGCCTGGATATGCTGTGGGCCGTGACGGCGGTGTGCGCCGTGGTGGCTGCGGCATCCCTGGTGTTCTCCCTGTCGGCGGCGGGACACTGGCCGGGCCATGAGGGCATCCATCTGACCTGGGTGGAGAAGATCCCGGTGGACCTGTTTGTGCTGGGGTTGACCTGCGTGTGGTACATCTATCTGGACGCCGTGTACTATCCATCGGCCACGCTGGGCCTGGCGGTGTTTGTGGCGCTGGCGTATCTGTTCGTGCTGGCGTTTACGGCCCGGTGCAAGGCCGGGACCGTGCTCAGCGACCTGCTGGCGCTGCGGCTGCTGCGGCTTTTCAGCCGGGGGGCCGTGTGGACCTGGCGGCACCTGCGGCGGCTGTTTCTGGGCCTGCCTCTGGCGTGGAAAACGGCGGCGGTGCTGCTGGCCGTTATGGCGGCGGACCTGCTGATCTTCGCCTATGGCATGGACGGGGGGCAGGCGGCGCTGTATGTGACGCTGCACCTGGTGCTGCTGGGGGCGGCCATCTGGCAGGTGCTGGCCCTGCGGCAATTGCAGCGGGGAGGCGAGAAGCTGGCGGAGGGGGACTTTTCCCACCCCGTGACCCTGAGCCGGGGGGCACTGCCGGAGCTGAAGCGCCATGCGGAGAACCTGAACTCCGTGCAGGCGGGCATTCAGCGGGCTGTGGAGGAGAAAATGAAGTCCGAGCGGCTGAAAACCCAGCTGATCACCAACGTGTCCCACGATATCAAGACGCCGCTGACGTCCATCGTCAGCTATGTGGACCTGCTGAAAAAGGAGGAGATGCCCTCCGATGCGGCGCGGGAGTATCTGGCGGTGCTGGACCGGCAGTCCCAGCGGCTGCGGAAGCTGACGGAGGACCTGGTGGAGGCGTCCAAGGCATCCACGGGGAATATACCGGTATCGCCGGCCCCTACGGACCTGAACGTGCTGCTGAGCCAGGTGTGCGGCGAGTATCAGCAGCGGCTGGAGGACCAGGTGCTGGAGCCGGTGCTGGCTCTGTGCCAGCCGGGGCCGGTGGCCATGGCCGACGGGCGGCTGCTGTGGCGGGTGCTGGACAACCTGATGAGCAACATCTGCAAATACGCCATGCCCGGGACAAGGGTGTATCTGTCCACGGAGGCGGGAGAGGACGGCGTGCGGATGGTGGTGAAGAATATCTCGCGGTATCCGCTGAATATCTCCGCCGACGAGCTGACGGAGCGGTTCGTCCGGGGGGACAGCTCCCGGTCCACCGAGGGCAGCGGGCTGGGGCTGTCCATCGCCACCAGCCTGACCGCCATCCAGGGCGGCGACTTCCGACTGACCATCGACGGCGACCTGTTCAAGGTGACGCTGACGCTGCCCCGGGCGGAGCAGAAGGAAAAACAGGAATAACGGCGCATGAAAATACCCTCCGGCGGAGTGAAAACCGCCGGAGGGTGATTTTTATGTGTTGGCACAGCGGGACAGAAACTGCCGGGTGCGCTCCATCCGGGGATGGCCCATGACCTGACGGGGGTCCCCCTGCTCCACGATGACACCGCCGTCCATGAAGATCAGCCGGTCCGCCACGTCCCGGGCGAAGGCCATCTCGTGGGTCACCACGATCATGGTGGTGCGGCGGCCGGCCAGCTGGCGGATGACCCGCAGCACCTCGCCGGTAAGCTCCGGGTCCAGGGCGGAGGTGGGCTCGTCGAAGCACAGCACGTCCGGCTCCATGCACAGGGCCCGGGCGATGGCCACACGCTGCTTCTGGCCGCCGGAGAGCTGATGGGGGTAGTGCCCGGCCCGGTCTGACAGGCCCATCTGGTCCAGCAGGTCCAGCCCCCGGTCCCGGATGTCCTGCTCCGTCTCGCCGTCCCGCCGGGCCAGCCGCCGGGCCAGGGTCACATTTTCCAGGGCTGTGTACTGGGGGAACAGGTTGAAGTCCTGAAAGACCAGGCCGAAGTGCAGCCGCTTCCGGCGCAGGTCCCGCTCCCGCACCGGGGGGCGGGACCCGTCCAGCAGGGTCTGGTCCCGCAGGGAGATCACCCCGGCGTCCGGCCGCTCCAGAAAATTCAGACACCGCAGCAGGGTGGTTTTTCCGCTGCCGGAGGAGCCGATGACGGACAGCGTCTCCCCTTCCGGCAGGTCGAAGCTCACATCCCGCAGCACCCGGGTGCTGCCGAAGGATTTTTCCAGGTGCGCAACGCTCAGATAAGACATATGCTCCTCCTTTCAGCGGAAATAGCTGAGACGGCGCTCCAGATACCGGAACAGCAGCGTCAGCAGCCCCACGAACAGCAGATAATATATCCCTGTATAGAACAGGGGCCAGGTGATCCCGGCGGACTTCACATAGTCCTCGCCGGCCTTGGTCAGCTCCACAATGGCGATGATCCGGGCCAGGGAGGTGTCCTTTACCAGGGTGATGATCTCATTGGACATGGGGGGCAGGATCCGCTTGACCACCTGCAGAAGCGTGACCCGGAAGAAGATCTGCCGCCGGGTCATGCCCAGCACCTGTCCTGCCTCCCGCTGGCCCGCCGGGATGGCCTGGATGCCGCCCCGGTAGATAACGGAGAAGTAGCAGGCGTAGTTCAGCACAAAGGCCACGATGCACGCCAGCATCCGGTGGCTGCCCCAGATGTTCCGGCCCAGCCACAGGCCCGGACCGTAAAAGATGATGATCAGCTGCAGCACCAGAGGCGTTCCCCGGATCACCCACACCAGGGCATCGAACACCGCCCGCACCGGGCGGCACCGGCTCATGGACCCCAGGGCCACCAGCAGCCCCAGGGGCAGGGAGAACGCCAGCGTCAGCCCGAACAGCACCGCCGCCTGACGCAGCCCCTGAAGCAGGGAAAGGGTAACGGTCCAGAACATGGCGTTATGCGGCGGGAACCACCACCACCTGAGCATTGCGGCAGTAGGCGGGGGTGCAGGTCATGGCGTTCTGCACGCCGTCGGTCAGGGTCATGCCGTTCCACACCACATCGATGGCCTGGCTGTTCAGCTCGTTGACCTTCTGGCCCCAGTCGATGACCACAAATTCCACCTCCACGCCCAGGCGCTGGGCCACCAGCCGGGCAAGCTCCGCGTCGAAGCCGGTCCACTGGCCGCTGTCGTCCTTGTAGTCCATAGGCGCAAACTCCGTGATGCCCACCACCAGGGTGCCCTTGTTCTGAATGTAGGCCACGTCACCGGCGGCATCCTGGGTATAGCTGGTCTGGGGCAGCTCTACCAGCAGGTCCTCCCGGACGCCGAACTGCCGGGCCAGCTTCTGGGTGGTGCCGTCCCGGTAGGCATCCTCCAGGACCTCGGTGATAAAGTCCGCCAGGTCGGAGCCCTGGCGGCAGCCGATGCCGTATTCCTCCTCCGTGAGGCTGTCGATATAGGTGAGGTTGGGATAGCTGGTGTCGGGTCCGATCATGGCGCCGGCCATCAGCAGGTCAATAACGGCGGCGTCGGAGGTCCCGGCGGCTACCTCCATCAGGGCGGCTGCCTGATCCTGGACACTGTTGACGGTCCAGCCCTTTTCCTTGGCCACCTCCTCGCCGGCGGAACCGGCCTCCACGGCATAAATCGTGTTCTTGGCGCCGCTCTGGCCGCAGGCGGACAGAGCGGCGGTGACAGCCAGCAGCAGGAGCAGACAGACTCCGCGTTGAATGATGTTCTTCATGATTTCCTCCATTCCCCGACCCCTATCGCCGGGCGATTTAGTATGCTAATACACTACCACACTACTGAGATAAAGTAAAGACAGAATAACCACCAAATTTACCCCTATGGGGCCGGGGTGTTTTGCACGGAAAACACAAAACGACAAAATGTCCGCACAAAGCGGACGTTTGACTGCGATTGACGGCGGCGGCCCCGGGGCATGCTAACCGGGAGAGGAGGCGCACATGGACATTTTTGACGGATTGTCCGCTCTGGGCGGACTGTGCCTGTTTTTATTCGGCATGAGCATCATGGCCGAGGCTCTCCAGCGCCGGGCAGGCGGACGGCTGGGGGGACAGCTGCGCCGCATGACCCGCAGCCGCTGGGCGGGCTTTTTCACGGGTCTTGCGGTGACGGCGGCGGTGCAGAGCTCGTCGGCGGCTATGGTGATGGTGGTGGGATTCGTGAACTCCGGACTGCTGACCCTGGGTCAGGCGGTGGGGGTCATCATGGGCACCAATGTAGGCACCACGGTGACGCCCTGGCTGCTGAGCCTGGGCGGACTGGAGGGGGGCGGTTTTCCGGGACGGCTGCTGCGGCCTGCGGGCTTCGTGCCCCTGCTGAGCCTGTGGGGCATCATCGCTTATCTGTCCAGGAATGGCCGCCGCCGGGATACCGGCCAGGCCCTGCTGGGCTTTGCCACATTGATGCAGGGAATGGAGCTGATGTCCGGCTCTGTGGCAGGACTTGCCCAGGCAGAGGGCTTCCGCCGGCTGTTTACGGCCTTTACGGATCCGCTGCTGGGGTTGCTGGCCGGGGCGGTGCTGACGGCGGTGATCCAGTCCAGCTCCGCCTCCGTGGGGATATTGCAGGCCCTGGCCGCCAGCGGTCAGGTTACGGTGGGCGCCGCTGTGCCCATCATTATGGGGCAGAACATTGGTACCTGCATCACGGCCATGCTGTCCTCCGTGGGGGCCAGCCGCAATGCCCGCCGGGCGGCGCTGGTACACCTGCTGTTCAACCTTACCGGGGCCGGGGTGTGGCTGGCGGTGTTCTGGCTGGTGAAGGTGCTGGCGGCTCCGACGATGCTGGCTCGTCCCGTGACTCTGCCGGGGGTGGCGGTGATCCACACGGCCTTCAACCTGCTGTGTACGATGCTGCTGTTTCCGGCGGCGGGACTGCTGGAGCGGGCGGTGCTGCGGCTGCTGCCGGGTGAGGACGGGGAGAAGGGGACGGAGCTGGACCCCCGGTTGCTGGCGGCCCCGGCGGCAGCCCTGGAAAAATGCCGGGAGCTGGCCGGGGACATGGCGGCCCTGGCCCGGGATAACCTGCGCCGGGGCGTGGCTGCTCTGACGGAGGTGCAGCCTGCTTCGGCAAAGGAGCTGCGGCGGCAGGAGGAGCGCATCGACCGGATGGAGGACGTGCTGGGGACATTCCTGGTGCGGCTCAGCGGCCAGACGCTGACCCGGCGGGACAACGCCCGGGCGGCGGAGCTGCTGGCGCTGATCGGCGATTTTGAGCGGCTGGGGGATCACGCCATGAACCTGTTGGAAAGCGGGGAGGAGCTGCGGGACAAGGACATTTCCCTGCCCGCCGAGGACCGCCGGGAGCTGCGGGTGCTGACGGACGCCGTGGAGGAGATCGCGGACCTGGCCCTGGACGCCTTCCGACGGGAGGATCCCGCCGTCCAGGCGGAGGTGGAGGCCCTGGAGCAGGTCATCGACGGCCTGAAGGAGCAGCTGCGGTCCCGGCGCATCCGGCGGATGCAGCAGGGGAGCGGCACCATGGAGCTGGGCTTTGTGTGGTCCGACGTGCTGACGGACCTGGAGCGGGCGGCGGACCATTGCAGCAACATTGCCGGGTGCGTGGCGGGGCTGCCCGATGGGAACCAGGGGCTTCATGCCGCCCAGACGGCCCTGCGGCAGCAGGACCCGGCGTTTGAGGACCGGGTCCGCCGCTATGCGGAAAAGTATCGGGTATGAAAAACTACCCCGGCGCAGGCACCGCCTGCGCCGGGGTTCAACTTGTCAAAAAGAATTTTTGACAAGTTGAACAAGCATTTTCAGAGCTTTCATAAAAGCTCTGAAAATGCGGTGATTGAAAACGAAAGACACCCCTGATGGGTTTCTTTCGTAACGATCTTCCTTTCCAAAGGCGGAGGCGATCCTGCTTTTTTGACAAGCGGTGAGGGAAATTTCCGCATCCCGTTTCGACGATTATTTGCCATCGGTGCGCCATAATACACGCTGATCAGCTAATTTTTCCACCTGCCGGGGCCGGAAAAGGAATCGCACCGGAAAAAACCCGGTTTTAGGCAGGGGAGGGCTTGAGAAATTGGGACATATCCTGTACAATATAATTTTACAGGCATACAAAGGGGGGATTCCCATGAAACGATATCGTCGCCGGGCGCTGTGTCTGCTGCTGGCGGCGGCGCTGCTGCTGGGCGGCTGCGCCGGACCCACGGCAGGGAAGGACGACGGCAGACTGCGGGTGGTTTGCACCCTGTTTCCTTACTATGATTTTGTCCGGGCCATCGGCGGCGACCGGGTGGAGCCGTATCTGCTGGTGACCGCCGGGCGGGAGGCCCACAGCTTCGAGCCTACGCCTCTGGATGTGATCCGCATCTCTGAGGCGGACGTGTTTCTCTGCAACGGCGGCGAAAGCGAGGAATGGGTAGAGGACATTCTGTCCGCTGCCGGGGAGAACATCGGCTCTGTGGTCCGTATGATGGACCACGTGGACGCCCTGGGTGAGGAATTTTCCGAGGGCATGCAGGGCGGCCACGACGATCACGACGGTCATGACCACGACGATCATGACGGCCATGACCACGATGGTCATGACCACGACGGCCACGAGGAGCACATCGAATACGACGAGCACATCTGGACCTCACCCCGCATTGCCATGGACCTGTGCCGGGTCATCGCGGATACCCTGTCCCAGGCGGACCCGGACCACGCGGCGGAGTATCAGACGCGGCTTGCGGCGTATGTGCAGGAGCTGGCGGACCTGGACCAGGCGTTCCGGGACACGGTGGAAGGAGGCAGCCGCCGCCTGCTGGTGTTCGGCGACCGGTTCCCGCTGCTGTATTTCTGCCGGGAGTACGGCCTGGACTACCGGGCGGCCTTCCACGGCTGCTCCGGCGACACGGAGCCGTCTCTGGCTACGCTGAAGTACCTCATTGACAAGGTGCGGGCGGAGCAGATTCCGGTGGTGTACACCATCGAGCTCAGCAGCCAAAAGGTGGCCGCCGCCATTGCCGAGACCACCGGGGCCAGGATCCTGACCTTTCATTCCTGCCAGACCCTGACCCGGCAGGAATTTGACCGGGGGGAGACGTATCTCTCCCTGATGTGGAAAATGTGGACGTACTGAAGGAGGGGTTGTCATGAGCGAACCCAAGATACTCATAGACTGCCGTGACGCGGCCCTGGGCTATGAGGGCCGCCCCATCTGGGAGCATCTGTCGTTCCGGGTGCGCCGGGGGGATTATCTTTGCATCGTGGGGGACAACGGCTCCGGCAAGTCCACTCTGCTGAAAAGTCTGCTGGGCCTGCTGCGGCCCCTGTCCGGGGAAATCCACCTGGACGACAGTGTGCGCCGGGGGGCCATCGGCTATCTGCCCCAGCAGACCCGGGCGCAGAAGGATTTCCCCGCCACCGTCAGCGAGGTGGTGCTGTCGGGCTTCCTGAGCGCCCGGGGCTGGAAATTTTTCTACACACCGGCTCAGAAATCCCAGGCATTGCAGCACATGGGCAAGCTGGGCATTCTGGAGCTGAAGGACCGGTGCTACCGGGAGCTGTCCGGCGGCCAGCAGCAGCGGGTGCTGCTGGCCCGGGCTCTGTGTGCGGCAGGGGATCTGCTGGTGCTGGATGAACCGGTGACGGGACTGGACCCCGCTGCCGCCGACGACCTGTACCGCACCCTGCGGTATCTCAACCGCACCGAGGGCATGGCCGTGGTGATGGTGACCCACGACATCCGCAGCGCCCTGCGGGACGCCACCGCCATCCTGCACGCCGGACGGAACCAGTGGTTCCTGGGCACGCCCCGGGAATATCTGGCCTCGCCCTACGGAAAACGCTTCGGAGGTGACCTGTCATGAGCCTGCTGCTGGAAATGTTTACCTATCCCTTCATCGTCCGGGCCTTCGTGGTGGGCATTCTGGTGTCCCTGTGCGCGGCGCTGCTGGGGGTGCCCCTGGTGCTCAAGCGGTATTCCATGATCGGCGACGGCCTGAGCCATGTGTCCTTCGGGGCCCTGTCCATCGCCGTGGCCTGCGGCTGGGCCCCGCTGCCGGTATCCATTCCGGTGGTGATCTTAGCGGCCCTGGGCCTGCTGCGGCTGACGGAAAACAGCCGCATGGGGGCCGATGCCGCCATCGCCGTGGTGTCCGCCTCGTCCCTGGCTGCCGGCGTCATTGTCACCAGCCTGACTACCGGCATGACCACGGATGTGGACAGCTATATGTTCGGCTCCATTCTGGCCATGGACCGGTCGGACGTGGCCCTCAGCGCCGGACTGTCGGCGGCGGTGCTGCTGCTGTTCGTGCTGTTTTACCACAAGCTGTTCGCCATCACCTTCGACGAGAGCTTCTCCCGGGCCACCGGTGTGCGGGTGGGGCTGTACAATACGTTCCTCTCCGTGCTGACGGCCCTGACCATCGTGCTGGGAATGCGGATGATGGGGGCTATGCTGATCTCCAGCCTGGTGATCTTCCCGGCCCTGTCCGCCATGCGGGTGAGAAAGAGCTTCCGGGGCGTGGTGATCCTGGCGGGGATCCTGTCCGTGACCTGCTTCTGCGCGGGGCTTACCGCATCGTATCTGCTCAGCACCCCGGTGGGCGCCACGGTGGTCATCGCCGACCTGCTGGCGTTTCTGGTGTGCAGCATAGTGGGGAAGAAATAGATAAACGCTCCCTGTCAAAAAACCCCCGCTTTCACGCGTGAAAGCGGGGGTTTTTGACAGGCTGAGGGCTGAGACGCTTGTGCGTTCCGGTCCTTTTCCGGTTTACAAACGGCTCACAGGCTGACGCCGCCGTCGGCGGAGGATGCGTCCTCCAGCAGGGGGGCAATGCGGTCCAGCAGAGCGCGGACCTGCTGCGGGCAGCGGCCAATGTAACGGGCCGGGTCCATGAGGCGGTCCAGCTCCGGGCGGGTCATGCCAAAGGCCGGGTCCGCCGCCAGACGGTCCAGCAGGTCGCAGGGCTCACCGTCCTTCATCCGGGCGGTGGCGGCCATGGAGTGTACCCGCACCCGCTCGTGGAGCTCCTGCCGGTCGCCGCCGC
>OFMD01000384.1_pt1 | contig 36139 bp, 35 predicted proteins | sample 1541211 | NCBI WGS metagenome assembly OFMD01 (sample SAMN04209231, study PRJEB22552) | human gut metagenome | biome: gut; material: feces | host: Homo sapiens | place: USA: Oklahoma | reverse complement strand
TTGATGACATGTGTAACTTAAGCGACGGTGTATATCTTGACGGAGTAGAAAAAGGTATTATACAGGGCAAAGCAGAAGGCATCATGCAAGGTAAAGCAGAAGGTATCATGCAAGGCAAAGCAGAGGGCATCATGCAAGGCGCTGAAAATAAACAAATTGAAATGCTTAGACAGTTCATGAAAAACGGACGTACCTTTGAAGAATTCATTAAGTTGTTCAATATCACAGATAAAAATGAAATTACTTTTTTGAAAGAAAATATTCAGGTACAATAAAGAAGTCTTACAGCATAAAAGTGAAGTAATTGAAAATCAAATATCACAGATGAGTAAAGGGTCACTCCGTCGGAGTGACCCTTTAATTTTACGGATTGTTTACAACATTTCGCAGGTGGCCGTGTTCAAAGGCTTCAAGATTTTTGGCAACCTCGGATACAAGACGACGGCGCGTCTCAAGAGGAGCCCATGCAACATGTGGTGTTATAGTAAGATTCGGAACACCCAAAAGCTTTGAATCCTTTGATTGCGGCTCTTTTTCGAGCACGTCAAGTCCGGCACCGGAAAGCTTTCCAGTATTAAGAGCCTCGATTAAGGCATCTTCATCGACTATCGGGCCGCGCGCGGTGTTTACAAGGTAAGCACCGGTACGCATTTTGGCGAATGTCTCGTGGGAGAAGAGTCCCATGGACTCTTCGTTGAGCGGACAGTGTATGGATACAATATCAGAATGCTTGAGAAGATTGTCGAGAGTTCGGTATGTAATGGTATCGTCCGTTCTGTCAAGAAATCCGTCGAGCCTTGTTCGGTCGATATTACCCCATTTATCGGTAGCCGCATCGACGGATTTTTGGTACGAACGGGTGTATACGAGGACATTCATGCCAAATGCGTTTGCAATTTTTGCAACTGCGCGGCCGATTTTTCCGTAGCCTACAAGACCGATTGTTTTACCGAAAAGCTCATCCGTATCAAAAACAAACGGAGCAAAGGTATCCGCGTTTTTCCAGCCGTCCTTCTGTACGAAATCATTGTATTGTGAAACACGGGAATAGTGGTTAAGAATGAAAGCAAACACCTGCTGTGCAACTGCATTTGTCGAATATGTCGGTACATTTGTAACGGTTATTCCATGAGCGTTGCAATAGTCAAGATCTATGTTGTTGAACCCGGTTGCACATTCGCCGATATACTTAAGTCTTTTTGCTTTTGACAGCGTTTTTTCATTGAGTATATTTTTGTTTACCATGACAACGTCGGCATCCTCAAGTACATCCGTAAGCTCCTCCGGTGAAAGGTTCTGATACGTTGTAACGTGGCCGAGTGTATCAAATATACCAAGGTCGACATCCCCTTTTGTAAGGGTATTCGCCTCCGGCATAACTATATTGATATCCGGTATTTCGTCACTTTTTGTACAGTATTCCCTTTCAACAAACTCCTCTACTGTGTAAACCGGTTTCTTTTCCATATATCTTCCTCCTATCTTTATCTCCTCAGGTTATCACTGCAAAAGCAGTATCTTAAGTTTCTGAAAATATATCAACCGTCACGAATTATGCTTTTGCAAAGGTCTGACTCTTTTATTCTGAGCTCGCCCCTTAAATATATGATTGTTCAACGGTTATAACCGCAAAGCAGCCCTTTTCCTGCGCTTCAATTCTTTCCTTGGCAATTTTACCTACCTCTTCATTGGAAAGCTTATACTTAGCCGGGACAACAAGGTCAAAAATAAGGTTGGTATGCGTGTCTCCGGGCACCATGCGAAAATCGTGGATTGAAAAAACCGGATCAATCCCCTTTACAATACCGTTAACCTTCTCTTTCGTTTCCAAAATAAATCCGTCATCCACGCAGACAGGATCCATATGTATAACCGCGTGGCATCCGAGTGTTTTTTGAAGTTCTATCTCGGCGTTGTCAATTTCATCATGAATTACAAAAATATCCTCATTGCCGGGAACCTCCGCATGAAGAGAGATAAATACGCGTCCCGGTCCGTAGTCATGTACTATCAAGTCGTGTATGCCGACCACATGCTCCTGCCTGAGAACGATTTCCTGAATCTTCTGTACAAATTCGTGAGACGGTGCATTGCCGAGAAGAGGTGAAACCGTGTCCCTTGCCGAAGTGAATCCGGTATAGAGGATAAGAGCCGCCACAAGAACGCCGGCATATGCGTCGATATTTACACTTGTAAAGTGAGAAACAATCATTGAAAGCAATACAACCACGGTTGAAACGGTATCCGAAAGGCTGTCCGCGGCAACGGATTTCATTGCGGCGGAATCAATCTTTTTACCGATTCCCCTGTTGTATACCGCCATATAAACCTTTATGAGGATGGAGGCAACCATTATACCTCCGGCAAGAAAGCTTGCCTCTATGGGCTCCGGATGAATAATCTTCGTTACGGAGGATTTCATAAGCTCAAAGCCCATGACAACTATGGCAATGGATACTCCAAGACCCGAAAGGTATTCAATTCTGCCGTGTCCGAACGGGTGGTCAGGGTCGGGAGCCTTGCCGGACAATCTAAATCCGAAAAGGGTTATTATCGATGATCCGGCATCCGACAGGTTGTTAAATGCATCTGCCGTAATTGAAATGGATTTTGAAACCACTCCGGCGATGTATTTGCCGATAAACATAAGAATATTCAACAATATTCCCACAATACTGCAAAGTGTGCCATAGGCACGCCTTACCTTAGGATCAGAATAATTTTCTCTGTCCTTTATAAAAAACTTTGAAAGCAAAGTCACCATTTAAGAATAACAACACCTTTTTTATTTTCTGTTTTTACGATTTTTACTTTAATTCTCCTGAGATACCCATAAGAGCTCCCGGATACGCCTCTACGATTTTTGTTTCTTCAGATGTTTTTATGCCGAATTTTTCAGTTGACGGAAGCGTGAGGTTAAGATCTCCGTAAACCGACGCGGGTATTGCGACAGCGGCAATCCCCTCGTTCATCGCAACATCCCTCACGGCACCGATAAGTTCCATAGCTACGCCGTTTGCATATGTTTTGTCAGTCGAGGAAAGAGCCGAAATTTTTACAATCAGGGTCTCAATTCCGCTGCTGTTAAGTATAATGCCTTTACAAGACTCGATCGAGCCTGCTTTTTCAACACCGATAAACGCGTCAAACGCCTTATCCGTAAGGGATTTTTCATCATTTTTATCTGACGGCTTTATCTCGATAAACGGTTTTTCTTCTCCGTTTGCGGAATTTTGAGCGGCGGCATCATCCTTTGAAATACCGTCTGCCTCCTGCTCTTTTAAAGCAGTTGCAATTTCGTCATGTATGTCAAATGAAAGACCGGCAACACTCTGGTTATAATCATTGACCCTTTTTTCCGTCAAGAACCAGTCACCGACACCGACTAAGACCGAAAAAACTATAAACTCAAGTACAAAAAAGAAAACTGACGGAGTCTGCTTCGGGGTTTCCGGAGTCAGGGAAAGATCCAATCCGGATATGGAGTATATAGCCGTGATAGCGGTCAAAAACGCTCCGAAGAGTAAGCCTTCAAGAATAACGGTTGTGAGCCTTGACTTGCGTGCCTCCGGTGTCTGCATGACATTTATGGGTCTTGAAAAGATATTTACGGGCTTTTTTACCTGTTTCTTATTTTCGTCATTTCCCTTTCCGTCCGCATCCTCTGCCTTGCCGGGCTGATTGTTAAAAATGCTTTTCACGATTTCATCGGCATCAAATGCCTTTTTGTCGTTTTCCGAAAGGGTATTTTCCGTATCAAGCTTCATTTTCTTTTCTTCCATGCGTATGCCCTCCAGTCTTATTCGGCGATAAACACACCGTCTTCTGTCATCTCATGAAGTTCGCCGTCTGTGAGTGTATATGTCATAAGCTCATTAGCGGCATCCATTCCGCTGTTATACTCATACTTTACAAAGTATTCAATATCTCCGGATTTTGTAAACATAAAGCCCTGAACTTCAAAATTCCTTATCGATGCCGCATCATTGGTTATACGGGCTCTTTCAACACTCTTTTGAAACTTATCGGCTGTGGTTTTCGCCATGGAAAAGGATTCGTCAACAGTTATGGCCTTGTCCTCGTATTTATCGTAGATATACGTCTTTACCGACGGTCCTTCAATATTCGGGAAAGCCTCATACTGAACAACCGACTGCAGATAACGCTCATGGTCAAAGTTTTTGGTTGTTATGAAGGGCCACTCGTTCTTTCTGCTGTTTGCGGTATTGTAAAACGCAACTACGGTATCTTCAATCTCTTTGTTGAGCTCGGCTATCGCCGCACTTTCCGTATCGGATTCGAACTTCGGAATCTGAACCTTGTTCTCTCCGTTATTATCTTCAATCTGTATGGTAATTTCAGCGGTTTTTCCTGCCTCGCTCAAAGTTTTTTTCTCTGTGCTTTCCGTTTTCTTTGAGGGTGCGTCCGACTCCGGTCCGTCAATAGGCTGAACACGGTAACAACCGGTAAAGCAAAGAGCCAAAGTCAATACTGCTATGAACAATGAAACTATTTTTCTTTTCATGATTTTGTCTCTCCTTCTGCGATGTAAAATAACCGCAAAATAATTCATCTTAATTTTACTATATCCGACACGCTCTTTCAAGCCGATTTGAATTGACATCTACTAAAATATTTACTAATATATGAGAAGAATTTTTCATATGAGGTATTACTTATGTTTGTAGATATTGCAAAAATAAACATAAAGGCTGGAAAAGGCGGAAACGGCGCGGTCGCTTTTCACCGTGAGAAGTATGTTGCCTCCGGCGGTCCCGACGGCGGCGACGGCGGCAGAGGCGGAAACATCATATTCCGCGTCAACACCAATCTTTCCACCCTCGCCGACTTCAGATACAAGAAAAAATACTGTGCAAAAAACGGTGCCGACGGCCGCGGCTCACGCTGCAACGGAAAAAAAGGTGATGACCTTATTATTGACGTGCCGAAGGGCACCGTCATAAGAGAGGTCACCACCGGCAAAATCATGGCAGATATGTCCGGCACGGATGAATTCGTTGCAGCGCACGGTGGCAAAGGCGGTTTCGGAAACGTGCACTTTGCCACACCGACACGCCAGACGCCGAGATTTGCCAAGGACGGCATGCCGGGTGAAGAATGGGATATAAGCCTTGAGCTTAAGCTTCTGGCGGACGTCGGCCTGCTTGGCTTCCCGAATGTCGGAAAATCAACCCTGATTTCCGTTGTAAGCGAAGCCAAGCCAATCATTGGGAATTATCATTTTACAACCATAACTCCGGTCCTCGGAGTTGTACACATGGGTGAGGGTAATTCCTTTGTTATGGCGGATATCCCCGGCCTTATCGAGGGTGCCGCCGACGGCGTCGGACTCGGTCACGCGTTTTTGCGTCATGTAGAACGCTGCCGTATGCTCGTCCACATAGTTGACGTCGCAGGCTCGGAGGGCCGTGACCCCATAGATGACTTCGAGGCAATAAACGAGGAACTTAAAAAATTCAATCCCGAGATGTCCGAGCTTCCGCAGATTGTTGCGGGCAACAAGACCGACATGGCAACGGATGAGCAGATAGAAAGATTCCGTACCTATGTTGAGAAAAAGGGCTATTCTTACTACAGTATATGCGCCCCGATTGCCGAGGGTACAAAAGAACTGATAAATGCAGTTGCCGCAAAGCTTGCGACCCTTCCCCCCATAAAAAGATACGAGGCGGAGGAAATTCCGCTTGAAGTACTCGAAAAGAAAAAGGATCACGGATTCACAATCCGTGAGGAGGACGGCGTCTTTATCATAGAAGCCGAGTGGCTCGTACCCATTCTGTCAAAAATTGATTTTGACGACTATGAATCACTGCAGTATCTTCAGCGCGTCATGGTAAGCAGCGGTATTGAAGCGGAGCTTCAAAAACGCGGCATCAAGGACGGTGACACCGTAAGTATTTACAATATTGAATTCGACTATGTTTCATAAGAGGTGCACAGATGGAAAATGAAACTGATTCAATGAGATTTTTAAAAGACGCCGTGGATCCGGTCGCGTTGAGTCCGCTTACACTTGCCTTTATCGGCGACTGCGTATATGAGCTTTTCGTACGTGAAGCACTGGTGACGGAGGCAAACAGACCCGCGGGCGAGCTTCACGCACAAAAGGTACGCTACGTAAGCGCCGCCGCGCAGGCAAAGGCCTACCGCTTCATAGAAGATTCTTTAACCGAAAAAGAGTCCAGTATCTTTAAGCGCGGCAGAAATGCACATACTACTCATACGCCGAAAAACATGACAAATGCGGACTATCACACCGCGACCGGCATAGAGGCTCTGTTCGGATTTTTATATCTGTCCGGCGAAACCGAAAGGTTGCGCGAGCTTTTCGGTATCATCCGCAGCAAAGGGGGAGATTTTTAAGATGAACATGGCAAAACTCAAAAACAAGGCCTTTTGGAAAGACACAAGCTTAGACTTTTTATTTTTCTTAATCGGGTCAATTATATACGCAGCAGGCGTAAATATGTTTACATCGCCAAACCATATTGCACCCGGAGGCTTTACGGGTATTTCAACCCTTATAAATCACATAACCGGTATTCCTATCGGTGCGTTTATGTTTGCACTTAACGTTCCTCTTTTCATAATAGCATACAAGCAATTCGGCAAGGATTTTATAGCAAAGACTTTTGTTGCAACCCTTATGGTAGCAGCCGTAATTGATATTCTGGCAAAATTCATGACCCCCTATTCCGGAGATAAGCTTGTTGCAGCCATCTTCGGCGGAGTATGCAACGGCGGAGGTATTGCTCTTATTCTTTACCGGGGAGGCACAAGCGGAGGCACGGACCTTGTGGCGAAGCTGCTGCGTATAAAGTGGCCGCACATGTCCATGGGAACCGTTATCATGTGTGCGGATCTCCTTGTAGTAACTGTTTCGGGCTTTGTTTACGGAAACTTTGAAAGTGCCCTCTACTCATTCATCACGACGTTCATCTCATCACGCTCGATTGACTATATACTCTACGGACGCGGCTACGGAAAGATGCTGCTTATCTTTACGAATAACCCCGAAGATATTTCAAGGGCTATCACGGAGCAACTCGGACGCGGAGTATCCATACTGGATGCAACGGGAGCATACACGGGAACAAAAAAATCCATGCTCGTATGCGCCGTAAGAGCCAACGAAATAGCAAAGATTTCAAAGATAATAAGGTCATACGACAAAAATCCGTTTATCATCGTAACCGAGGCGGGCGAAATCTTCGGTCAAGGCTTCAAGCCGTTCAAAAAACAGAATCAGTAAGAAAACAATTTACAAAACAATTAAAAGTTGTATAATATGTGAGTTGCAATTTATAATCCAAAAAGAAGCGAGGTTTTTTACATGTCAGGACATTCAAAGTGGAGCACCATAAAAAGAAAAAAGGGTGCAAATGACGCTGCGATGGCAAAGGTGTTTACAAAAATAGGCCGTGAAATTGCAGTTGCCGTAAAGGAAGGCGGCCCTGATCCCGCTTCCAACTCAAAGCTTAAAAACGTTATTGCCAAAGCTAAAGCGAGCAATATACCCAATGACAATATCGACCGTGCGATAAAAAAGGCTGCCGGAGAAGGTTCAACCGCAAACTATGAGGAAAACATCTATGAGGGCTACGGCCCATCGGGAATTGCCGTTATGGTTGAAACCCTTACCGACAACAAAAACCGTACAGCGGGAAACGTACGTCACTACTTCGACAAATTCGGCGGAAACATGGGCCAGAACGGTTGTGTATCCTTTATGTTCAACCGCTACGGTGTAATTGCGGTTGAAAAAGAAGATGTCGACGAAGAAAAGCTTATGGATGCCGCTCTTGAAGCAGGTGCTGTTGACTTCCTGTCAGACGATGAAAATGTTTATGAGATAAGAACAGAGGCAGCGGATATCGGCTCTGTACGTGAAGCACTCGAGAGCGCAGGATACACATTTGCTCTTGCTGAAGTTCAGTACATACCCACTACATACACAAGACTTGAAACCGAGGACGACCTCAAGGGAATGGCAAAGATGCTTGAGATGTTTGAGGACGACGACGACGTTCAGAACGTATGGCACAACTGGGAAAATGAAGAGGATGCTGAACAGTATCTTTGATTTTCAAGCATAAAGCTTCTAAGTTAAAACAAAACATAATATAAACAGCAGGAGTCAGGCACGAATACCTGACTCCTGCTGTTTGGTTTGAGAATTATCTGAACCTTTAAAAAGGTGATGGGGCTTAAGCTACAGGTCTTTCCAGAAGCGCTTAAAAGCACTCATGCAACCTCACCGAAAACAGCCTGCTCTTTCCTTGCGGGGAAGGCCTTTATTTCAGCCCTGTGATGTCTTACTGCACTTGGCGAAACCTCAACGCTTTTGACCTCCATGCGATGATTTTCCGCGTTTGTTCTCTTGTTTGTTCGCTGTTTGTTCGGCTGAGTCTTAAGAACATATTTTTTAAAGGCGAACTTAAGAACAGCGCCTAATTCACGCTCAAAAGCGACAAGTCTTTCTTCATTCATAATACCGTATGCGATAAGTAATACTACTGCAATTTCTGCAAAAACTTTTATAGCAAATCCAAGTGTCATAATAATAACCTCCTGCGGACTTTTATCCGAACATTCGTTTCTTACAAGACCTATTATACACCCGAGGACTTAAATGTCAACAGAATGTTCGTAATTATTTTTTGACTGTCCTATTTTAAGGACTTTGTCTCCGGTTTTATTGACAAATACACTCTTTTTCTTTATTATATATAAGTTAATTTAATTATAATAATTATGTAATATCATATGTATATCATGTCTGTTTAAACTTACCTTGTACGTTCCGTCGTCGCTTATTTCATTTTTTGTTGTAAACAGGATGATTTCGTATATTTGCAAACCGTTTCGCATATTCATGAATCAATCGGCAGCTTAAAAGATTAATTGCCGCATTTATGATTGATTCGGCAGGTTTAAAAAGGGTTTAGTATATTTGTGATTGTTTTGATACCTTTGTAATTAAATTGATAAGTTCATGATTGAATTGATTCTTTTTTCGGCTGTTTCATCTGTTTATAATTAAATCGGTAAGTTCGTAAACTAATTTACATAACCGTGATTGAATTGAAACAAATTGATATATTTTTGAATTATTTAATACATTGCTGTCTTTATGGCAATTATATATCGCTAATTACGAAAAAAAGGGCGAAAAAAGAAAGAACCGACAAAAATAATAATCAGGTCAAACCCATATATCTTAATTATATTGATCGAGGGGCGAATTTATGTCATACGATAACTTATGCATGAACTGTATGAAGGATATAGGCGAAGAAAAACAATGTCCTTACTGCAGCTATAAAGCAGGCTCACCGCAGCTTCCTCCGTTCCTGCCGCAAAGAACAATTGTGGGAGGACACTATCTCATAGGTAACGTCATGGAGGCAAACGGAGACGGCACTACTTATATGGCTTACGATACCGAGAGAAAAACGGCAGTAACCATACGCGAATTTCTCCCGGATACGCTTATAACACGTACCGGTGCAACAACGAATATCGTTGTAAAGCCCGGAAAAGAGGCTCTTTTTGCTGCAACAAAGAACAATTTTCTTGACCTTTACAGAAAGCTTGCAAGGATGCGCGGACTTTCGGCGCTGATCATAGTCATAGATATCGTCGAGGAAAACAACACCGCATACGCGGTCTGCGAGCATCTTGAAGGAGCCGTAACCCTCAGAGATTATCTTTTGCACAGCAAAACAGGCTATATGTCATGGGAAGAGGCAAGGATCATGTTCATGCCTGTACTCTCGACGCTGTCAACCCTCCACTCCGCCGGAATCATCCACAGAGGCATCTCACCGAATACTCTGTACGTGTGCACAGACCATAAAATACGTATAGGAGGATTCAGTGTTCCTGAGTGCAGAAACGTAAATTCCGGTATCGCTGCCGAGGTATTCTCGGGATACGCTCCCGTTGAACAGTTCGGAGTAAAGGCTCCGTCCGGACCATGGACTGACATATATGCCTTTGCGGCAGTCCTCTACCGTGCGCTTATAGGCAGTACGCCTATTGAATCAACCGTTCGTATGAAAGGTGACCGAATGATGATTCCCGCAAAGTTTGCGGAACAAATTCCGGCCTACGTTATAAACGCTCTTATAAATGCTCTCCAGATTATGCCAGAGGACAGAACAAAAACCGTAGAGCAGTTTCGAGCCGAGCTCTCCGCCTCTCCTACAACAGCACTTGCGGCAGAGTATAACAACGTTCCCATAAGACCGGTTCAGCCTCAAAGGGCCGCTCAGCCCCAAAGACATCCGCAGCACAGCATGTCAAAGCAGAGGCAGGGACGCGCACCTCAAAGAAACGCAGCAAGCGGTGAGCAAAAAAAGACAAAGCTCACGAATGACACCAAAAAGGTTGCCGTTATTTCCGGTGCCATCGCCGCAGGAATTGCTCTCCTTATTTTTGCTATTCTCTGTATGACTGTTTTAAAAGGTCATTTCGGAACGGGAAATTCGGATAAAAGCAGCGGTACCTCCGACAGCACCCAGGAGATGGTTGTTGTTCCCACGTTTACGGGAAAAACATATTCAAGTATTTCTTCTCAGAAGTCATTTTTCTCAGACTTTGAGATAACCACCACAGAAGAGTACAGTGACGAGGTCAAAAACGGGTATATCATTTCCCAGAGCGTCAAAGAAGGCTCAAAGGTTCCGAAGGGCACCAAGATTTCACTTGTTATCTCAAAGGGAACCGAGCAGATAACCATGATAGACGTCACAAAAGAAACCTATGAAGCCGCCAGTGCAAAGCTCACGGAGCTTGGTTTCAAGTGTAAAAAGGTTGAGAAAGCAAACTCCGGTAAGGAGACTTCGGGAACAGTTGCTTCCGCAAACTTAAATGTCGGCGAGCAATACAACAAGGGTACGACCGTTATACTTCAGGTTTGGACCGACGTTGAAGTAACCGAGGCTGCGGAACAGGATTAAAACCAGATAAAAATAAGTCCGGATGGAAAACCATCCGGACTTACTTTTTTGTATTTTATTTTCTGTCGGACAGAGCGATATACTCCTTGTTTGCTCCGACGTTCATGTATGCAGGACGTATGATCTTACCGGCGTTGATGATTTCCTCAAGACGATGCGCACTCCAGCCTGAAATTCTCGCACAGGCAAACAAAGGCGTGTAGAGCTCGGTAGGAAGGTCAAGCATTGAATATGCAAATCCGCTGTAAAAGTCGACATTGGCACAGATATTCTTATACATCTTTCTGTTTCCGGAAATAACACCCGGTGCTAATTTTTCTACCTTTTCATAAAGAGCGAACTCATCCGTGCGTCCTTTTTCTGCCGAAAGGCGCTCAACAAATCCCTTGAACATACGTGCTCTCGGGTCTGACTTTGTGTAGATAGCATGTCCTATACCGTAGATAAGACCTGCTTTGTCAAATGCTTCCTTATTGAGTATTTTGAAAAGATAAGAAGCTATCTCTTCATCATCATTCCAGTCACGGACGTTTTCCTCAATATCCTGGAACATCCTGACAACCTTTATGTTTGCACCGCCGTGCTTCGGACCCTTAAGGGAGCCGAGAGCCGCAGCCATAGCGGAATATGTGTCAGTTCCCGAGGAAGTAACAACGTGAGTTGTAAAGGTCGAGTTGTTACCGCCGCCGTGCTCTGCATGGAGCACCAGCGCCATGTCGAGAACCTTCGCTTCAAGCGTTGTAAACTGACTGTCCGCCCTGAGCATATGAAGTATGTTTTCAGATGTTGAAAAATCATCTCTCGGAGCATGAATGAAGAATGAATCTCCGTCATGGTAATACTTATAGGTCTGGTATCCGTAAACCGAAAGCTGCGGAAACAGAGAAATAAGTTCAAGACACTGACGAAGTACATTTTCAATAGATGTGTCGTCCCCGTTCTGGTCATAGGAATAAAGCGTGAGCACACTTCTTGCAAGCGTATTCATCATGTCCTTGCTGGGTGCCTTCATGATGATATCACGCACAAAATGAGTGGGCAGTTTTCTGTAATTGGCAAGGAGAACCTTGAAATCCTCAAATGCCTTTGCAGAGGGAAGCTCGCCGAAGAGAAGAAGGTATATAACCTCTTCAAACGCATAATTGCTGTCCTTCGGGAAGCCGTTAATTATATCTTCGACATTGTAGCCGCGGTAACGCAAAATACCATCGGTTTCAATTTCATTTCCGTTTTCATCCTTAATACGTCCCTGTACTTCGGATATCTCGGTAAGTCCCGTAAGTACGCCCTTACCGTCGAGGTCACGAAGTCCGCGTTTTACATTGTACTTTGTGTAAAGGCTCTTATCTATCGTACTGTTTTTAAGAGTCCTCTCTGATAACTCAGTTATCTGGTCGGTTATAGCCGAGTAGTTATCTGTTAACTGCAAATTAAAACCTTACCTTTCTGCCGTGCGGCCTGAAATACGAGTGAACATATGTCTTTTATTCAAGATTGCAAATTAATTTTATGAGATCATATACCTTATTGCGGTACTTGTCAGGTCTTACAAAATGACCTGTAAAGAAAAGATGGTTTTTCTCTGAAACAGGCAACATATACCATACACCCGGAGCACATTGATCGGCGGATTTAAAGTTTGCGGCAATCTCGGATACCGGCGGCAATGACGAAACCGTATTTACAAGTCCGTCGTTTTCATGATACTCTCCCGTTACAATCGGATACTCCGGAAGATAATTCTCAAAGGTTGAGATGAGAAGTGAGGCCGGGGCACAAACTCCCGCCTTGAGAGTAGGAAGCGTTACTTTTCCGAAAAAGTCCTTTGTGACACTTCCGGCAACAGCGATGTAATATGTTCCGTCGGAAGAAGTCATGTATCTGTTGAACCTCTCCATTCCGTCAATACCGAGTTCATAAAAGATGTTGTCCTCCGTCCTTGAGAGATAATTATCAACATCCGCCTCGTCAATAACCTCTTTTATTTTTCCGCCGTTCTCCGCCGTAACTGTTTTAAAGGAAAAACCGTGCTGTGTTATCTTAAGCTCATTGTTTTTGTAGTAGGGGTCGATATATCCCGTGTTGGACAAAGCGTTTTCAAAATAAACCGCAGTCTTCACGCAGTGCTTCTTAAAATTCGGGATTTTTGTTTCAAGCGCAAGCGGAAGTGTGATACCGGAGTTTATGCCGGCAACTGTAACAAGGCAATGTACAAAGCCCTTGTTTCCGCCCTTGAAAAGACCCGAAAGCTCTTCGGGAGCAGTTGTGCCCTTTTCCTCTTCCGAGCCGTTGCAGAGAAGGTCAATAAAAAGTCTTGCTACAGGGGCTCCGAAACCGTAAGCAATGATGTTTATCTTTTCAGGGTCCTTGGCTGTCATAGCGGAGTAAAATTTTCCGAAACGGGAATGACCGTACTTCTTTGAATGAGCTTCACCATAGTCAACTCTTCCGCCGAAAATCTGCGCGTAAAGTTCACAGGCTCTGTCCCAGATACCCGAAACAAGTCCGAAGGATACAAGGCGGCACTCAAGACCCATGCTTTTTGCAACTCTTGCAGCACTTGCTCCTTCTCCGTAACTGGCAACACCCGGTACCAGAATCACCGGATATTGATTTTTATGATCAAACATAAACTTACCTCCCAGACGTCCTTTTTCCCTCAAAATTTCTCTCAATCCGCGAAAATGTATTTAACATAATAACATAAAAACATATATCTAGTCAAACAAAATGGTTACTATTTTGACAAACTTCCGAGGAAAGATATAACCGCATCAAAAAATGAAATTTCGACAATTTCAATCGGAGAAACAAGGTTTACCGTACCTATAAGTTCATTGTTTGCAAAAAATTCAACCTTGCCCAGCACCTGTTTCTTTGAAACGGGTGCTTCAACGTCTACCGGGAGTGTAATCTTCTGCTCTATCCCGTCCTTATATTTTTGTTCAACCAAGGCCTTCTTCTCACCGCAGATTTCAGGCATTACGGATTTAACGGTTGAGTGCCGGACGTTTACCGGAACGACAAGTGAGGGGTCAACGGCAAGGCGTACGGCGGTGTAATTTGCAAAGCCCCAATTCAGAAGAGCTTTTGCGTCCGCGAAACGCACGTCACTCGTCGGTGCGCCCATAACAACGGCTAAAAGGTGCGTGCCGTTTCGCTCCGCTGACGCCGAAAGACACGACCCCGCCTTTGATGTCGTTCCGGTCTTGAGTCCGGTTGTACCCTCGTAAAACCGAACAAGCTTGTTTGTGTTTGTAAGCTCGGTTGCTCCGTCTCTGAGGGTATCCATCCACACAGTACTGTATCTCGTTACCCATTTATGCTTTAGGAGCTCGCGTGACATGATTGCAATATCATATGCAGAGGTCAGATGCTTCTCTGTATCATCATCAAGACCTGTGCAGTTTTCAAAATATGTATCCTTCATGGAAAGTTCAGCGGCGCGATCGTTCATCATCTGAACGAACGCCGTTTCCGAGCCGGCAACGAGCTCGGCAAGTGCGGCGCAGGCATCGTTTGCGGAGGCGATAAAGGAGGCTCGCAGAAGCTCATCCACGGTCATAACCTCACCTTCCTTGAGCCATATCTGCGAGCCGCCCTTGGCGCAGGCATCATGACTTGCGGTGACCTCTGTATCAAACTGAATCCTGCCTGCGTCAATCGCCTCCGCAACAAGCAGCAGGCTCATTATCTTCGTTACGGACGCCGGATACACTCTTTTGTGCTCCTGCTGCGCCGCCAAAACCCTGCCGGTATTTACGTCTATCAGTATCGCCGCTTCCGATTTTATCTCCACCGGCATACCCTTTGCAAATACCGGCAAAGCAGTACTCACAAGCACAAGTGATACCGTAATGATAATTGAAAGAATTCTTATGAAAAGCTTTTTCACGTTATACCACCTCACGTCAATTCTATGAAAAAGCCTATGCAAGTTATGACAAATGGGTTATAATATTGTTCATAAAACAAAGGGAAATACAAAGAAAGAGAATAAAAGAAGATGACAGTATTTTTTTACACACTCGGATGCAAGGTAAATGCGTACGAGACAGAAGCCATGAAAGAATTGTTTCAGCGAAACGGATTTTTTATCGAGGCCGCCTCGCCCGAAGCAGCAGACGTTATCGTTATAAACTCCTGCACCGTTACAGCCGAAAGTGACAAAAAGACAAGACAGGCAGTCAGAAAATTCAGACGAACCAACAGGGATGCCGTCCTCGTGCTCACAGGCTGTATGCCGCAGGCATATCCAGACAAGGCAAATGAGCTCACGGAGGCCGACATCATCACCGGAAACAAGGATCATTCTCTTGTTATCGCCATGGTCGAGGAGTATATAAAGAAAAGGGATACATCGCCGCAGGGAAAGGAAGCTCTGCGAATGGTGAGCATACCCGCTCACGAAAAAGGCGATTCATTTGAAAATATGCCTATCGCAGGCTTTGAAGGAAGAACCCGTGCCGTTATAAAGATACAGGACGGATGCGACAGGTACTGCACATACTGTATCATTCCGACCTCCAAGGGACATTCGCGCTCACGCTCGCTTGAAAGTCTCTCATCCGAACTTGACAAGATTAAGCTTGCAGGCTTTCGTGAGGTAGTGCTTGTCGGGATAAATTTCTGTTGCTACGGCCTTGATATCGGCAAGACCTTCGTTGACGCAATCGAGCTTGCATGCAGCAAGGGCTTTGACCGTGTAAGGATAGGCTCGCTTGAATTTGACAACATCTCCGACGAAGCAATTGACAGGCTGGCGTCTCTTGAAAACTTCTGTCCTCAGTTCCATATTTCACTCCAGAGCGGCTGTGACAGAACGCTGAAAAGAATGAACAGACATTACAGTGCGGCAGAATATGAAGCTCTCTGCAAAAAGCTCCGCACAAAGTTTAAGGATGCAACCATAACGACGGACCTCATGATAGGCTTTCCGGGTGAGACGGACGAGGATTTTGAGGAATCGATAAGCCTTGCAAAAAGGATTCAGTTTGAAAAAATTCATGTCTTCCCCTACTCTGCCAGAACAGGGACAAAAGCTGCCGAAATGCCTCAGGTTGATTCACAGATAAAGTCCGAACGAACAGGAATTGCCCTCAAAACCGCAGAGGATCTACGGTCGGAGTTTTTCCGAAATCAAATCGGGAAAAGACCGGAAGTGCTTGTTGAAAAGTACAATGCAAAAGAGGGGATATTTCACGGATACACAAAAAACTACACCCCTGTTTCCTTCAGACTCACCTCAGCCGGGACAACGTCAATAGTAAGCGCTCTCAGCAACAAAATCATTCCGGTCAGGATAACGGGATACAACATGTCTCTTGACTGCTGTACGGGAGAAGCCGACTGACAGATTTGTCGTCGCTCCCAAAATGACCTTTAAGTACAAAGAAAAACCGACCTCCGACAGTCAGATTTTGCTCTGACTTTTGGAGGTCGGTTCATTATTCAATTTGACGACTGTTTTTTATCTGTTTTTTACAATTTATCCTTTTGACTGAGGTGTACCGTCACCCGACGTCGCCGGCTTTGTTGTAGTCGTTGTCGGCTTCGTTGTGGTCGTCGGTTTTGTCGTTTCCGTCGTTGATTCCTCAGTTGTGTCCGTCGTTGTTTCCGTTGTAGAATCTGTTGTTTCTGCGGTCGATTCTGTTATGTCAGAGGTTGTCGGCTCTGTCGTGTCGGTTACAGGCTTTGTCGTTGTAACAGAAGGCCTCGTTGCAACTGGCTCGGTCGGAGGGGTATAATTCCTCCACGGATTTCCCGGGTCCGGATCCGTCGGATCCCAACCGCGAATTGACAGCGTTGTATCTATCCTCGGCGCACTCGGTTTTCCGAGAGGTCCCGGATCGGAGCTTTCGTAAATAACAACGGTTGTACCCAGCGGACAGTTGTCAAATATCCATTTTGCATCTATAACCGTAAGGCGTATACAGCCGAGGGATCTGTTAGTACCGAGTCTGTTATACTCCCAGTATTCAAGAGAATTTTTAGTCTTTTCTACATATGGGACAGAATGAAAAAGAACTCCTCCGACAATTCTCGTGCTGTACTGTCCCCACACATCTCCCACAAGGATTTTCCATGTGTATTTCGCACTGGTCCTGTAAGTACCGAGAGGGGTGTTTGCCCCTCGGCCGGCGGAGCATACAAAAGCTCTTACCGGAACCGTATAAGCGCCGTTCTCATCCCTTGAGTATACGGTGACAACATTTTGCCTTCTGTTTACTTTTATGAGGTAGGGCTTGTCGGATAAAGTTGTGGAAACCGGCTTTTCCTTTTTACTGTCGTCCGTAGTCGTCTCTTTTTCGGTAACGGGCTCGTCCAAAGGACTGCTCGGATTCATATCCTCCGTAACGGCTTCGGTTACCTTTTCATTTTGTCTGTGTAAAAAATGATTTTTTAAAGGTACGGGACCGAAAACCAGGAAAATAGCCAGAGCACATACAACCAGCCAGATTCCAAGATCAAATCCTCTTCTTCTCATTTGCTTCTCCTTTTGCTCATGGCACAGTTTTTACTTTAACTACGCGGTTTCAGAGCATAACAATCTCATCGGAGCACTCGGTTCCGCAGGGTAAAACACGTGGAGTCGCAAGGTTGTAAAGGTCGGTTGCTTTACACTCTAACTCAAATACGTGCTTTGCGTCACTTGACAGAGCTGCAATCTGTGACGTTTTCATTATAACAGGGAGCTTTGCGACCTCTTTTGCCTCCCTTAAGATCTCTCTTCCACGCTCGTTGAAGCCTATAACGCGGATATACGGAATTTCCCCTTTCGTATCCTCCGCTTTAAGACCCAGATAAAGAGATGTAATAATTCTCCTTATCCTCGAATGAGTATAGCGCTTCGTTTTGATTATACTGTAGAGCTCCTCGAGCGATGTAGCCGTTTTTATAGCGTCATAAATCCTGTTTTCAAGTCCCTCGGAAACATCCGGAGCGGTTTTTATGTCGTCAATCGAGAGCATACGCAGTCTTGAAAGAATCGCTCTTTCACTCTCATCCTGACATACGGGAGCACGTCCGACAGACTTCATATTCAAAAATTCCTCGGCCGTTGCCGACGGCATAAAGCTCCTGTAAGCCGTATCACCGCGTTCCATAAGTATACGCAATGCCGAGGCGCTTGCAAACTCTCCGTTTTCTTTGAGCTCATCATGTCCTGCACCCTTTCGGAAAACAGGGTAAATATCCATATCCGAGCCAAGCCTCTTCATTGCCTTTATATACTCTACCGCAAGTATGTTATTCGGCTTCGTCAGAACACTTGAAATTTCATCTCCGTAAAACTTTAAAACCGCATTTTCACGAGCGGCAGCGTAGTTTATTCCGCCCTCAAGTTCTTTTTTTATGAGGTCATGTACTCTTATGTCGCATACCGCATCGGCTGTCTTTAAAAGCTTTTCGGACTCTGCGGTCTCACAACCGAATGCAAGTGTATCCACACAGCCGAGTGCGTTCAAAACGGACACTCCACCGCGGGCAAAAAGCTCCGCCGTGGACACTGCCCACGGCAGCGGCAGTTCTACCACAAGGTCTACTCCGTTCATAAGTGCCGCCCTTGCCCTGGCTCTTTTGTCCATTATCGCAACGCTTCCGCGCTGAACAAAGTTGCCGCTCATAGCGGCAACGACGTGTGTCGCGCCATAGCCGCGCACACAGTCAATCATATACTTATGGCCGTTATGAAAAGGATTGTACTCTGCGACTATTCCGGTAACCTTCAAAGAAAAGCCCCCTTAAAAGAAAATAAATGCATAAAGCAATACACAATATGTTATTATTTTAATATATAATATGTACTAAATAAAGTATGTTTTTAAGAAAATATGAACTATTTTGAAAAAACTATGGTTACAGAGTTTAATTTGTGCTACAATACACCCGCTTGAGAAAGTTTTAACTATAATTATTGAACAACTAGGGAAAGGTCTGAAGAAATTGAAAATTCTTGTAGTAAACTGCGGAAGCTCATCACTTAAGTATCAGCTTATCGATATGGACGGTGAAAAATTGCTTGCAAAAGGTCTCTGCGAAAGAATCGGGGTAGACGGACACTTTGAGGGCAAAACAGCTGACGGAAGAAAGGTTGAAAATAACAATACGCTCAACAACCATACACAGGCTTTCATGGAAGTAAAAAAAGCCCTTACCGAGGGTGAGACAAAGGTTATAGACTCGCTTGACGAAATTGATGCAATAGGACACCGCATAGTGCAGGGCGGTGCACTTTTCAACGACAGTTGTCTTGTTACAGATGAGGTTAAAGAGGGAATAAGATCTCTTATAGACCTCGCTCCCCTTCACAATGCAGCTCACCTTCAGGGTATAGACGCTTGTCAGGAGGTATTCGGAAAGGACAAGCCCGAGGTTGTTGTTTTTGATAACGCCTTTCACAGCACCATGCCGCCGAAGGCATATATCTTCCCGGTACCATATGAGTACTACGAAAAGTACAAAGTACGTCGCTACGGATTCCACGGTACCTCTCACAAGTACGTAAGCCGCCATCTTGCAAAAATGCTCGGTGAAAGCCTTGAAGGTAAAAAGGTTATCGTTGCACATATCGGTAACGGATCTTCACTTTCGGCTATTGTTGACGGCAAGGTTATAGACACAACAATGGGTATCACCCCTCTTGACGGATTCATCATGGGATCCCGCTGCGGCGGTGTTGACCCGTCCGCAATAACCTTCATACAGGCAAAAGAAAATATGACGCCCGCGGAAACCGACCAGATGATGAATAAAGAATCGGGACTTCTCGGTGTATCAGGAGTATCCTCTGACATGCGTGACGTTGAGGCTGCAGCAAAGAATGGAAATGAACGTGCACAGCTCGCTCTTGAAATTCTCTACTATCAGGTCACAAAATACATGGGAGGATTTGTTGCCGCAATGGGCGGAGTTGACTATATCTGCTTTACGGCAGGCGTAGGTGAAAACAGCCCAGAATTACGTAAAAGAGTACTGGAAAACCTTTCATTCCTCGGCATAAAGGTTGATGAAGAAGCAAACAACAGCCGCGGTAAAGAGGTTAAGATTTCAACACCGGATTCAAAGGTTGAAGTATATGTAATTCCTACAAATGAGGAGCTTATGATAGCAAGAGACACTCGTCAGATTGTCGAAGGACTCGCTCACTAAAGTCCTAATCGGACTTTCGGTCGCTTGCCTTCACCAATCTTCCTCTCCCCCAAAACCGTATCTCGGTTTTCGGGGTCCCCGCACTTTCGTGCTGTCGAAGGACTCGCTCGCTAAAGTCCTAATTCCAAAAAAACTCGGAATGTCATATGACATTCCGGGTTCTTTTTTTACAATTCTATTTTCTTGTCGGCAATTTCAAGGTCCTCTTCAACATGAGAGACCAGTACCACCGGCTTTTTTCTCGCATATTCTTTTATTTCCTGCTGAACGATTTCACGGTTTTTATCATCCAGTCCGGTGAAGGGCTCATCAAGAAGAAGTATATCCGAATCAAATAACAATGCCCTTGAAAGACACACGCGCTGCCGCTGTCCTCCGGACAGCTCGGACGGCCGCTTTTTCTGCAAATCGTCCGTTATTCCCAGTTTTGAAAGAAAGTCCTTTATCTCGCCGTCCGGACGTTTTGTTACGACCTTTACATTTTCAAATGCCGAATACCACGGAAGCAGTCTCTGCTCCTGAAAAACGTCGGCAACGCGCATCCCTTCACCGGCCGTAGTTTTTATCTTTCCGGAATCCGGTGAAAGAAGCCCGGCAATAAGCTTCAAAAGCGTTGTCTTTCCGACTCCGGACGGCGCAACGACCGCCGTTATTCCGTTGTCAGGAATTTCAAGACTCAGGTTATCAAAAACCTGCGTCATCATTTTTTCCTTTTTTTTGTTATCCTTATATGAGAATGATACATTTTTAAAATGGATCACACATCCACCTCTATCCCGGATTTTAATTCATCATGATCTTCCGTCAGTCGCATAAAATCTTTCTGTACAGCATAGTTACGGAAAACCTTATTCATAGCATGACTTAAAATCCAGTCAAAGATAAGACTTAGTAACACTACCATAGTTGTCCATGCAAACAGCTCATCTGTTATAACATAGAACTTTGTCTCCCATATACTGTTTCCTATAGACGGAATTGTCCGACAGATTACCTCTGCGGAAACGCCTGCCTTCCAGCACAAGCCGAGGCCCGAATCCACGGCAGCCGCATTGTACGGAATAAGGCTCGGTATATATATGTGCTTTATCTTTTCACTCGTTGTCATCTTGTAAACATCCGCCATTTCCAGAAGATTCTTATCCACACTCATAAGACCCTCCAGTACATTGCTCCACACAATGGGGGTAACCATAAGTACGCATATGAAAATGGGCACAAAGTTTTTTCCCGCCCACATAAGCATGACGATTATGAAGGATGCAACGGGAGTTGCCTTGATTATATTAATTATCGGAGTTATAAAAGTTTTTATGAAGGAGCTTCTGTACGCGCAAAAGCTAAGCAATGCAGTGCTGATATATCCGAGGACAAAGCCTGAAAGCACGCGCAGCACGGAAGTAAGTACAGTCTTCCAAAACTCCCAAGTCGAGGCAAGCTTAAAAAATGTCACAAAACCTCTGTGTGGTGGCACAAACAAAATCGGGTCATTTGCAAGCACCGCGGAAACTTCCCAAATCGTAAGCCATATAACTGCGACAATTAAATATTTTACTTTGCCGCCAAATCTATTTTGCTTTGTAATAGAAGTTTTCATCCGGCAATTTACCTCCGACCGAATTTGGCTGAGCATCAAAGAGAACCTTATAGAAGCCCTCTGTCATTTTCTTCATTTCTTCGCCCTTGGCAAAGATGATATTGCAGCGCGGAAGTGCACTCTTTGCAATGCCCGCTTTGGCAACAATACCGACTTTTGCGATTGTCTCGGCGCTTTTGTCAAGATTCTCGGTGTTTGTTATATCCTTTATTGACTTCTCGTATTCGTAGAGGAACGCCTCAACGGCATCCGGATGAGCTTCAGCAAACTCGGTGTTTACAGCCACGCATCCCATGGCAATCTGAGTGCCCTCATAGCTTGTACCCTTTACTGTATCTGCCCATACATCGCTTATGCTGAGTGCTACGCGCATATCCTTATTCTGTGCAAGAAGTGCCGTTGCCGCAGGCTCCGGAAGAAGAAGAACATCTGCCTTTCCGCTCGCAGCATACGCAACAAGATCATTATGAGCGGAATACGTAAAGTCAATTTTTACGTCTGTTCCCGGCTTAAGACCGTTCTCACTCAGCACATAGTTAAGGATATACTCCGGTGTTGCACCCTGTCCGCTCACATATACCGTTTTTCCCTTAAGGTCTGAAATACTCTTTATTGTGTTTCCCTTTTCCAGTATATAAAGAACACAGCCCGTGTTAAGAGCAAGAAGCTTCACCTTTCCGTTCGACTTGTTATAGAGCGTCGCAGCGGCATTTGTAGGAACAGCGGCAATGTCAAAGTTACCCGAAATAAGCTTTCCTGTAATCTCATCCGGAGAGGATGCTACGGTATACTCATACTTGTTAAGAGTTTTACCGTTGTCGGAATCATCCAGTAAATATGCCATACCCATACCGGTTGGTCCCTGAAGCGTTGCAAGTTTTACCGTAACGCCGGTTGCCTTCGGAACCGATGACTCCGGCTTTTCAGGCTCTTTGCCCGGCTGTTCGGGAGTACCCTTTTTACCACAGGCTGAGAAAAGCGTGAGTACAAGGACAAAAGCCATAACAATTGATAATATTCTTTTCATTTTTAATTCACACCCCACTGAAAATTTATTCAAAAACTAAAAGCTTTACTTTGCCGAACAAACGGCTTTTGCGGAAACACCGGGTATTCTTCCTACTTTTCCGGATATTGCATTTATGATATCCATCGGAGCATCCACGGCAATACTTATGATATGCAATTCCTTTGCCGTATACGGTATACCCATGCGACCTACGATAAACTCCGAATACCCATGCAGTATTTCATTAACCTGCGGAGCAGAATCAGCGTTTTCGACAATTATACCGATTACGGCAACTCTTTTTTCCATCTGTTTGTCTCCTTTCCGCCATAAAAAAAACCGTCAGATAAATATTTTATAAAAACAGGAAATCAGGCTGCAAAAAGCAACTGCTTTACGCAACCTGATTATTTTCATAGGATATTTTCTGTGTCTTTCACCTCAAAGCTCACAAAACCGTTTTTCGGCTTCATAAGGTTTTCGGTGTCAGGTCAGCGTTTTATGTTCAATTATTGTTCACATCCATTTTACTTGAGTGTACCCAATCTGTCAATGTATGTTGTATGGAGAATTTCATGAGCCTTATGACTGTTGGGACTTCCGAAATATTCGTCATAAAGTAGCTTAACCTCTTCGTTCTTATGTGACTTACGCTTCGGAAGATGCCTATCCTCCTCATAGATTGATTTTGAACGAATAGCCGGAATATCCATAGTCTGACGCTCCCAATTCGGATGAATCGGCTGTCCTCCGCCGTTTACACAGCCCTCAGGGCAACACATGATTTCTATAAACTGGTAGTTCTTTTTACCGCTCTTTACGTCCTCGAGAACCTTTCTTGCATTGTCAAGTCCGCTTGCAACCGCAACGCTGAGTTCAATATCCCCAACCTTATATGTTGCCTCCTTGATTCCGTCGGTTCCGCGCACCTCTGTAAAGTCATATGTCTCGTTGTCCTTGCCCGTTATGACATCCACAGCCGTTCGAAGAGCTGCCTCCATAACACCGCCCGTTGCGGCAAAGATAACTCCGGCACCTGTTGCCTCTCCGAGAGGGCTGTCGTATTCCTCATCGGGAAGAGCATTGAAGTTAATACCTGCACGTTTTATCATCTTTGCAAGCTCCCTTGTAGTAAGAACATAGTCAACATCCGGTATTCCGGCAGCAGCTTCGTTTTCTCTACCGATTTCAAATTTCTTTGCGGTACACGGCATGATTGAAACGGAAACTATACGCCTCGGGTCGATTCCGTTCTTTTCTGCCCACCAGGTCTTGAGCGTTGCACCGAACATCTGCTGCGGAGATTTACATGTGGAAAGATTCGGGATAAACTCCGGATAGTATGTCTCACAGAATTTTATCCATCCCGGCGAGCAGCTTGTGATAAGGGGAAGCGTTCCGCCGTTTTTGAATCTGTCAAGGAATTCCGTAGCCTCCTCCATAATTGTAAGGTCGGCCGTAAAATCAGTATCAAAAACCTTATCAAAACCAAGTCTTCTGAGCGCTGCAACCATTTTTCCCTTTGCCATTGTTCCGACAGGATTTCCGAATGCCTCGGCTATCGCAACACGTATTGCGGGAGCTGTCTGTACGACAACAACCTTTTCCGGATTGTTTATAGCGGCTATAACGTCATCTATCTGATCTTTTTCGGAAAGAGCACCCGTAGGACAGGCTTCTATACATTGTCCGCAGTTCACGCATGCAACGTCTGCAAGTTTTGACTCAAAAGCACAGCCTATTACGGTATCAAAGCCTCTGTGGTTTGCACCGATAACTCCCGTCTGTGATTCACAAGCGGCAACGCAGCGACGGCAAAGTATACACTTGCTGTTATCCCTCACTATTGAAGGAGAGCTTTCATCAAAATCCGATTCCGTCTTCTGTCCTTCAAATTTGTTCATGTCCACTCCGTAATTACGTGCAAGTGTCTGAAGCTCGCAGTTCTCGGATCTGTCACATGAAAGGCAGGAACAGTTGTGATTTGAAAGAATCAATTCTATGATTTTCTTTCTTGCTTTTATAACTCTGTCCGAGTTTGTAAGTATATCCATTCCCTCAGAAACAGGCATAACACATGCCGTAACGAGAGTTTTTGCGCCTTTGACCTCTACAACACAAATGCGGCATGCACCAATCTCGTTTTTCTTTCTCATAAAGCAAAGAGTCGGTATCTCAATTCCGAGTTCCCTTGCAGCCTCGAGTATAGTAGAGCCCTGTGGTACGCTTATTTTCATACCGTTGATTGTAACATTTACCATATTCATATCTATACTCTCTCCTTATTCCTTGATTATTGCGTCAAAAGCACAGTTTTCAATACAAGCACCGCACTTGATACACTTGAATGTATCAATAACATGCGGTTGCTTGACCGTACCGCTGATTGCGGAAACAGGACAGTTTCTCGCGCACTTTGTGCATCCCTTACACTTGTCTTCGATAATTTTGAAGGTAAGAAGGTTTTTGCAGACGCCTGCAGGACACTTCTTATCTACGATATGGGCGATGTATTCGTCCCTGAAAAAGTGAAGTGTTGAAAGGACAGGATTCGGAGCCGTCTGACCGAGACCGCAAAGGGCCGTATCCTTGATAAGATTGGCAAGCTCCTCAAGCTCGTCGAGGTCTTCCATTGTTCCCTCGCCGGAGGTTATCTTGTTGAGAATTTCAAGAAGCCTGCGCGTACCGATACGACACGGTGTGCACTTTCCACATGACTCGTCAACGGTGAACTCAAGGAAGAATTTGGCGATATCAACCATACAGGTATCCTCATCCATTACGATAAGCCCGCCGGAGCCCATCATTGAGCCGATGGCAAGAAGATTGTCATAGTCAATTTCAATATCAAAATGCTCTGCAGGGATACATCCGCCGGAAGGACCTCCGGTCTGTGCAGCCTTAAACTTTTTACCGTCCGGTATACCGCCGCCTATATCCTCGACGATATGTCGAAGAGTCGTACCCATGGGAACCTCTACAAGTCCCGTGTTGTTTATCTTTCCGCCGAGTGCGAACACCTTCGTTCCCTTGGACTTTTCGGTACCCATTGACTTAAACCAATCGGCACCGTTAAGAATAATCTGCGGGATGTTGGCGTATGTCTCAACGTTGTTCAAAATAGTGGGCTTTGCGAAAAGGCCCTTAACTGCCGGGAACGGAGGACGCGGGCGAGGTTCTCCCCTCTTACCCTCGATAGAGGTCATGAGAGCCGTTTCCTCACCGCATACAAACGCACCGGCGCCAAGACGTATATCAATATCAAAATCAAATCCGGAATCAAAAATATTCTTTCCGAGAAGTCCGTATTCTCTTGACTGAGCGATAGCAATCTTAAGACGCTTTACTGCTATAGGATACTCTGCACGCACGTATATGTAACCCTGGTTTGCGCCTATTGCGTATCCCGCGATAGTCATTGCCTCAAGCAATGCATGCGGATCTCCCTCAAGCACCGAACGGTCCATGAATGCTCCCGGGTCGCCCTCATCGGCATTACAGCATACATACTTTTGGTCGGCGTCATTTGCAGCTGCAAACGACCATTTGTGTCCTGTCGGGAATCCCGCACCGCCGCGTCCGCGAAGACCGGAATCAAGGACAACATCTATAACCTGCTGAGGAGTCATTTCCGTAAGACATTTACCGAGAGCACGATATCCGTCCATTGCGATATACTCGTCAATCTGCTCTGGGTCTATGACACCGCAGTTGCGCAAAGCAATTCTCTTTTGCGTCTTATAAAAAGTCGTATCAGCCAAAGAAACCTGTGAAAGGTCGATATCCGGAGTCATGTTGACATCCTTGTATTCAAGTCTTGTTACCACACGACCTTTGAGAAGATGCTCTTCAACTATCTCGGGCACATCCTCAGGCGTCAGCTTACCGTAAAAAGTTCCGTCGGGATAAACAATGACTACCGGTCCGTAACCGCAAAGACCGAAACAGCCGGTCCCGACGATTTTCACTTCATCCAAGAGACCTTTTGCGGAAATTTCCCTTTCAAACGCCTCCCTGACAAGCTTGCTTCCGTAAGAGGTACAGCCTGTACCACCACAAATAAGTACTTGTGAACGAATCATGCTTAACACCTCTCTTTATTTTTCATAATTTGCAATGGTATACTCTGCAACAACTTTACCGCCCTTGAGATGTTCCTCAACAATACGTTTTGCTTTTTCGGCATCAAGCTTTACATACGTAACCTTCTCTTTTCCCGCCTCGTAAACCTCGGCAACAGGCTCGTAACGACATATTCCTATACACCCTGTCTGGAGAACCTGCACCTTGTCACCGAGTCCTTCATTTGCAACATTTTCAACAAATGATTGCAAAACAGGTCGTGCTCCGGCTGCTATTCCGCATGTAGCCATACCTACAACCACACGCGTTTTTCCCGAATCCTCACGAAGCACTACCGACGGCTTCATTTTGTTGCGGATCTCCTCAAGCTCTGCAAGAGATTTCATCTTAATCAACCCTTTCTTTGTTAATAGTACAAATTTCCGTATTCTTCTTTCAATGAATTTTCAATCCATAAAAGTATTTCAATATTGTCAAGCGAGATATCCTCACCGACAGCTACGCGTATTTCACGCGTATCAACGGACACCGACTTCTCCCCATAAGTGTGTAAAAATATGAAATCAACATCCGGAGAACCACCCACGAGAGTGGTTATGGTGGAGACCATATCTCCGAGTCCTATAAAGTCTATGTGTTTTTTATTAAAGAAGGCCGTTACCGCAGTCCCGTGTCTGTCTGGATACTCTTCTTTCGAATATGAAGTTATCTTAAGCCATCCGCCCGTCATTTCCGCTTCCATTTTAAAAAGAGGAACCCCAAGTCCCACGGAACGTGTTGTTCTTGTCGTATAAAACGGATTTGTCACGCTGTTTATGGTTTCCTCATCCATCCCGCAGCCGTTATCCCTTATCATGATTTCCATCGTCTCGTCTGTCTCGGAAATTGTTATTTCAATAAGGGTCGCACCCGCAGTCACGGAATTTTTTGCAACATCCAAGATGTTAAGTGACAGTTCCTTCATAAAACCGTTCCCTCACAATCTCCCGCGATAAAATCAAAAATTTTGTCTGTAACAACAAGAGGATCCCTTTCCTCGGCTTCAAATTCAAAGGCATTTGCCGCGTCTTCGATTCCGCATAAAAAATGTGAATCCGATCCGTACAACACCTTTTTCCCGACAAGCTTATCGTATGCCTTTATGTATTTCTCCTTATTTTCAAAACTGCGAAATTCCACACAGTCAAATGCCGGCTTTTCGGGAAAATCACCGAGAATTGCAATGATACCGTTTGCCTCTCTGTCAACATGAGCGGGGTATGAAATACCGTTAAAATTTTTTACGAGTAGCGGAATATCGTCCACGGACAAATCAGTCGCGTTTGTCAGAAAATACGGTTCCGTAGAAACAGTCGCGTCTTTTCCGTCCAAAATAAGCTGATCTCCGAACACCTCGGTTTTATTCTTTATAAGCACCCTGTGTCTGTAAAGTTCCACATCAAATTCCATAGCCGCCGAAAGCCTTCTGAAAAGACATACAACGTGGATATCCTCCAAGGTGGTTATCTCAACACCCGCTATCGGTATAATCCCGTTACGCTCTGCCGCCTCAAAAAAAGCCGGACAGTTTTTAAGGGAGTTGTGGTCCGTCAGTGCCGCAACCTTTATACCGGCAAGCTTAAGCATTCCGGAGATATTGTTCGGCGTCATATCATTGTCAGCACAAGGAGACAGGCACGAGTGAATATGAAAATCATAATAATATCTCATGCTTCATACCGCTCTTGAAATTTCAACCGCAAGCTCATATGCCGTCTTATCCGAAGAAAGAATATTGATACACTTTTCCTTTGCGGTATCAACAATTTTCTCCTCAAGAGTGACACCCTCCGCAAGAATAATACACGAAGTATTTGCAAGTGTAGCGACAGCCATAACGTTGATATTCGACATTATGGTTATCCATACATCGCCCTCACGGGCTTTTCCCATGACAAAGCTCAACAGGTCGCCGATATACACTCCGCCTATAACCCTTTCTGGCCCTGGCAATGTAACCGCTTTGAGATTCAGTTTTTTCACAAGTTCCGAAACAGTCATTTTTCTGCATCCTCCGGCGTTCTTATCTTACAGTTCTTTATCCTTGCTTCTCCCTTTACCACATCCTCGGCAAAAGCTCTGCAGGTGGGTGCGCCGCACGCTCCGCAATCAATTCCGGGTAAGCTTTCCTTCAGAGCCTGAATGGCTGCCATCATTCTCATCGATTCACCTATATTGTCGCTGAGCTTACTGATGGGGCTGTACTTCGGAAACTCGTCAAAGAAAAAGTCGCGCGGTATAAAGTTGTCGCCCTTTTCCGTTTTGGGAAAGGTCTGTGATACCGGCAGATAATTTCTGAGAGAAAGCAATCTTGCCTTTGCTATAAACGGATTTTCTACGCACATGACTCCTCCTACACAGCCTCCCGGGCATGCGTTGAGTTCAATAAAGTCAAGCTGAGGAATAGAACTGTTTTCAATTTGATCAAGAACTCTTATAACATTTTCAATTCCGTCGGCGGCAAGATAGTGCTCGCTGAAAAGAGCAGATGATTCTCCGCCCGACTGTGCCCAACTCACTCCTATCCTTCCGGATTCCGAAAGCTGCCTCGGCTCATTCTTTCTTTTCATGACCGAGAGAAGCTGAAAGTAGATATCACTTATTGAGAGAACCTCATCAACATAGCTTTTGTGTTTACCGAAGCCGTTGTTTACATAGCTGACCTTTGCCGGGCACGGAGAAATAAAGTAAACCTTGATATCCTCCGCCTTTAATTCCGGATGCTTTGAAAGGGCATCTTCTCTTGCCATCATAGCCGCAATCTCAACCGGCGGTAAAAGCGTAACGATATTGTCTGTAAGAGACGGAAATCTAAACTGAATAAGCCTGATGATAACAGGACAAGCAGAGCTTATCGCAGGCCTTTTTATCCAGTCGAATTTGAGGTAATTTCTCGTATATGCAGATACCAGCTCAGCTGCCTTTGCAACCTCAAACACACTGTCGAAGCCGATATCAATAAGGCCGGACAATACATAGTTTGTATCATCAAGACCGTCAAACTGTGCATAAAGAGTCGGAGCGGGAAGAGCAATCTTCCACTTACCCTTATCCCCCGTAGAAAACTTGCTGTAATTCGCTTTCTTGGCATGATGCGGACAGTGTCTTATACACTCGCCGCAGTCAATGCATCTGTCGGAGTTTATGGATGCCACCCCATCCTTTATTCTTATTGCCTCCGTAGGACAGTGCTTTGTACAGGTAGTACAACCCGTACACTTTGAGGTATCAAGAATAACTGAGTGCTGATATGTTGTCATAACTCTCACCCTTAAGGTTGCTTTCTGAAATTACTTAAACCAAACTTCCATATTTATCGTTGTACCTACACCCACAACAGAAGTTATTTCCATTTTATCCGTGTAACGTTTCATATTTGGAAGACCCATACCGGCACCGAAGCCCAGTGAACGTATGCTTTCAGGCGCTGTCGAATACCCTTCCTGCATGGCAAGACCTATATCCTTTATACCGGGACCGTGATCAATAAGCGCTATAGCTATATGATCCTCAAAGATATCTACGTCTGCGACTCCTCCGCCCGCGTGTATGACCATATTTATTTCCCCTTCATACATCGCGATTGAAATACGTCTTATGACATCTGAGTTGAGTCCCAATTGAGATAAGGTTTTTTTCACCTGAACCGACGCCAGACCCGCCGAGGTAAAATCCTCACCGTCAACGTCATAATGAAACTTTAAGGGTTCACTCATGCTCGGTTGTCACCCTTCCTCGTAAACCGTTTTCATACAGAATACCGCAGGTCTCAAACATGGTTTTATCAGTAATCAGGAGGACTATTCCGGAGTCCCTCGCAAGCTCAACCATTTCCGGGGTCGGTATTTTTCCTCTTACGAATACCACGCAAACCATATCCATCATTTCCGCAGTTCTAATAACCTGAGAATTGATAAGCCCGGTCAGAAGGATTGCTTCCTCCTCCACATATGCCAGCACATTGCTCATCATGTCGCTGCCGCAAGCGGAGTACACCTGACAATCCAGCTTATCTTCGTTACATAAAACCTCTGCGCCCAACAGTTCTTTAATAGTTACAATCTTCATTCCGATTCCTTCAAACCTTTATCAATAGATGAGCTTCGATCAGTCCTTGTACTTTTCAAGAATACCCGGAATCATGTCCGGAGTAAGACGACCGTAAACATCATCATTTATCATCATTACTGGGGCAAGGCCGCAGGCACCTACACAGCGGCAGGCCTCAATTGAAAATTTTCCGTCCTCCGTGCAATCTCCCGGACCTATTCCGAGTTCACTGCAAAGTCTGTCAAGAACATCCTGTGAGCCTTTTACGTAGCACGCTGTTCCGAGACACACGCTTATTGAGTATTTTCCCTTCGGAGAGAGGTTGAACATGGAATAAAATGTAGCTACTCCGTAAACTTCTTCGGCGGAAATTTCAAGTTTCTCGGCTATATGCGTCTGAACCTCAACAGGAAGATATCCGTAAATTTCCTGTGCTTCCTGCATGATGGGCATAAGACAGCCGCCCTGTCCCCTGAATCGCTCAATAGCCTCATCCAGCATAGCTGCTTTTTCCGGCGAGGCCGTGAACTTAACTGTTGTTAGTTTCTTCTTCATGGTTATCTCCTTTCATACTGCCATTTGCAAATTTTTTTAAAATTTCCATATCAGATACAATTATTTTCTTTCCTTCCGTTTTTATTGCACCTGTATTTTCAAACTCTTCAAGAGCCCTGTAAAGAGAGGCTCTGCCTATACTGAGTATGTTTGAAAGCCTTGTCGGTGAAAACTCCTGCAAAAAACCTGCATTTGCTTCTCCCTCCAACAGATATTTTGAAAGTTTCATCGTCACACTCGAGGATGAGTATATGTCAATAAGAATGTTGAGATATCTGGTTTTTTTGCTCTGAAGAGCGATACAATTAATGGCAAACCTCGGATACTCCTCAACAAAGTCAATTACAACACGCTCAGGAATAAAAAAAACCTTGCAATAATCTATTGCAACTATTTTTGAGATATATCTGTTCTCATCGTTAAAAAGCGTAGCAATCCCAAAGCAATCGTGCTTTTTAAGTCTCCTTATCATGACACTCCCGTCAGGCGTATAAACAGACGCCCTGCCCTCAAGGATTATTCCGATTGCCCTTTCAAATTTTTCCTTTGAAAAGATGATATCTCCCTCTGAATATGCAGTTTTTCTGCACTCCTTATCGGAGCATATCTTCTTTATCTCTCTTTCCGTTAAACCTTCAAATAAATTTATGCTTTTCAATTCTCTTTTACCTTCGTATCTTGTCCTTTCTTAACAAATTTTCCGAAATTCTTTTAAAAAAATGACGCAAAAAAACAGTCGCCCGCAGGCAAACAAAAACAGGCAGTTAAAATGTTCTGTCAGTTAAAAATATTCCGATTAATCCGATATAATTCCTCTTTCACTTTAAACTATTAAATTCAACGATGTCAACAAATAAGTCCGCTGCAAGGCGTCCGATAATTATTTTTCTGTGTTTTTAATACTTTTGTTTGATTTTCATTGTAAATTATCAACAAGAAAAAATGTCCCAAATAATACAATCATGTGTTAAAAAAATAACAAATTGCCCCGCCTACCCGACAGAGCAATTTGTATTTATCTGACATATTTATTTTTAGGTTTCATCAAAGCCCTCGGTACTCTCCTTCATAAAGAGCACCTTTACGGTCATAAAAATAAGTCGAAGATCTGTTCTTATGGAATAGTTTTCGATGTAAAATAAATCCAGCTTGAGCTTATCATACGCAGTTGTGTTGTACTTGCCGTAAATCTGTGCATAACCGGTAAGACCGGCCTTAACCTTATGCCTGTATGCGAATTCAGGTACTTCCTGTAGGTACCTTTCAACATTTTCAACGCACTCTGGTCTCGGTCCCACAACTGACATATCTCCCTTAAGGATATTGAATATCTGCGGGAACTCGTCCATCCTGCAGGCGCGGATTACCCTTCCTACCGGTGTGATTCTGTCATCATCAACCGTGGCGGAATGAGCCTCCCCGCCTCTGTCGGCGTCGGCATCAACCTTCATACTGCGGAATTTGATTATCTTGAAAACCTTTCCGTCCTTTGTAACTCTGTCCTGTTTAAAGAAAACCGGGCCGCCGTCCTGAATTTTAATGGCAAGTGCCGTTATAAGCATAAACGGACTCATCACAATAAGCCCCAGCGTTGCAACAAGGATGTCGAGAATTCTCTTGAAAAATCTCTCTTCAAAGGTAAGTCCGCTGTTTTTGCAAAGGAGCAACGGTGTATCAAAAAGATGAATATTTTCTCCGGCACGGATAAGTATGTCCGAAATCTTAGGAGTTACGTAGGTACGCTTATTGTTATCAAAGCAGTACTTAAGAAGATCATTCCTGTCAGAGCCCGGTATGTCGCATATGATAGCACCGTCATAGCAGTCAATCCGTTCTTTTATTCTGTCAAAGCCCTCTTCAAGCCTTACTGCCTCACAGATTTGAAACTGGTCGTCACGTACTGCCATTTTACGCACAAGGTTAGTTGCGGAATGGTTGCTGTAAATAACTACAAGTCTATACGGCGGATAAAGCTTTTTGTAAAGATGTGTGCTTATAAACGACCACACTGCGATAACAACGACCTGCATACATAGCATAACCACAACAGGCGCCGGCGAAATAAGTTCACGCGCAACAAGGCTCATTACCGCGTACATAAGGATATCCACGATGATTGTTGTAAGTGCCTGCGAATAAAGGATGTCAGACATCTTGTAGTAGCCTATCTGCAATGCACCGTAAATCCTTGAAAAGAGATACTGCATAGAGAAATACAGTAAAATAATAAGATAGTGACCCTTGGTGGCGAAAGGCATTACTTCCATGGTTTTATTTATGTCAAACCATGTAAATGCAAATATAGCGGTAAGAGCAACGAGAATGATAATTGACATGAAAAACATGATCATTTTCTTGAACTCTTCATTGTTTCTTTTCTTTATCATAGAGAAAATATATCCCTCCAGTCGGAGTAAATTATACTTCAACGGCGCAGATAAGTCAATTTATCTGCAGTCCCGCAAAGAGAACTCACAGCCACAATAGTCCTGTCTGTAAAGGTTGTATGCTTTACTAAGTTCTATAGATCTCTTATAACCCTCTTTTTTCTTGAAATCGGACAAGAGATAAGGGATTTCATAATCGCGTGAAAGCTCCGCTCCGAGCTTGTTTAAAATCTCAGCATCCTTGTAAGGGCTCACCGTAAGTGTAGTTGTAAAATAATCGTATTTGCCTTCCTTTGCATATACCGCTGTCTGCGAAAGCCTTTGTCTGTAACAGATATGGCAGCGTTCTCCGCACTCGGGATCGTTTTCATGGCCCTTCACCAAATCAAGGAATGAATCATGGTCATAATCAGCATCCAGGAAGCTTATCTCCGACCCGTTCCCATTCATCTGACTTATCAGCTCTTTTTGAACTTCTTTACGGTGCAGATACTCACTCCGAGGAAAAATACAAGGATTGAAATAAAATACCGTTATCTTGAAATACGGCTCAAGGTACTCAAGAACATATGAAGAGCACGGTCCGCAGCAACTGTGAAGCAATAAAGTCGGCCTTACACTGAGCCCATGGGAATCAATCTCACTCTGTATAAGAGACAGCTTTTTTTCAAGTTCCTTACTGTAGTTGACCTTATTCATACGCCGCCACCGTAGCTCTTGCCTTTTCAAGAACCTCATCCTTAAGCGACCTCGGTGATTCCACCTTCATCCTGTCGGCATACTGTAAAATCCATGCCGTAAGTCCCTCGCTGAGAGCAGCTGTTGTCGCTATGGTAAAGGTTTCATTTGTACGTTCAATAACCATGACATCCTCACCGAATCTGTCACGTACCGTGTCCCAAAGTGAATTTGCACATATAAGGCTTATCCTTTCCGGGCTTCCCGAATACATATTGAATACCTTTGAGGCATAGTCGGCTGCATCAAAAGCGTTTTTATACTTGCTTACCTCTGAAATCGGGCGTCCGTCATCGGATAAAACCTTTGTTGAAATGATTTTGTCAATGCGAAGATGCATGAGATTGTCATATTTATTGTTGTTACACACAAGATAGTAATAGTCGTTTGACCAAATAAGTGCGTACGGCGTGACGATGTATACATGCTCCTCGTTTTTCGGTCTCTCACCCGTCTCAATGCGCCTCTTGATATAGTGTATACGCACCTTTTTCTTTTCGGTTATAGCCTGTGAAAGAGAGTCTATCGTGTAATAGATTTTTTCATTGCCGTTCTTATTTCTGTGGTCTACATATACCTGTTTTGAAAGCATTTCACGCTGATACTTACTGAGCCTTTTTTCTATCTTTGAAATAAGCTCCTCGGTCTTGTGCTCGGTTATAAACTTAGCCGACTGAACAGCGTCTATAAGCAGACGCACTTCGGCAATCTGAAAATCTCTGTCACCTACATAAAAGCCTTTTTTCGGTTGCGACACTTTTATGATGTCGTATCCGTATGACTGAAGCACAGAAATATCACTGTATACCGATTTTCGTTCCGAATTGATACCGAACAAGCTGAGCTCGGCACTGATATCCGATGCGGAAAGAGGATGCTCCTCATCACTCTTTTCACAAAGGATGTCATAAATACGAAGTAATTTTAATTTTGAATTGTTATTTCCGGACATACGCTGCACCCCCATGCATTAAGTCCCCTGCGAGACATGTTGTCCCATTAATCGTACTTTTATTGTACGCCGGTTCCGCAAATTATTCAACTCAATAATATTTATCCATAGTCTTGAAAAGGTGCATGTGATTATGTATAATACTTTTTGCGCATTGCACAAAAACTTCACATGCACCTGTGGCGGAACTGGCAGACGCGCTAGACTTAGGATCTAGTCTCGCAAGGGGTGCAGGTTCGATTCCTGTCAGGTGCACCAAAAGAAAAGCAGTCCAACCGGACTGCTTTTTTTGTTTATCCTCTATTGTTATATCAAATTTTTACAGATTTTCCTTCAAAAACTTTATTTCGTTTTTGTCGGTTATGTTGAATAACTGTATAAATTCTTCAAACGTATGATTGTTGGACATAAACTGTCTGAGCATATCAATTTTATTTTGTATGATACCCTCTGCTTTGCCCTGCATGATGCCTTTTTCAATGCCACGAGCTTCACCTTGCAAGAGTCCTTCTGCCTTGCCCTGCATAATACCTTTTTCCACTCCGTCAAGATATACACCGTCGCTTAAGTTACACATGTCATCAAACACCTCCA
>OFMD01000380.1_pt1 | contig 36194 bp, 42 predicted proteins | sample 1541211 | NCBI WGS metagenome assembly OFMD01 (sample SAMN04209231, study PRJEB22552) | human gut metagenome | biome: gut; material: feces | host: Homo sapiens | place: USA: Oklahoma | reverse complement strand
AATTTAATTTGCGGTTTTATTAGTTATTATTATGGGTAGAGTTTGCGGTTTAACAATCTGACCCCCATTCTCTTAGAATCTCATCAATTATATGTTTGTTTTTTTCGTTAATTGTGATCTTCATATTTTCTTTTTTACCTTCAACTTTGATTAATCCCACATATGCGAAGTTTCCCAAAATATAAGAATGTGATAATACATTTTCCGTAATCTTTAAGTCAGAAGCTTTTAATGCCCCATTCCTAATGTCGGTAATATATTTATCAAACTCCTGTTCTTCCTCAGGATTGTTATCTGAAGTAATTATTGTATTAAGTAGATACCACTCCCAGTAAGTTAAATATTCATACTTTTTCAAAGCTTTTAATAGAATAACTGCAGGATGAAACTCATTACCATCCTTATCTCTTATAGTGTATTTTACTAAAATTTTCAAATAGAATAATTTATATATTTCTTTAATTCTCTCTATCTGTTCATAAGAATCCTTGGAAGGCTTTTGTTTCAAAAGTTCTTCACTTTCAAATAACCTTATAAGAACCTCCCCATTTTCAGAATAAATATTTGATTTATCTGGTACTGTCCGTCGATTTAATGCACCAGGTTTTAATATATCAAACTCTTCCATCATTCTTTTTATGGTCCGAACTTGTCCATCAGAGATTCCTATTTGGTTACCAATAAATTTCTGTAAACTCCCACCCCATGTTCTATTCTGAACCTTCTCAGGGTCATTCAATATTTTGATTATTTCCATAATCTGATGTTGTAAATTATCACTGATAATTCTGCCTTCATATTTCCATCCAGATAGGTTCAAGCTTATCCCTCCTTTTTAAGAACTAATACATGATCTACATTAATTTTTCCTCCCTTATTTTTTCTCGGTATTCTTATATAAGGGTTTTGGATTAAATAATTAAAATAGGTTTCGGTTTTAAACCCAACAAGTTCCGAGAGTTGTTGGATAACCTTCCAGCTTTCAACTTCCACCTTACGTATTGAGCTGTTCCCAATTACTATCATATAATGACCACCCGGCTTTAGGTATTTATAAGTATTCTTGAGGTTACCTTCCATATCTTCAAAGAACTTTTTAACAATCAGCGCTCTTTTTTTGTCCTTTTCAAAAATTTGATTGTAATATGATTTAAGAATTATACTTTTCTCCAAAATTTCGAGGTTTTTTTCCTCTTCTGCAACCTTAATTGATTCGGTACCTACATAATCTTTCTTTTTCTCCCTCAACTCGTTTTCAGTCATAGTATCCAACCAAAGATTTTCCAATCTCATTGTCCGGGCATAATCAAATGCATTTATATATGGTGGCGACGTAACTGCCAAATCATATAAACCATCAAACTCAAAATTCAAAGCATCCCCGTTTATAATGCGAGCCTTTTTTGTCAGTCCAAGATTACTAAGTTCTTTTATTCCTTCAAAGTATTTAGTAAATGTAGACGAAAACTCTTTGATAGTCTCTGGCGGGTTCTTTATAACTTTATTGGACACATATGGTTTGGGAGAAACATCATCAGCATTTGATACTCTTTTAATTATTGAAACAAAACATACTTTGAAAAAGTCACGGATATCTTTGTCATCAATGCTATCGATGTTCATTTTAATTCCGGATAATTTTACAATTGCATCTTCCGTGAACCAATGGTTTAAATTATTAATGCCAGGAAGTCTTTGAGGTTTTTGGCTTGTATCTATGTTTGTAATAATTCTATTAAATTCATTAGCTATTTCATCTAACTTATCTTTAGTAAAAGGAGTAGTTTTTACTTTAATGGTCAATTTTGCAATATTATCAATCTCAGTTCCATAAGCCTCAAAATCATTAATAACACTTTCTAATAGCGTAGTACCGCTACCTGCAAACGGGTCAAAAACAGAACCATTTTGAACTCCAGTTAAATATTTTTGAATAGCCCATCTTGGAATCTCTGGAATAAAGCGGCATGGATATTTAAAGAATGAATGTGTATATGTGTTTGGATTAGATTGAGCAATTATGTATGACCCTCCAAACTCTATATCCTTTGGTAGACTTTCAACAATGATGTGATTATTTATTTTTTTAGACATACAACACTCTCCCTTAAATATTTACCATATTCTTTAGTAGATTCGTACTGTTGGGAACTGGTGATAATGTATCTATCAACTTCAATCTTATCTACTTTAAACCCAATTTTTTGAGCATATTCTGCTAAGATTAAATCTGTCGGAAATACAACTCCACCATAAGAAGAATTACCTACAACAATGGCACAAAACCCATTATCTTCAAGTGCAGCATAACTCTGATCTATTACCTTAAACATATCGAGGTAGTACAATTGAAGCATCAAAGGAATTCTCTTATCCCATAATTTTTTTGTTGCTAAAGAATCAAGTAACTCTTGAGTTGATTTAGATATCTTTGTTGTATCAACATTTTCTAAACTCAATTCACCATTTAAATGAGACCGTAGTGATTTTTTTCTCAGTTTTCTTAGATCCTCATATGAATTAACAAATCCTCCAAACCATAGCTCTAATTTATATATTTCTGTATAATCAAAACAATTTGCATAAGGTGGTGAAAAAATAATTCCACTAACTGACCCTTCTTCTACATATTCCCTCGAATTCAAGCATGAGTCGTTAAAAATTTGTGCCTTAAATGTTATATCATTAGAAGTAATATCATCGAATATATTAGTATAGAAAGTAAGTAGTTCACTCCTCGCATCACTTACAGTAATGATACGTGGCTTTACATACTTTCGTTTCTTTAATCCATTTCCGCCTTTTCGATAGTTTGATAATGGTTCAATACTTGAAATCCATCCCAAAATCAGCAAGTTTTTAACTTCATCGCTATATTTCCCCTCTAATATGTTTGCTTTAACATTCATTAAATAATTTTCTACATCAGAATTAAATACGTTTTGACTTATGGATAATGCCGGTAACTTATATTCTCGCTCATACTTAACACTTAATACTTCTTGTGATGCATTTTTAAACTCCAAAGCAATCTCGGCACTGTAATTACGTAGTTTACATTTTGAAAGAAAATATGAAAATGGATTCACTTCAAATCCAATGCCATTAAGTCCTAATTGATTAGCAGCTATAATTGTACTTCCGCTGCCGAGAAATGGATCCATTATTGTACCATTTTTATTTTTGTTATATTCATTTATCAATTTCCTTACTAGCTCCAGTGAAAAACCTTCTTTATACCTATACCATCTTTGTCTAGGCCTATTTAAATCATCAGAATAGTTTAACAAACTAGAATATGTTGCATTTTCACTTTCTGGATATATAACTTTGAATTTTTGCTCTAACTCTCTATACATTATTGTCCCTCTGTTCTTCTGTCGAAAATTCTACAATATCCTCAATATTGCATTCTAATGCTGCGCAGATTTTTGCAAGTGTCTCCGTAGAAACATTTTGATTTTTTCCAAGCTTTGTTATTGTTCCTTTGCTTATACCTGCTTTCTCTTTCAAATCTTGCTTTCGCATATCGCGATCAATTAATAGTTTCCATAACTTTTTATAACTTACTTGCATTTCTTCACTCCCTAACTTAACCAGCATTCTATCACAAATAATAATTATACCACTCAATTCCCACAAAGTAAATCATTTTTCCTACATTATTAGGATAATTTCCTACAATCGTGTTCTCTGTAAAATTTGGTACCATGGATAATATTATCATTTCTGCTTCACTATCTTTCTTCCATAAATAGTAAGTGACATTCTAATTATCTATCCTGTCTACTCAACCTCTATAAAAAATCTAATCTGTCAACTCAACCCTACACACATTTTTTACAGTTGACCTATTTCCTCATAAACAAAAATAAGGATTTCCAAGGTTAAAAGGCACTGCCAGACATCAGGCAGAAAATCATCCAACCTTGAAAACCCTTTATTTATCAGTATTTTGAGCTCTCCTATTTCTCAACCCTTGACATCAATACCACGCACTCAACGTGGCTCGTAAATGGGAACATATCATATGGATATACATCTTTAAAATCATATCCTAGCTTTCTAAATAATTTTAAATCTCTTACCTGTGTATGAGGATCACAAGAAACATAAACTATTTCCTGTGGCTTTAAAGAAACAGCTGCTTTAATAAACGTTTCAGTAGAACCACTTCTTGGTGGATCCATAATAATCACATCGACGTCTACTTTCTGCTTTGCGGCTTCTACCATAAATTCAGTCGCATCTCCCTGAATAAACTTGATATTATCAACCTTATTAAAAGTTTTATTCAGTTTTGCATCCTTTACGGCATCCTTATTAAGTTCTACCCCAATAACCTGTTTCGCATTCTTGCTCGCAATAAGACCTATTGTCCCAATACCACAATATGTATCCATTATTTTAGGATCTTTGACTGTAATAAGAGATAAAGCTTTACTATATAATGCTTCACACTGATCATGGTTGATCTGATAGAAAGAACGTGGAGAAATCTTAAAAGTCATTCCACATAGTTCATCTACAATAAACCCTTTCCCAAAAAGAACCTTTTCCTGTTCACCTAATACAATACTTGTCTGTCTCTTATTTGTATTTAAGACAATACTCTTAATAGAAGGAAAAGCTTTCACAAGCTGATTACAGAAGTTCTTAGAACCTTTAAAGATAGCTTCATTAGATACAATGACAACTAATGTCTGATTTGTCTTAACTGCACGTCTAATAAGAATATGTCTAATTTCTCCTCTTCTTCTTTGAGGATCATAAATAGAAACTCTATACTTTCTAAATAATACAGCTATTTTACTAATAATTGCATCTGTTTCCTGGTCATGAATCAAACATGATTTATAAGGAATAATACGATGAGAATTCTCTTCATATAAACCATAGTTATATGTCTTATCAAACGCAATAATTGTCTTATTACGATAGTAATAAGGATCTTCCATACCAGAGACGGGGTGTACATTAACCTTTAAATCCTTAAAGATCTTCTTACATTCTTCATTCTTATATTCCAAAGACTTAGCATATCCTTGATTAATAAACCGACAGCTTCCACATTTTTTCGCTATATCACATTTCATTATAATTCTCCTAGCCAATTCTTTAAAAAGTCATGGACTTCATAAAGTGTCTTGATTTCTAATCTTTCCTGTGGTGTATGAATATCAATACAGTTTGGTCCCATAGTCACAATATCCATATCTGGAAATATTCGACTCATATAACCTGTTTCTAATCCACCATGAGTCGGTACTTCTTTGAGTTCTTTATCATATGCTTTTTTATAAGCTTCCTTGTAAGACTTACGTAACTGAGAATCAGGATCATAGCTCCAACCATAATATTCATCTGATGGTGTCACACTTAAGCCAAATAAAGAAGCCAATGTTTCTACTTCATTTACAAGTAGTTTAAGATTGATTTCATTCTCACTACGTAATAATAGAATAAGCTCTACAGCCTTTTCTGTTGTTTCCATAATACCTAGATTTAAAGAAAGAACTGGGAAATGATTGAAGTAATAAGAATACTTTTCTACACCATATGGACATAACGCAAGGAAATGAATAAGTGCATCACTATCTAAGATTACATGACCACTCTGTTCTTCTTCTAATGTATAATCTAAAGGTTCTAATGGATAAAGAGCTTTCTGTTCTTCCATTCTTTCATGAATAAAAGCCTTCAATTCTTCTTTATTGCTTGTAGACTGGAAAGTAAATAAACCTTCTCTACAGATTGCATTGGCCTTCTGTCCTGCATTAAGTGAAGAGAAACGGATATCAAAACCATTATCCAAACATGCTTTTAGTACAAGTCCTGCAATCTTAATCGCATTCCCTCTACCTTCTTTAATCGCATCACCAGAATGACCACCTAATAACCCTTTTACATAGAACTTATATCCCTGATCATGAGATTCTACAAATGTCGCATTCTTTCTAATAGTTAACTGAACGCCACCTGCAGAAGAAACATTTGTTTCTCCTACTACATCACCATCTAAAGAAATCATCTTGCGAGCATGAATCCAATCCTTATCTACATGAGTAATACCATCCATAGTTGTTTCTTCCTGAACAGTAAATAAGCATTCTAAACGAGGATGTTTAAAGCTATTATCACTTAATAAAGCGAGCATGATAGCCACTGCCACACCATCATCTGCCCCTAAAGTTGTTTTTGTTGCATGTAAATAACCATCTTCTTCATAGATTTCTAAAGGATCAGTGAGGAAGTCATGGTTACTATCTACATTTTTTTCAGCTACCATATCCATATGACCCTGTAGTAAAATAGGTGCATGATCTGCGTAACCAGGCGTAGCTTCCTTATAAATAATAATGTCCCCTATTTCATTTCTTGCATAATCAAGTTCATTATTCTGCGCAAATTCTTCTATATAGTTGCCTAGTAATTCTTCATGTCCTGATGGATGAGGAATACTACAAATAGTTCTAAAATAGTCTAATACATCTTTTGTCATGGTTAACTCCTTTATTTTGTAATAATATCTGTAATACCTGGATTCATAGATAATTCTATTCTTTGTACGTGAGGATGACTGCGATATCTTTTTCTCACCATCTGACCTAAAGTCTGTCCTTGATTATATCCATGGATGATTCTTAAAGTCAATGCATCAGGTTTCTTTAAAGCTGCATCGATCATCTTACGTGCTTCCTGCTGGGTATAGCCATGTATATCTATTTCTTTGATATATTGCATAACTGCCTCCTAGTAATGTCTTTTAAATGATTGATTTCTTCTTGAGTGAGAGTTCTATATGTACCACTTGGAAGATCACCTAACGAGATATCTCCATACATAATGCGATGAAGTGATGTAATCTTATTATTAAGAGAAAGGAACATCTTCTTTATTTCATGATAACGTCCTTCTTCTAAAGTGATGACACCTTCATATTCACTTGTCATTTCTACTATTGCAGGTAAACATTTTACATCTCCATCAATAGTAATACCTTCTTTAAAAGGTGTTATATCCTTTAAAGGATTTAAACAAGTAAAGGCATAGGTTCTAGGTATATGAAATTCAGGAAGAGTGAGTCTTTTTCTTAATTTCAAATCATTAGTCAAAATGACTAGACCCGTTGTATTACGGTCTAATCTCCCCACATAATGAAGGTTATCATCTGGAAGCAAGCTAATAAGACAGGGATCATGAGAATCCTTATTGGCACATACATAGCCTGATGGTTTATGAATGATATAGTATTTCAAGGGATGAGGATCAAGAATCTTAGAATCATAAATAACTGTTTCATCAGTTATGTCCATGTCTTCATCAACTATTTCATTGTTGACTTGTATCAGTCCCTTTTTAATGGCCTTCTTCGCCTGTTTCTTACTTCCACATTTATTTAATACAAATATGTCTATCAGTCTCATTAATGAGTATTCCTTCCACGAGAACAGTCATTCGAACGATTATCAGTACTATTGACTACAATCACATTGACTTTATCTCCTCTTTTATATGAAGGATCTTTTTCTAAAATATCGCGTAAAGCAGTTAATCTCTTATTGCCATCTACACACAAATAGCCACAGCCTGTTTCTTTGACCTTAATAGGAAAAGAGAAACCGATTCTAATAATAGAATGATAGAGATGATCTGTATATTCTGATGGAATAAAGTGAATATCACTTAATGGTAGTTCTTTAATACGCATAAAATATGCCTCCTTTTTCTACATTATAAACAAAATAAAACATAATACAAAATTATTTCTAAAGATTATTACAACTATGATATAATATCACTAAAGGGGCGTGAATATAATGGGCTTGTTACTTAGTAGAATATTGACTTATTTAAATGGTGCGATGCAGAATGATTACTATTATAAAATATGCAATTTCATTATCTTTAACTATCTAGATATATTTGAGATGTCTGAAGAAGAATTCTTAGATAAAGGTGCTTTTAGAAAAGAAGAACTTTATAGCTTCTTAATATCATTTGGATTCTCTACTTATGAAGATTTCCGTTTTAAATTAGAAGCTGATCATCAGTTACGTTTGAATCAGATTCGTGTCAGATTATTTGGAGAAACTCCTCAGAAATTCTTAGCGAAGATGGACAAGGCAATGGACGAAGAAGTACTTGCGAACACGATTACTTCTATCTGTGAACATTTCTATAAAGCAAAACGTATTATTATCTTTGGTGGTTTATATCCTTGTTCTATTGCCGTAGAGTTACAGACAGATATGATTTCTTTTGGACGTCCATTTATCCATTATCATAAGTATGATCCTATTCAATTTAATGAAGATGATGTTGTCATTTTTGTGAGTGCTACAGGACGTAGTCTAGAAGAAATGAAGAAATATGATAATTGCAGCTTTGAAAAGGCATATTCATTACTCATCACGCAGAACCGTAAATATACACAGTCATGTTTCAATGGAAATACAACAGTGATTTATGTACCAGGTAAGTTTGATTCAATTGATTTCAACTACCAGATCATGTCAATCTGTGATTTAATCAGATTACGTTATTTCCAACAATACTACCTCTAAGCAGACTTCAGTCTGCTTTTTTCATGCATTATAAAAGACAAGGATCATCCTTGTCTAGTGAAGAAGAACGCGGTCATTCGCTTCTCCTGTTTCAGTAAATTTTCTTACAAGTTCTTCGACAGTCATTTTCTTTTTAGTTTCTTCATCAATATCCGCAATGATTTTTCCATCCTTCATCATCAGGATTCTATTACCATATTTAAGAGCATCTTCCATATCATGAGTGATCATCATAGTGGTAATATGATGTTCTTTCGCAATTCTTTCAGATAATTTCATCACCTTGATAGATGTTGCAGGATCAAGTGCAGCAGTATGTTCATCCAATAAAAGTAATTGTGGTTTAACTAAAGTTGCCATTAATAGTGTGAGGGCTTGTCTTTGCCCTCCAGATAAAGTACCTACCTTAGTTGTTAAACGGTCTTCTAAGCCTATATCTAAATCCTTTAATGCATTTACAAAGACATCATGGTGTTTATGAGTAAATGGTGTGAGTGAGAAATGTTTTCCTCTTTGATAAGCTAAAGATAAGTTTTCTTCAATTGTCATTGAAGGAGCTGTTCCTCTTAAAGGATCCTGGAATAAACGACCAATGGTACGGCTTCTGACATATTCCTTTTCATGAGTGATATCTTTACCATCTAAGATAATAGTCCCTTCTTTTGCTTCTACTGCACCAGAGATAGCACCAAACAATGTAGACTTCCCTGCACCGTTAGACCCTATAATAGTCACAAAATCTCCTGGTTCAAGATGAAGAGATAAGTGATCAATGGCTTTCTTTTCATTGACTGTCCCTTCATTAAATACAACTGTTAAGTCTTTTATATTAAGCATGTTTCTTGAACCTCCTCTTGAGTGTTGCAGAAGAAATCGCAATCACAACAATAAATGCTGATAGGATCTTTAAGTCTCCTGAAGGAAGACCTAAGTATAAGGCAATTGTTAAGGCAAAACGATAGAAGATAGCCCCTACAATCGTACCAACTAGACATACTGCCACTTTATCACTCTTAATGAATGTCAAACCAATAATAATAGAAGCAAGTCCGATGACCATCATACCAATACCACTCGTGATATCAGCATAACCCTGCTGCTGTGTAAATAAAGCACCACTTAAAGCAACTAGTCCATTAGCAAGTCCTAAACCAATAATTTTCATCTTATCTGTATCAATAGAGCTCGCACGTACCATCGCTTCATTATCACCACAGGCTCTAAGTGCAAGCCCCATCTGTGTCTTTAAGAAATAATTCAATAATACGGTAATCACTATCACAATCACACCAATAATCAATAATTTATCATAAGGTTCAAACTGAGTTGTACTGCTGAAGATTGTCTTATGATTAAATAATGAGATATTTGGTGTCTGATGCATAATACGTAGATTCACTGAATATAAAGCAGTCTGTGTAAGGATTCCGGCTAGGATTTCATTGATATTGAGCTTAGTAATGAGTAAACCTGTCACCATTCCTGCAATCGCACCTGCTACAAATCCAAGTACCATACCAAGTACTGGATAGCCTGCCACTGCTACCATAGCACTTACTGCACATCCTGTTGTAAAACTTCCATCCACTGTCAAGTCTGGAATATTCAAAACTTTGAAACTAATATATAAGCCTAGAGATAAGACGGCAAATATGCCGCCTAACTCTAGGGCTCCAAGAATAACTGTACTATTCATAAAAACTCCTTAGATTTCTGTATATTTACTATCGCTTGTAATGTTTTCTGGTAACTTAATACCTAATTTATCTTTTGTAGTTGTATTGACATAGATTTTTAAGTTTGTCTTAAATACTTTCACTGGGATATTTTCTACTTTATTACCCTTTAATACTTTATCAACGATTTTAGCCGTTTCTTTACCAAGTTCTTTATAATCGATACCAACACTTAAGAAACCACCATCTTTAACCATTGAATCAGCACCTACATATAAAGGATTGTTTGCTTTCTTACATGCATCACTGACTACATTCATCGCACTTGCAACTGTATTATCATTTGGTGCAAAAATAGCATCACATTTACTATTTAATACATTGACAGCACTCTGTGCTTCATTGACTGATGCAATTGTTGCTTCTTCTACCTTGATATTCTTCTTAGCACAATAAGCTTTTGCCTTTTTAATATTAGTCACTGAGTTGGCTTCACCTTTATTATAAAGCATACCAATTGTTTTTGTATTTGGATTGATTTCTAATGCCTTATCAATAATCTGATCAACCTGTACCTCATCACTTGTACCAGTAATATTCTTATCCGGTTTAGTTAATGAGCTCGTTAACTGTGCACCTACAGGATCAGTCACTGCACTAAATACAACGGGTGTCTTAGTAGCAAGTTTAGCAACGGCCTGTGCTGCAGGAGTCGCAATTGCCATGACACAATCAAAATTCTTTCCGGCAAAATCATTGGCGATACTTGCGCAAGTATTTGTGTCACCCTGACCATTCTTGAATGTATATTCGATATTCTTATCATCATATCCAAGAGTCTTCATTTCTTTATCGAATGAATCCTTGATCTCATTTAATGATGTATGATCCATGAACTGGATAATACCTACTTTCTTCTTATTACTAATAGAAGTTCCACATCCTGCTAAAAGTGAAATTGTTAATGCTGAAGTTAATACTGTTCCTAATAATTTGTTCATTGTTCTGTTCCTCTTCGTTTTCATAAATTTTGTTTTCTTTGATTCAATTCAAACAACGACGCCATCGCTTCATATGAGTTCCTCCCAACTTGTTAGCAGGTAATAAAAAAACACCTGTCCCAAAAGACAGATGTTACTCTTTAAGCCACCTTTTGATTCATAAATGCTAACACATTTTTGCATTATAACGTTTGCATCACGTCTCAGGATACTTGTTGCCTTTCCCCCTCGCCCTCACAGGTCCATTTATCATTGTGGTACTACCAGGTTTCCAGCATCCCCAGCTCTCTATCAGCCCTCTACAAAGTTTTATCTCCCGCTCTTAGGTTTATCTGAATGTTACATCACAACACATTCATTGTCAACACATTTATTTATATTTTTGTATATTTTCGAATATTGCTTAACATATTTGTGTATATAATAAATATCCTGTTCAAATGAACAGGATATTCGTATTTCCTTTTTTATCGTATCCTTTTTACAGGGTCCATTTTACTATTATTAATAGCCTTTTGTTCTATTAACAAGGTTTTCTAATGGTTCCTGGTTCTTTAAGTGATTAAGGTTTCTAATGACTAATTGCGTATAATAGTCCTGTACGCTCTTCCAATGATAGCCACCAGAACAATGCGGTGTAATCATGACTCTCGGATTTTTCCATAATGGTGAATCAGCTGGTAATGGTTCTTCTTCAAAAACATCAAGTAATGCCCCACCAATAGACTTATTGTCTAATGCTTCTAATAAAGCATAAGTATCAATCACACTACCTCTACCTACATTACATACAATAGCATCTTCTTTCATTAATGAAAACTCATCATGGCTTAACATATGGAATGTTGCATTGGTTGCTGGTAAAGAAGTAATAATATAATCCATCTTTGGTAATACATCATGTAATTCTTTAGAAGTGATAATGTTATCACAATAAGGATGTTCCTTATAAGAGTTTCTTAGTCCTGTTACATTGGCACCAAGTACCTTCAATACTTTCGCAAATTCAGTACCAATATCCCCTACTCCAAGTAATAAGACATTTGAACCATAAATTTCTCTACCAGTAAATAATGGTGTCCATCTTGCTTCTTTCTGTCGATCATAATAAAAACGTAGATTCTTATTAAAGCTGAAGATCATTCCCATCATATGTTCACAGATGGCATGACCATAGCTACCACTTGCATTTGTAAGAAGTGTTTGTCTATTTAAGATGTTTGGCAAAAGAAATTGATCATTACCTGCACTATTTAACAATAATGCCTTAAGTGTAGGTCTATTCAAGTTAAATTGTCTTGGTGGATTACCTACAATGACATCTGCTTCATCAATCATTTCCTGTGTTAAATCATCTTTGTTTACCTTTAAAAGGTTCATATCAGAACATGACTTTTTAATAAGTTCAATATTTGAATCATCTAAAGCTGGAATAAGTAATACCTTCAACATATTTAGTCCCCCCCTAAGTTCTTTTGATAAACTTAGTATGACACTTTGGACAGCTGATTTCAATCTTTCCACGTCCTTTGGGTACTCGAACAACCTGTTTACATGTTGGGCATTTATAATATTTATGTGTTTTATCTTTTCTTTTTTTCTTAAAGAAATCTACCTTTTTTGTAATAGGTGCGATAAGCTGTACATATTTCTGATTTTCCTGATAACGTTTATAGATATTCCTAGAAAATATTCTGAAATAAATATAAATCATCAAAAATAAGCTTAAGATCATTAATGGTTTTGAACCAGTAAATAACTCTATAATAACTAAAATAAACAATAAATACATGAGATGACTGTTGAGCTTATCTGCTCCACCATATCTTCCCTGCATGAATCTTATAAATTTTTCTTTCATAAAATACCTCCATGTCATTAATATAGTATTTAATTATAAACTCCATATTAACAAAAAAGGACAGAAACTGTCCTTTTTGTCCATTATCTAATTTTGTTGATGAGTTCTTTCGCAATCTTTAATGCAGTATTTGAAGGAATCGCAAATCCTAGACCTTCACTATTTGTATCGGATGATTTTGCATTCACAATACCAATGAGATCACCATTTCCATTAAATAATCCTCCACCAGAGTTACCTGGAGAAACGGCTGCATCTGTCTGAATAACTGAAATAGAGATAGTCTTAGAAGAGCTATAAAGCTGACCAAAACGACCATACTCACTCGATGAAGACGAGTCATCGTTGTCTAGCTGTACTGTAATCTTACGATTTAAGGCTGATACGATACCTGAAGTAATAGAATCACTGAATGTACCTTCTGGGTTACCTACGGCGTAAGTTGACTGACCTTGAATTAATTTATCACTATTCGCAAATGTTGCTGGTTTTAAATTAGTTGCATTGATCTTAAGTACCGCAATATCATTATCACTATAAGTTCCTACTAATGTTGCATCATATGTTTTATTATCACTTGTAGTGACCTTAATTGTACTTGCACCAGAAACAACATGGGCGCAGGTAATAATATAACCATCGCTACTCATGATCACTCCTGAACCGGCACCACTTGATACCTGTGACCCATACCAGAAGTTATCTCTTGAGATATTTTCAGTAGTAATAGCGACAACACTTTGTGTCATCTTAGAAGAGATACTTGATGCATCATTTGATGTACCTGTTGCTTTAGTTGTAGTAGTCTTTGTCACTACTGTAGTACCCTGGTTATTCATAAAATAAGAACCAGCAGCGCCTCCACCAAAACCTAATGCCACAACAATAAATGCTTTACCTATATTTTTGCTTAAACGACTGACTTTCTTTTTATTCTGCTTTTCATAAACATCTTTTAAATTTTCGTTGTTCATAATACCACTCTCACTTTCTGATTCTAGTATATATCTTAAACTTAATACCTAAATGTGGTTTTTGTGGGAAAATATGTTATTACATATCTATTCCTGCATATTTCAAAAATTTCTTTTCATTGAGGATTCCTTGTGTTAAAAACTCTCCATCTTTAAATAATGCATAGGTAGAAACTGGTGTTGGAAGGTTCTGTGCCTGTTCACGTGTTGTAATATGAATCGTTTTTAAAGGAATGTTGTATTCTTTTGCCACTTCTTCTATGCATGGTACCCAATAGTCTGTAAAAGGACATTGATCTGTATAATATAATACAAAGCCCTGTTCATTGATATGCGGATGTTTGGCACATTCTTTAAACTGTGGATAATTACCTTCAGTGAATGGAAGATACATAAGTATAATACCATTATCTGATTCATCGGCTATCTTAAACCCTTTATGAGTCAAATATTTATAATCAGAAAGGAACTCTTTCTTACGTCCTTTGGACGATAGAATACAAAGGCCTTTATAGCCCTTTTGCCGTGCATCTTCTATGCAATAGTTTAATAACTCACTTGAATAGCCATGTCCTTTCATTGAACCAGATACCCATAAACAATTGATATACATATAGTTATTGCTTGTAATAGGTATCCAGGCATATTGATCTGGAATATATTCAATAAAACATTTACCTCTTTCTTCACTGCGATAAAATACTAAACCTTCATCAAATCTTTCTTTTAACCATTCTTTCTTTTGAAGACTCTTCTTATTAGACATGGCACAACATATATGTTCTGTGTCTATGTTGTCTTTATTAATAATAATATAGTTCATACGTTCTCCTAGTAAAAAAGCCATGTGAATGGCTTTTTAGATGATTGGTGTATTCATAAATGTTTTATAGATAGGAATTTCATCTTCCTTGGATGAACCATAAAGGATATCTCCTTCTTTCTGGTCATTCAAACAATCACATTCCTTTAAACAATTATAAAGATGTTTACTTGTTCCATAGGCTCCATCAAACATTGGAATATCACCTAAAACTGTCGCTATTTGATCTTTCACAAATGGATAATGTGTACATCCCAGTACGACACTATCTACTTTACCTTTATAAGGACCTATTAAATCTGTAAGTAACTCAATGAGATCTGGTTGATCTAAATTTCCCTGTTCAATACGTTTGGCAAGTCCATAACATGGAACTGGAATAATAGTGGCTGATTTATCATATCTTTCAGCTAATTGATGAAACTTATCTAAACGTAATGTATTGGCTGTCGCCATTACAAGAATACAGCTGTTCTTCTTAGATAAAGCTGCTGGTTTTAATGCAGGTTCTATACCTATAACAGGAATATCTGTATATTTTTCTCTCAATAATGTCACTGCAGCACTTGTTGCTGTATTGCAGGCAATCACGATGGCCTTTAAATGCTTCTTCTTATTCATGTTCTCTATCGCATTAAGAGTAAGCTGCTGGACATCTTCTAATGTTTTCTCCCCATAAGGTGCATTAAGTGAATCACCAAAGAAATAAAGATTCTCTCCCGGCATCATTTCATGAATAGCCTGTAAGACACTCACTCCTCCAACACCTGAATCAAATACACCTATATATTCTTCTTTCTTCATACTGATAACTCCCTTTCGTTTTTTCATTATAGCACAATTATTCTTTCAAGGTCTATATTACTTAACCACTGGTTTTAGTTGTGATAAAATAGTATTTGAAAGGAGGTATTCATATGGCTATGAGTGAATTGTTGAAAAAGACAGTACTTGTAGGTATTGGTGCAGCTGCTGAAATCGCTGATCGTTCTAAAGACTTAACCGATAGTCTTGCGAAAAAAGGTCAGGATACCATCAATAAAGGACGTGCGATGAATGAAGAATTAAAAAGAAAAGCACGTGAAGACTTGTTAGAACATGTAGAAAACATGACTGAAGAAGAACGTAACGCTTTGCGCCAGAAGCTTGATGCATTAGATCATGAAGAAAATCAGTAATATTAAACGTATGAGAGAAATACTCTCTATCATCAAGAAACATGATATTAAAAATGGTCTGACTCCTATTAAGGCAAGAGAGATGATTGAAGAGCTTGGCCCTACTTATGTCAAATTAGGACAGATCATGTCAATGCGTAGTGATTTAATACCTCTCGAATACTGTAAAGAGTTTGAAAAACTAAGAGCGTCTATTGCGCCTCTTAGTTTTTCTACTATTCGTAGTATTATTGAAGAAGAACTAGGACAGCCAATAGAGAATGTATTTAAGAATATAGAAGAAAAGCCTATTGGATGTGCGTCTATTGCGCAGGTTCATTTAGGACATTTATTAAATGGTGATACAGTTGTATTAAAGGTTCAAAGACCTCATATTCATGAAATCATGGAAGCTGATGTACGTATTATGCATAAGTTTCCTCGCTTGTTGAAAATGGTGACGGGAACAGGTGATCTGATTGATTATCGTTCTATTATTGATGAATTATGGCGTACAAGCCAGACAGAGATGAACTTTTTAAATGAAGCGAATAATATGAATGTCTTTGCGAATAATCAAAAAGATATACGTTATATTAAAGCACCTCATGTCTATAATGAATATACAACCAATCATTTACTTGCTTATTCTTATATTGATGGTATTCCTATTGATGCAATAAAGAGATTAAAGTATGAAGGATATGACTTAGATGAGATTGCCTTGAAGATGGCCGATAACTGTTGTAAACAGATTCTAGATGATGGATTCTTTCATGCAGACCCTCATCCCGGCAATATCTTAATAGATGAAGGTCAAATTGCCTGGATAGATTTTGGCATGATGGGAACTGTGTCATCCTTTACTCAGCATATCTTATCGCTTGCTTTACAGGCACTCATTGAAGATGATATTTATGATCTAGAAGAAGCATTCTTGATGTTAGTAACACCGGATCATGAGATAGATGAAACACAATTGTTACAACAATTAAATTCAATTGTAAGTGAATATAAGGCAAAGAGCTTATCTGATTATAACTTCTCTGAATTAATCCAGAAATGTTTTGATATTGTGATAAGTAATGATATTGCGATACCAACAGAACTCACTTTACTGTGTCGTTGTTTAGTGACTCTTGAAGGAACTTTAGAGAAGATCAGTCCAACTTCTAATTTGATTGAAATATTAATTAATCATAAGCGTAATACAGTACTAAAAGATCTAGATTATAAGGATCAAGGATTAAAAATAGGTCAGGACCTTTATAAGACACTAAAGAAAAGCTATGCGTTACCTCAGATTGTCTATGATTTAATCAAGATGAGTAAGAATGGTCAGTTACATGTCAATGTGACTGAGAGTGATGATTACAATAAAACAACTTATCAAAAGAAGCAGTTCTCAATCATTATAAAAACAGTATTTAGCTGTATGTGTATGTTATGTGGTGTATTGACTGAGTCTTATTATATGTCTATTGTATTATTTACTATTTCTATGTTACTTGGTATAGATGTATTCTTTCACCTAAGGAAGCTAAAAAGATGATTCCGTTTTTTGGAATCATCTTTTTCTATTTGTTGGGATCAATCATAGTTAATTGAACTTTATGTCTTTGTTCATCAATTGTATCTACCCATGTCGTTACGATATCTCCTACAGAGACAACATCACTTGGGTGTTTAATACGGTTTTTACTCATTTTAGAGATATGGACAAGTCCGTCTTCATGTAATCCAATATCTACAAAGGCACCGAAGTCTACGACATTGCGGACTGTCCCTTCTAGCTTATCGTGTACATGAAGATCTTCTAAAGTCAAGATATCCTGTCTTAAGATTGGTCCATCATAATCATCACGATAGTCTCTTAGTGGTCTCATAATAGAGTCTAAGATATCTTTAAGTGTATAGTCATCAAGTCCTGTAAGTTCTTTAAGGGCTGCGATATTAGCCTGTGAGACAGCCTTCTTACAGCTATCTGTACCTAAATCTTTTGTAGTCAAGTTTAATGCCTTTAAGATTGCTTTTGTCGCATCATAAGATTCTGGATGGATATTTGTACGGTCTAGCGGTTCACTACCTTCTTCGATTCTTAAGAAACCAGCAGCCTGTTGATAAGCTTTTGGACCAATTTTAGGAATCTTTTTCATTTCTTTACGGCTCATGATCTTACCATTTTCTTCACGATAAGCGACAATACTATTGGCTGTTGCCGCATTGAGTCCAGATACATTTTTTAGAAGTGTTGGACTGGCTGTATTGATATTTACACCAACTAGGTTAACCGCTTTTTCTACAACGAAATCAAGTCTTTCTTTAAGTTGTGTAGTAGGAAGGTCATGCTGGTACTGCCCTACTCCAATAGACTGGGGATCGATTTTGATAAGTTCTGATAAAGGATCAAGTAGTCTTCTTGCGATAGAGATAGCACTTCTTTGTTCAACATGAAGATCTGGGAATTCTTCTATCGCTAGTTTTGAAGCACTATAAACACTCGCCCCTGCTTCACTGACTATTGTGTAGCTCACAGGTAAGTGATATTTCTTAATAGTATTTGCGACAAATGCTTCACTTTCACGACTGGCTGTTCCATTCCCAATCGCAATCAGGTTAACATCATACTTCTGACATAAGTCTACAAGTTTCTTTTCTGATTCCTTCACCTTTGCGACTGGAGGATGTGGGTAGATAACATCGACTGTAAGTTTCTTACCTGATTCATCAATAACTGCAAGTTTACATCCTGTACGAAAAGCTGGGTCAAAGCCTAAGATTCTCTTATTTTTCATCGGTGCCTGTAAGAGAAGCTTGCCTAGATTATCAGAGAAGACATCAATACTTGCATCCTGTGCTTTTTCAGTAAGAGTATTTCTCACTAATCTTTCAAGTGATGGATAAGCAAGACGCTTTAAGCCATCATCAATGGCTTCATCGACATATTTTGCTGTTGGGCTCTTAGGATTCTTAATATAACGTCTTACGACAAATGTCTTGATATAGTCTTCATTGATACTAATAGAGACATTGAGGATTTTTTCTTTTTCTCCTCTATCGATAGCCATAATACGATGTGTCGCAATACGTGAGACATTTTCAGAATAGTCATAATACATCTTATAGGTCATCTTTTCATCAATCGCATTCTTCTTTTTAGATGTGACAAGTCGTCCATAATGCATCATAGAATCAACAATCTTATTGCGTACTGTCATATCATTAGAAATTTTTTCTGCAATGATATCCTTAGCACCCTGCAATGCCTCTTCTCTAGAAGTGATTGTATCATTCAAATAGGCATCTATATCTTTTTCATTAAATGTACGTGGTAAAGAAAGAAGTGTTTTAGATAAAGGTTCTAGTCCAGCTGCAATGGCTACACTCGCTCTTGTTTTCTTTTTCTGCTTATATGGACGATAAATATCTTCGACCTGTGATAAACGTGTACAAGCTTCAACCATCTTCACAATATCATCATTTAAATGTCCAAGTGTTTCTATTCTTGCAAGAACTTCTTCTTTTCTCTTTTTAAGATTGACCTGATAGTCATATTGTTCCTGGATTACACGGATCTGTTCTTCATCTAATCCATGAGTGAGTTCCTTACGATAACGAGCAATAAAAGGAACTGTACAGCCATCTTCTAATAACTTTAATGTATTTTGTATCTGCTCTGTCTTAATATTTAATTGTTCTGAGATTTTAAGTATAATATCTTCCTGCATCTTTTTCTCCTTTATAAAAGGCTGATTGCTCAGCCTTATGCATGCTTATATAAATATGTGATTGAAAGTGGTGGTAATTCTAATTGTCCGTTATAATCCACCATTTCTCCACTCATAAGATTCTGATAAGAACCCTGTTCAATAGGTGGATAGATTGTATAAGGTGCATCATCAATATTTAATGCGACCACAATCTTTTCTCCTTCATAGTTTCTTTCTAATACATATTGTTTATTAGTCAATACAAGATCTTTATAATCTCCCATAGAGAGTGCTTTATGTCCTCTACGCATATGAATATATTTAGAAACTAAATCGGATAAATCATTTGGTGCAGGTGCATCAAGTTCTGGACGAAGTGGTGCATCAGTCACTCCTTGAATCTTTTCACCCTTAATACCCCATTCAGAACCATAATAAATACATGGAATACCAGGAACTGCCATAAGTAAGCCAAACACTAATGGTAGTTTTCTTTCATCAGTCAAAGTACTAGATATTCTATTCACATCATGGTTATCTACAAATGTAAGCAAGTCTCTTCCTCTATACATATCCATCGCATTTCTCTTTAGTGTATGAGCATATTCAAACATATTCAAAGAATTGAATGAAGACCAGAAAGCTTTATATGATGGATAATCAGTAATCGCATCTAATTTAGCTTCTGTATACATATAACCTGCATTATCACCTAAAACTTCTCCTAGCATAAAGAAATCCTGTTTCTGACTCTTACAATGATCTGATAACATTGCCATAAACCATCTAGGTAATGAATAAGCAACATCTAGTCTTAAGCCATCAATATCAAAGCATCTGATCCAGTAATCGACTGCATCAAGTAAATAATGCTGAACATCAGGATTATCTAGATTTAATTTAACAAGCTCATAATGACCTTCCCATCCTTCATACCAGAATCCATCACCATAGCTTGAATCTCCATCAAAATTGATATGGAACCAGTTCGCATATTGGCTTGAAGGTCCTTTTTCCTGGACATCCCTAAACGCAAAGAAGCCTCTTCCAACATGGTTGAATACACCATCCAGCACAACCTTAATACCATGTTCATGGAGTGTTTTACATACTTCTTCAAAGTCTTCATTTGTACCTAAACGCGTATCGATGAGATTATAGTCACGCGTATCATAGCCATGTGAATCACTGTTGAATACAGGATTGAAATACACAGCACCTATTCCTAATTCTTCGAGATATGGTACAAACTCCTTGATTTTTAAAATACGATGAGCCTGGATATCATCATTTTTTTCAGGCGCACCACAAAGTCCTAGTGGGCAGATTTGATAAAATACTGTTTCTTGATACCACACAATTAACACTTCCTTTCTTTTCTATTATACTTCATTTTAAAGTATTATCCAATTCATTTATATTATTAGTAATGCCGTTTTCTATATATCCATAATATTTGTATTATCACTAAATGCGTTATTGTATATATCGATTATGTTCAGGATCATATTCGCCTAAGAGTAATTCTATCTTGTCTTCATCATAATCTAAATAAACATAGAAAACATAAATAAGCAGATCTCTAATCTGTTCATGAATGTCTGCCCCATAATAAAGACGTAAGATCTTCTCACAGCTTAATGCAAAACCAAGAATATCTTCTGTATCTTTATAATCCTCATATATATGATCAATCATCCACCCCATTTCTTCATTGAGGGAATTCTTGAGTAGTGTATATAATTGTTCCATATTAGTTCCTCTTGAAATAGTTCTGTATATCCTGTTGCGGAATAACTGTTACTTTATCTTCCTGGTAGTTATTTTTCCATGGACCTGTTTTTGCGAGTGTGACAAGTGTCTTTAAAGGATAACGAGAGAATGTATTGAGAATATCATCAATGAATTGTTTCTTTGAATCATCAAGATGATGATAAGCATCTTCAATGATCTTATAACGTACATCATCCTGAACCTTAAATGGGAATGTAGAGAATAGATGATAGACATCAGGATAAATCACTCCCTGCTTCCATGCTTCACAATGTTCATGAAAAAGTGGTTCAGGATAAGAATAAGCCTGAATAAAATAAAGATAGGATTCTAACTGCATAGGAGTCAATTCTTCTAATTTATAAAAAAGATATGAGATGACTTCTAGAATCTCTTTTGAACAGGAGAATTGTGATTTAAGTTCCAGGCAGCGATTGATTGCCTTCTTAAAGGCAGGACCCATCTTTTCATGGTTCCTATTGACTAAATCCATCATATAATCAATATCACATAGCGCACTGTGAATAACTTGTGCATAATCAGGATGTGGTGTACTTCCTTGCAAATAACGTGTAATAGTGACTTCACCAAAGCCTAAAGCATAAGATAAGGGTGCTTTTCCTAGATGATAAAGAAACATCAAAGCTTCTATTTCTTCTTGTAGTGTAGTTTTACACATCTTATTCACCTTCTTCACATCCATTATAGCACATGATAGACTTTTTAAAAATATCTATCATATTCCTCGAATAAATAAAAAAAGTGCATATCATTGTGAATATGCACTTCCCTGTGTGAATAGATTTTCTATTTCCAATAACATTTTCCCATACTCATTGAGCTTTGTATAAAGTTCATCATCATCAATCATCATAATGATTTCATTTTTACTGATCTGTGCATCATGCATATAACAGATAGCAGAAATTTTCTCCTTCATATCAGCGTCCAACTGATATGCATCCGCAATATTTGCGATAGTGGATGCCTGATCAGAAAGTTTATAAGACCGATTGTGTGAAAATGCATAAACGATAATAGGATCCCCTTTAAAATTCTTATAAGGCATCAACAATTTTTGATAATTCAGCACACGCCTCACTTCCCCTTCTATACTTATTATATCTGTACAACTTTTAATAAAGAAAGGTGTGGCAAAAGATTGGGCATGAAAAAAGAACACATTATAGTTCTAATGAACAGATATTCATTAGCTGTATTTTATGATTATTTATATAGATATAGTGATGAGTGAGGTTGATAGATTGTACAATTCCTGTGATTTTTGAATAGGATGAACCAGTATAATAGATGACCTCTACTTGATCACCTTCCTTTAACTGATGAATCTTCCAATCCAATTCATAACATTGATCTTCGCATAGTTCTTTTCTTGGAACAGATGTATCTTCTATAAGCAGTTCTTTAAATCCTTTAAGTGCATCAAAACTTAAAAACAAGCGTGCATGATCCACCTTCTTAGGCATTATGACCTCCTATTAATGTATTTCTCTTCTCTGTAGTTGCTTTTTCCTGTTTATTCATAAGTTTTAATATTGCATTCTTCCCATACTTATGACGAATAGAGACAATCGCTCTCTGCAGCTTCTTTTCTTCCTCTAATGCCTTTATATCACTAAATAAATCATAGGATTCATAGCACTCATCTAAAACATCTCCAAAAGAAATAGAAATCTGTCTGATCATTCTACCCTTCTTGACTTTTAGATGATAAAGAGAGATGAATTCATCCATAAGAATATTCAAGGAATTCGTACAAACAGTCAACTTCCTTGAACCTCCTGCCCATCCCCCGCCATCTGTACGTGAATAACCGATATAAAGACTAATATGATTTGTGACAAGATGTGATTCAACAAGTCTTAAAACATTCAATTCAACCATCTCTTTCACAACAAGTAAGGCATCCTCATATTCATAATCAGAAAAGAGAACCTGTGAATTATTGACTGATTCATTCTTAGGACGATACTTCTTAATAGAAGCAATTGTAGCCGGTTCTCGTCCCCAGGCATGATCAATTATATATTCAGCATTAACCCCAAATTCCTTATAGAGCACCTCTTCAGGAATCTGTGTAATACCATGCATATCCACCACACCTAGTCTTAATAGATGATTGGCTGTTCCACTTCCCATATGCCAGAAATCAGTAATTGGCAAATGATGCCATAAGTATTTCTGATAACGTTCTTCATCAAGTATACCGATATTCTCTTTCGTATGCTTAGAAATAATATCAAGGGCGACTTTCGCAAGATAGAGATTGGTTCCTATACCACAAGTCGCAGTAATATGCGTCTCGTCAAATACTGCTTTCATCAACATTTTCGCAAACTCTTTTGCACTCTTATGATAAAGATGCATATAAGACGAGATATCAATAAAACATTCATCAATAGAATAAACATGAATATCATCCGATGAGACAAAACGACAATAAATACGATAAATACGTGCTGAATATTCCATATAGAGATGCATACGAGGCATGGCAGTGATGTACTCAACCCCTTTAGGAATCTCAAATATACGACAACGATTATGAATCCCCATGCTTTTCATCTTAGGTGTAATTGCGAGACACAAAGCACCATTACCTCTTGTTGGATCCGCAACAACAAGATTTGTCTTAAAGGGATCAAGATGTCTTTCACTGCATTCTACAGATGCAAAGAAAGTTTTCAAATCAATACATAGATATACTTTATTCATCATTTTCTCTCCTTCCTGTTATCACTATTATAGTAAGCGGTGGTGCATATTTCAATCTATTTTGCACCATATTGATGATGTACATACATTGAGTGACGCATTTCATTGCACCAAAATGTAATTTATTGTATAATGCCTAAAAAGAGGTGGATTCAATGAATTTTAAAGATTATCTAAAAAAGTATAAGGAAAAGATGGGTGTATCGAATGAGTATATTGCAAAGCAGTTAGGTGTAAATCGTTCAACTGTTACTAGATGGTTAAAAGGAGATACAAAAGTAACCAATCCTGAAGTCATAGAAAAACTCTCTTTTATATTAGGCGCTGATGTAGAATCACTTATTAATAATGAAGAACGTTTTGAAAAGCCCGTGCTAGGAGAAGTTAAAGCAGGTTATGACTTGCTTATTGATGAAAACTTTGAAGGGTATGAACAGGTGACACAAGATGATTATTATCGTGGTGATTTCTTTTTACGTGTCGTGGGAGATTCTATGTCGGGGGCACATATTCATGATGGTGATCTTTTATATGTCAAGAAATGTCAGGATGTACCAAGTGGAACAATTGCGGTCGTCTTAATAGGACGTAGTGAAGTGACTGTAAAAAAGGTTATAAAAAAAGAAGGGTTACTGATTTTACAGCCAGCTAACCCTTCTGTAGATGCACGTTATTATTCTAAGGAAGAAGTAGAAAGTCTTCCTGTAGAAATTATTGGAAAAGCATTATATAGTCGTTCTGATTTAGTATAAGAATTCTTCAATCATTAATGTACTCATACGCTTTTTTAAGTCATCGAGTTTATCATCATCACCTAGACAAAAAGAAATGTGTTTATATTCTTCAAATAATGTCTTTCTGCAAGTGATTTCTCTTTGTCCGATTGTTGCATGATAAAGATGTTCCTGCGTAGTGATATTCATATTATGTTGTAATTCTTTTAAAGCTTCCTGACCATTTTGCTTCATCTGTTGATTCTTTTCATCCTGATCATCTGTGCTTTCAGCATCAAACATATAAGCACAAATACTATAGTTCTTATGATGGCATTCCCTAAACAAATCATGAATCATATAAGTGAAATCAACAAAGATACCTCCGCCAGTACCACCAACAATACCAGATGCGATCAATACATTAATATGATCTTCTCCAGCAATAGAGATCATCTTCTCAATAAGTGTCTTAAATTCACTTCTAATACCTTCATAAACCTTTTCATCTCTAAAGATGCTCTGTCCAAGTGTTCTGTCACAATCTGTTCCACGAGGATCTAGGATAATGATTTCATCATTTGTTATATGTGTTTTCTTAACATGAGAAGTCATATCCACAATTCTCATTTCTACTCTATTTATATCATCATAATCATTTTTTATTTTACCTTTTAAGGAATCAATGACACCGCCACCAAGTCCTCCTAATCCTGCAATAATAATAGGATCTGCGAGATTCATGTTTCTACTAGATTGTAGCCCCATAAAATTATCCTCCATTTCTTACTACAAATAATTTAACCTTCACTATTCTAACATATTTTATACACATTACAATGAAAAATAGAAGAAGCTGTAAGGCTCAATTAAGAACCTTACAGCTTCCTTTTTTGCATATAATGAGATGCCTTGACGACAAGGTAACGATCAGAATACTGATAGCCATTTCTCATCATATGTATATTGGAGAATTTCTTTTGGCATTTGAACTGATTATCTTCCCCATTATAATCAGCATTCGTCTTTTTCTCTTCTTTCATAAGATAATGCTTCCCCTCTTTCAATGCCATACTCTATTATACAGTAACAATTATATATTACAACACCCAAATATAACTATTTTTTATTTATATTCTCTTTATGTGTACAATTAGAAATATCATGCACAAATAATGACTTCCAGAAAAAAAAGAATAGGCAATCGCCTATTCTTCTACAAAATTGAATTTATCTTTGTTTCTTTCTTTGAATACTTCAAAGAGAACATTAGTCAATTCCGGTGTGATACCTAATAAGCCATCTACACCCTCATCTTTAGTAGGCACTACTTCATAGATAGAGACCTGAGTTGTAGATTCATTATGTGGCATAAGGACGACATATGTACGCTCTTCATGAGTGAATTGATCAAGCATCTTGAATTCAATATCTGTACCCGATGCATCTTTTAGTGTAATAATATTTTTCATTGTATTTACCTCGCACACTCATTATGCCATAAGTGTATATCATACGACAATCTTTTTTAGCTGATCTGCCATTTTACATGGGAACCATTGTCATCTTTTGAGACAACTAATTGATCTTCTATTTCCTGTTTTAATTCTGATACGTGAGAAATAATACCAATCAGCTTAGTTCCTTCTGACATATCCATAAGTACTTTAACAGCTTCATCTCTTGAATGATCGTCGAGAGAGCCAAAACCTTCATCAATAAACATGATATCTAAATCAATACCTGCAGCACTTTCCTTAATCTCATCTGCCATACCTAAAGCTAAAGAAAGTGCAGCCATAAATGATTCTCCACCGGACAATGTATTAATTTCTCTTTCAGAATCAGTCACAAAAGAATAAACCATTAAGTCCAGCCCTTTGTTTTTACCTTCTCCCGCCTGTTCAATATTCTTTAAATGTAATTCATATTGACCAGCAGACATGTCATAGAAACGTCTGTTGGCTTCAACAAGAATACGTTCTAGATATGTTCTTTGAACGTAGGTTTCTAAATCCATTCTAGATCCCGATACATTACCTGAAAGCTGATTATATAAAGTTGTCAATTGATGATTCTTATGAATCAGCTTTTTCGCATGAGTCACTATATCATCTAAGGTATTTAATGATTCGTTGTTATTTGTATAATTATGTTCTAATACCTGTACAACACCCGCTTGATTTTTATAAGTATCCATTGCCTGATTGTATTCATTTTCTAATACAGTAAGTTCAGGACATGGCTGTCCATTAATTCCTTTTTCAATTGTTTCCTTCTTAGAAGTATATTCAGAAAACTTTCTTGTATAGCTAATATACTGTTCATTAAACTGCTGAATATCTTTTTCCTGATACTTTGAAATAATATTCTGCCAGTCATCACACTGAAGTTCTTCGACTAGATGAGAATAATGGTTATCTGCCTGTTCAACTCTTTCTTTTAATCGTGGAAGAGATTCATTATAAGTGTTAATCAATGTATGACACTTATCATAGGCTGTTTGAGAAGCACTCACTTTCTGTTTAAATAACTTATAGGCAATATCTTCTGCCTCTTGATCCTTTATAAGTTTATCTAAAGCCTTCTGTGCTTCTTCTACTGATGCATAGCTTAACTGATTCTTTAATTGCGAAATAGTTGTATCAAGAGAAGCTTTCTTGACTTCATATTGATGAATCGCCTCAGTGATTGCAGTTTCCTTCTCTTCATATTGTTTCAACTTTATATCAATACTTTCAAGAAGTGTATTTAATTCATTGAAATGTTCTTTCTTATCTCTTAAATGATCAGCCTGTTGTTGTAATATCTGTTTTTCATTCACCAATGTCTTTTCAAATAATTCTAGATCATTATCACATTCAAGTATCGCACCAAGCTTGCTTAAATCTAGATCATATTTTGTTTTCATATCATCCAATGTTGTCTTTAAAGAAGAAGCCTTAGCACTTTCTTTCTGCATTAAGATGAGCGCCTGATCTTTTGTCTCTCTTAAATCTTTTAATTCTTCTTTGGTTGGTACCTTACCTTCTTTTAAGCAGGCAGGAGATGGATGATGGATAGAACCACACACAGGACAAGGAGTCCCTTCTACAAGAGTAGAAGCCAATATACCTGCCTGTGCATCTAGGAAGATCTTATTTGCCTCTTCATATATATGATTCTTCTTTCCATAGTTTTCACTTAAACGTGCATAGTTATGCTGCGTAGTGATCAATTCTTTTTCTTTAATTTGAATATTGTTGAAATCTTTGACTAGCTGATTATAAGATTCCACCTTCAGTTTGAAATCTTTACGCTGTGACTCTAATACAACGGCTTCTGTATCAACATCTTTTAAAGTGTCTAATTCTTTTTTGCCTTCTTCCTGCTTCTTAACTAATGATTTCTTAGAATTCTTTATATGATTCAGCTGTTCAATAGAATCATCTGCACGTTTATTGATATCAGATATTTCTTTTGTTTTATCGCTTAATGTTTTTCTATTATCTAAATCTTTCTTCGCTTTATCCGTTTCTTGTGTACAATATCTAACAAATTCTTCGTGTTTTATATCAGCACGATTATCCTTTTCTTTTAGTTCTTCATACTTTGAACGCAGTTCAGGCTCTCTTTTTAACTCTTCATCGAGTTTACTTTGCGTTAATTTCAATTGCTTATCAGCATCTACATAAGCATCATATGCCTGTTTGATCTTATAAGCATGATCAATCTTTGAAGCCATCTTATAGTTATTTTCAATCACTTCTTTTTGTGTCACCAAAGCAGTTAACTGTTTACTGGCTTCTTCCAAATTTGAATAAGCATCAATCAGTTCTCTACCCTTATCTAATTGAGATTTCTTCTCTTCCTTTAATTTTTCATCTTTATTTAAAGATTGTTTCTGTTCATTAAGTTTCTCTTCCTGACTCTTACAATAACCTTCTAATTCTTCTACAAGTTCATCTAAATAAGTGATTTCCCCTCTTTTAATTGCTTCAATATAGAACACCAATTGTTCATGTTCTTCATCCACACTTAAATGTCCTGCTTCACTCATACATTTTGTCTTGATATCACCAATACTCTTCTCAGTTTCTTTTCTACGTTGATTGAGTTCTTCTACAATATCATTATAGATTTCTGTATGGAAAAGTTTTCTAAAGATTTCCTTCTTTTCATTCGATGTCTTACGTAATACATCCATGAACTCACCCTGAGCAATCATTGCGACCTGCATGAACTGTTCCTTAGTCAAATGAACAATATCAATAATCTTCTTATTGGCTTCCTTTTGCGGATACTCAGACCCATCCGGCATCATTAATGCGATACTTCCAGATTCAGCTTTCTCTTTTCTCAAGCCCTTTTTAGCCCCTGCTTTATAATAAGTATAATGTTGAGGAATACGATGAATCGTATAAATCTTTTCATCATCGCCATAACCTTGAGAGAAAGTAAGTTCTACATAGGGTTTGACGTCTAATGAGGCAAATTGGCTCTGCAAAAGAGTTCCTGTCTTTTTATTAAGAGTCGAACTGCTTTCACCATATAAAGCAAATACGATTGCATCAAAGATTGTCGTTTTACCTGCACCAGTATCTCCAGTAATTAAGAATAAGTTCTGATTTGGTTCACTAAAGTCAATAATAGTTTTAGATGCATAGGAACCAAAAGCTTCCATTACAAGTTTAATAGGCTTCATATTATACTCCCTTCACATGGTTGATAATATCTTCTAGAAGTTCTTTTTCTTCTTCATCAACACCATTTAAGAAATCAGTACATAAAGAAAATGGATCCATTTTGACATCCTTCTTCACGACTGCCTGATAGTTATTCTTTCTTATATTTTCTCTTCTAATTTCTAATAATCGAGGAAAGGCGTTCTTTAACTTCTCCTGCATTTCAAAGACATTGAGGTCCTGTTTATCTGTAAGTACTACTCTCACAAAATCATCACAAGACTGTTTTAATACATCCTTTAATTCCCCTTCAATAATTCTTAATTCATGAAGTGGTTTTAAAGGAAGAACCTGTGTTTCTACAACCCCCTTCTCTTTCATTTCTATTTCAATAATACCTTTATCTTGTCCTGCCTCACTCATAGAATAAGCGAGAGGTGTCCCACAATAACGATACAAGTCACTTCCTACCTTCATAGGCTTATGAATATGCCCTAATGCCGCATAATCAAAAGGAAGTAAAACTTCTCCACTCACTTCATCAATATTACCTGCAGTACGTATTTCAGAATCTGCACGTTCTATATCTTCTGCTTTCTTATTAACAGGTAAATAAAACTGATGAGAAATCAATACATTTCTATCCTCTGTATTTATTTCTTCTCTTTCTATTAATTTTTTAAGTGTTTCATTATAAGAATAATTTCTTCCATCGTTAGTGCCTATAATGTTTTTAACCATGGATGGCTTTACAAAAGGAAGAAGGTAAAAATGAACAGGTCCATAGTTATCATTAAGTGTAATCTTTTCAATAAAGTCTTCTTCTTTTTCTGGAGGGTTCCCTACCATATATAAATTCTGTTTCAATAGAACCTGTCTAAAACAGTCAATTCTAGGTGCACTATCATGATTACCAGAAATCATCATAATCGTACATTCAAGCACAGCTTCCTTTAAAGAAGTCACAAAAGCATCAAATAAACTCACTGCTTCAGCACTAGGAACAGCCTTATCATAAATATCTCCTGCAATCATAATTGCATCCGGTTGTCTTTCTTTTGCATAACGTACAATTTTATCAAGTATGTATTGTTGATCTTCAGTTAAGTCTCTATTCATCAGCTTTAAGCCAATATGAAGATCAGATAAATGAAATAGTCTCATTATTATTCATCCTTTCTATGTATCAAAGATATGTCTATTATACACTATCTATTCAACTTATGTCTTGAATAGAGGTTTTATAATGCCTTAAAAAAGGTGTTAAAAAAATATATTTTAGAATAGATTTTGCATATGTTTAGAGTTTTCTATCCTAAAAATATAAAAGGAACAGCACTATCATCATGACTGTTCCTTAAATATTCAATTATCAGTACTAATATGTGACGTAATACCTTCTACATCTTGCCCATCATAGAATATTCTGATAATTATGACTTCCATCTGACTATCATCTACTTCGTAATAGACAACATAATGATTCACCTGTGCTCTATGCATTCCATAACTCTTCCATGGTTCCCATTCAACAATTGGATATCTTGAAGGCATGCAATCAAGAGAATGGATCAATTTTCTAATTCTGTTTATCTGGTCCTCGGCAGTAATAGGAACCATTAACTTAAAAGCAATATAAGCATAAATCTCTTTAATATCTTTTCGTGCTTCCTCATTATAGATTACAGAATACCTGTCATTCATATGCCAAATTCCTTAGCCAATTCTGCATCAACCTCATCTGCCGTATAGGTTTTTGCCGATTTTAATGACTCAACACCTTTTCTTAACTCTGCATCAAGTTCTTCTCTACTCATACCACCAATTGCAGTTGGATTAGTAGGAGGTAAATGCAGGTCAAGCGGTAGACCTCTGGTTAATACAATCTGACTATACAGCATCTGAATTGCACTAGATGGCGTAATGCCTAACTGAGAAAGAATCTCTTCAGCATTTTCTTTTAGCCCTGTATCAATACGAGCATAAACAGCTGTTGTATTTGCCATATATATCACTCTCCTTTAACTGTATACTATCACCAATTCTAGGCATATGCAATCAATTGCAATCATATAACATTGTACTTTCATATTTTGAAATATTTGAAAGCAATTTAAACTTTAGTTCAGTACACCCAAGTATTATGTTCTAGAAATCTAAAAAAAACAGGAGAAATTCTCCTGTCAATCTATAGTAAACAACAAAACTAGAACCCCCAGAAGTACAAACAATATAGGTAGGATAATCGCAATGAATTTATTAGATGCTTTCTTATACCAATAAGGGATTAACGATAATCCAAATAGGATTATACTAGCTGCAAATAGATAATCACCTTCCATCATACCAACACAGCCAAATAAAGCTATACCTACACCAATAAGAGTACGAATAATATCAGATACAAGAAATAGAAAACCAACAGCTTTCTTCTGTATTCTTTTTTTCTTCATCTTCTTTTCGTATCTTGTATATTCGTTATCTAGAATACTTCCACATACAGGGCATTTCTTCATACCTGGTTCTACTCTACATCCACATTTAGAACAAAACATTATTACACCTTCTCATAAGCTATTCTAGGTGTACCATCTTCTACATATATGATTCCTGTTTCTTTAAAACCATTTCTTAATATCACCTTCTGCATAATCTTATTATCTTCATGTGTATCAGCTCTTAGATGTGCACATCTTTTACTGCAGAAATCCACTGCTTTCTTAAAAACTTGATGCATAGTGCCATCACTCGCAATACGATGAATCGTACCATAAGTACTGTGATCAAGCCATGCACCTTCTATTTCCTTATATGTAGGATCTTCTCCTATAATAAAAGCAAATACACTATGGATAATAGAATCTTCTTCCATCACAAAAAGATGATGTTTATTTATATCTTCTTCTAATATATTAAGACCAGGATAACTGCTATTCCACTGATGTGGGTTACCAGTTTCTCTCATAAATGCTTTTGCAATGTCATATATTTCTAATATTCTTTCTATATCTTCTGTTCTTGCTTCTCTAATAATCATGGTTCATCCTTCATTAATAAAAAAATCAATCAAAAATCCTCGTAATGTCCCTATATCGATTTACCACTCGGTAAATCTCTACATACTCTTCTCCAATTTTATAAATAATCACATAATTCTCCCAAACCGCATACTTGTAATCTGTCCGAAAACTAACTCTTTTGGAAAGATCTGCACCTATCCCCGGAAACATTTGAACATTTTCAAATTTACCATAAATTTCTTTGATCATCTTGGCAGCATATTCTGCATTATCTTCAGCGATATAATCACGAATTTCTTTTAAGTCCTTTGCAACCAATGGGTTAATTCGTAAGTTCAGCATAGGTTACTCCCCTACAAGTGCTTTTAATTCGTCCAAACTAAGCCAGCCTTCGCCGTCTTTGACTGCTTTCTCTGCTTCTTGCAGCTTCATTAATAGCTTTTTCTCAGCACGATCACGCTCATAATCTTCTATATCAAGCACTACAAAACGCCCTCTGCCATTCTTAGTCAAAAACACCGGCTCTCCACTGTGGCATTTTTTTAAAACTTCATTATAATTTCTCAAATCAGACACTGGTAAAATATTTGCCATACAAATCGGTCTCCTTTCTTAATGAATAACCATTTTCTATAATTATTATATGCGAAGAAAGCTGTAAAATTCAACTTAAAATTTTACAGCTTTTCTTATTTTTCGGAGTGTTTACCGCAATTCATCCCCCATGTATAGAGGTGGGGGGAATTCTTGCTCACGGCATGTTAAACATCAACATAATTAAAGTATGTGCCACACGTTCTGTACTATAAGTAGGAATATTACATACTGTAATTCCTTTCTTTTGACAAGCTTCTTAGTCTTTGTTGTTGTAGCCTGTACCTGCTTCACAGATGAGTTTGACTGAATCTGGAAATTGTAGGATTGTGTCTTTTGAAACGATAATATCTGCATCTTGAATACATTCTAATAATTCATCTTCAGTTGTATCATAACAGACAGTGACATCACTTGATAATACAGAAAAATCTAACTTTCCATCAAAGTTCATTTTCTTTGCGTTTAATACAATACATTTGCCTTTTATTATAATTTTCCCCCAAAACTTAATAAATTATGTTTATTCATTTTGTAATATACTAATCCTACTAAATCCGCAAGTGCCCAGCCTATTGGAACTGACCACCATATACCAATGACTCCTAGTGCTGGTATAGAAGATAAAATATAAGCTAAAGCGACTCTTGTACCAAGTGAGAATACTGTAAGGACAACACTCATACCTGGTCTTCCTAAAGCACGATATAGACCATATAACAAGAACAAACAACCTATACCAATATAGAATGCACCTTCTATTCTTAAGTAGCGTACACCTTCTAGGATGATACTTGTTTCATTTGCATCTACAAATATCATCATTAAAGGTCTAGCAAATATATAAACTAGAATAGAAATGACTATACAGAATATTGAAGAGATACGAACAGCTTCTTTGAGTCCTTTTTGTATTCTTTCTTTTTCTTTGGCTCCATAGTTTTGAGCAATGAATGTAGAAAAGGCATTTCCAAAGTCCTGTACTGGCATATAGGCAAAGGCATCAATCTTTACTGCAGCTGCAAATGCAGCCATAACAACTGTACCAAAGCTATTAACTAACCCTTGTACCATCAATATTCCTAGATTCATAACTGATTGCTGGATACAGGTAAGAAGTGAGAAAGAGATGATCTGTTTAATTCTTTCTCTTTTTAAGTAACTAATCTTAAATATAACAAGTACTTCTTTATATTTAAGTAGTGTATAAAGCACGATGCCTATACCTGATACATATTGAGAAAGTACTGTGGCAAGGGCTGCACCCTCGACTCCCATCTTTAATACAAGTACAAAATAAAGATCTAGAATAATATTCAAGATAGAAGAGATGGCAAGAAAGATAAGTGGAATGACTGAATTACCTATAGATCTTAAATAAGCCGAAAAGAAGTTATATAAGAATATCGCAATGATTCCCATAAAAATATATAGGAGATAACATCTCATATCACCCCATACCTCATGAGGCACTCTTAAAAAGAGTTTAAGTGCATCTAGACATATATAAGCAATGATATTAAGTAATATGGATATGAAGGCGATAAAGAAGAAGGATGCACATAGATCCTGTTTTAATCCTTTTTTATCTCTTTGTCCAAATCTAATAGAAAAGAGTGCGCCACTACCCATACATAAGCCTAATATAATAGATGTAATAAAGGTCATTAGAGTAAAAGAAGAACCAACTGCAGCTAAAGCTGTTTTTCCTAAGAACTGCCCTACTATTAAAGTATCCGCAATGTTGTAACATTGCTGCAGGAGATCTCCTAGTATCATAGGTATTGCAAACAGCAGCATTGATTTTATAACAGGTCCTTTTGTAAGATCTTTATTCATTATATGCCTCCTTTTCGTAAGTTTATACTTACGTTATGTAATAACTATAGTATAATAGTATGCTTATATCAACTTGAGATTTATTTATTGGAATGATAGGTATATCGAGAGTAGCAGTCAAAGCACGTATTCAAGCTTTAGAGAACAAAGGAATTATTGAAGAATATACTACGATTATTAATCCTCAGAAAATCAATGGTGCTGTATCCTGTTATTTTGAGATTGAAACAAAACCAGATTCTTTTAAATAAGTAATAGATATATTAAATAAGAATGATATAGTGACTCAGATCTATAGAGTAACTGGAAGAGACAAACTACATGTACATGCAATGGCATCTTCTAATGAAGAAATGGAACGTTTTCTTCATAATTAAATCCTTTCGTTTGTCATAGGCGGAAACCCACTGCCAATAGGTGGTGGAAGGAGCCTCGTAAATCGTTATCTATTATCCCTGACTTTCAATATATTTTTGCATAGTTGCTGATGACACTTCTCCAATGCTACAAGCAAAATAACCATCTGAGCAAAATGTTTTTTTCTTCCAATACTGTTTTGATAAGACCGAACTATACTTATGCTATAAATAGTATGTTGTTTCCTGCTTTACAATTTTGACAATATCGCAGACTCTATCTGTTGTATCGTAACTTAATAAGAAATGTATATGGTCTTTGTCGGTTTCTATCGCAATGATTTCTTAGCCACGAGTATTAGCTATATGGAGAATCTCTTGTTTAACATCATCGGCAATAGAGCCTTTTGGTAGTTGTTTGCGGTATTTGGTTACTAGAACTATATGTACTTTCAGGCTGTATTTTCGTCTGTTATGACAATTGTATCTATTATTCATAGTTCACCTCAAAATATAGATATTTCGCTATAAATTAGATATAATATATGGTGAAATATCTATGAAAGGAGTACATCTATGGAACAGCTGACTATTACAGCTAAAATTCAAATAATCGTAGCTGAAACAGATAAGGTTTTACTTGATGAAACTATGTCTTTTTATCGTAATGCCTGTAATTATGTTTCAGACTATGTATTCCGCACTCATGACTTAAAGCAGTTTTCACTTA
>OFMD01000369.1_pt1 | contig 37480 bp, 36 predicted proteins | sample 1541211 | NCBI WGS metagenome assembly OFMD01 (sample SAMN04209231, study PRJEB22552) | human gut metagenome | biome: gut; material: feces | host: Homo sapiens | place: USA: Oklahoma | reverse complement strand
CGACTGGTCACGGATTACATTCTGACGCATTTTGACCAGAAGACCTACCGGGGTGATAAAACCTATACATACAGCGTATTGCAGAATATCGCCGAGGTTGCCTCTGCCGGCAGCAAGCAGCAGATCGAGGAAATCAAGCAGAAGCAGCGGGTCAGCGGGTTCAACTCCATCTTTGCCGTGTCCAGCGTGGATGCTGCAAAGCTCTACTACGCCGAGTTTCAGAGGCAAATGGCGGAAAATCCGCAGAAGCGGCTGAAGGTTGCCGTCATTTACAGCTATGAAGCGAATGAGGAAGAAACGGATGGTATTCTTGACGAGGAGAATCCGGAGGATACCTCCGCACTTGACCAAAGTTCCCGTGATTTTCTGGATGCGGCCATCTGTGACTACAACGGGATGTTCCACACCAACTATTCCACAGACGGGGACAAATTCCAGAATTACTATAAGGATGTTTCCCTGCGGATGAAGAACAAGGAACTTGACCTGCTGATTGTGGTCAATATGTTCCTGACCGGCTTCGACGCCACGACGCTGAATACGCTGTGGGTGGATAAAAACCTGAAAATGCACGGGCTGATTCAAGCATATTCCCGCACCAACCGGATTCTCAATTCCATCAAGGTGTTCGGCAACATCGTTTGCTTCCGCAATCTGCAAAAGCGTACCGACGATGCAATTTCTCTGTTTGGCGATAAGGAAGCGGGCGGTATCGTCCTGATGCGTGGCTATAAGGATTACTACTTTGGCTACGAGGATGCCGACGGAAAATATCACCCAGGCTACCAGGATATGATTGAGGAATTGACAACAAAATTCCCGCTGACAGAGGAACGCATTACCGGCGAACAGCGGCAGAAGGGGTTTATCGTTTTGTTCGGTGCGATTCTGCGTATGCGCAACCTGCTGACTTCGTTCGACGAGTTTGCCGGAAGCGAAATTTTGAGTGAGCGGGATTTTCAGGATTATCTTGGCCGCTATCAGGACTTACGGGATGAGTGGAAAAACCGCAAGCCCGGTGGCGAAAAAGAGGACATCACGGACGATATTGTCTTTGAGATCGAGCTAATCAAGCAGATTGAGATCAATATTGACTACATCCTGCTTCTGGTACAGAAATACCACGATTCACACTGCGATGACAAGGAAGTGCTTATCACGATCCGCAAAGCAGTGGACGCTAGTCCTGAACTGCGCAGCAAGAAGGCACTGATTGAAACCTTCATTGCCGGAATCAACGATGTATCAGATGTGATGCTGGAATGGCGCACCTTTGTCGCCGAAGAAAAAGAACGGCAGCTTGTTGCAATCATTCAGGAGGAAAACCTGAAAGACGATGAGACTCGCCGCTTTATGGAGAGCTCTTTCCGTGACGGCTCTGTCAAAACGACAGGCACGGATATTGACCGGCTGATGCCGCCGATCTCCCGCTTCGGCGGTGGAAACCGTGCAGAGAAGAAGCAAACCATCATTGAAAAGTTGAAGGGTTTCTTCGACCGATTCTTCGGCATCGGGTAAGCAGGTCTTAGGGTGTCCCTAACGAGGCCTTTTGCGTAGCTCGACAGAACGGAGTAAAAAGGCACTGCTCGCTAAGATGACGCAGGCATCGCAAGCGGATACACTGTTTGGCTCCGACAGGAGTAAAAACAGTCTGCTCGCTAAGATAATGCAGACCTATTTCAGAGCAACGAAAAAGGGGCGCAGCCGGTGCTTACCTGCATCTGACTGCGCCTCTGATTTCTATCAAATTTTGTTGCTGCTCACACGAAAATGACCTCTGCATTTACGATTTCTGTAGCTCGGTTGCGGATGTTATTGCTCCGCCTGACCCATTCCAGCGGGTCACTTGCCTTGAGTTTTTCGTTCAAGTTTTCTTTTTCGGACAGTTCCTTCACAAGCGTATCAAACATCGCCTGTGCCAGGGATTCCACCTCAGCAAGATAATCGTTCAGCATCCCGGTGGTCAACAGATTGTAGTATCTCACCCGGTGGTTCTCCTTCAAAAATCGCCGGTGTCGCTGTCCCCAAACACCAATTTGCACCTCGATTTGATTATCAATCTCGAGATTCGGCAGATAATAATCACCCGCCTGTCGGTATGTGCCGCCCAGTTTTTCAAACTCCGTCATAGTGCTTCCCTCCATTCATTCCGTGTATACAATCTTGAACTTCTTGCGCTTTGCACCGATGATTTTCAGCAGCACTTCGTCAACGGCGTCGGTATATCTGCCCTCTGTGAAGAGCCTGCTGCGCAGATCATTCAGACTTCCAATGAGAAGCCGCCGCTCTGCATCATCCATTGCAAGATGATATTTCTGTTTCATATTCTGCCCTCCTTGTGTTATCATTGTATCGGATAGGCCAGTAAAAATCGAATGTGCGAATAAAATTCTAAAGAAACTGTTCGTGTGCGAGATGAAATATATGTGTTTCTGCCGGTTAATTCATTGTTTTATGAAATCCGTTATCAGCACTCGCACCACATCGAGTGGTCATAAGGAATTTCACTTATGACCACTCGCTTTTAATTTTATACCGCTTGCGCCCCCGTTGCAAAGCGGCAGTATCTGTTGTATAATTGCATTGAGACAAAACGAATCTAAGACACATAAAACCGCGGCGCTTTCGCTGCGCGACGACAAGGGGGAATACGAATGCTCGGAGCGATAGTCGGCGATATCGTGGGCTCGATTTATGAGCGGAGGAATATCAAGACGAAGGACTTTCCGCTGTTCGGCAGCCGCTGCTCGTTTACGGATGACACGGTCATGACCTGTGCCGTGGCTGAGGCCGTTATGAACGGCGGGGAAAGGGAAGATTTTATCAAAGCGATGAAAAAGTACGGGCGGCTGTATCCGAATGTCGGTTACGGCGGCAAATTCAGAGTGTGGCTGTTCTCGGACGGCAGCGCTCCGTACGGGAGCTTCGGCAACGGCTCGGCCATGCGCGTCTCGCCGTGCGCGTGGGCAGCGGAATGCGATAGCGTGAGTAAAGCGGAGCTGCCCGACAGGTGCAGGGATTTGGCGAGGCTTTCCGCCGAAGTTACACACAACCACCCGGAGGGAGTCAAGGGCGCAGTGGCAACAGCCGATGCGATTTTCATGTGCCGGTATTACTTCGGGGGCTGTCACGGCGAAAACGAACAACCCGTCAATAATGACCCGGCTGAGTGCAAAAGGCTCATCAGGGAGCATATCGAGCGCGAATACGGGTACGACCTTTCCAAAACGCTCGACGAAATCCGCCCGTCATACCGCTTTGACGTTAGCTGTCAGGGCTCCGTGCCGCAGGCGATAACAGCGTTTTTGGAGAGCACGGATTTTGAGGACGCCATAAGAAACGCGATATCTATCGGCGGAGACAGCGATACTGTTGCGGCCATTACGGGAAGCATGGCCGAGGCCGCCTACGGTATACCGGATAGGATAAAGGAAAAGGCGTGTTCCTATCTGGATGAGCCGCTGAGAGCTGTGGTGAGACGCTGGGACGGGTATATCGCTCGGTTCGGCGGCAAATAAAGCAGTCCGCGCTTGCGGTTTTTCCGTTTTTTGATTATGATATTAACGCAAAGGGGTGTTGTTATGTTTTCCGAAAAGTTTATCTGTGCAGGCTATGAATACACCGACTATACTTTCCATGTCCCCGCGCCGTATTTCCGAAAGACCTTTGAAACAGACGGCGAAATCAAAAAAAGCATAATTACTCTGACGGGTCTCGGATTTTATGAGCTTTATGTTAACGGGCGGCGGATTACCAAGGGTATTCTTGCCCCGTATATCTCGAACCCGGACGATATTGTTTACTACGACGAATACGACATAACGCAGGCTCTTGTGCCGGGGAAAAATGTTCTTGGCATACTGCTCGGCAACGGTATGCAGAATGCGCCGGGCGGTCAGATCTGGGATTTCGATATAGCCGCGTTCAGGGGCGCTCCGCGCACGGCTTTCTGCGTCTCGGTTGAATACCCCGACGGCAGAACCGATACCTTCGAGGCAGACGGTTCGGTCAGAACCGCGCCGTCACCGATTATTTTTGACGACCTGCGCTGCGGCTGCTATTACGACGCCCGCCTTGAAATTCCCGGCTGGTCAACGCCCGAGTTTGATGACAGCACTTGGAAAAACGCTCTTGCGGCGGAGACGCCGCGCGGCGAAAGGCGCCTGTGCGAGGCGGAGCCGATAGCGCCCGTGCGCGAGATAAAGCCGGTTCTGATAAGAAAATGCAGGCTCAAGGAATATATTTCCCGCGGCGACGTTGTCAAAGAGGCGAAGAAAGTAGCGAGCGACGAGCGCGACGGTTTTTTATATAACTTCGGCGTGAACTCGGCAGGTACCGTAAGGCTCAGGATAAGCGGCGAGCGCGGGCGGCAAATCGATTTGCAGTTCGGCGAATATATCGCGCCCGACGGTGAACCCGATACGAGCAACATCTGCTTTTATCCCGAGGGATAAAAGCAGCGCGACGTGTATATTCTCAAAGGCGAGGGCGAGGAAGTTTTTGAGCCCGTGTTCACTTATCACGGCTTCAGATACTGCGTGGTGCTCGGTATAACCGAGGAGGAGGCGACCGAGGAGCTGCTGACTTTTATCGTGCAGAATTCGGCTCTTTGCGAGATAGGCTCGTTTCGCTGCTCCGACGAGACGACAAACAAGCTGCAGGCGATGACGAGAAACTCGGATCTCTCGAATTTTTATTATTTCCCGACCGATTGCCCGCACCGCGAAAAAAACGGCTGGACGGGCGACGCCGCTCTCTCTGCCGAGCATATACTGATGAATCTCGATGCCGTCAACAGCTACCGCGAGTGGCTTCGCAACATCCGCGCCGCTCAGCGTGCGGACGGGGCTTTGCCCGGCATAGTGCCGACCGGCGGCTGGGGTTTTGAGTGGGGCAACGGACCCGCTTGGGATGCGGCGCTGACATACATTCCCTATTTCTGCTATGTCTTGCGCGGCGACAGAAAGATAATCGAAGAAAACGCGACGGCGATATTCCGCTACTGCGAATATATCTCACGCCGACGTGACGAACGCGGGCTTGTTGCAATAGGACTCGGCGACTGGTGCCCGGTGACGAGCGTAAAATCACCGCTCGAGTTTACGGACAGCGTCACCTGCATGAGTATACTCGAAAAGGCCGTCTATATTTTTTCAGAGCTCGGACTTTCGCTCGAGCGCGACTTCTGCGAAAAGCTCTATGATGAGATAAGAACCGCCGTCAGGCGGCACTTAATAGACTTCGGCACCATGACCGCCGCGGGCTCCTGCCAGACCTCGCAGGCAATGGCGATATATTACGACGTGTTCACCCCCGGCGAAAAAACGGCGGCGTTCAAAAAGCTTCTTGAGATAATCAGACGGCGCGACGACCACGTTGACGCGGGCATACTCGGTATGCGCGTGCTGTTCAGGGTGCTCTCGGATTTCGGCGAACCCGATCTCGCGTTTAAGCTGATAACCCGCCCGGACTATCCGTCCTACGGAAACTTCGTCGAGCGCGGACTCACGGCATTGCCGGAGGATTTCCTGCGCGAGGAGGACACCCCCAATTCGCAGAATCACCATATGTACGGCGACATTTCCGCATGGTTCATCGAATATATCGGCGGCATACGAGTGAATCCTTTTCTGACCGACCCGTCCGAGGTCGAGATATCGCCGGTGTTTATTGAAAAGCTCGACGGCGCCGAGGCTTCGTATGAGACGGTCGGCGGCAGGGTGAGCGTAAAATGGTGCAGAACGAACGAGGGTATAACCCTTAATATATCTGCGGACAGAGGCGTTCACGGGCGCATAAGGCTGCCCGACGGCTACGCGTTCGAGGACGGGCGCGGCAGCCTTGAAGAGCTTTACGGCGGAACGTTTAAAATAATCAGAGAGTGAAAACAGGAGGAAAAATGAAAGAGAAGATACTTTTTGTCAATGCCTGCGTGCGCGGGGAGAAAGAGTCGCGCACCCTTGCGCTCGCAAAGGCGGCGCTCAACCGTCTTGACGGCGATATAGAGGAGATCTGCCTTACCGAGGCAAATCAGAAGCCGCTCGACGCGGCGGGGCTTGCCAAGCGCATAGAGAGCGCGGAGAAAAACGACTTCTCCGACCCGGTCTATGACTGCGCCAAGCAGTTCGCCGCCTGCGACACGGTTGTTGTCGCCGCGTCGTTTTGGGATTACAGCTTCCCGTCGATTCTGAAGATATACATAGAATCCCTGTGCGTCGGCGGGCTCACGTTTTTGTACGGCAGCGACGGAGTTCCGATAAGCTATTGCAGGGCAAAGAAGCTGATATATATAACCACCGCCGGCGGATATATCGGAGACAGCGACTTCGGATTCGAATATGTAAAGACCGTAACAAAGTCGTTTTTCGGCATTGAAAAGTTCAGCTTTTTCAGCGCGGAGGGGCTCGATATTCTCGGCAACGACCCCGACGCCATACTCAAAGAGACACGCGAAAAAATAGAGCGCGAGCTCTGATAAATTAAAAATGTCCCCCGGAGAGCAGTGTTATGCGCTCCGGGGGATTTCCGTTTTTATTTATGACTGATAGGTTTCCATAAAGCTGTTTATGTCGCTCTCGCAGGAGCGCATGGCGAGTATCGTTTGCTCGAAGAGCCTGTCGAGCTCCCAGCCGAGCCTCTCCGCGCCCGTGCGGATAATGTCGCGCGAGCAGCCCGCGGCGAACTTTTTGTCCTTGAACTTCTTTTTGAGGCTCGAGATCTCCATATCCATGACGCTCTTTGACGGGCGCATCAGCGCCGCCGACCAGATAAGGCCCGTCAGCTCGTCCGCCGCAAAGAGCACCTTCTCCATCTCGTGAATCGGCTCGATGTCAACGCAGATACCGCAGCCGTGGGAGCAGACGGAATATATCATGTCATCGCCGACTCCGCCCGCCTTGAGCAGCTCGGGCGCCTTTTTGCAGTGCTCCTCGGGATAGAGTTCAAAGTCTATATCGTGCAGGAGTCCGACTATAGCCCAGTATTCCTCCTCGTCCGCATAGCCGAGCTCTTTCGCGTACCAACGCATAACGCCCTCTACGGTCAGCGCGTGGCGGATGTGAAAGGGGTCTTTGTTGTATTTTTTCAGAAGCTCAAACGCCTCGTCTCTCGTAATATTGCTTTTTCTCATTTTAACCGTCTCCTTGCCTTGCTTATTTACGGAGTATTATACTGCCGATTTACTATGTTTTCAATCATAAATTCTTTTTTGTGGCAAGATTTTCGAGGGCGCTCTGATTTATGAAAAACAGCAGGTCGACAAGCGCGTTTTCGTCTATGCTGTAGTCCGAGCGCATCCACTGGATTATAACGCCCGTGCTGCCGTTTAAGATGTAGGAGTAGATATACTGCTCCTGATCCTTCGGAAAAGAGATATTGAGGTTCTCTACGAATTGAATTATCGACTGCTGCATGAATTTCGAGCGAAACTCCGGATCGCCCGCGTCGATGAGCAGGGTACGAAACGGCTTGTCATTTTCTTTGATATAAATCAAAAACGAGAGCAGATATCTGTGCGCGCCGGTATCATTTTCCGCGCCTATCTTTTGGAGGTGCTCCCGCGTTGCGTCGAGCAGCTCCGCCTCCACCTCCTCGAGCAGCTCCTTCGGCTCGGAGTAGTGGGCATAAAACGTCGAGCGGTTGAGGTCGGCGCGCTCGCAAAGCTCCCTTACGGAAATTTTAGTCACCGAGCCCTTTTCGCTCAAAAGATCCATCAGAGCGTTTTTGAGCAAAATTTTTGAAAGTCTTGTGCGCTGATTATTTTTTGTGTTCATATTTTATACCGTCACTTTCGGTGAATTTTGTCGGTTTCATAGCCGTTATTAACAAAACTGATGATTGTTAATCCAACATCATGTAGCTATAATAATAGTGTAATATGAAATCTCCCAAATGTCAAGGCGACTTTCGTCTTCGGACACTTCTGTTACCCGCGGAAAACGGCGCGCCCCGAAAACCTTCAGACGGAAACTCGGGCGCGCCCGGACCGCAGAATAATCTGCACACAAACATTTTTATACAGCCCTTTTAACTTTTTTGCCGCGCCGACCCTGCAGGGTCGGTCTCCGGCGCGGCATATCTCCGCATTCGAGCGGGAGAAACCGCAAAAAAGCGCATAAGCCGCAGGACGGCTGAAAATATTTTCAAATTTATGAGACAAAAGGATAAAGGAGTTCTTAGAAATGTCAAAAGCAAAAATCTTCGAAAAGCGGGCGCTCGATTCGCGCCTGACCTCGCCCGAGGTAACGGCGAAGGAAAAGTGGCTGGGCTATCTGCTCGGCCCGTCCGGTGCACTGCTGCTGAACGCCGTGCTCGCTACATATCTGAACGTCTACTACACGGACGTTTTGAACCTGACCACCGTTTGGGGCGGCGCGTTCCTCGCGGTGTTCCCGATAGTGTCGAAGATAATCGATGCCATAACGAATATAGTTATGGGCTATATCATCGACCGCACGAACACAAAGCAGGGCAAGGCGCGTCCGTGGCTGCTGCTCTCCGCGCCGCTCGTCGCCGTGACGGGCATACTGCTCTTCACCGTGCCCACGGGCAATCAGACGGTGCAGGTGATATGGGTCATGCTCTCATATAACCTCTTCTATTCGTTCGCCTATACGATATATAACATGAGCCACAACCTCATGGTTCCGCTCTCGACGAGAAATACAGAGCAGCGCGGAGTTCTCTCGGTTTTCAATCAGGTTTCGACCATTATGATGAGCGGCATAATCGTCGCGCTCATCTTCCCCATGCTCATTATGCCCCAGCTCGGCGTTGACAGGTCGAAGTGGATAACAACGATGAGCATCCTCTCGTGCATAGCCCTGCCGCTGACGCTCATGGAGTATTACTTCACAAAGGAGCGCATAACCCTTGAGGGCGGCGAGCAGGAGAAGCCGAGCGTTGCGATGAAAACCCAGCTAAAGGCAATATTCAGCGACAAATATATGCTGATAACCTTTATATATTTTCTTATCTATACTGTCGGCTCTACTATCAAGAACATCTCGCTCGTCTATTTCTCGAACTATGTTCTCGGTACATATAACGACGGAAAGACGCAGACCATGCTCTCCGTTATCGGCGGCATACCGATGGGTATCGGCATCTTTGCGGTCTGGCCGCTCGCCAAAAAATTCGGCAAGCGCAATATTACGGCTATAGGCTTCGTGTTATACGCCGTAGGCTCGGCGATATGCTGGCTGGCGCCGACAAATATGGTGATAGTCCTCATAGGTCAGTTTATAAAGAATATCGGCGGTCTGCCGTGCTCATATGTGTTCATGGCGCTGTTTGCGGACGTACTCGACCATATCGAGTGGAAGCACAACTTCAGGTGCGACGGAATAGCGATGTCGATATATAACACCATTGCCGTGGCGAGCGTCGGAATTTGCACGGGTGTATTCAATCTTATTCTCTCGAAATCCGGCTATGTCGCGCCCTATCTCGACGCGGCGGGTAAGCTCATCGCCGTGCAGTCGGACAGCGTAAAGAGCGCCATAACCTTTACATTTGTAGGACTTGAGACGATAACGGGCGTTGTGCTCGCAATACTTCTGCTGTTCTTGAATGTCGAAAAGAACATAGCCAGGGAGCAGGAGGAAATAAAGCAGAGAAACGGGGAGACGACAGAATAAAATGAAGAAGAAACTTCTGATAATTATTCCGATTGCAGCGGTTGTTGCTGCCGCATGGATAGCGTTTTGCGGCTATCAGTGGAGTTGGGGGCCTTTTATGAAGCTTCATGATTTTAAAACCTCGGCTCTCGAAGGAAACGGTGAAAAATATTCGCTCGATAACGCAGCTCCGAATGCCGACAGCCCGATAGAGGGCAAGACGGTGCTTTTCCTCGGCTCGTCCGTGACCTACGGCTCCGCCTCCGGCGGCGTGTCCTTTGTGGACTATATCGGAAAGCGGGACGGCTGCACGGTAATTAAGAGCGCCGTTTCGGGAACGACACTTGTTGAATCGGGAATCAATTCCTATGTGTCGAGGCTTAAAAAGCTCGGTGCCGAAAAGGTCGATCTCTTTGTCTGCCAGCTCTCTACCAACGACGCTTCGCAGAAGAAAGAACTCGGGAAAATAATCGAATCGAAAAATCTCAATGACTTCGATACAAAGACAATAGCCGGAGCAATAGAATATATAATCTGTTACTCAAAAGAGAAATGGAACTGCCCGGTGATTTTTTACACGAACCCGCATTATGACAGCGACCTGTACGGGGAAATGGTGGGTATTCTTAAAGAAGCCGAGGCGAAGTGGGGTATATCCGTTATAGATATGTGGAACGACGCCAGGCTTAACGCGGCGTTAAATAAGAATACAGCTTTGTATATGGCGGATAAGATACATCCCACAAAGGCGGGATATCTCGAAATATGGACTCCGTTTATGGAGAAAACCGTTTTCGGGGTTATGAAAGAGGAGACGAAGTAATACAGTGAAAGCAGTTAATTTAAAAACCGAATATCTCAAAAACCCTCTGGGTATTGACTTCGAAAACCCGCGCTTCATGTGGAACTGCGAGGGCGGAAAAGCTCAGAGCGCATACAGAATAGTCGCCTGCGACACGCGCGGCAACACACTTTGGGACAGCGGCAAGGTCGAATCGCCGCAGATGGCCTTTATCCCGTATCCGTTGGATACGCCGTCGCGCCTGAGAGTGGAATGGAAGGTAAAGCTCTGGGACGAAAACGGCGCAGAGGGCGATTGGAGCGAGCCCGCGTTCTTCGAGATAGGTTTAAGAAACGTCTCGGATTGGCGTGCAAATTGGATAAGCGGGAATTACAGCGTCAACAAAAAGCAGCGCTACCCGGTCGACTGCTTCAAAAAGGAGTTCGAGTGCAAAAAGCCCGTGCTCTCGGCGCGCCTCTATATGACCGCCTGCGGAATATATTCGGCCGGGCTAAACGGTACGGACTTCACCATGCCCTTAGCCCCCGGAATCACGGAATACAGAAAGCGTATACAGTATCAGACCTACGATGTGACCGCGCTTTTGCATGAGGGAAGCAACGTGCTCTGCGCCGAGCTTGCCGACGGCTGGTACAGGGGCAGCGTAGGCGCATGGGGACTCAAAAATCAGTACGGCACCGAGACTAAACTGCTCGCTCAGCTTGAGATAAAATATACCGACGGCACGGCGCAGACCGTTATATCCGACGGCTCGTGGCTCTGGAGCAACGACGGCGCCATACGCTTTGCGGACAACAAGGACGGCGAGCGGGTCAACGCAAATAATATCCCGTCATATAAAAATCATGCGAAAGAGACCGTCTGCAAGGTTTTGCCGAGCGCGTCAAACAATTTCCCGATAGCCGAAAAGGAACGCTTCAAGCCCACTCTGTCCGTCACCCCGAGTGGGAAAAAGCTGCTCGACTTCGGGCAGAATATAGCGGGCTATGCCGAGTTTGAGATAACCGCCCGCAAGGGACAGAAAATCATTCTCGAGTTCGGCGAGCTGCTGCGTGACGGCGAGCTGACGCTCGAAAACATACAGTGCAAGAACAAGCATAAGACAACGCCTCTGCAGAGAGTCGAATACATCTGCAAAGAGGGAGTTAACCGCTACAAGACCAAGTTTGCGATATTCGGCTTTCAGTATATAAGCGTCGAGACGGATGTGATCGTCCGCCCGGAGGACTTCACCGCCATAGCCGTCTATTCGGACATGGAAGAGACGGGATTCTTCAACAGCTCAAACGAGCTGCTGAACAAATTCGTCGAGGTGACAAAGTGGTCGGCAAAGGGCAACTCGACCGACCTGCCCACCGACTGCCCGACCCGAGAGCGCCACGGCTGGTCGGGCGACGCACAGATATTCTGCAAAACCGCGAGCTATCTTTTCGACTACGCCCCGTTTGCGGAAAAGTACGTGCGCGATATGTGCGACGAGCAGCTCAAAAACGGAAACTTCCGCCAGATATCCCCGCGCGGCGGCGTGGACTTCTATATGACCTTCATGGACGGCTCGGCAGGCTGGTCGGATGCGGGCGTGTTCATACCGTACAGGCTCTATAAGCAGTACGGCGACAGAAAAATTCTCGAGCGCTTCTATCCGAATATGCGCGCCTTCGCGGAATATAAAATAAAGACTCTCGGAAAGTGGTATCCTACCGCCCTGCCGACGGGCGTCGGGCTGAAAAATTTCCGCAACATTTCAAACTACCGCCAGTCCTACGGCGAATGGGCGGAGCCCGCGGATGTCAAGACTCTTGAATTTAAAGATTTTGTCAATCCGAACCCGGAGGAGACGACGGCTTACATAGTGTTCATGCTCGAGGCGATGGCGGATATCGCCCGCATTTTGGGAAAAGACGACGACAGAAAGCTCTGCGAAAAGAATGCGGCGAGGGCGAGAAAGGGCTACAGCGCGCTCGTCTCAACGAAGAAGTTTTCAATAGACACCGACCGCCAGGCGAAGCTTGTTCGCCCGCTTTATATCGGTCTGCTCGACGAAAAGCAGACGGAATATGCGAAAAAGCGGCTCATAAAAGCCCTCGACAACTACTCGTGGAGGCTCGGCACGGGATTTCTCTCGACGCCGCTGATACTGAGCGTTTTGGCGGATATCGATATTGAATACGCCTACCGCTTACTCGAAAACGAGCAGATGCCCGGCTGGCTGTTTATGTCCAAAAACGGTGCAAACACCGTCTGGGAGTCGTGGGAGGGCACTGCGGCACAGGGCGGTATAGCATCTCTCAATCACTATTCAAAGGGTGCTGTTTGCGAGTGGCTGTTCGGCACGATGTGCGGAATAAATGTCGCCGGAGAAAACCGATTCACTATAGCCCCGCGCCCGGGCGGGCATTTCGAGTTCGCCGAGGCGAGCTACGACAGCGTATACGGAAAAATCTCTGTGCGCTGGGATAAGACGGACGGTGGATATAAATATAAAATATCCGTCCCGTCGAACTGCAAAGCCGATATTATTCTGCCCGACGGAAGAAAACGGACCGTCGGAGCAGGTGAATATGAACTTTAAGGAGGAAAACTTATGAAAAAATCAATAGTCGCCGTTATAGCACTCTTTGCTCTGCTCATGTCAATGCTCTGCGCGTGCAAGAAGGACGACGGCAAAACAGGTGCGGACACTACGGGCAACGCTCAGACGAGCGCGGCGGGCGATGTTGTCGATGACACGACCGCCCTTCCCGAGGACAGCACCGCGCAGGAGGGCGAGACAAACGAAACTCAATCGGCCGACCCCGCAAAGCCCGGCGAGACAGCTTCGAATCAGGTAACCGCCGCGCCCTCGAAGAATGCAAAAGACTGGACTAAGGCCGAGATAATCGCCTATTTCAACACCGGCGCGAACAGAGTAAAATATCAGGCGAAGTCCGTCACCCGCAACTACACCGAGACGAAGAACAACGCCGACAAGACCGAATTGCCCAAGGCGATAGATGCAATAGGCAAGAGCGCGATGAAGACCTTCATGAAGCGCGACGACAAGGCGATAGTTCTGACCTCAAAAGAGGACATCAGAAACGTATTCCCCGTCGGCGGCAAGGATTGGGTCAGCAAGCTCACTCCCGCCGATGTCAAGGGCGCAAAGGTCGAGGACAAGGGCGGCGAATATCAGATAACCCTGACCTTCGGCACTGAGGTCAATCCCTCCGGCGAAAAAGGCTATGCCGCAGCGTTCGGCGTGCTCACCGCCGATGTGGTAAACTTCGACTATCCCGGCCTCTCGCTCACCGACCAGAAATTCACCTATTATAACGGAACGATAGTAGCAAGATTCAGCAAGGCTACCGGCAACTTGGTCTATGCCCACTATGATTATCCCGTCATCATCGAGCTCACAGCGCACCTGCTCGGCTCGAACACGAGAGTCAAGGTCAGCATGACGACAATAAACGACTTCAGCGTTAAATACTAACTCATGTATCCGAAAGCAAAGCGCCCCGCACATTGACCCGTGCGGGGCGCTTTGCCAAGTTGATTTTTTGCAAATCGGGCTTTGCGAAGGAGCTTCAAGCGGTACACCGTAGGGGCGAACCTTGTTCGGCAGCGAAAAAATACAGCAGCTAATGTATATTGCAGCCGTGTAGGGACGGATATCATCCGTCTGCGGTTTTTGCAGCAGCTACAGTAGGCGAGCTAACTTCGTCCTGCAAGGGGATTGCGAAAAGCCTTTTTTGAAGGGGTCGGCGACTCGACGACCCTTTGACGCGACAGCGTCACCGAAAATCTATCTTTTTGCCTTATGCGTTTTCAATGCCGTTCTGCCCGCATAGCCGTGATATATTTACATCTCGCAAAAATCATGCTATAATTCAATCGTAAAACTACGGGGAGAGATGAAAAATGGTAAGATTGGCATCGGTCGGCGATGCGGGAGAGCTTGAGCGCCTCAATGCAGAGTTCAACGGCAAGGGCAAGACTACGGAAGAAAGCATTCGCGCCTCGCTTCTTACAAACAGGCGCGAGGTTGTCATCGTTGCGGACGGCGACGGCGGACGGCTCGCCGGCTTCGTCTGCGTTCAGCTGAAAAAATCGTTCTGCTACGACGAATATATGCCCGAGATAACGGAGGTCTATGTCTGTCCCGAGTATCGCGGGCGGGGAGTCGCGCGGAAAATGCTGACCTTCGCGCAGGAATACTGCAAAAAAATATACCCGCTCCACAGCTTCGAGCTGTTGACGGGCAGCGATAACACTGCCGCGCAAAAGCTCTACTTCGCCATCGGCTTCGAGTGCGACGGCGAAATGCATATGTCAAAGCAGGTAAAATAATTTGAGAGAATCGCAGGAACAGAGCTATGAGAATAATAAACACTTTTGATAAAATACCCGGCTGCTTTAAGAACAGCGCCTTTGATTTGGATGCATGGAGAGTATACGCCCGCGCGATTTCGCCGGAGCTTGGCGAAAAATGCGAACGGGATTCGAGGGAATATGATTTCAATAATGACGTGCTGCCCGTAGTCAATAACGTGCTGCTCAACAGGGACGCGGCGATTGCGGCAAACGACTCCTTTGTCGCCGTGACCGACAAGCTTGCGAGCAATATAGAGCGGCTTTTTGAAAACGGCGTCGAGACGGATATTATTCTCTATTTGGGGCTGTGTAACGGCGCGGGCTGGGCGACATCGCTTGACGGCAGAGACGCGGTTTTGCTCGGAATAGAAAAAATTATCGAGTTGAATTGGCAGGATGAATCCGCCATGCAGGCTCTGATTTTTCATGAAATAGGCCACATATGGCATAAAACCTACGGGAATCTCTATCCCGAGGCTCGGTCAGAGGGCGAAAATTCACTGGTTCAGCTCTATCAAGAGGGACTTGCCATGGCCTGCGAACATATTTTATGCCAAGATGACAGATACTATCATCAAAATCAAAACGGCTGGCTCGATTGGTGCAAGGAAAACGAAGCCGAAATAAAGCGTGAATATCTCCGCCGTGTCGACAAAAATATCAGCACGCAGGATTTCTTCGGGGATTGGTGCAGCTACAAAAATCACAGCGATGTTGGCTATTATCTGGGCTGCGAGTTCGTCAAATATTTGCAGCGGCAATACTCGCTTGTCGATATAGCAAGCCTCAATGTCAATCAGTTATATAATCATTTTAAGGAGTTTGCGTCGGCCGAATAAACGGACGGCAAGCAGCAAAAAAGCTTTTACATAGAAAGAGCGTACTGTTCGCGGCGGTTTTGATTATTTGAGATATCCGAATTATCATGATTATACCGGCAGTGTTATCGGTTTGTTATCGAGACTGATAACACTCGACCTACAGCTATGATAACAGCAAGCTATGCCGCTTCGAAATATTGTGTTTTTACTTAGAAAAGCGAGAACTTATATGTTACTAAGAAACATATAAGGCAAGTTCTTCTATGATTTCTTCATGCTTATGCTAAGAAAATTTCTCTCATTTAATATATTTTTCTCCGCCCTGACGGTATGTCAAAACGGAATTTTTATCGAATATGTAAAAGGCTTCCGCCCCTAACAGGGCAGAAGCCTTAAAAATTATGCGATTTTTAGGTTTAGTTGTAAGCCAAATGTTACTATTTCATCTGTTGCAAAAACGGTTACTCGAAAAGTGCCGAGTCCCGAAACCCGCATAAATACTGGTTTTTTCGGCACATCTAAACCAAAGGGAACTATTCCCACTCGCCCTCTGTAAATCAATCTTAAACGCATTTGTTTATGAGATTTATCAGAGAGTATTTATATTATTTGAATTATCGGTAAAGCATACGCTATCCGCTTTTTTGTTGCCATTTCGTTGCCATACAACAATTTGGCATTTCAACTGTATTGGTTTTATAATCCTAATATTTCGTCAACTTTATTCACAAATTCTGAACTTTTTGCTACTCGACCATTCCCTCCATTTTCTTTATATACACTATATATTTCATTTCGGATTTCATCTATTTCTTGGTCAGTTATTGAATCAATGTCAAAGTTTTTGATATCTTGAACTTCAATACTATTTTTATGTAATTTATTTGCCACAACACCATACAGCAAATAGAATAAAATATCACTTTTTTCAGCAGAACTATATTCGACCGTTTTCTTTACATTTGCTTGAATACGTTTTCCGAGAAGAGCACACTTATAAAACACTTCCAAATCCTGATTATCTTCGTACAAAATTTTATAAGTTTGATCATCGGTTAACAAGGTTGAAGGTCTTGCTCTTGCGTAATCTGGCTTTTTTAAAAACAGTGTAATCAAACATTGTCCAAGGAATGATACTCCTATAATTTCGTTTGTTTTTCTGCCTTGATTTTTATAATGATTTTTTCGGCGATCATAAAACAATCCCCTGCCTTTGAAGTACATTTCTATCTGTAAATGAATAGGATCTGTTACTCTTAGAGATGATTTTGGAATGTTAGTTTGATTATTGGTAGAAAAAATAATATTATCTCTAGATTCTTCACTATCAGGGACAATAATTCGAACCAAAAGATTTCTGTTTTCATTTTGTAAAACACTGGTATCTTTGGAAAAATATAAATATATCTCATTAGATGTTTGTAGTCCATTAACTATTTCTGGGTTGGTTAATTGAAGTTCTCGATTATTAACCATTGTGGCTTCTGATGTTAATATCGTAATACCGTTATTTAACCACCAGAAGTCCTCTGATGAATTAGTTTCTAAAGTTTCTCTAATGGATGTATTAACATTGTTGGGGCCTTGATAATCTCTAACATTAGCCTCAAAAAATCTTTTCCTTAATGTCCCATCTGAACTGGTAATGAAATTGTAATATTCTTGCAATGAAACTAGTGCAACATAATTCTTGTTACGGCCCAATGCAATTGGAACTTCTGATAGAGGAAGATTTACGATTGTTTCAGATACACTATTATATTTGTCAAATAATTCGTCTGCTCCAACAAAATCCACTTCCACCGTAGCATTTGGGTAATGTTTTTTTACAATATCTTTTAGCTCTTCTGCTTGTTGTTTAACATTTGGATGTAATTCATTTGCATATGTAGCATATACATATCTAAATGTCAATTTTATACGACTTCTTAGAAGTTTTGCGTGCAAATCACGAAACATTCGATATGCATCGAGTACATCTTCATTATACCTTTTTGAATAATCTTCTATTGAGTTTGAAAGTGATAACAAGTTTTCAGAGATTGATTTCCACTTCATTAAAGCATCCTCTTTAAAAGAATATTCTCTTTTTGATTGAATAATAAGCATTTCAATCACTGATTCTTTTGAAGCTTTTATATCTTCTATTTGATCAGCCATAATTAGATTTTTATTTAAAAAAATATAAATTCCATCACATCCTCCATCATTCCCAGCTCCAACTATTCCATTTTCAATTTCTTCATCACTCAAATCATAATCTTTCAATATTTGAGAGGCTGAAAAAAATTCAAAAAATGAAGCTTCATCTTGATATCCGACAGATTCAGAAAATTCTTGAGCAACACATTCTTTTAATAATATTTGATTGTTAGTTAATTGGATACTCATATCATATTCACTCTCACTTTGTTTTCATCACCAAAGCCGTAAGTAATTAGAAAAAGGCTACAACTTATAATGCTTTGTAATTATATTTATAAGATTTTATAACTCAACTTTATAATAGCAAGGAGTATTTAGCATTTACATTTTCCAGAGTTTTCACACGCTAATAAATTCACTAATATTGTTTTTCACAGTAATTTGCTCAATAAATTCATTTACCGTGAAAGTTAAAATATCGACATTATATTGGTGCTTTGAAAATGCTGCCATATACTTGGTATCTGCGTGAATTGAAGGTGCAACAAGCATAGAAAACATTGTAATCTCCGGCTGCTGTGCAATAGCTTCTTGTAAATGTCTTGTAATTGCAGGCATTTCATTTGTTGCTTGGTTACGGGCACACATCAAAGTAACCTCTACAAGTGAATTGCAATCGGTATCATAACATTCAATATCTGCCATACCTCCCGAAGCAGTAAATGTTGGAAGTCCTTCGTCATCCACGTGATAATTAGGTTGTACATCCAACCCAGCAAAGTTTTGCTTCAACGTAATACTTGTCAAAAATTCTAAGCGTGTAGGCTTATCTATAATTCTGAGTATTGCATTTCTGCTTTCACCATTGCCACAAACAATATTTAATTCATTAATTATATCCTGCTTGCTGTATTCATCAGCCCATTGATTCAGGGTAGCAATTCTTGCATCTGCTACGATTGTTTCATCAACAGTCGGGGTAATTGTTACAATATTTGTATCTATCGAACCAATATATTGAAAGAATTCGGCTTTTGTATTGTAATTCTCGTAATCAACATAATTGCCAAGAATATAATTGATTTTTTCCATTTCAAATGAGTTAAAATCAAGGAATCTACCATTTCCACGCAAAGAAATAACACCAGTGATACGCATTTTACGAATAAATTCGTCTACCGCTTCTCCTGTTATCTGATTGATTTTAAATCTATTCTTTTGTTCTTCTGTTGCACCAAGCAATTCCAAACAGATTTCGTAGATAACCTCATCACCATATGTAAAACGATATTGTCTTCTTAATTCCTTAATTCTCTCATAAAGAGCTTGAGCATCACGATTAGGCCAACAAATTATAAGCGATAATTCACTTCTAAAAACTCCGGCATCATTTTCGTCCGGGTCATCTTTTAACAACTTAATAACTTGTAACAGTAATACTAATGGCGAATTATCATTGGCATTTTTTCTAAATGGATTATTCGTTTGATACTTCATCAATGAATTTAAAAATACATTTTTGATTTTTTCATCGTTTACAGGGTTTTCATTATGTGCATCAATCAGCATATGCCCCGTTATTGATATTTCTATGGGTGCATTCATTTCATAATATAAAAAGCCGAACTCCATAGGCAATTTATACCACGTATCAAATCTAGAAGGCCAGCCTTTATCAAAACCGGCTTCTTTGTGATTTTGAGGACTGTTTTGTATTATTTCATTTACTTCTAAGTTTGTAAATTCTCTTTCTTCATTCAAAATACTTTTTAATCTCGGCGTACGGCCAATATACATCGGCCTATACAATTTTTTCTTTATAAGGGATGATGCAACATTCATAATGATTTCATTTGTTAAAACTTGTCCCTCATATGGAAGAATGCACTTCAAAAAAGCTGCAATTCTCGAAGGATTCCTCATTGTTGTAGAAAATGACAAAGGCTTATACTCCGCATCACGTTCTCTTGCCATAATAAATCTCCCTAGTAATTTTTCACAAGGACTTCAAATGTGTCCTTCTCGGTATTATCATTAAAACTAATGTAATTGCTTTTTATTTTCACAATGTTATATTTTTGCGCCCATTCGTTAAATGTTCCGTTATATCTTTTTCTATGCCATAATACATTCGAAACTGCAAATCGAACACCACGACTATTCAAAGTATCAAGATGGTCTATTAATCTCATCTCGCTGTCTTCATTCCAAAGTTTGTTATATTCGCTAAATGTAATCAAGTATGGCGGATCCAAATAAACCATATCATCCGGCGTTGGTTGGACTTTTTCAATAAAATCTTGAAAATCCATATTGAACAATTCAATATCTTTATCGCTAACATAATCGAAATACGAATTAAGCGCATTTACAACATTTTTATTAAAATCAACGTTACCTACCGGTAAATTAAAATCACCTTTTGAATTGAATCGAAGCATACGGTTAAAACCATATATCAACAACATATACAAAAGCATCATATCATCTTTATCATTGTTGAAATCACTTCTCATTTTGTAGTATGCTTCTTTGTTATATTTAGCAAAATATGTTTTTACAAACTCTTTACGATATTCTTTTGGAACATCTTTTCCAAGAAATGTAGCAGAAAGCTGATATTTATCAATATCAAGTTTTAACTCATCCCAAAAATCATCTTGATTATTGCTAAACGAAATCAAAAACTTATGCAGTTTAATCATATAAGCATCAATATCATTTAGCAAATATTCGTTTGCATTAGTGTTAAGAAATACGCTGCCGCCTCCACAAAACGGTTCTATAAAACGGTCTATTTTTTTAGGAAAATTTTCTTTTAGTTGTGGGACAAGCTTGAATTTATCTCCTACATAAAAGAACGGAGATCGCCTGCAAGCACTTTCATTTGCCATTTTATCCACCTACTTTCGTTATGAAAACCAATTCTTTGTGATTTGGCAATTCTGTTTTGCCGGTATTAAAATACTGATGTTCTTTTTCAAATACCGAAACAGCACCTTTATTTTCTAAAATGCTTTGAATATCTTCAAGAGTGATTTTGTTTCTCGAAGAACTGCTTTTAGAATTATATGTATTATTGTATGAAACAACAATATATTGGCAATTTAATGAAGATATTAATTCTTCAAATGTTCTTGTTGCTGAACTTCTGCAATATTCACTCATATTTTCTGCTTTAGGCTTACAAGCTGTACCAAATAGCTCCGGCTTTTCCCACTTTGCGATATTTTCGAGAATATGGTAAAATCTACTATATTGCCTTGAATTATAAGGCGGATCAATATAAACAATATCGCAACTAATGTTTTTTGCTAACTCATTAGCATCCAATCTCGAAATATGTATTTTTTTGTTTTCAAATTTATATGGTTCTATCAAGTCAAATAAAAATGTATCACTTATCGGTTTTCCTTTAATATAAGCATCATAATGACCGACTGTATTTGCCGACTTATCCAATGAATATAAAAGAGATGCAATCAATATATTTTTTTCTTTTTCATTAAGTGTTTTGTCATTTTCTATTTTTTCTCTGATATAGCCGATACGAAGCGAATCATTATACGAAAAAAATTTATTTCCAAAATTTTTCGACACATAGTTTTCAGAAATTTGAGATAAAGGTGTTTCCATAAACCTATTTTTTAAAAATTCAAATTTTTTGAGATCATAATCAGATTGTTCAAAAAAAGCCTTATAGATTATCTCATTTGAGTAAAGAAAATCATTTATATAGATTTCATCAATGCTATCAATCATTTGTTTACTCATTATTGCGGTACCGGCAAACAAATCGCAAAATGAGTTCCCGACACAATTATCGTGTATTAAACCGGAAATCCAATTTGATAACTTATATTTGCTACCTGTATACCTTCTATTCCAAATTTGATACGGCATACCTTATAATCCTCCTGATTTTTGTATAATTCTTAAATCAATTATTATCAGGAATCAATTCCATAATATCTTCTATATTACAATCAAGAGCGGTACATATTTTTACAAGCACTTCTACTGTAACATTTTCATTTTTCCCTAACTTGGCAATTAGGGTATTACTTATCCCGGCAGCTTCTCCGAGTTCTTTTTTCTTCATATTTTTATCTATAAGAAGTTTCCACAATTTATTATAACTGACAGCCATAGTGCACCTCTTGTATGAGTCGTTAATTCAATGATTACAGTATATCATAAGTTATCTATAAAAGCAACAAATAATTACACGAACGCTTAATTTGTTTTCGTTTCATCAAAGTAATTCAATCTAACAACAACGCAAAAAAGCGGCAAGAATTTCTCCCTGCCGCCGCTATAATTATACTGCATAAATTATTTCTGCATTTACGATTTCCGTCGCACGATTACAGATATTATTCATCTTCTGCACCCAAAATATCGTATCGGTGTTTCAAGCTTTTTAGTTCAAGTGTAAGCTGCAATAACCCTGCCAACGACAAAAACCCCGTACTGACTTTAATCCGTCAGTACGGGGTTTAATATTAATATGGTATTTTTGCGAGCCACAAGATATTACTTTTTACTCACAAACCACTCGATATATACGATAAAGGGTACCGAGCAGAATCTTATCAAAATCTTATCAACGGGCTCTTTGAAAACCTTGAAGCCCTTAATATTACTAGGGTTTCAGACTTTTTCGATTTATTCCCACTCCTAAATACAAAACCAACCTTAAACGATTTTGTTTTGGAGTTTTGACTTGATATGCTATGATTTGATACAGATTATCTCTATTCTATGAGGTATATTGACTTCTGCTATCAAATAGCTATCACTTGTTTGCTATCACGCTGACGGAATAGCTTGCAATCATTTCGTGTTTTAATTATACTCGCATTCAAAAGCTGTGTCAATATATAAAACTACAAAATACAAAAGTATTCCCTATAAACCTACAATAAACATTGATTTATTTTCAAATAAGAGGTATAATTGAAGAAGAAATCTGTACAACGGAGGATTTGTAATGAACGACACAACCGAACGCTGGTGCTCAATGAAAGAAATAATGGAGCATTTAGGCGTAAGCAGAGATACGGTATTAACTTGGATAGACAATAAAAATATGCCTGCCACAAAAATGGGCAGACTTTGGAAATTTAAAATCAGCGAAGTAGATGCTTGGGCAAAATCAGGCGGAGCTTCCGAGTAAGTGAGTGATATATATGGATAATCACACACCCAAGCAACGAAGAAAAAATATGCAAGCCGTTAAAAATAAAGACTCGAAAATTGAAGTAATGCTGCGTAAAGAGCTTTGGAGCAGAGGTCTTCGTTATCAGAAAAACAGTTCAAAAGTGTACGGTAAACCCGATATAGTTTTTATCGGTAAAAAAGTAGCCGTGTTTTGCGACAGCGAGTTTTGGCACGGTTATGATTGGGGAAATAAAAAGAACGAGATAAAATCAAAAAGAGAATTTTGGATACCTAAAATAGAACGAAATATACAAAGAGATATTGAAGTTACCGCAAAACTACAATCCGAAGGCTGGGTAGTCTTGCGCTTTTGGGGTAACGAAATTAAAAAGAACTTAACTGAATGTGCAGATACAATCGAAAGGACGATTACACAAAGATGAATCAATTGAAATCTATTGACCTGTTTGCCGGTATCGGCGGAATCCGATTAGGATTTGACAGAGCTTTCGGAAAAGATATAGAAACAGTATTTGTCAGCGAATGGGATGAATATGCTCAAAAAACATATAAAGCAAATTTCAGAGATGACTTTGAAATTGCAGGCGATATTACAAAAATAAACGAATCGGACATACCAGCGTTTGATATATGCTTAGCCGGGTTTCCCTGTCAGGCTTTCAGTCTTGCAGGGCAACGAAAAGGATTTGAAGATAATTATAAAGGTTTGTGCCGAGGCACATTGTTTCAGGATGTTGCAAGAATTTGCGAATATCATAAACCTAAAGTTATTTTTTGCGAAAATGTAAAAGGATTGGTAATTCACGACAGAGGTCGCACATTTGAAATTATTTGTAAAACATTCGAAGAGCTTGGTTATAAGGTTTTTCACGAAGTGTTGAACAGTAAGGACTTCGGTGTTCCTCAAAACCGTGAACGCATCTATATTGTCGCTTTCAGGAATGATATTGCTCCGAAAGAATTCCTTTTCCCGAAAGCAACGGATGATACCAAACGAATTAAAGATATAATCGAAAAAGAAGCTGTGCCTGCAAAATACTATTTAAGTGATGTTTATGTAGAAACACTGAGAAAACATAAAGCACGCCATGAGGCAAAGGGCAATGGATTCGGATATGAAATTCGTGAATGGGACGGTATCGCAGGTGCAATAGTTTGCGGCGGAATGGGCAGAGAGCGCAATTTGCTTATAGATAAGCGCCAAACAAACCTTGTCCCTACGACACATATTAAAGGTGAGATAAACAAAGAAGGTATTCGTAAAATGACTCCCCGTGAATGGGCTCGTCTGCAAGGTTTTCCTGATACCTATAATCTCCCGCTTGCCGATGTCCATTTGTATAAGCAATTCGGTAACAGCGTAACCGTAAATGTAATTGAAGCAATAGCAAAAAAAATCAAGGAGGTAATTGATAATGCTTAAAGGTAATAAAGGCGAATGGTCTGAAATATATGCTTTTTGTTATTTGTTGAACAGCGGTATATTAAAAGCTGCCGATAAAGACTTAAATCCGACAACGGTATATTTTCCAATATTGAAAATTCTGCGTGAAGAAGTGGCAGGTACAATTCTGAATTATGTTCCTTGCAATGCAGATTGGAATTCTGTCAAAATATTTGACGGAGATACATTGCTCAAAACTGTAAGTAAAGATGAATTCGAACATATTGTTGAAGAATTGTTAGAAAAAATCCCGACTGGAGAACGTGCATTTGAAATTCCCGAAGTAAATGATTTCTTCGGTTCTATTTTCGTTAATAAATTAAAAGCTGATTCTGCACATAAACAAGATATAGACATTCAAATACACGATATTCACACCGGTATATCCCCTGTATGCGGTTTTTCAATAAAGAGTTATCTCGGTGCAAAACCGACTTTGATTAATCCGGGAAAGAACACAAATGTTATATATAATATAATCGGGTGCACCAACGAGCTTGCAGAAAATGTCAACGAAATTGCAACTCGAACAAAAATCATAGACAGAGTTTGCGAATTGGTTAATCACGAATGTACTTTTGAATTTGACAGTATGACATCTGCACAATTTCAAGAAAATCTTCAGTTCATTGATTCGCAAATGCCTGTCATATTAGCCAATGCGCTGCTCATCACATACAGAGATAACATTAAAAAGTTATCTGATGTAATAGAACAGTTAAAAACAGAAAACCCCTTAAATTTTGCAAACACAAATATGTACGAATACAAGTTCAAAAAATTCCTTTGTGCAGCTGCTCTCGGTATGACTCCCGAAAAACATTGGGAAGGCGAAGAAGATGCTAACGGCGGATATATTGTCGTAAAACAAGATGGCAGCGTTGTATGTTACCACATTTATAACCGTACCGATTTTGAACAATATTTATATGATTATACTTGCTTTGACAGTCCGAGCACTACTCGCTATGAATATGCTCAAGTCTACAACGAAAGCAACACTTTTAAAATCAAATTCAACTTACAGGTAAGATTCAGATAGGAAATATTTGCTATGATTTTAGATGATTTCTCTTGTTGGATGAACGCAAACAGTAAATTATCGGAAAGTTCTGTTTATAAATATAAGCGAGCGTTTAATACAATTTCTAACGAAATGCAGGAAATTAAAATTATCCATAAAAGCTTGCTTAATATGAGCTTAACCGAATTGGATGTTGCCGTATTCATAATTTTAAACAATCCACAATTTATTGCTAAAAATCAAAAAGGCAATCATATGTACAGTAATGCATTAAAGCAATACAGATTATTTGCCTTAGATTGCTTTGAGAACGAAGCTGATGAATTGGCTTTAGCTGACGAAATTAAAAAGAGCAATTTGTCCCAAACGGAAAAAGAAGCTTTAGTAAAAGCTCGAATCGGTCAAGGCGCTTATCGAGAGGAATTGATAAAAAAGTATAACTCAAAATGCGTAATGACCGGAATTGATAACAGAAAGCTCTTGATTGCCAGTCACATAAAGCCTTGGTCCATATCCACTAATGCAGAACGAATTGATGTAAATAACGGACTGCTACTATGTGCCAATATGGACAAGCTTTTTGACAGCGGTCTTATTACATTTGAAAACGACGGTCGTCTGCATATTTCATCTTTTTTAGGAAAAGAAAACGAGCGCAGATTACATATTGAGCCGAATATGAGCTTCGATTTAAAAACCACAACTGAAATGAATAATTATCTTGAATACCACAGAGATGTGTTGTATGTCAAATAACATAATTTTGATAGGAGTATTCAAATGTCTGTTTTAAAAGTCGGAAGCTTGTTTTCGGGTATCGGCGGAATAGATTTAGGTTTTCAACAAGCAGGATTTGAAATTGCCTTTGCCAATGAAATAGAGAAAGATGCTTGTAAAACATACAGATATAATTTTATAAACTGTAATCTGATTGAGGGCGATATTAAAAGCATTGATGCCGATAACTTGTCGTATGTTGATGTGCTGACGGCAGGTTTTCCCTGCCAATCGTTTTCTGTTTGCGGTAATCAAAAAGGATTTTCGGATAAGCGAGGCAATCTGTTTTTTGAAATAATGCGCATAGCAGATTCACTGCAATGTCCGGTTATATTTTTGGAAAATGTCGCAAATCTTACGGAACACGATAACGGAAAAACATTTAATGTGATTCATAATGAACTGGCGAGCAGAGACTATTTCATCAGATATATAATCGCAGACGCTTGTAATTACGGCATTCCGCAACACAGAACAAGAACATATATCGTAGCTTTTAAATCACAATCAGCTTGTGAAACATTTAGGTTCCCCGATGAATGCAATTTAACAAAACGAATATTTGATGTTATAGATAAAACCGTAAAAGTCGATGATTCGTATTATCTTTCACCAGAGTCTTCACAGTATAAAAGACTCGACAAAGCAATAACCGATTCCGAGCAAATATACCGTTTTTCGGATTATGGAATCCAAGCAAGTAAAGACGGTATTTCTTTTACATTAAAGGCTAATATGGGTACTTGGTATAATCGCATTCCGTATATCAAAGATAATTTCGGAATACGCAAAATAACACTTTCTGAATGTTTAGCATTGCAAGGATTTCCTAAAGAATACAGTTTCCCCGATATACCGAGTGCAAGTGCATATAAGCAATGCGGAAATACGGTTTGTGTACCGATTATTAAAAGAATTGCAGAAAATATAAAGAAAGTTTACCCAAACACTGATCATTGCTAAAACACAAAACGTGTTTTATTGTTCTCATATAATTGATTATTTATCTGTGATGCAGAATGTAATTCAAAAAACATACCCCTTAAAAAGAGAGTGAGCAATAATGAAAATATATAAACATTATAATTCTAAAAGTTTAATGACACTATTTAATGGAGATTGTCAAAAACTTTTAAAAGAAATTCCAAATGAAACAGTAGATTTAATAATAACATCACCTCCGTATTGCATGAAAAAAGCATATGAAGACCCTAAGGCCGATACAGAAACCTTTAAGGAACTTCATCAAAGCATTTTCGATGACATTTATAGAATTTTAAAACCTGGTGGAAGCATATGTTGGCAAATAGGTTATCATGTTTCTAATTCTTCAATTATTCCTTTAGATTATTTAACATATGAAATATTTACATCAAAAAATGATCATTTGGAACACCCGTTAATACTTAGAAATCGAATAATATGGACTTTCGGACACGGTTTGAATAGCACACAGCGTTTTAGTGGTAGACACGAAATGATTTTGTGGTTTACCAAAGGTGAAAACTATAATTTCAATTTGGATTGTGTTCGAGTGCCTCAGAAATACCCGGGGAAAAGGCATTATAAGGGTGAACATAAGGGAGAGTTAAGCGGAAATCCTTATGGAAAAAATCCATCTGATGTTTGGGATATACCTAATGTAAAGGCTAATCATATCGAAAAAACGGAGCACCCTTGCCAGTTTCCGGTAGCTATCCCACAACGACTTATTAGAGCGTTGACAAATGAAAGAGGTATAGTTTTAGACCCTTTTATGGGTTCTGGTACAACTGCGCTTGCAGCTTTTGTTGAAAAAAGAAAATTTATTGGTGCAGAGATAAAACAAGATTATTACAATTTAACGTTACAACGAATCGAAAGCGCCATCAAAGGCGATATTAAAATTCGAGATGATATCCCAGTAATGATACCAAGTACAAATATGGCTGTTGCTAAACTACCTGAAGAGTTTCGTTTAGTGCGGGAGGGTAAAAATGAAAACGAATAATAAAACCAGAAAAAGAACTCCGCTTACTCCAGAACAATTATTAAAGCGAGAAAAAAAGGCATTTAAAACAAGGATAAGGAATATCTTTACTGGCGCAGGATTTAAATATATTCCGACGAATGATCATGAAATGACGATAGGTTTACGTAAAGTAGAAATTGACTCGTTATTTATTCACGAGAACATTTGGTTAGTGTGTGAGGACACGATAAAAACTAGCGAAATTCGTGATCATATTCGTACTAAAAACGAGGCTTTTGGCGAAATAAAGAAGAATCTAAGTGATTTTATTAATAAGTTAACAGAACTATTCCCCGAACACAACGAGATACTTAATAAATATGACGTTGAACGTATCAAAATTTTTGGATTATACATATCTAAAAATAAACTTTCTTTATCTAAAACAGATTACGAGTTATTTAACAACTTAAAATTCGTTGAACCACAAACGCTTGATTATTTCCAATGGACTGTAAAAGGTATTAAGCTTTCGGCACGAAATGAAATCTATAGATTTTTAGATTTAAAAGCTAAAGATATTGGCAGAATTTCAAGTTCTAGTGGTAATTCTGAAATTACAGCACCAATTATTTACCCAAGAGAATTTACAGGACTGAAAAATAAAGTAAGAGTAGTTTCTTTTATGATGTCTGCAGAAGATTTGTTAAATACATGTTATGTGCTTCGAAAAGACAATTGGGAAGATTCTATCTGGTTGTACCAAAGACTTATTGATAATAATAGGCTTAAAAAAGTACGAAGTTTTATCGAAACAAAGGGTGAAGCATTTTATAATAATATAATTGTAGCTTTACCTGATGATGTTGCTTTTAAAGATGCATCGGGGCACTTTAAATCTATAGAGGAGATAAGTGCTTTAGAGGGAAATTGCCAACTTATATTACCCAAAGAATTGAATTCTATTTGCGTAATTGATGGACAGCATCGTATTTATGCACATTACGAAAGCGGAATAGATAGTAAGCAAGAACGAAAGATAGCCGAATTACGCAAACAGCTTCATCTCTTAGTTACTGGCTTAGTTTTTCCTAAAGATATGAAATTAGAAGAAAGAGCAAAAATACAAAGCGAAATATTCGATGATATCAATTCAAACGCAAAAGCTGTACCACAAAATATCTTGTTACAAATCGAACGAATTAAAAATCCTATAGCAGATGAGAGTTTAGCTCAATTTGTAATTGAGAAATTAAACAAAGAAGGTATATTTAAAAATATGCTACAAATATCTTCGCTCGATAAGGGCAAGATAAAAACTGCATCAATTGTACGATTCGCCCTTCGATATTTGGTTACTGTAACACCGGTAGAAGGAAAGCAAAGCCTTTTTGATCATTGGACAGGTGATAAAGATGCCTTGTTATCCTCTAATGATGCAGCGATACAAGATTATGTGGCGTTCTGTGCTTCTGTAATTCGTGAGTATTTTGGAGCGATCAATAAAAATCTCAGAGCTTATTGGGATGATCCTGAGTCCAAATTATTGACTGTTATATCCCTTAACGGTTTCATTGTTGCGTTAACACGACAATTAAGTGTAAATGGCGTTAAGGATTTTGAATTTTACAACAAAGTTTTTACAGATTGGAATTTTGATTTTTCAAAAGATGGTTTCCCATATACATCCAGCCAGTACAGAAAGTTTTCTACTGATATTTTAGAAACGGCATTTAAATTAACTAAAGAAACAATAGAACTATTATAAGCAGAAAGCCTGTCGCTATCTGACAGGCTTTCTACTTAGTTCCTAAATACGTAGGAAATGTTGATTGGAGTTAAGACTATTCCGTACTTTTCCTTTATCAACAAACAAAAATCAACACACGGATTTTCGTTGTTTTGGAATTTAATCTTCATTTGTTTAGCAAGTAAATCAACAGATTCAATTAACGAATCTGTTATCATCCCTAAACAATAATACATTTTACCACCTATCACCAGTGCGTATAAATTGTCCATTTGAAACATTCCTCCTTTAAATATTATATGTTTACCATAATCATTTAATTCTACTTTTTGATGTTAATACGAGTAGTATTTATAAAAATATTAATCTCTTGTGAATTACCTCGGAGACACTACTGCGGATATTGTTCATCTTCTGTACCCACAGCATTTGGTTTTCTGCTTTCAGCTTTTCCGTTACATTTTCCTTTTCGGCAAGGTCTTTTACCAGCCGACAGAATAGATTTTCAGCCTGCTTATCAACATCTGCAAGGTAACTGTTCAGCTTACATTCGGTTAGCAGATTAGCGTAAAAGACACGCTTATATTGCTTAATATAGCGCAAGTGGCGCTGTCCCCAAATACCAATAGGCTTGTTTTCTTCTTCGGGCAGTTCCAAACAAGGCAGATAATAATCTCCCTGCTTTTCGTACCAAAGACCGTTCTTTTCATCGTAAATTCTGTTTTCCATTGTGTGTTCTACCTTTCGTTTTTATCATTTCTAAAGCGTGAACCACGCAGTTTAGACTGGTTATCCTGCCGAGTTTTCGGTTCAAAAAAGATACTTTTTTCATGCTGTTTGAACTTTGCAAGAACATTATCTATAAACTCTTTAACCTTTTGCGGAGCAAATTTAAGAGCTTCGAGATAAGGCTTACATTTCTCGGTCAGCTCATAAAGAGCGTCTTTCAGTTTGCATATCTCGGATTGTAATGACCATATCTGTCGTTGCAATTTGCCGTTTTCTTCCCTCAGCCTTTCTGTTTCCGACTTCGCAGAGTAACTTTCTTTAGCAAGCGTTGTGAGCTTTTCATAATCATTTGCGGATACGGAATACTTGCCCGTAAGTGATTTTTTACCCGAATTATCAATTTCCGAAAAGGTCATAAACACATTGTGATTGTCATCATATCGTACCTGCTCGTTAGAAATCTGCTCACGAATATTTTGCAAGCGCTTGTTGTCCTGCTGAATTTTGTATTCCAATGATGTCAGATTTTCAGCAGTACTGCCACGCTCTCCACGGGTAAAACCTTTGTACCCGGCAGCTTGCATATATTCAAAAAATCTGTCCTGTAATATGCTGTAAGAGGAATGATAAACAGGCTTCCCTTTTGCATTTAAGATAGGCTTTCCGTTTTCATCAAGCGCCTTTTCAGAACGCCATTTCTTTGAATGACTTACCTGATGAACAACCTCTTTGACTGTTCCGATAAGAGCTTTATCCTTGCAACGCTTACTCCAACGGATTTCCTTTTCTACCACTGGCAACGCCATAATATGAAGATGATAGTGGTAAATCGGTTTTCCGTATTGTTCGGTAAGCGCAGAATTAAGTTCGTCGGCGTGCATTACAGCGGAGATGATATTCTCTTTTCTGTACACTTTTTCGGCAAAGTGAAAGGCTTCTTCATAGAACTGTTTAGCATATTCATAGCCGCCGTTTTTCTGAAAATAATCGGTGTTTACATCCAAAATCATTTCATCAAAAACCTTTGCGTCACGCTTCAAACCTCGCAGAGAAATGCTTCCGTTTTCGACCAAACGGTCAAGATATTCGTTGTAGGTTTCCTCACCGCAACCTTTGAAATGCACATTCATCGGGGTGCGTGTGAGGTCAACATTCATATTTTCATAGCTTTCGTTTTTACGCTCTATATGTCGCTCGAATTTAGCAACAGACTCTCTTGTGCGAGTTTCGATACGAGCGACGCTGTAATTTTCTTTCGCCAATTTCTTCACTTCCTTCCCGTCTTGCGTAAAATTAGGGAGTCACAGTTACACAGCTTTTTCAAAGTGTGTAACCCACTATGACACTTTCACGGATATTCCGTGCAAAGATGTCGTGGGCTCTCCGAGGGGCAAAGAGTCGCCTTTGAAAAGGCACTCTCGGCACACTATGCTAAACTTTATCCGTGACGGTCCGTGTCGATGGTGACGGTGTTTTTGATACCACACCCACTCCCTAAAACATCGACACGACCGTCACACATCGTCACGCCTGCTCAAGATAGAGCCTTGCTCCCTCTGCATTTCCTCAAAACTATTGATATTTTCAGTATTTTCGGTTATACTATTGTTACTACATTTTTGAGATGACTGCTCCGTATCTGCGCCAACAGATACACAAGGGGCGGTCATTTCTTTTTTATTCCCCATCGTCATATTCTCCTTTCAAACCTCCGAGCGTTACAGCGATTAGTTGAGTAGTGTAGAGCAGCTCATCAGGAACGCTCTCGCCGCCAGCTATACGCTGAAGCTCGATTAAAATTTCTGCCATTTGAGTTTTGAGAGCCTTATACACTCTCGGATTTCCCTGCACAACTACATTACGCTCCATACAGCGACGGTAACAGTATTCCTGCTTGGATAAACCCGAAAGAGCAACAGCTCTGTTGATTTCTTCATTTTCTTCGGGCGATACTCTGAACCCTACTGTGATGTTTCTGAAACGGTTGTGCCTATCTACATTTTTTGCTGACATATTAAAAAACTCCTTTTCCTAAATCATCTAATTTTTTTGCCATTTCCGTCTGCTTTGACGGGAACAAGTGAGCATAGCGGTAAGTTACCTCGATACTCTCGTGTCCGAGCCTGTCCGCTATTGCTAATGCGGTAAAGCCCATTTCGATTAAAAGCGAAACGTGCGAATGTCTTAAATCGTGTATCCTTATGCGTTTTACATCGGCTTCTTTTGAACCTCTGTCCATTTCGTGATGCATATAGCTTTTTGATACGGGAAAGATACGGTCGTTTTCGCCTGCTTCGTAAAACATACCGAGGTATTCCTGCATTTCTTCACAGAGAAATTTCGGCATTTTAATTGTGCGATTGCTTTTCTTTGTTTTCGGTGTAGTTATAACATCGCTGCCTTTTAATCGTTGATAGGATTTGTCAATCGTTACTGTTTCGGCTTTGAAATCAAAATCCTTTGGCGTTAAGGCGAGCATTTCGCCCTCACGGATACCGCACCAGTAAAGCATTTGAAAAGCGTAGTAGGAAATCGGCTTGTCCATCATCACTTCGGAAAACTTCTTGTATTCCTCAAGAGTCCAGAAAAGCATTTCTTTGCACTCCTCTGTTCCCATATTCCCTGCAATAGCGGCGGGATTGGATTTCAATCCGTAATATCGGACAGCGTGATTAAATAGTGCACTTAACTGATTATGAACGGTTTTCAAATAGGTCTGCGAATATTTCTTGCCGCTTTTGTCGGTCAGTTCCCTGATTTCATTCTACCATTCAATCACATCCTTCGCTGTAATATCGCACAGCTTGCGTTTTTGAAAATAGGGCAGAATTTTCTTTTCAATAATGCTTTCCTTTGTCAGCCAAGTGTTTTCTTTCAATCGGGGCTTTATATCCCTTTCATAAAGCTCCACATAGCTGTCAAAGCTCATTGTTACATCTGCCTGTTTCTGCATAAGGAACTCTCGTTCCCACTCCTGTGCTTCTCGTTTGGTGGCGAACCCACGCTTGAATTTCTGCTGCCGTTCGCCTTTCCAGTCTGTATAACGGAACTGCACATACCAAGTTCCGTTCTTTTCATTTTTAAATGCTGCCATTATCAGTTGCTCCTTTCGTCATTTGTTTTTGTTGAATAGAATTTCTCGTGAAAGAATTTACGGTCAATTCTGCCGGGAATAGTAATACATCCTGTTGCTTTTAATTCTTTGTTTAACTTGCGGATAAGCTTATATGCGTAGGAAACGGAAACGCCCATTTCTTCAGCGACATCTTCAACTCGCATAAACATTGTGTTTGACATTGTCATCTTCCTTTCTTTTTTTGTAATTTGCCCTTTAATTGTGAGGGCAGTTATCAAATAACAATTTTGTGTGCCGTTCTACCCCTAACAAGTTCCTAACAGGCATTCCTGATTGTCGTCAGGCGCTGTGCAGTCCCTTATATATAAGGCGCTCGCTTCTTTTTCGGAAGGTCTTGGCGGTTTGTTCTTGCGGGCGGTCATTCAATTCCACTAAGCGTATTTGCTTTGGCTCGATTTCTATTATACTAAGCAAATTTGCTTTTGTCAAGCATTTGTTAAACTATTTTGTTTTATTTGTCTTGACATACACTAAACGAGTATGCTATACTATCATTGTAATAAGCGGAAAGGAGCTTAAAACTATGGCAATCGGTGAAAGAATACGCTTTCTTCGTAATTTAAGAGGTATGACTCAAAAATATCTTGGTGTCGCTATCGGCTTTCCTGAAAAGACCGCTGACATTCGTATGGCTCAATATGAATCAGGGACAAGAACTCCGAAAGCAGATGTAACTAATGCTTTAGCAAATGTTTTGGAGGTATCTCCGCAGGCTTTAACTGTACCCGACATTGACAGCTATGACGGTATAATGCACACACTTTTTACTATGGAAGATTTATACGGCATAAGAATTGATAAACTTTCCGATGAAGTATGTATTCGTCTTGATAAGGGAATGGGTACAAATTACATAACTATGTTTGAAATGTTCTCTGCTTGGCAAAAACAAGCCGAAAAGCTCAAAAACGGAGAAATTTCAAAAGAGGAATATGACCAGTGGAGATATAACTATCCTTCAAGCAATACTGAGGTATAAATATGGATAAGCTCATACCAATCTTAATTCTGTTAGGAGTTGCGGTAATCGGCTTTATATCAAAATTCTTAGAGCTTGGCGATACTCGAAGCAGATATGAATTTACAGCAGAATATAAGAACAAATTCATAGACTTCATAAACGAGTTGTTTTCAACGCAAAACTTTAATCAGCAACTTTATTATGAGTTGACTGCAAAGGTTAAAGAAATGCAGTATGAATTAGGCTCCGACGGAGTTTACGCATATGTTCAAGATAATCTCAAAGGATATCGCACTAATAATTATCAGTTGCTTGTGAATTTTCTACCCGAAACTCGTAATGTATTAAGCAATTTTAATAATTCAATTATGATGGCGAGATATAATCAAGAAGCACAGGACTGTAATGATATGTTCATTCGTCATTTAGGTACTCTTGAACTTGCAGAAAATAATCTACGCAAAAGTCTCTTTAATCCTTTTGCAGATTTTGCAGAAGGCGTAAAACTTATTATCACATTCCCAATACTTCTTCTAAAATGGTTCGGCTTTGTTTCAGAGGAAAAAAGTCGTAAAATTAAAAAGAATTTTGCCATAAAAATAATCGACTTCGTTGTAACTACAGTAGGGTTCATAAGTGGAGTTATGGCAATCATTATGGGCTGGTCTGAATTTTTGGAAATGATAAAAAGCTTCCTTTCATTTTGAATTTCATATAGACGCAAAAAAGGCATTACCGACTGCATAAGTCAGTAATGCCTTTTTAGAATTTATTAAGATAATTGTACTCGCAAACCACTTGAAACACACAATAAATGCGTTTTGCAGTCTGCTATCATTTAGCTATCAAATCGGGACTTTGTAAGCCACAAACCCAGTAGCTATGCGGGTTTCAGACTTTTTCAATTTATTCCCACTCAATCGTTCCGATCGGCTTTGGGGTGAGGTCCATTACGACACGGTTGATGCCTTCGACCTCGTGGGTGATGCGGTCGGTGATATGGTGCAGGAGGGGATAGGGTATCTCCTCTATTGTGGCGGTCATGGCGTCGGTGGTGTTTACCGCGCGGATGATTGCCGGCCAGCCCTCATAGCGCTTGCCGTCGCGCACGCCGACGCTCTTGAAGTCGGGCACGGCGATGAAATACTGCCAGACCTTGCCTGCGAGCCCGTTCTTGTCGAACTCCTCTCCGAGTATGGCGTCCGCCTCTCTCAGGGCATTCAGACGGTCTCTCGTTATCGCGCCGAGGCAGCGCACGCCGAGTCCGGGTCCCGGGAACGGCTGACGGTAGACCATGCTGTGCGGCAGGCCGAGCGCCTCGCCGACAACGCGGACTTCGTCCTTGTAGAGCAGCTTTACGGGCTCGACGAGCTCCATCTTCATGTCCTCCGGCAGACCGCCGACGTTGTGATGAGCCTTTACGCCGTGGGATTCGAGGATGTCGGGATATATCGTTCCCTGTGCAAGGAACTCGATGCCCTCAAGCTTCGATGCCTCCTCGTCAAATACTTTTATAAATTCGCCGCCGATTATCTTTCTCTTCTGCTCGGGGTCGCTGATTCCGGCAAGGAGATCAAGAAAACGGTCGGCAGCGTCTATATAGACAAGGTTCGCGTCCATTTGGTTTCTGAAAACCTCGATGACCTGCTCGCTCTCTCCCTTGCGCATAAGTCCGTGGTTGACGTGGACGCAGACCAACTGCTTGCCTATCGCGCGGATAAGCAGTGCCGCGACTACGGACGAGTCAACGCCGCCGGACAGCGCTAAAAGAACTTTTTTGTCGCCTACCTGCTCGCGCACGGCTGCGACCTGCTCTTCGATAAATTTATTTGCAAGCTCGGATGTGGTTATTCTTTCCATGGACTCGGGACGCACATTGCTGCTCATGAAATTCTCTCCTTATGAATTTATTCCCATTCCACCGTTGCCGGGGGCTTTGTTGTAATATCATAGACTACGCGGTTGACTCCCTTGACCTCGTTGGTGATTCGGTTCGAGACCTTTGCAAGCACCTCGAACGGGATTCGCGCCCAGTCCGCCGTCATAAAGTCGTCGGTAGTCACCGCGCGAAGCGCGATGAGGCTGTCGTAAGTTCTCGCGTCGCCCATGACGCCGACGCTGTGGACGTTGGTGAGCACCGCGAAATACTGGTTGATGTCGCGGTCGATGCCGGCGAGCTTAATCTCCTCGCGGAAGATGGCGTCCGCATCCTTGAGGATGCTTAACTTCTCCTCCGTTATGTCGCCGAGGATACGCACGGCAAGTCCGGGGCCGGGGAACGGCTGACGCCACACAAGGTCCTCGGGTATTCCGAGCTCGAGTCCTACCTTGCGCACCTCGTCCTTGAACAGGTCGCGCAGAGGCTCTATGAGCTCGTCGAAATCGATGTGGTCGGGCAGTCCGCCGACATTGTGGTGGCTCTTGATGACCGCCGCGTCGCCCACGCCGCTCTCGATAACATCGGGATATATTGTGCCCTGAACGAAGAAATTCATCCTGCCGAGCTTCTTGCTCTCGTCCTCGAAAACGCGGATAAACTCCTCGCCTATAATCTTTCTTTTCTTCTCGGGCTCGGTCACGCCTGCGAGCTTGGTGAGGAAACGCTCCTGTGCGTTGACTCTGACGAGCTTCATGTCAAAGCGCTCGCGGAATATATGCTCAACCTCGTCGCCCTCGTTCTTTCTGAGCAGACCGTGGTCGACGAAGACGCAGGTCAGCTGCTTGCCGACCGCTCTGTGCAGCAGCACTGCCGCAACGGAGCTGTCCACTCCGCCGGACATGGCGCA